>Ga0335079_10000401_pt1 | contig 50064 bp, 44 predicted proteins | sample Lox_Sample_33_FD_206719 | JGI IMG/M metagenome (GOLD analysis project Ga0335079, IMG submission 206719) | Soil microbial communities from Loxahatchee National Wildlife Refuge, Florida, United States - Lox_Sample_3.3 | ecosystem: Environmental > Terrestrial > Soil > Wetlands | place: USA...
AGCGAGTTGATCAATGAATATTTCTATTGGGGGTTCCAGCGCGACCGCGCCGGTGTCGACAACCGCCATCACCTCAACGTCAATCGCCTGATCTGGGCGAACGACTTCCCACACCAGGAATCCGACTGGCCGGAATCGAACAAGGTGCTGGAGCACAACTTCAAAGGCGTGCCCGCTCACGAGGTGCACAAGATGACCGTGCAGAACGCGGCGGATTTCTTCCGCCTGCCCTAAATCTAATCCTGAGTCGCGCGTTTCCGCGCCGGCGCGGCGTGCTGGCGCAGCAATAGATCAAACCCCGGTCGGGCGTGAGAGGCGCTCGGGATACTGCCATCGCGTCGGCTCGCGGCCCTCGGCGAGCGCGCGCAGATCGCGCTCCCACAGCTTCCGCAAGAGCGCGATGGCGCGGTCGGAGCGGCCGAGGCATTCGGCGTCGCGCTCGACGATGGCTCCCTGGCCCACTTGCGCGACGTGGTCCTGGATGCCGAGGAAGTCGGGCCGGTCGGCCACGTCGTGAAGCTTCATCCGGCCGGCGAGGATTTGCGCCGCGACCTCCTCCGCCGGCGGCAGTTCGGCGAGGCGCCGTTCGCCCGCGTCGCGGCGCGCGCGGTATGCCTCGTGGTCGCCCTCGGGCAACGCCAGGCGCTCGACAATGAAGGTCTTGTGCCGCTCGTCATCGATCGGCACGCGCCAGGAGACGTAGACGCGCCACTCTGTTTCCGCCGCGTCCTGGCGCGGCAGCGACATGCTGAGCATGTTGGGCAGCATGAGGTGCTGCTCGCGCACCGTGCCGTCGGAGCGGATGCCATAGGCGACGAGGCCGTAAGGCCGCTCCTCGGCCTCGATCCGCGGCACGTCGCGATTCAATTCGTCGAAAAGGGTCTTGCGGTGCGTGAAGGGAAGATGCGCCTCGTCGACGCCGTTCTCGATGTTCTGATAATAGTTGCAAAGGCGCGTGTAGCAGTTCGCGTTGAGGAGTCCGCCCGGCGTTTCGAACTCCGGAAAGCGCGGGAGCGGGGGCGCGGCGCCTTCGCCCATATAGACGAAGATGAGGCCCAGATATTCCTCGGTCGGATAGGATCTGATCCGCACCTTGTCGCAGAACGCTTCGTTGAGCTCGGCGGGCTGCTCGACGCAGCGGCCGTCGGGCGCGTATTTCCAGCCGTGATAAAGACAGCGGATGGCGTCGCCCTCGACATAGCCGGCCGAGAGCACCGTGCGGCGATGGGCGCAGCGCTGCGCCACGGCGTGGGGCGCGCCGCTCTCGCCGCGATAGAGCGTGAAGTCCTCCCCCATGATGCGGAGCGGCAGTGCCTCGCGCGCGGCAAGATCTTGAGCGCGCCAGACCGGGTGCCAGAAGCGTCGCATGTAGGCCCCGGCGAGCGTGCCGGGCCCGGTGCGCGTCACCTCGTTGAAGTCGAATTTGCGTCGCGCCTTGCGCGGCAGCGGGCCGGTGTCGGGCATGAGCTTGTCCCTCTTGCTTTAGCTGCGGCCGAGCCGCGCCTCGATCGCGTCCCACACGCGCGTCTCGAGCTTCGTGCCGTCGAGCCGGTTGATCTCCTGCACGCCGGTCGGCGAAGTGACGTTGATCTCGGTGAGATAGTCGCCGATCACATCGATGCCGACGAGCACGAGGCCGTCTTCGCGCAGGCTCGGCCCGATCGCGGCGCAGATCTCGCGCTCGCGCGCGGTGAGTGTGGTCTTGGCGGCGCGCCCGCCGACGTGAAGGTTGGCGCGCGCCTCGCCCTCGGGCGGGATGCGGTTGACCGCGCCCACCGGCTCGCCCTCGATCAGCACGATGCGCTTGTCGCCCTGGCGGATCTCCGGGAGATAGCGCTGCACCATGATGGGCTCGCGATAGAGAAGCGTGAACATCTCCAGAAGTGAATTGAGATTCTCGTCGTCAGGCTTCACGCGGAACACGCCGGCGCCGCCATTGCCGAAGAGCGGCTTCAGGATGATCTCGCCATGCGCGGCGCGGAAGGCGGTGATCTCGTCGCGCTCGCTCGTGATGAGGGTAGGCGGCATGAGGCCGGGAAAGCGCGTCGCGAGGAGCTTCTCGGGCGCGTTCCGGACGGCGACGGGATCGTTGACGATGAGCACCTTGTCGCGCACATGCTCGAGCAAGTGCGTCGCCGTGATGTAGGCCATGTCGAACGGCGGGTCCTGACGCATCAGGATCACGTCGAGGGAAGCGAGGTTCAACGTCTCGAACGCGCCCAGCGTGTAATGGCGCTCGCGCTCGCGCCGCACCTCGAGCGCGCGCGCCCTGGTGAAGAGGGCGCCGTCGCGCAGCGCCATGTGGCGCGGCAGATAGTGATAGAGCCGGTGGCCGCGTGCCAGCGCCTCAAGCGCCAAGACAAAGGTCGTATCGGCTTCGATGTTGACCCCTTCGATGGGGTCCATCTGGATCGCGACAGCGAGCGACATGGGCGCAGTATCGCCCAGGGCGCTGCCGTTGCAAACCCGATCGCGCCCCGGGGCGCGTCGCCGCTCAGCGGCGAAACGCGGGCGGCGCTGGTTATTTCAGCGGCTGAACGTCGATCTCCTGGCGCGGCGTCGGTGTCGAGACGGAGTCGTCGCTGGTGCCCGGCGGGGTGGGCGCGGCGGCGGCCGAGGCAGGCGGCGCGCTGCCGGTCGCGGGCGCCGGCGGCGGCGCGGACGATGCGGTCTCGGGCTTCGCCGGCTCGCCGCTGCGGATGCGGACGTAGGAGACGACGCGCTTCACGTTGCCGATGTTGCGCGCGTGATCGACGACGCGGTCAAGCTCCTGCTTGCTGCGCGCGGTGCCGATGACGTAGACGACGCCCTTCACTGTGGTGATCGAATAGTTGATCTCGCGCACGTCGCCATCGGCGATGAGCTGGGTCTTGAGCTTGCTGGTGATGGTGGTATCGCCCATGTCCTGCACGAAGCCCTCGTCGGGGCCCACCTGGATCTCGTCGTAGACCTCCTTGATCCCGTCAACCTGCCAGGCGCGCTTCACCGCCTCGGCCCGCCAATCATCACTCGTCACCGTGCCGGTGAGGAGGGCGCGGCCCTCATAGACGGTGCAGTCCAAATCGTCGTTGAGCTTCAAATTGTATTTCTTCCACGACGCCGTGATGGCGGCCTGGAGGCCGGCGTCGCGTGCGGTGTCGGTGAGCGAGCGCTCTTGCGCCGCGACGGCGTAGCCTCCGCCCGCGGCACCGGCGCCGACGGCGAGAAGGCAGCCCGACAGCGGCGCCGCGGCGGCAGCGACGAGCACGGCAACGACGGCGGCTGCGGCAAGAGGCGGTCGGGACAAGGCGCTTTCTCCTGACGGTTCCCGTCGATTGTTGCGCGCGACGTGAGTCGGGGAAAGGGCACCTTTGGGGCGATTTCGTGGCACCGCCCTACCCGATTCGCCAAGCGTCGGCGAGATGGCGCGGCAGGCGGCGCGGCATCACCAGCATGACGTCGAAGCGCTGATCCAGATGGGCAAGGTCGGGCCGCGCCTTGAGGAAATGCTCGAACGCGCGAGCGATGCGGCGGCGCTGGCGTCCGAGCACGGCCTCGCCCGCGGCATCGAAATCGTCGCGTGCCTTCACCTCGACCGCCGCAAGCACCGTGCCGCGCCGCACGATCAGGTCGATCTCGCCCGAAGGCACGCGGAAGCGCCGTGCCACCAAGCGGTAGCCACGCATGCGCAGGTGCCAGAGACAGACGAGCTCAGCGGTGCGGCCACGGCGCTCGGCGCGGAGACGCCGCTTTGCCTTCATGGCGCACGCCCCACGAGCGCCAGCGCGCGCTGATAGACCGCACGGCGCGGCAAGCCCAATGCACCCGCGACCGCGGCGGCTGCATCCTTGACGCTGAGCCGGGCGAGCGCCGATGTAAGTGCCGCGTCGAGCGATTCCGCCGATGCCGCTTCCGCCACAGCGGGAGGGCCCACCAGCACCACGATCTCGCCCTTGGGCGAACCCGCCTCGCGGTAATGCGCAGCCAACTCCGCGAGCGGTGCGCGCCGCACCTCCTCGAAGAGCTTCGTCAGCTCGCGCGCGACCGCGGCCGGCCGGTCGCCGAGGACGGCCGCCATGTCGGCAAGCGACGCCGTAAGTCGTGGCGCACTTTCGAAGAAGACCAAGGTTGCGGGCACCGCGCCGAGCTCGCCGAGCGCAGTGCGGCGCGCCTCGGCTTTTGCCGGCAGGAACCCGGCAAAGCAGAAGCGCTCGCACGGCAGGCCCGCGAGCGACAGAGCCGCAAGCGGCGCCGAGGCGCCAGGCACAGCGGTGACGGCGATCCCGCGTTCGAGCGCCGCGCGCACGAGCTTGAAGCCCGGATCGGAGACGAGAGGCGTGCCGGCGTCGGACACAAGCGCCACGCGCGCCCCTCCTTCGAGCCGGGCGAGCAGCTTCGGCCGCATCGCCTCGGCATTGTGCTCGTGATAGGGAACGCGCCGGGCCGTGATGCCGTAATGCGCGAAGAGCTTGCCGCTGACGCGCGTGTCCTCGCAGGCGACGAGATCGGCCGCGCCAAGAACGCGCAGCGCGCGAAGCGTGATGTCCTCGAGGTTGCCGATGGGCGTCGCGACGAGATAGAGGCCGGGTGCGAGCGGCGCGGCCTCGTCGGGTTTACTTCCCGCGAGGGTGTCGATACGCTTTCGGCCTTTCGCGTCGAGGGACATCGCGCGTGTCGATCTCGCGGTTTGGCTCGCACTTCCGGACTGCGGCGCTCCTTGCCGCCATATTGGCGCTTGCCGGATGCGGAGGAAAGAAAGCGCTGCTTCCCGTCGCGCCGCCGCCGGCGCCCGCAACGTCGGCGCCTTCGCTCGTCGCCCCGCCGGTGACGGCGACGCCCATCCCCCAGAACGAAATCCCGCCGCCCGCGCCCGGCGTGAGCCATGTCGAGGTCGGGCTCCTCCTGCCGCTCACGGGGCAAGCCGCCTCACTCGGCCAGGCGATGCTCGATGCGGCGCAGATGGCGCTCTACGAGACCGGCAACGACCGGCTCGAGCTCCTGGTGCGCGACAGCGGCGGCACCGCAACGACGGCGGCGCAAGCCGCGCACGCGGTGATCGACGGCGGCGCGAAGCTCATCCTCGGACCCCTTCTTTCCACCGAAGTCGAAGCGGTGAAGCCGGTGGCGCAGGCCGCGAACGTGCCGCTCGTCGCGTTCTCGACCTCGATGCAGCTCGCCGGCAACGGCACGTGGCTTCTCGCGTTCGACCCGCGCCAGGAGATTCAGCGCGTCGTCCAATTCGCGCATGCGCACGGGCGCAACCGCTTTGCCGCGTTGGCGCCGGCTTCGGCCTATGGCGACATCGCGGCGGCCGCGCTCAAGGACGCGGTGCAGGTCGCGGGCGCGAGCCTCGGGCCCATCGCACGCTATGACCCGGCGGCCGCGAACCTCGCGCCGACGGTGCAGAACCTCGCGGGGCAAGGGAGCTTCGATGCCGTGCTTTTGGCCGAAGGCGGCGCGCGTCTCAAAGCGCTGGCGCCGCTCCTGCCCTATTACGGCATCGATCCCGACCAGGTGAAATTTCTCGGCACCGGCCTCTGGGCCGACCAAAGCGTCGCCACCGAGCCTGCACTCGACGGCGGCTGGTACGCAGCGCCGGCGCCGCAGGCGCGGCGGGATTTCGAGAAGCGCTTCGCCGCGCTCTATAAGCACGAGCCGCCACTCCTTGCGACCTTGGGCTATGACGCGACGGCGCTTGCCGCCGTGCTCGCGCGCGCCCCCGCAGGACCAGACTTCTCGGTGACCGCACTCACCAATCCGAGCGGCTTCGCCGGCCTCAACGGCATTTTCCGGCTGCTGCCCGACGGCATCACCGAGCGCGGCCTCGCCGTTCTCGAGATGCACCGCACCGGCAGCACCGTCGTCGATCCCGCGCCGCAGACGTTTCAGAAGCCGCAATTCTGAAATGCGCACCGCCGGCGTCGATGGCTGCAAGGGCGGCTGGATCGCCGTCGTGCTGGAGGGCGACCGCGCCGAACCGCCGCGTATCCTCGCGCGAGCGGAAGAGATCAAATCACTCGACGCCCAGCGCATCCTCGTCGACATCCCGATCGGCCTCCCCGATACGGGCCGTCGCGCGAGCGACATTGCCGCGCGAAAGCTTCTGGGCGCGGCGTGGCCACGGCTCTTTCTCGATGTTCGGCGCCCGCTTCTTGCCTTTGCTGATTATGCGGCGGCCAACGCGTGGGCGAAGGAAGACGGCAACGGCATCTCGCGACAGCTTTGGAGCATCCTGCCGAAAATCGGCGCGGTCGACCGGTGGATCGCGCCGGCAATGCAGGAGCGTATCCTCGAGGCGCATCCCGAGCTTGCCTTCGCGCGCCTTCGCGACGGCGACGTAGTACGGGAGGGGAAGAAGACGGAAACGGGATTCGCGATCCGCGCGCGGCTCTTGCGCGAGGCCGGGTTCACTGACCTCAAACGCTGGTGCGCGGGACTGCGCGGCAGCGGGGCGGGTGCGGACGATCTGCTCGATGCGTGCGCGCTCGCCGTTGCGGCGCAGGAACCGCACCGCGTCGCCTCCGCGCAAGAGACCGATGCGCGCGGCCTCAAGATGGATATCTGGTACTAGGCAAGAAGCCGCGCGAGCACGGCGTTGAGGCGCTGGCGCCCAACGTCGGTCGCGGCGAGACGATCGTCGTCGAGCGTCAGAAACCCGCCGCCGATCAGGTCGTCAAGCGCGGTCCGGTCGAGCGCATCGATAATCTCTGCGCCGATCGCGGCGCGGAAGCGCGCGCGTGAGACGCCCTCGCTGAGCCGGAGCCCCATCATTAGGAATTCCTCGAGCCGCTCACGCGCATTCAAGGCCACGCATTCTTCGGTCGCGTCGCCGTCGCGCTCGGCGGTGGCGAGCCAGGTTTCGGGTGCGCGGCGCTGGCGCGCGGCATAGCGCACGCCGTCGGCATCGAAGCGGCCATGCGCACCGGGGCCGATGCCGACATAATCGTCCGAGCGCCAGTAGACGAGATTGTGGCGGCACTCGGCGCCCGGCCGCGCGTGATTCGAGATCTCGTAGGCCGGCAGGCCCGCGTGTGCGAGCCGCTCCTGCGTCGCCTCGTAGAACGCGCCCGCGAGATCCTCGTCGGGAAGCGCGAAATCGCCGCGCGCGTGCGCCGTGTGAAAGGCCGTGCCCGGCTCGATCGTGAGCTGATAGAGCGAGAGATGATCGCCAGCCATCACGAGCGCTTCGTCGAGTTCCGCGCGCCACTCCGCCGCGCTCTGGCAGGGCCGCGCATAGATGAGGTCGAAGGAGAAGCGTGCAAAGCTTCGCGCCGCGAGCGCCACTGCCGCGCGCGCCTCGGCGGCGTCGTGGCCGCGGCCGAGGAACTTGAGCGCGCGGTCGTCGAGCGCCTGCACGCCGAGCGAGACGCGGTTGACGCCGGCGGCGCGAAAATCGGCGAAGCGCTGCGCCTCGACCGAGGTCGGATTGGCCTCGAGCGTCACTTCGAGATCGGGCGCGACGGGCCAATGACGCTCGGCGCGCTCGAGGATGGCGGCCACAGTCGCCGCCGCCATGAGCGAGGGCGTGCCGCCGCCGAAGAACACCGAGACGAGACGACGACCCGCCGTCTTCGCGCCGTAGCGATCGAGCTCGCGCAAAAGCGCGGCCCGCCAGCGCGCGTCCTCGACGCCGGCGCGGACATGGCTGTTGAAGTCGCAGTAAGGGCATTTCGACTTGCAGAAGGGCCAGTGCACGTAGAGCGCGATATCGCTCAACCAGCGTCTCCAAGACAGGCCGCCGCGAGCTTGCGAAACGCGACGGCGCGATGGCTCATGCGGTGCTTTTGCGCCGGCTCCATCTCGCCGAAGGTTTCCGCAAATCCCTCCGGCACGAAGATCGGATCGTAGCCAAAGCCTTTCAACCCGCGCGGCGGAAAGACCAGGCTGCCGCGCACTTCGCCTTCAAAGCATTCGGCGTGCCCGTCGGGCCAGGCGAGCGCAAGAGCCGCGACGAACGATGCCGCGCGGTCCTTGCCGCCAAGCTCGCGCTCGACGCGGGTCATCGCCGCAACGAAGTCGCGTCCGGGCCCGGCCCAACGCGCCGAATATATCCCCGGCGCGCCACCCAAGGCCGGCACCACAAGGCCCGAATCATCGGCGAACGCCGGCAGCCCGCTCGCCGACGCGACGGCGCGCGCCTTCAGAAGCGCATTTGCGGCGAAGGTCGTGCCCGTCTCTTCGGGCTCGGGCAAACCCAACTCGCACGCGCTCGTGGTGGCGAGCCCGTAAGGCGCGAGCAAATCGTGCATCTCGACGAGCTTGCCGGGATTATGTGTGGCGATCGCGAGCGTTCCGGCGGCGAGGCGGCGCGCCATCACGCCAGCCCCAGCGCCTTCTTCTGCAGGCCGAGCAGCCGGCCGATGCCGCTTCGCGCGAGCGCAAGCATGGCGGCGAACTCGCTTTCGGCGAAGATCGCGGCCTCGGCGGTCGCCTGCACCTCGACGATGCCGCCCGATCCGGTGAGGACGAAGTTGGCGTCGGCCGCCGCGTTCGAATCCTCGGCATAGTCGAGATCGAGCACCGGCGTTCCGGCGGCGATGCCACACGATACGGCCGCGACCGCATCCATGAGCGGCAAGCGTGGGAGCGTACCGCTATCGACGAGCGTCTTCAGCGCAAACGCGAGCGCCACATAGCTCCCGGTGATGGCGGCGGTGCGCGTGCCGCCGTCAGCCTGCAGCACGTCGCAATCGACGCGGAACTGGCGCTCACCCAAGGCGCCGAGGTCGGTGACGGCGCGCAGCGAGCGGCCGATCAGGCGCTGGATCTCCTGCGTCCGGCCCGATTGCCGGCCGCGCGCCGCCTCGCGCTCGGTGCGGGTATGGGTCGAGCGCGGCAGCATGCCGTACTCCGCCGTGATCCAGCCGCGCCCGGTGTTGCGCAGGAAGGGCGGCACCTTGTCCTCGACCGAGACGGTGCAGAGCACGTGCGTGTCGCCGAAGCGGGCGAGGCACGAGCCTTCGGCATATTTCGAGACGCCCGGCTCGAGGGCCACAGGGCGCATTTCGTCGGGGGCGCGGCCGGAAGGGCGCGGCATGAGGGTTCCATCCTTCGGAAAGGGCGGCAGATTAATGCGCCGGCACACAAGCGTAAAGCGCCGCCCGGTTGACGCTCCTCGACACCCTCCTTACATTTTGGCGCGGCATGAAAGAGCCGGTGGCCAAGCCGCTCATTAGCGAATTGAACGACCGCAGCCGGGAAATCTTCCGGATGGTGGTGGACGCCTATGTCGAGACCGGCGATCCGGTCGGGTCGCGGACGCTGGCGCGGCGCGGCGGGCTCGACCTTTCGCCGGCAACGATCCGCAACGTGCTGGCCGATCTCGAAGAGGCGGGGCTGCTGTTCGCGCCCCATACCTCGGCCGGGCGGCTGCCGACCGAGGCGGGCTTGAGGATGTTCGTCAGCGGGCTCCTTGAAGTGGGCGGCCTCACCGAGGAGGAGCGGCGCAGCATTGACGGACGGCTGGCGGGCTCGGGCAAGTCGCTGGCGCAGGCGCTCGAAGAGGCGACATCGACACTCTCAGGCCTGTCGCGTTGCGCCGGCCTCGTGGTCGCGCCCAAGACCGAGGCGCGCCTCAAACATATCGAGTTCGTGCCGCTTACAGGCACGCGCGCGCTCGTTGTCATGGTGACCGAGGACGGGCTGGTCGAGAACCGCCTCATCCACGTGCCGATCGGCACGCCGGCCTCGAACCTCGTCGCCGCCAGCAACTATCTCAATGCGCGGCTCGTCGGCAGCACGATCGAGGAGGCGCGCAACGCGGTCCTCGCCGAGATCGAGGGCCGCCGGGCGCAGCTCGACGAGCTCACGGCGCGGGTGGTCGAGGCGGGGCTCGCGTCATGGTCGGGCAGCGGCGAGGAGGGCGTCCTCATCGTCAAGGGCCAGGCGCAGCTTTTGAACGACGTGACCGCGCTCGCTGATCTCGAGCGGCTGCGCACGCTCTTCGACGTGCTCGAAACGCGCGAGGCGATGGTGCGGCTCCTCGATGCGGCGCGCGACGGCGAGGGCGTGCAGATCTATATCGGCGCCGACAATCCGCTGTTCGGCGTGGCCGGCTGCTCGATGATCGTGGCACCCTACGGCAACGGGCGCGATCAGGTGCTGGGCGCCATCGGCGTAATCGGCCCGACACGTCTCAACTACGCGCGCATCATCCCGCTGGTCGACTACACCGCGAAAGTGATCGGGCGTCTCCTTGGATAATCCCATGACCGATGAGAATGACGGCGCTTCCGGCGCCTCCGAGACCGTGCCCACGAGCGGGCACAACGCCGAGGAGCGCGTGGCGGCGCTCGAGGCCGAGCTTGCCGAGGCGCGCGACAAGCTGTTGCGCGCACTCGCCGAAACCGAGAACGTGCGGCGCCGCGGGCAACGCGAGCGCGAGGACGCGCAGCGCTACAGCGTCCAGAATTTCGCCAGGGACATGGTGACCGTGGCCGACAACCTGCGCCGCGCGCTCGACAGCGTGCCGGCCGGCGCCGAGGACGGGCCTGCGAGCGGCCTCCTTGCCGGGGTTGCCGCGACCGAGCGCGAGCTCCTCGCCGCGCTCGACCGCCATGGCGTCAAGAGGGTCGAGCCGCAGCCAGGCGACCGCTTCGACCACAACCTGCATGAGGCGATGTTCGAGGTCGACGCCCCGGGCCAGCCGGGCGGCACCATCGTCCAGGTGCTCCAGCCCGGCTACCTCATCCACGACCGCCTGCTGCGGCCGGCCATGGTCGGGGTCGCCAAGGCGTCGGGCGAGCCGCGCCCAAGGGTGGACGAGGTCGTCTAGGCGAGGCCGTTTCGGGCCCGTTTCCCGCCCCGATCCGGTCCAATGTCGCATTTTTGGCCGCGTCGAGCGCGCTCAGGCCCGTTGTAGAGCGGCGCGCGCCTCCATATATAAACACCAATTCACGGGGATCCCTGGACCAACCGAAGGGGGTCGGCGCGGTGCCTTTGGGCCGCGCGGCCCTGCTGCATGAAGAGGTGGCTATGGCAAAGGTAATCGGCATCGATCTCGGCACGACCAATTCCTGCGTTGCCGTGATGGAGGGGAAAAACGCCAAGGTGATCGAAAACAGCGAAGGCGGGCGTACCACGCCTTCGCAGGTCGCGTTCACCGAATCGGGCGAGCGGCTCGTCGGCCAGGCGGCCAAGCGCCAGGCCGTCACGAATCCCGAAAACACGTTCTACGGCATCAAGCGATTGATCGGCCGGCGCTACGCCGATCCGATGGTCAAGAAGGAGATGGATCTCGTCCCCTTCAAGATCATGACCGGCGACAATGGCGACGCCTGGGTCGAGAGCCGCGGCAAGAAGTTCGCGCCCTCCCAGATCAGCGCCTTCGTGCTGCAGAAGATGAAGGAGACCGCCGAGGCCTATCTCGGCGAGCCCGTCACCGAGGCGGTCATCACCGTTCCGGCCTATTTCAACGACAGCCAGCGCCAGGCGACGAAGGACGCCGGCAAGATCGCTGGCCTTGAGGTGCTCCGCATCATCAACGAGCCGACCGCAGCCGCGCTCGCCTACGGGCTCGAGCAGAAGAAGAACGGCACGATCGCCGTTTATGACCTCGGCGGCGGCACGTTCGACATTTCGGTGCTCGAAATCGGCGACGGCGTGTTCGAGGTGAAGTCGACGAACGGCGACACATTCCTCGGCGGCGAGGATTTCGACAAGCGCGTCATCGACTATCTCGCGGACGAGTTCAAGAAGGAGCAGGGCATCGACCTGAGGAGCGACCGGCTCGCCCTCCAGCGCCTCAAGGAGGCGGCGGAGAAGGCCAAGATCGAGCTGTCGTCCTCGATGCAGACCGAGGTGAACCTGCCCTTCATTACGGCCGACCAGCATGGGCCGAAGCACCTCAACATCAAGCTCACCCGGGCGAAGCTCGAGGCGCTCGTCGACGACCTCATCCAGAAGACCGTCGAGCCGTGCCGCAACGCGCTCAAAGACGCGGGTCTCAAGGCGTCAGAGATCAACGAGGTCATCCTCGTCGGCGGCATGACGCGCATGCCCAAGGTGATCGAGACGGTGAAGCAGTTCTTCGGCAAGGAGCCGAACCGCTCGGTCAATCCGGACGAGGTCGTGGCCGTGGGCGCGGCGATCCAGGCCGGCGTGCTGAAGGGCGAGGTGAAGGACGTCCTGCTGCTCGACGTGACGCCGCTGTCGCTCGGCATCGAGACGCTGGGCGGGGTATTCACGCGCCTCATCGATCGCAACACCACGATCCCGACCAAGAAGAGCCAGATCTTCTCCACCGCCGAGGACAACCAGACCGCGGTCACGATCCGCGTGTTCCAGGGCGAGCGCGAGATGGCGGCCGACAACAAGCTCCTGGGCCAGTTCGATCTCGTCGGATTGCCGCCAGCGCCGCGCGGCATGCCGCAAGTTGAGGTCACGTTCGACATCGACGCCAACGGCATCGTCAGCGTCCAAGCCAAGGACAAGGCCACCGGCAAGGAGCAGCAGATCCGCATCCAGGCCTCGGGCGGCCTGTCGGAAGGCGACATCGACAAGATGGTGAAGGACGCCGAGGCCCACGCCGAAGAAGACAAGAAGCGGCGTGAACTCGTCGAGGCCAAGAACCATGCCGAGGCCCTCGTCCACACGACCGAGCGCACGCTCAAGGACAACGGGGACAAGATCCCCGCCGCCGACCGCGAGGCGGTCGAGGCAGCGATCCGCGACCTGAAGGCGGTGAGCGGCGGCGAGGATGTGGGCCAGATCCGCTCGCGCACCGAAGCCTTGGCGCAGATCTCGATGAAGATCGGCGAGGCCATGTACAAGGCGCAGCAGGGCGCGGGCCCCGCTCCCGGCGGCGATGCCGGCGGTGGCGGACCCGCGGGCGGCGGCCCCGGCGCGGGCGAAGGCAGCGGCAGCGAGAAGGTCGTCGATGCCGACTTCGAAGAGGTCGACGAGCGCAAGAAGCGCTCCGGCTGACGGAACGAGAGGTGAATAGAAGCCGCCCCGGAGACAAAGTGTCGTCGGGGCGGCGGCGTAATGGGGACCGGGCGTAGAAGTTCGCAGCGAAATGGCCAAGCAAGACTATTACGATCTCCTCGGCGTGGCGCGGGACGCCTCGTCGGACGACCTCAAGAAGGCCTACCGCAAGCTCGCGATGCAACACCACCCGGACCGCAATCCGGGCGACAAAAAAGCCGAGCAGAAATTCAAGGACGTGAGCGAGGCTTATGACGTCCTGAAGGACGAGCAGAAGCGCGCCGCCTACGACCGCTTCGGCCACGCCGCATTCGAGCAAGGCGCCGGCCGCGCCGGCGCCGGCGATTTCGGCTTCGCCGCGGGCTTCGCCGACATCTTCGACGAGATGTTCGGCGAATTCACCGGACGGCGGGGTGGCGGAGGGGGCGGCGCCAATCGCGGCACCGACCTGCGCTACAACCTCGAGATCAGTCTCGAGGACGCGTTCAAGGGCCAGCAGACCACGATCCGCGTGCAGACGCTCACGCCGTGCGAGCCGTGCGGCGGGACCGGCGCCGCGCCTGGCTCGCGGCCGGTCAACTGCCCGACCTGCCACGGCGCCGGACGCGTGCGGGCGCAGCAGGGTTTCTTCACGCTCGAGCGTACCTGTCCCTCCTGTCATGGCGCCGGCCGCGTCATCGACAACCCGTGCCGCACCTGCGGCGGCCAGGGGCGCGGGCGCAAGGAAAAGAACCTGAGCGTCAACATCCCGGCCGGGGTCGAGGACGGCACGCGCATCCGCCTCGCTGGCGAGGGCGAGGCAGGAATCCGCGGGGGTGCGGCAGGCGACCTCTATATCTTCCTCACTGTGAAGCCACACCGCCTCTTCCAGCGCGACGGCTCGCACATCCATTGCCGCGTGCCGATCTCGATGGCGACGGCAACCCTGGGCGGCACGATCGAAGTGCCGGCGATCGACGGCGGCCGCGTCAAGGTCACGATCCCGGCCGGAACCCAGTCGGGCCATCAGTTCCGCTTGCGCAGCAAGGGCATGACGGTGCTGCGCTCGCCCTCGCGCGGCGACATGTATGTCGCGGTCGCGGTCGAGACGCCGGTCAACCTGACGAAGCGGCAACAGGAATTGTTGCGCGAGTTCGAAAAGGCCGGCGAGGCTGCCCGCACCCAGCCCGAGAGCGAGGGCTTCTTCGCCAAGGTCCGGGAATTCTTCGAGGATCTCCGCGAGTAGGCCCTATAGTACGGGGCCAAAGGGGAGATCGCCGATGAAGCTTGCTTGGGCGCTGGCGCTCGGGCTTGCCGCCGCGCTGGCCGTGTCGCACGCCGATGCCGACGCACCGCCCGACAAGATCGTGCTCGGACTTGCCGTCTCGATCGCGAGCGCGCCCTACTACATCGCCGAGGCCAAAGGCTATCTCGCGGCCGAGAACATCACCGCCGACGGGTCCAACTATCGCGGCGCGCAGGACGCCGTGGCCGCGCTCGCCACGGGCGAGATGGACGTCGCCATGGGCGCCATCAACGCCGGTTTCTTCAATGCGGCGAACCAGGGGCTCGACCTGCGCGCGGTCGCCTCGCTCGGCATACAGCCCCTCCCCGTAACAGCGACACCGCTCATCGCGCGGAAGGATCTGTGGGACGGCGGCGCCATCAAAAGCGGCGCCGACCTTCGGGGCCGCACCGTCGCCGTCAACACGCCGGGCGCGAGCCCGGAATATTTCCTGTCGCTTATCCTCGAGAAGTACGGGATGAGCCTCAAGGACGCGAACGAGACCATGATCGCCTTCCCGGAGATGGTGGTGGCGCTGCGCAACAAGGCGATCGACGCGGCCATTCCGGCCGAGCCGTTCGCGACGCTAGCGATCCGCGAAGGACTTGCCGCGCTCGTGACGCCGGAAGGCGGCGCCGGCGGCGGCGACATGACGACCGTGTTCTTCTTCAGCGGGAAGTTCCAGCGCGAGCGGCCGGATGTTAGCGAGCGCTTCCTGCGCGCCATGATCCGCGGTGCGCGCGACGCCATCGACTATCGCGCCAAGCCCGACATCGTCGCCATCATCGCCGCCGCGACCAAGATCAAGCCCGAAATCATCGTCGCGGCCTATCCCTATGGCTGGGATCCCGACCTCGATATCGCCAAGTACGAGGACAGCATCCGCCGGCAGGAGCGGCAACATTTGAAGGACGGCCGGCTCACTTATACACAGCCGATCGCGATGGACCGCATGGTCGCAGCCGACCTTGTCCACCGCGCGGCGGCAAGCCTCGCCGGTACGGGCGCGGCGGCGCATTAGGGTGGCGGAAAACGCGGCCGCGTCGCCGGGACGCGCGGGACGGACCTTGCTCACGCTGAGCCTGTTGTGGCTCGCCGGCATGTCGCTGCGGCTGACGCTCCTTGCGGTGGCGCCGCTCTTGCCGCTCATCCACCGCGATCTCGGGCTCAGCGAGGCCGAGATCGGGACGCTCGGGAGCCTGCCGTCGCTGCTGTTTGCATTCGCGGCGATCCCGGGCGCGCTTTTGATCGCGCGTTACGGCGGGCGCCTGACGCTCGTCGCGGGGCTCCTGCTGACGGCGGCGGGATGCGCCGCGCGCGGCGCCGCACCAGGCGTTCTTTCGCTCTACGCCGCGACGGTCGCGATGGGCGCCGGCGTCTCGATCATGCAGCCGGCCATGCCGCGCCTGGTGCGCGACTGGATGCCGGAGCACATCGGCCTCGCCACCGCGGTCTACAGCAACGGGCTCCTCGTCTCCGAGGTGCTCGCAGTGGCGCTCGCCATCCCGGTGATGCGGACGCTCGCCGGCGGCAGCTGGCGCTGGTCGCTCGTGCTGTGGGCGGTACCCGTCGCGGCGACCGCAGCGCTGGTCGCAGGCCTCGCCCCGCGCGCGCCCGCGAGCGCAGCAAATGAGACCGCACGACCGCAGCGCTGGTGGCCGGACTGGCGCGATCCCACGGTTTGGCGCCTCGGCCTCATGCTCGGCAGCGTCAACACGATCTATTGGAGCGCGAACACGTTCTTACCGGATTATCTCCACAAGCTGGGGCGGCCGGAAATAGTCGGCGACGTGCTGACCGGCCTCAATGGCGGCCAGATCCCGGGCTCGCTCCTGATGATTGTCGCCGCCGGCTGGCTCGCGCCGCACCGCTCGACCTATGTGGCGATGGCGGTACTCGTGGGCGCGAGCCTCGCCGGCATCCTGCTCGACGCCAATGCCGGCATCGTGTGGTGGGCGGCGCTCCTGGGGGGCGCCAATGCCGTGCTCCTGATCCTCATGCTGGCGCTGCCGGCGCTCCTGGGCGCGGCCGACGACGTGCACCGCATTTCGGCGGCGATGTTCACGATCTCCTATCCGTGCGCCGTGGTTTTCCCGATCCTCGGCGGGATCGCGTGGGATGCGACGGGAATCGCCGCGTTCGCCTTCGCGCCGGCCGTGGCGGGCACAATCGCCGTCTTGGCGCTTGCCCCAGGGCTGCGCCTGCCGCGCCATTCCTCCGTTCCTGCGCCGGGGCACCCTTAAGCACGCCTTGCCGCGCCGCTCCGACGGGACATATGTTTTTTCAATTGCGCCGCACGAGGAAACCAACCTCGCGCACCGCGACAATCGATCACTGCCCGCAATTCGGGAGGCAAAGAGATGGCAACCGTCAATTCGGCCGGCGAAGGCACATTCGATCTCCGCCGCGTGATGGGCGACTGGCGAATTCCCAATATCGACCTCGAAGCGATGGCGCAGTCGCAGCGCCGCAATATCGAAGCCCTGACACAAGCGAATCAGGTGGCACTCGAGGGCACGCAAAGCTGGATGAAGCGCAACATGGAGCTCGCGCGGCAATCGATGGAAGATCTCCAGGCGATGCTGAGCGAAGTCACCAAGCCCAACGGCTCGATGGAGGACAGGCTTCAGCGCCAGGCGGAATATTCTCGCAAGGCGATCGAGAAGGGACTCGAGAATTTCCGCGACCTCGCAGAGCTCGTGACCAAGGCCAACGCCGAGGCGATGAACGTCATCGCCAAGCGCGTCACCGAAGGACTCGAGGAAGTCCGCGAACTCGCCAAGAAGGCCGCCTAGCCCGGCGCAACCGGCACCTACGAGGCGCGGCTACTCCGCCGCGGGGCGCGTGCGTGCGCGCCGTCGCGGCGCGGGTGCCGCCGTCTCGGGCTCGGCCAAAGCCGCGGTCAGGCGCTCGCGGATCGCCTTCACGCGCTCCTCGCGCTCGACCTTGTGGCCGAACAGGTCCTTCACATAGAAGACGTCGACCACCTTCTCGCCATAGGTCGAGATCTTGGCGCTGAAGATTTGGAGATTGAGCTGCGTCAAGGCGCGCGTCAGCTCGTAGAGAAGGCCGGGCCGGTCGCGGCCGTTCACCTCGACAACCGTGTGCGTGCGGCTTGCCGTGTTGTTGATGAGCACGCGGGGCGCCACGTGGAAGACGCGTGTGCGGCTGGCGATCGCGGGCGGCTCGTTGAGTTCGATGTGCGGCTTCACTCGGCCTGACAGCACGTTCTCGAAGAGCACGGCGAGCTTCGCGATCTTCTCCGGCCGGTCGAATGCGCCACCTTGGCGGTCCTGCACGAGGAAAGTATCGAGCGCCATGCCGTTCGAGAGCGTGAGGATGCGCGCATCGACGATGTTGGCGCCAGCCAGGGCCAGCGCACCGGCCATGCGCGAGAACAGGCCGGGGTGATCGGCCGTATAGATCGTGACCTCGGTGACGGCGCGCGCCGGATCGACACGCGTATCGACCGTGAGCGGAGCGCCGCTGCGCTCGGCCTCGCGCGTCAGCCGCGCCTGGCGCGCGATCTGCTGCGGCTCGAAAGAGAGCCAGTGCGCGGGATAAGTCTTGCCGACGAAGGCCTCGAACTCGGCATCGGAGAAGTCGCGCAGGAGCGCGCGCGCCTCTTCCTGATGCGACTTGACGCGCGCATCGCGCGCATCGGCCGCAAGCCCGCCCGACATCACGTCGGCGGCGCGGTGATAAAGCTCGCGCAAGAGCGTCGCCTTCCACCCGTTCCACACCTTAGGGCCGACGGCGCGGATATCGGCGACGGTGAGGATGAGAAGAAGTTTCAAACGCTCGGGCGATTGCACCTGCTCAGCGAAAGTGCGGATCGTTTCGGGATCGTCGATGTCGAGCTTGAAGGCGGTGCTGCTCATCAGGAGATGCCAACGCACGAGCCAAGCGACGGTCTCGGTCTCCTCGGCGGTAAGGCCCACGCGCGGCCCGACTTTCTCCGCAACCTGCTCGCCCAGGATCGAATGGTCGCCACCGCGGCCCTTCGCAATGTCGTGCAGCAGCACCGCGAGATAGAGCGCGCGGCGCGAATCGATCGTCGGCATGAGCGCCGTCGCGAGCGGCAACTCGTCCTTCAACTCACCGGTCTCGATATTGTGCAGAATGCCGATCGCGAAGATCGTGTGCTCGTCGACCGTGTAGACGTGATACATGTCGTATTGCATCTGCGCCACGACACGCCCGAAATCCGGCAGGAAGCGCCCGAACACGCCCGCCTCGTTCATGCGCCGGAGCGTCGTCTCGGGGTCGTGCCGCGAGGTCAGGATCTCCATGAAGAGGCGGTTCGCCTCGGGATCCTCGCGCAGCTTACCGTCGATCAGCTTCAATGACTGGGTGATGAGACGAAGCGCGTGCGGGTGAATGTCGAGCCCGTGCTCGTCGGCAGCGTGGAAGAGGCGGAGGAAATTGACGGGATCGTCGCGGAACGTGCTCTCGCCCGCGACGTCGAGCCGGTTGGCGTCCACCGTAAAGCCCGCCACCTGTTTGCGCCGGCCCCAGCGTCGCCAGGAGAAGAGCGGCTGACGCTCCTGCTCGCTCTCGAGGAGCGCGCAAAAGATGCGCGTCAAATCGCCCACGTCCTTGGCGATAAGGAAATAGTGCTTCATGAAGCGCTCGACGCCGCGCGTGCCGGCATGGTCGGTGTAGCCCATGCGCGTGCCGACCTCACTCTGCAGGTCGAAGGTGAGACGGTCCTCGCCGCGGCCGGTGAGGAAATGGAGCCAGCACCGCACGGTCCACAGGAAATTCTGCGCATGCTGGAAGCGCTGCGCCTCGTCGGCGTTCAAGACCTTGCGCTCGACCAACTCGGCCACGTCGTCGGCGCGGTAGACGTATTTCGCAATCCAGAAAAGCGTATGGAGATCGCGCAGGCCCCCTTTGCCTTCCTTGACGTTGGGCTCGACGAGATAGCGGGAATCGCCCAAGCGCGCGTGGCGCTTGTCGCGCTCCTCGAGCTTCGCTTCGATGAACTGCGCGCCGGTGCCCTTCACGATCTCGGTCTCGAAGCGGCGCTTCAGTTCGAGATAGAGGTCCTGGTCGCCCCACACATAGCGCGCCTCGAGCACGGCGGTGCGGATCGTCAGGTCTGCCTTCGCGCGCACGACCGTCTCGGCGATCGAGCGCGTCGCCTGGCCCACCTTGAGCCCCGCATCCCACAGCGTGTAGAGCATGTACTCGACGACTTGCTCGGTATGCGGCGTCTCCTTGTAGGGGTAGAGGAACAGGAGATCGATGTCGGAGAACGGCGCAAGCTCGCCGCGGCCATAGCCGCCGACGGCAACGACGGCGAGACGCTCGCCCTCGGTCGGATTGGGAAGCGGATAAGCCCGCATCACGACGAAGTCGTGGAGGACGCGGATCACCTGATCGACGAGGAAGGCCAAGGCTTGTGTCGCATCGGTACCCGACGTCCCCGCCTCGAAGCGGCGGCGCACCTCGGCACGGCCGTCAGCGAGGGCGCCCTTCAGAAGCTCGGCGACCTGGCCCCGGGCCGGCACGGCGCCAGGCTCGGCCAGAGCCTCCAGGCGGGCCTGGAGGGCGCGGCGGTCGATGATGTCGCGCTGGCGCTCGATCGCGGTCATTGCGGCATGATTTTACACCGGCGCCCGCGCCGGGGCCACCCGCGGCTCCGGCTTTGCTGCGGTTGCGCCCAGCCCCAGACCTGATAGATTCGATCGCTGCGCGCAGCGATGTAAATTCGGGGGGAAGGGCTTGCGTTGGCTTCTTGCGCTGGCGGTCGTGGTGATGACCATGTCGCCGCCCCCGGAATGCGCGTTTGCGGACGAGCCGCGGCAGGCCGTGCAGGTCAGCGAAGACCAGCTCTTCCAGCAGCTTCTCGCCAATCCGACGGACGTCGAGCTCAACCTGCGTTATGCCGTAGCGGCGCAACGGCAGGGCAACGTCGAAGGGGCGATCAGCGCGCTCGAGCGCATCCTCGCCGCCCATCCCGATCTCGCCAATGTTCGCCTTAAGCTCGGCCAGCTCTATGCCCAGCTCGGCTCATATACGATGGCGCTCGCCTATCTCGAGCCGCTCGCGGCATCCGACTCCGTGCCGGCCGCCGTCAAGGCCGACGCCGCGGCGGCGTTGCGCGAGGTCAACGCTCAGACGGCGCGCAGCCGCTTCTCCGGCACGCTCTTCGCCGGCTCGCAATGGCAAAACAATCCCGGCGCCGCGCCCGGCGCGCCGTTCTTCCTTGTCGCCGGCGTGCCGCAGCAGGTGAGACAGTCCTTTGCCAAACGCCCCGACAACGATCTCTTCGCGCAAGCGAGCGGGCAATATGTGTACGACCTGCAAACGCCCGATCACGACACCATCGAAGCCGACGGGCTCGCCTATGTATCGTCCTTCCGCAGCCTGCATCAGCTCGACACGGTGCTCGGCAACGTATCGGTGGGGCCGCAGCTCGGACTCGAGCGCATCGGCCTCTTGGGTGGCTCGCTGCGGCCATATCTGCTGCTGAGCGACCTGCGGCTCGGCGGCGCCGCCTATGAATATGCCGGCGGCGCGGGCTTTCACTATGCACAGAAGCTGGGCGCCGGCTTGCCTTCAATAGGTCTCGGCTACGAAGCGCAGCAGGCGAGCTACATCTCCAGCAACAACTTTCCCACCGCGGCCGAGCTCGATGGTCGGCTCGACCGCTATCAGCTCACCTTCGCCCAGTCGTTCGGCTCGCACATTTCGGCCGAGCTCGGCACCGTCGTCAACCGTCAGAACACGCGCCTCGCCGGCTACAGCAACACCGATTACGCGCTCGTCGGCAATCTCGCGCTGAGCTACGACACAGCCCCCTTCTCGTTCGGCTATCCGCTCGTCACGGCGCTCGGCTTTTCGCGCCACTACATTCCTTATGACGGCGCCGATCCGACCGTGGCGCCGGGGATCACGCGTACCGACCGGCGCTGGCAGTTCTCGGTGGGCGAGATCGTGCCCGTGACCGGTCGCATCTCGGTCGTTGCGCTGCTCGCGCGCGACATCGAGACCTCGAACATTCGCAATTTTGCCTACACGAACACCTCGTTCATGGTGGGGCCGCAAGTGAGTTTCTGACCCCAAGCGGCGTCAGGGTCGTTCCGCCGCCCAGGACAGGGAACCGGAATCGTCATAGACTGAACCGCGGCTTGCACCTTGAGGGGGCGGATAATGCACGTACGTTCCGCGATCGCGCTGCTTGGTCTCTGCGCGCTCTGCCTCCTGTCACGCAGTGCCGCGGCCGACGGGCGCGCCGGCGTCGTGGGCTCGGTTGCGCCGCACGTACAGGCGGCGATGCCGGACGGCTCGACGCACGAGTTGAAGGCCGGCGAAGACGTGGTGTCGAACGAGAACATCGTGTCCGACGCGAGCGGCAGCGCCGAAATCCTGTTCGTCGATGGCTCCTCGCTCAGGATCGGTCCCGACACCGAGACCACGATCGACGGCTTCGCCTTTGCGCAGGAGACGGGCGACGGCAAGCTCGAAACCCGTACCACCAAGGGGCTCATCCGCTTCGTCGGCGGCAAGCTCAGCAAGAAAGGCAACGTCACGATGCGGACGCCGGTGGCGGTCCTGTCCGTGCGCGGCGGCATCGCGCTCGCCAGCGTCGCCGCCGATGGCGGCGCGACCGAGGCGACTTTCCTTTACGGCGACGCGCTTACGGTCACCTCGCGCACCGGCGCCACGCTCATCATCACCGAGCCGGGTTACTTCACCGACGTGTCGACCCTCGGCGCGCTCACACCGGCGCAACGCGCGGAGGTTGGAGCACTCGTGGCAAAAATCGCGGCGCTCCGCGGTACGGGCGCAGCCACCGCCGCGGGAGGCACGGCCGATGACACGCTTGCGGCACTATTCGCCAGCAGCTTGACCGCCGAGGAGATCCGGGCGGCACTCGCCGCGATCGGTACCGACTCCGCCATCCGCACTGCGCTCGCCACTGCGTCCCGGTTGTCATCCGAGCCCCTGATCGAGCGGAGCCGCGTCTGCGTCGTCACGACGCAAGGCGGGACTCCCGTCTGTCACTGAGCCCGCCTCCTCAACGCAGGGACGAGAGCTGCCCCGTGATGGCACTGCCGAACGGGACCCAGGTCTTCCCGTCGAAGCGCACAAGCCGCATCTGCTTCAGCGGCACGTAGTCGTCGGGCGCGGTGTCGATCTCGACGCCCGGCTGGAAGGTCGGCAGCGTGACATGCTTCAGGTTCATCACCTGGTGCATGATGTTCTCGCGCGAGAGGTCGTCGCCGCACGCTTTCAGGATATGGACGAGCATCATGCCTTCGGTAAAGCCGGTGATGTTGAAAAGATCGGCGACGTCGCCGCCCGGCATGTACTTGTTCATCCAGGCGAGCCAATCCTTGAAGCCGGGATCGTCCTTCCACTGGGGATCGGTCGGATCCTTGAGATAGGCCGTCGAGATAAGGCCCACGGACTTGTCGAGCCCCGCGGGCTTCAGCACCGCCGACACGGCGCTCCCCTCGAAATTGACGAAGTAAAGCGGCTTCCAGCCGATGTCGTAGACCTTGCGGATCGCCTGGGCCGAGAATTTGGGCGTCGCCGCCACGAACAACGTGTCGGCGCCCGAGCCTCGCAGCGAGATAACCTGTTGATCGACGCTCGGATCGCTTACCTCGTAGGTCGCGGTCGCAACGATCATCTGCTTGGCCTTGTCGCCGAGCCCGCCGACGAAGCCGTCATAGAGGTCCTTGCCGAAATCGTCGTTCTGGCGCAGCACGGCGATCTTGGCGTCGGGCTTGTTGGCGAGGATGTACTTCGCGTAGATGCTGCCCTGGATGAGGTAGCTCGGCAGGAACGCGATCGTCCACGGGAAGCGCTTCGGCTGAGCGAAATCGTGGCTGCCGGACCCGATCCACAGCTGCGGCACCTTGCGGTCGTTGAGATATTTCTCGACCGAGAGATTGGTCGGCGTGCCGATCGAGCTGAAGATGAACGCGACCTTCTGCTCCTCGACGAGCTTCCTCGTCTGCTCGACGGTCTTGGGCGGGCTGTAGCCGTCGTCGGCCTGAACGAGCGTGAGCTTGCGCCCGTTGACGCCGCCCTGGTCGTTGATCATTTGGAAATAAGCTTCCTCGGCGCGACCGATCTGGCCATAGGCCGAGACCGGACCTGAGAGCGGCAAGGTCTGGCCGAATTTGATCTCGGTGTCGGTAATGCCCGGCGCGTATTTCTTTTGCGCCACGGCAGGATGCGCCGCCGAGAGCACGAGCCCCGCGATGACGACAAGGCGCGCCAACGAGTGCTTCATCGCTTCCTCCCTTTGAGTGGGCACCTCGTTCTGACGCGGGCGCCCCGGAAGAAGCCTATCACGTCAGCCTTTGTCCGCCAGTCCCTTGAGGCGGTAGACGAGTTCGAGCGCCTCGCGCGGGGACAGCTCGTCGGGCCGCACTGCGGCGAGCGTCGCCGCAAGCGGAGACGGCGTCGGCGGCTCGGGCGCGCGCTTTAGCGCGGCGAAGAGCGGCAGATCCTCCGCGAGCCGCGCGAGCGCGCCACCCTGCTCGCTCGTCTCGAGCGTCTTCAAGACCTCTTCCGCGCGCGCCACAACCGCCGGCGGCAAACCCGCGAGCTTCGCCACGTGGATGCCATAGGAGCGGTCGGCCGCGCCCGGCGCCACCTCGTGCAGGAATACGACGTCGCCCTGCCATTCCTTGACGCGCATGGTGCGGCAGGAAAGTTCCGGCAATTTCGCCGCGAGCGCGGTTAGCTCGTGATAGTGCGTTGCGAAGAGCGTGCGGCAGCGATTCACCTCGTGCAGCTGCTCGATCGTCGCCCACGCGATCGAGAGCCCGTCGAACGTCGCAGTTCCGCGGCCGATCTCGTCGAGGATGACGAGCGAGTGCTCCGTCGCGCGGTTGAGAATCGAGGCGGTCTCGACCATCTCGACCATGAAGGTCGAGCGCCCGCGCGCGAGATCGTCAGCCGCGCCGACGCGGCTGAACAGCCGGTCGACGATGCCGATGCGCGCGTGCTCGGCCGGCACGAACGCGCCCATCTGCGCCAGGATAGTGATCAGCGCGTTCTGGCGAAGGAACGTGCTCTTGCCCGCCATGTTTGGGCCGGTGAGGAGCCAAAGCCGCTCCCCGTCGGCGAGCGTGCAGTCGTTCGGTACGAAGCCCGCGCCGTGCGCCGCCGCGAGCGCGGCCTCGACCACCGGATGGCGTCCGCCGACCACGACGAAATCGCGCCCTTCGTCGATCTCGGGCCGCACATGGCGCTCGTCCGCCGCAAGCTCGGCGAGGCCCGCGGCGACATCGAGCGCGGCAAGCGCGGCCGCCGCGGCCGCGAGCGGCGCCGCACGATCCAGCACCGCGGCAACGAGCTCTTCGAAGCAGCCGAGCTCCAGCGCCAGCGCCTTGTCGGCGGCGGAGGAAATCTTGCTCTCGAGCTCGCCCAGCTCGACCGTGCCGTAGCGTACCGAGGACGCGAGCGTCTGGCGGTGGATAAATCCCGTGCCGAGCTTCGCCGCGTGCTGCGGCGTCACCTCGATGTGATAACCGAGGACATTGTTGTGGCGGATTTTGAGCGAGGGGATTGCAGCCTCAGCGGCATAGCGCGCCTGGAGATTGGCGATCATGCGCCGGCTCTCGTCGCGCAGCCCCCGCAGCTCGTCGAGCGCGGGGAGATACCCTGCCGCGATGAAACCGCCGTCGCGCGTTAGAAGCGGCAGGTCGGCTGCGAGCGCGCGAGCGAGCCGATCGACGAGCGCCCCATGCTCGCCAAGGTCGCGTTCGGTCTCGGCGACGAGCGCGGGCAGCGGCGCCTTCTCCTGCAGCGCGCGGCGTATGTGGGCCGTCTCGACGAGCGTGTCGCGCAGCGCCGCGAGATCGCGCGGGCCGCCGCGCCCGAGCGCAAGCCGCGCCAGCGCGCGCGCCATATCGGCCGTGCGTCGGAGCGACGAGCGCAAGCTTTGCCGCAGCCGTTCGTCGGCAGAGAAGAACGAGACTGCATCGAGGCGCGCGGCAATCGCCGCAGGATCGGTCAACGGCGCGGCGAGATGCGCAGCCAAGAGGCGCGCGCCGGCCGGGCTTACCGTGCGGTCGATGATCGAGAGAAGGCTGCCCTTGCGCCCGCCCGACAAGGCCTCGGCCAGTTCGAGATTGCGCCGCGTCGCGGCGTCGATCTCCATGTAGGCGCCGCTTTCGAGACGGCGCGGCGGCCGCAGGAGCGGCACCTTGCCCTGCTGCGTCAGCTCGACGTAGTCGGCGAGCGCCCCGGCCGCCGCGAGCTCGGCGCGGCCGAAAGCGCCGAAACCGTCGAGGGTCGCGACGCCATAAAGCGCCTCCAGCCGCTTCCGGCCGTTCTCGCTGTCGAAGCGCGCATTGGGCAGCGGCGTGAGCGCGCTCCGCCAATCGCTCCACACCTCGCTGAGCTCGGGCCGCGCAAGGACGCGCTCGGGCACCAGGACCTCGCCGGGCGCAAGCCGCGCGAGAGCGGCGGCGAGGCTGCGCTCGTGTAATTCCTGCGTGGCGACATCACCGGTCGAGAGATCAAGCCAGGCGAGGCCCAGAAGCCCCTGCGCCTCGCCCAAGGCGGCGAGGTAATTGTGCCGGCGCGCGTCGAGGAGGCTATCCTCGGTGAGCGTGCCCGGCGTCACGATGCGGATGACGGCGCGCTTCACCGGCGCCTTGGGGCCGCGCTTCCGCGCCTCGGCCGGGTCTTCCATCTGCTCGCACACGGCGACGCGAAAACCCTGGCGGATGAGGCGCAAGAGATGGGCCTCGGCGGCATGGACGGGCACACCGCACATCGGGATGTCCTCGCCCTCGTGCCGGCCACGCTTCGTCAGCGTGATGTCGAGCGCCGCGGCGGCCTTGGCCGCGTCCTCGAAAAACAGCTCGTAGAAATCCCCCATGCGGTAGAACAGCAGGCAGTCCGGATGGCGCCGCTTCAGCTCGAGATATTGCGCCATCATCGGCGTCGCCTCGGCGGCGAGGGTCTGCGGGGCCGGTCCGTCGTTCATCGCGGCAGGGAGGGTAGCATTCCCCGGCTCGCGAGGGGAAAATGCCGGTACCCGTTGGAGACTGTGATGGCAGCAGATAAGGACGAGCGCTTCCCGATCGTGCGCGAGGCCGTTGCCTCCTTCGCGACCAGGGACCAGTTCCGCGACGCCGTGCGGAAGCTGATGGCCGCGGGCTTCGCGCCCGCCGACCTGTCGGTCCTGGCAGGCCATGAATCGCTCGAAGTGGCGGGGCGCGTCGCGGGATATTCGCACACGCCTCGCGAATATCTCTTCGCGGGGCTGACCGACGAGGTGAATTTTCTCGCGCCGCTGACCGTGGCGGGGATTGTGCTCCTTTCGGGTGGGCCGATTGCCGCCGCGCTTGCCGCATTGGTCGGCGCCGGCTTGGGGGGAGCCGCAATCAAGGAAGTGCTCGACCGCTATATCGCCAACCGCCACAGCGCGGATTTCGCGGCCGCCCTCGAGGCCGGCGCCGTGCTGCTCTGGGTGCGAGTTGCCGATCCCGACCTCGAGGCGACGGCCGCCCGGGTCCTTTCGGAGGCAGGCGGGCGGAATTCTCACATCCACGCGAGAAAAGCGTGACGCGCCCCAAAATAATTTGGCCGGCGCTGATCCAATCCGGGAAAGCCGCCGTATCTTGGTATGGACCCTGTCGCGTTTCCCCCGCGACATTCCCCCTCACTAGCCCCGCTTCGGCGGGGCTTTTTGTTGCGCGCGCCGGCGCACGCTCTTAAGAGTCTGTCCGAATGGCCTATGGCGAGACGCGGGCGGCAAGGGCGCGAGGACGCGGCGGCTGGCGTATCGCCTTGCCGCGTCTCCTGCTCGGCGCGCTGATCCTGGCGGTGCCCGCCTTCGCCGTGCTCGCGGTGCTCGCCGAGCGGCGCACGCTCGCGCTGGCGCCCGCCCTGGCCGCCGCGGTCGCGATCTATGCCGGCACCGTCCTGGTGCTGCGCCCGCTCACCTTCGGCGTCGCCGCAATCCAAGAGGCGATCGAGCGCATGACGCAGGACGCGAACGCCGCGCCCGAGGTCGAGAGCCTCTCCTTTTCCGTGCGCGAGCTTTGGCTTGCCGTCGGGCGCTGGACGCGCAGCACGCGGGCGCTCTTGAAGGCGCGGGAGGACGAGCTCGAAGCAGCGCGCTCGGTGCTCGAGACACTGCCCGAGCCGCTACTCCTGCTCGACGCCGACAGACGCGTGGTCGGCGCCAACAAGGCGGCCGAGGCGCTCTTGGGCGAGCGCCTGATCGAGCGCGATCTCGCCGGCGCGCTGCGCCACCCGGCGGTGCTGCCGGCGGTCGACGCCGTGCTGCGCGGCGAGGGCCAGAGAACCGCGGAGTTCGACATCACGAGCCCGGTCGAGCACCACCTCTCGGCGCGAATCGCGCCCTTGGCGCCGCGCCGCTCCGAGCGCGCCGCCGCGATGCTGCTCATCAACGACCTGACGGCAATGAAGCGGGCCGAACAGCTCCGCGCCGACTTCGTCGCAAACGCGAGCCACGAGCTTAGGACGCCGCTCGCCTCGCTTGTGGGCTTCATCGAGACGCTGCGCGGGCCAGCCCGCGACGATAAGGCGGCGAGCGAGCGTTTCCTCGGCATCATGGCCGAGCAGGCGGCGCGCATGCAGCGCCTCGTCGACGACCTCCTGTCCTTGTCGCGCATCGAGATGAACGAACACCGCCCGCCGACCGAGGAGACCGACGTCGCCGCGGTCGTCGCGAGCGTCGCCGCCGCGCTCGAGCACCGGGCCGAGGCGCGCGGCATGCGCATCGACCTCGACCTGCCAGCCGATGAGCCGTTGATCGCGCCGGGCGACGGCGACGAACTCGCCCAGGTGTTCCAGAACCTCATCGACAACGCCATCAAGTACGGCACGCCTGGGACCGCCATCGAAGTCGTGGCGCAACGCTCCTCGCGCCTCCTGCCGAGCGCGCGCGGGCGCGAGCGGGCGACCATCTCACTGGCGGTACGCGACCACGGCGCCGGGATTGCGCGCGAGCACCTGCCGCGCCTGACCGAGCGCTTCTACCGGGTCGATCCCGCGCGCTCGCGTGAGATGGGCGGCACCGGGCTGGGGCTCGCCATCGTCAAGCATATCCTTAACCACCATCGCGGGCTGCTCGAGATCGACAGCGAGCCCGGGCGCGGCTCGGTGTTCACTGTTCATCTCCCGGCGGAATGAGCTAACCGGCTGTTTTCACACGGTATCTGGGATTGGGTTCGTTCCGCCAAATGGCCGAACGGTGCCGACGTCCGCGCTCGATCCACCCCGCAAGGGGGTAGACGAGGGTTAAGGAAGAGCGGCCGGCTGTCATAAAAACGCAACGGAGCGGGTCTACTTCTGGGGCAAAAGGGGAAGGCATGAGCGGAACGGACGCACTCGCCGGGCGCCTGCGCCTTGAGCCTGCACGGGGAGTAAGCCGACAGAAGGTCGAAGACGCGCTGTTCCGCGGCGCGACCAAGGCCTTCGCGATTGGAGTGTTGCTGCTCCTGCTCGCGGTGCTGGTGTCGCTCGTTGTCGGCTCGCTGCCGGCGATACGCAAGTTTGGGCTGACGTTTCTGTGGGACCAGTCCTGGAACCCGGTCAAGGACCTGTTCGGCGGCCTGCCGGCGATTTACGGCACCCTCGTCACCTCGGCCATCGCGATGCTGGTCGCCGTGCCGGTGGGGCTCGGCGTCGCGCTCTTCCTGACCGAATTGTGCCCGCCTTGGGCGAAGCGTCCGATCGGCGTGCTGGTCGAGCTGCTGGCTGCGATCCCGAGCATCATCTACGGCATTTGGGGACTGTTCATCCTGGCGCCGGTGCTGCAACTGACGGTGCAGCCGTTCCTCGTCGACGTGCTCGGGCCGATCCCGATCCTGGGCGCGCTCTTCGCCGGCCCGCCCTTGGGCCTCGGCATCCTGACCGCGGGCTTCATCCTCGCTTTCATGGTGTTGCCGTTCATCGCCGCCGTGACGCGCGATGTGTTTCAGACCGTGCCGGCAGTGCTGCGCGAGAGCGCCTACGGGATCGGCGCTACGACGGCCGAGGTCGTGCGCGACATCGTCATTCCCTATACCCGCGTCGGCATCGTCGGCGGCGTGATGCTGGGACTGGGGCGCGCGCTCGGCGAGACCATGGCGGTGACCTTCGTCATCGGCAACGCGCACCATGTCAGCACGTCGCTCCTGGCGCCCGGCACGACCATCTCGGCGACGCTCGCCAACGAATTCACCGAGGCGGTCGACGAGCTCTACACCTCCTCGCTGATCGAGCTCGGGCTCATCCTGTTCGTCATCACCTTCATCGTGCTGGCGGCAGCGAAATTCATGCTGATGCGGCTCGAGCGGCGGAGCGCGCGATGACGCTCTACGGCAAGCGTCGCATAACGAACTACGTGGTCCTGACGCTGTCGCTCGCGGCGACCGCGGCAGGACTCCTTGTTCTGTTCCTCATCCTCGGCGCGCTGCTGTGGTACGGCATCCCGGCCCTGAAAATCATGACCTTCACGGCGATGACGCCGCCGCCCGGCAATACTCCGGGCGGGCTCCTCAATCCGATCTTCGGCAGCCTCGTGATCACCGCTGCGGCAACCGCGCTCGGCACCCCGATCGGCATCCTGACCGGGACCTTCCTTGCCGAGTTCGGACGCGGCACGTGGGTGGCGCCCGCGGTGCGGTTCGTCAACGACATCCTGCTGTCGGCGCCGTCGATCGTCATCGGCCTCTTCGTCTACGAGATGATGGTCGTGCCGATGGGGCATTTCTCGGCCTGGGCCGGCGTCGTGGCGCTTGCCATCATCGTCATCCCGGTGGTGGTGCGCACGACCGAGAACGTGCTCGTGCTCGTGCCCTCGAGCCTGCGCGAGGCGGCGATCGCGCTGGGCGCACCGCGCTGGAAGGTCATCGTCGCGGTGACCTACCGCGCCGCCATCCAGGGCATGCTCACGGGCGTCATGCTGGCCGTGGCGCGGATCGCAGGCGAGACCGCGCCGCTTCTATTCACCGCGCTCAACAACCAGTTCTGGAGCTCGAACCTGAACGGGCCGATGGCGAATCTGCCGGTCGTCATCTTCCAGTTCGCGCTCTCGCCCTACGCCAATTGGCAGGTTCTGGCCTGGGGCGGCGCGGCGCTCATCACCTTTACGATCCTCATCCTCAACATTCTGGCCCGCTGGGTCGCGAGCCGAGGCAGCTTCCAGCAATGAGCATCGAAGTCACCCCCATGGACACGCCCCTCCCCCCTCCGCAAACGATCCGCACCCATCTCGTCGCGCCGGCCGTGCCGCGCGACAAGCCGCGTGCGACGACTGCGGCCGCGACGGCAGAGCCCAAGATCGCGGTCAAGGACCTGAAGTTCTTCTACCACGACTTCATGGCGGTGAAGGGGGTCAGCCTCGACCTGCACGACAAGTGCGTCACCGCCTTCATCGGCCCATCGGGCTGCGGCAAGTCGACACTGCTGCGCTGCCTCAACCGCATCTACGAGCTCTATCCCGACCAACGCGCCACCGGCGAGGTGATGATCGACGGCGCCAACATCCTCGACCCGAAGATGGATCTGAACTTGCTGCGCGCGCGCGTCGGCATGGTGTTCCAGAAGCCGACGCCGTTCCCGATGTCGATCTACGACAACATCGCGTTCGGTGTCCGGCTCTACGAGCGTCTGCCGGCGAGCGAGCTCGATGCCCGGGTTGAGCACTCGCTGCGCCGCGCGGCGCTCTGGGACGAGGTCAAGGATAAGCTCAAGGCGAGCGGGCTCTCGCTCTCGGGCGGACAGCAACAGCGGCTCTGCATCGCCCGCGCCATCGCGGTCAAACCGGAGGTCCTGCTGCTCGACGAGCCGGCCTCGGCGCTCGATCCGCTCTCGACGCAGCGCATCGAGGAGCTCATCGCCGAGTTGAAGTCCGACTATTGCATCGTCATCGTCACGCACAATATGCAACAGGCGGCGCGCAGCTCGGACTACACCGCCTTCATGTATCTGGGCGAGCTCGTAGAATTCGACGAAACCGAGGCAATGTTCACCCACCCGAAGATGCGTCAGACCGAAGACTACATCACCGGCCGCTTCGGCTGAGGAGCGAGCGATGGTTTCCGAGCATATCATCAAGAGCTACGACCAGGAACTGCACAAGCTCGACAACATCATCGCCGAGATGGGCGGACTGGCCGAAAGCCAGCTTGCCTCGGCGATGGAGGCGGTCGAGAAGCACGATTCCGATCTCGCCTCGGCCGTGATCGAAAGCGATACGCGCGTCGATCAGCTCGAGCGCGAGGTGGAGAGCCTCGTCGTGCGGCTTCTGGCGCTCCGCCAGCCGATGGCGCGCGATCTGCGCCAGATCTTCGCAGCGCTCAAGATCTCGACCGATCTCGAGCGCATCGGCGATTACGCGACCAATGTGGCCAAGCGCTCAATCGCGCTCGAGCAAAGCCCCGGGGTGCGGCCGGTCTATGCCCTGCCGCGCATGGGGCGGCTCGCGGCGAACATGATCAAGGACGTGCTCGACGCCTTCATCGGGCGCGACGCCGACAAGGCCATGGCGGTGTGGTACCGCGACGAAGAGCTCGACGAGATGTATACGAGTCTCTTCCGCGAGCTTTTGACCTATATGATCGAGGACCCGCGCAACATCTCGTCGGGCACGCACCTCCTGTTCATGGCGAAGAATCTCGAGCGCATCGGCGACCACTGCACCAATATCGCCGAGACGCTCTATTTCCTCGTCAACGGCGAGCCGATGCAGCAGATGCGGCCGAAGCGCGACCGCACGAGCCTTGGCCTCGCGGACGAGGAGGAAGTCGCACCGGCCGGCCGGGCGGAGGCCGAGCGGTGAATCCTCCCTCGGTACTCGTCGTCGAGGATGAGGCCGCGCTCTCGACGTTGTTGCGCTACAATCTCGAGAAGGAAGGATTCGCCGTCAGCGAGGCGCGCGACGGCGAAGAGGCGCTGCTACAGCTGAAAGAGCAGAAGCCCGACGCCGTGCTGCTCGACTGGATGCTGCCGCGGCTTTCCGGGCTCGAGCTCTGCCGCCAGATCCGGCGCGCCCCCGCGTGGCGCGACCTGCCGGTCATCATGCTGACGGCGCGCGGCGAGGAAGCCGACCGTGTGCGCGGCCTCGACAGCGGCGCCGACGATTATGTCGCGAAGCCCTTCAGCACGAGCGAGCTGATCGCGCGGCTCAAGGCCGTTATCCGGCGCGCGCGGCCCGCGGCACAGGCCGAGGTGCTGCGCTTCGCCGATCTCGCACTCGACGACAGCTCGCACCGCGTGACGCGGAGCGGCGAGGCGGTGCATCTCGGCCCCACGGAGTTCCGCCTCCTGCGCTTTCTGCTCGAACGGCCGCGCCGCGTGTTCTCGCGCGAGCAGCTATTGGATGCCGTCTGGGGTCGCGACGCCGAGGTCGAGCTGCGCACCGTCGACGTGCACATCAGGCGATTGCGCAAGGCGCTCAACGGCGTCGACCGGCGCGACCTCATCCGCACCGTGCGCTCGGCCGGATACGCGCTCGACACGAGCGGGGCATAAGCATTATCGCTCCCCATATATGGGAGCAATGACATCGCGCCTTGCCCTTCTCCTGGCCTTGATCCTGCTGGCCGCGCCGCCCGCGACGGCACAGCAATCAGCCACTTCGCCCAGTACGCCACCCGACGAGCGCGTGCCGGCCTATCTGCCGGTCCCGCCGGGCCCACCGCCGGTTTCGGTGCCGCCCAGCCCCGCGCCCCTTGCGCCCGCACCCAATTTCTCGCCGGGCCTGCCGCCCGGCCCGGTGACCGGCTATGGCGCGGGCGGGATGCAGGCACCGCCCGGCGCGCCGCCCAATCCGCCCTGTCCGCCGGGCGGCCTCATGCATTAGGTGCTTGAGAGCCCGTCATTCACCGGCACATTCTCGGGCTTGGGCTCGTAGCCTGCGTTGCGCGCCTGCTGGATCAAGAGCGTCGCAAAATCCTGATCCTGGAATCCCAGCCCCACGAGATTCTGGATGAGCTCGCGCGTCAATGCCGTCACAGGCAGCGGCGTCTCGGTCTTCTTGCCGACAGCGAGGCCGAGCTCGAGGTCCTTGCGCAGCAGCACCGGCGTGAAGGTCGGCGCGAAGTCGAGATTGACCAGCGCCGGCGACTTGTAGCGCGTGAACACCGAGCCCATCACGCTCTTGTTGATGACGTCGAGGAAGACGTGGCGCGGGATGCCGCTTTTCTCGGCAAGCGTCGTTACCTCGACCAGCGACTGGATGACAACGCCGAGAAACACGTTGTGGCAGATCTTGACCGTGCGCGCGAGCTCGCCTGCGCCGACATAGGTCACGCCTTGTCCGAGCCGCTCGAGATAAGGCGCCGCCGCGTCATAAGCGTCCTTCGGGCCCGAGGCGATGAGGGTGAGCTTCCCCGCGCGCGCCACCTTGCCATTGCCGGAGACGGGCGAGGCGATCATCGCCGTGCCATGTTTTTCCGCGTGCGCGCGCACCTCGCTCGACGCTTCCTCGTCGACGGTCGAGCAATCGACGAGGATGCGCGGCATACGGTTGCCGGCGAGAACGCCGTCGCGCCCGAGCGTCACCTCCTTCAAATGCTTGCCCTCGGCGACCATGGTGAAGACGATGTCGCATTGGGCAAGATCGGACGGGCGATCGACGAGCGTGATGCCGGATTTCATCAGCCCCTCGGCCTTGGTGCGCGTGCGGTTCCAGGCGGAAACGGCGGCGCCCGCCTTCGCGAGACGCTCGGCCATCGGATAGCCCATGCGGCCCGTGCCGATCCAGCCGATCTTGCCCTTGCCTAGATCCGCCATCGCGCGCCTCCCTGTTGCGCCGGCTCTAGCGAACGGCACCGGCGAGCGCAAGGAATGCGGCGGCCGATTTCAATACGGATTGGCGATCGGCAGCTCTTCGGCGGGATAGAGCGTGATGACCTTGGCGCCGGTGGGCGTGCACACGACCTCTTCCTCGATGCGCGCGGCGGAATAGCCGTCCGTCGCCGGGCAATAGGTCTCGAGCGCGAACACCATCCCCGCCTTGATCTCCATCGGATCGTCGAAGGAATTGAGGCGCGAGATGATCGGCCGCTCGTGCAGGCCCAATCCGAGCCCGTGGCCGAACAGAAGACCGAACGCCTCCATCTCGCTTGTGAAGCCGATCTCCTCGGCCTTGGGCCAGCATGCGGCGATCTTGTCGGTCGAGACGCCGGGCTTCACCAGCGAAATGGCCTTGTCGATCCACTCGCGTGCGCGCTTGTAGGCATCGCGCTGCGCCGGCGTGGCGCGGCCGACATTGAAGGTGCGGTAATAGCAGGTGCGGTAGCCGTGCATGCTCTGGATGATATCGAAAAACGCCTGGTCGCCGGGACGGATGAGGCGGTCGGTGAAATTGTGGGGGTGCGGCGAGCAGCGCTCGCCCGAGATCGCGTTGATCGCCTCGACATCGTCCGAGCCCAGCTCATAGAGCCGCTTGTTGGCAAGGCCCACGATTTCGTTCTCTCGAATGCCGGGCTTCAGATTTTCGGCGATCGTCTGATAGCAGCCGTCGACGATGGCGGCCGACATGTTGAGGAGCGTGATCTCGTCGTTGCTTTTCAATTCGCGCGCATCGAGCATGACCTGCTGCCCGTCGCGCACGTCGATCCCCGCCGCCTGCAGCTCGAACAGCATGGCAGGCTCGACCACGTCGACGCCGACCGGCATGTCGCCGACGCCGTGCTCCGTCAGGATCGAGCGAATCTCCTCGGCGGCACTGCGCATGAGCCCGATCTTGGGATGCACCGCGCCGCGCAGGCCCAGCATGCCGGCATGGCAGTTATGCTGCGGCAGCCACGGCGCATAGAGGCGATGGTGCTTCGCGGCCGAGCCGAAATCCCAGATATGCGGCTCGCTGCCGCCGGCCAGGAGCGAATAGCGCGTGAACTTGTCGCGCGCCCAGTTGCCGATGACCGTCGAGGTCATGTAGCGGATGTTGTACTGGTCGAAGCAGAGGAGCGAGCCGAGGCCCGAGGCCTTCAAGGCGGCGCGCGTGCGCGCAAGGCGATAGCGATGAAGCCGGCGGAAATCGACGCGCTCCTCGAAATCGACCGCCATCGGCCCCAGCGCCATGATCGGCTTCTGCCAATCGTGGCGCGGATCAATGTCGGTGTCGGCAATCGTCTTGGGCTCGGGTTTCTTCGCCATCGCGTCCTCGCGCCGCGCTATCGCGGCCGCGATTGTGCGGCAGCGATTCCGGGCGATCAAGCGCCGCCGTTCCGTTAGACTTGCGCGCGATGGACGCGCAAGCGGAAGCACTTGCCTTTCTCGCCAAGGGCGCCGGGCTCGAGACGCGCGGGCACAAGATCGCGCGCGTCGACACGCACGCCTCGGCGGTCTTTCTCGTGGACGAGCGCGCGCTGAAGCTCAAGCGCGCGGTGCGCTTCTCCTATCTCGATTATTCGACCGTGGCTTTGCGCGAGAAGGCCTGCCGTACCGAGTTCGAATTGAACCGCCGCATCGCACCGGCGCTCTATCTCGGCGTACGCCGGATCACACGCGACGCGGGCGGCAAGATAGCGCTCGACGGGGAGGGCGAAACGCTCGACTGGATCGTCGAGATGCGGCGCTTCGACGGCGAGAGCCTGTTCGACCGGCTCGCCGAGAAGCGCGCGCTGACGCCTGCCCTGATGCGGGACCTCGCCGACGAGATCGCGGCCTTCCACCGCGCGGCAGAGCGGACCGAGGGCGGCGGCGGCAACGCCATGGCGCGCGTCGTCGCGGGGAACGCGGAGAATCTGCGCGCGTCCGCGTGCCTCGACCAGAACGCGGTGGCGCAGCTCGGCGCGACGACGGATGCGGCGCTCGCGCGTGTAACGCCGCTCCTCGACGCGCGGGCGCAGCAAGGCAAGGTGCGCGCGTGCCATGGTGATCTTCATCTCGGCAACATCTGTCTCTTCGAGGGCCGGCCGACGCTTTTCGACGCGATCGAGTTCAGCCCGGAGCTCGCGCATATCGATGTGCTCTACGATCTCGCCTTCCTGCTCATGGACCTCGTCCATCGCGGGCTCAATGGCTTCGCCAACCAGGTGATGAACCGCTACCTCGATCTCGGCGGCGACGACGAAGGCTTGGCGGCGCTGCCGCTGTTCCTGAGCCAGCGTGCGGTTATTCGCGCACACGTGACCGCGACGGCGGCGCAGCAACAGGAGGGAAGCGCGCGCGAGCAGCGGGAACTGGCGGCCCGGCGCTATCTCGCCTTGGCCCAGACGCTGCTCGTTCCGGCGCCGCCGCGCCTCATCGCCGTCGGCGGGCGAAGCGGCAGCGGCAAGTCGACGGTTGCGCAAGCGGTGGCGCCCGATCTGCCGCCGCCGCCAGGCGCGCGCGTGCTGCGCAGCGACGTGATGCGGAAGGCGATGCTTGGCCTGGCGCCCGAGACACCGCTTCCGGCCGAGGCCTATCGCGGCGCCATGGGCAAGCAGGTCTATGCGCGCATGCGTCACGAGGCCGCTCGCGTTCTTGCGACAGGCACAAGCGTCATCCTCGACGCCACCTTCCTCGATCCCGACGCGCGTGCGGAAGCGGCGCTCATCGCCAAGAATGCCGGCGTGCCGTTCACGGGCTTCTGGCTCGAAGCGCCGCGCGCGCTGATGGAGGCGCGCCTGCGCGAGCGTCGCGGCGACGCGTCGGACGCGACGGTGGCGGTGCTGGCCGGACAATACGAGGCCGAGCCCGGCGCGCTCGATTGGCGGCGGCTCAATTCGACCGGGCCGGCAACGCGGGTGGCCGCGGCGCTGCGGCGGGCGGCCGGCATCCAGCCATTGACAGGACGGGCCGCCTCGCCTCGCATGGTGGACGCGGCGGAGAAAGACGGGAGGGCGCGATGAGCGACGGGCGTGTCGTCATGATTACGGGCGCCGCGGGCGCGCTCGGTCGCGCTGTGGCGCAGGCATTCGCCGCGACAGGGGCACGGCTCGTGCTGCTCGACCTCGAGGAGCGGGCGCTCGCCGCGCGCTTTGGCGGCGACGACGAGAGATTCCTGCTCGTCGCCGCAAATCTCGGCGACGGCAATGCGGTCGTGGCGGCGGTGCAGAAGGCGCTCGCGCGCTGGGGCCGCATCGACGTGCTCTGCAACATCGCGGGCGGCTTCCACATGGGCGAGGCGGTGCACGAGACCTCGGACGAGGCGTTCCGCAGAATGATCGAGCTCAACGCCGGCTCGGTGCTGCGCACCGCGCGTGCGGTCGTGCCGGCGATGCTGAAGCAGGGCAGCGGCAAGATCGTCTCGGTTGCGGCCATGGGCGGGCTCTCCGGCGGCGCAACGATGGCGGCTTATTCGGCCTCGAAAAGCGCCGTCGTTCGCTTGACGGAGAGCATGGCGCTGGAGCTGCGCGACAAGAACATCAACGTCAACTGCGTGCTGCCGAGCACCATCGACACAGAAGCCAACCGCGCGAGCATGCCCAAGGCCGATTTCGCGCGCTGGGTCGAGCCGGCGGCTTTGGCCGACGTGATCTTGTTCCTGGCCTCGGACGCGGCGCGCGCACTGAACGGCGCCGCCATTCCGGTGGTGGGACGGGTCTAGGTCGCTACGACCGTTCCATTTTATTTCGTCACGCCCGGCCTCCGTGCCGGGCATTCACGTGTCGTCGCGCCACGAACACTCGTTATGGCCGGATCAAGTCCGGCCATGACGAGAAAAGCGTGTGGTCGATGCTAAGCGATCAGACGCAGGGCCGCGGAAGCTTCAGCGCCAGTTCGGCGGCGCCTTGTTGCCGGCCTCGCAATCCTTCTGATCCTGCGACTGCCAGGCATAGTCGCCGCAGGAGAGCTTCATCTTGCCGCCCATTGCCATCTTTTTGCCCATGGGCTTCGCTGCCTTCTTCATCGGCATGGACTTCATCGGCGCGGAGGTCATCGGCGCCGGCGAGGACGAGGCGGCCGGCGGGTTCGCGGGCATGTTCGAGCTCGGCATGGTCGAGCTGCTCTGAGCGAGCGCGGGAAGCGTCAGCGCGAATGTCGCGGCCGCCGCCAGAAGCAACGTGGTTGGCTTCGTCATTTCGGGTTCTCCTGACGATTTATTCTTGACAGAACCAAGCGTCAGGGGAGCGGAAATCACCGCCTAAGTCAACGCTCGATGAAACTTGCGAGGCGACGGCCATGGCCGCGCCGGCCGAGCTTCTTGAGCGCCTTCGCCTCGATTTGGCGGATGCGCTCACGCGTGACCTGATACTTGCGGCCGACTTCCTCGAGCGTGTGCTCGCTCGCCGTGCCGACGCCGAAGCGGAGGCGCAGCACATCGGCCTCGCGCGGCGTCAGCTGCGAAAGCGCTTCCTCGGTCGCGCGGCGCAGCTCGGAATCGGCAGCGGCGTCGAGCGGCAGCACGGCGCGGTCGTCGGCGATGAGATCGCCGATCGTGGCCTCGCCATCCTCGCCCAGGGGCGCGTCCATGCTGACGGGCTCGCGCACGAGTTCGAGCACCGTGCGCACTTTCGGAAGCGGCATGCCCAAACGGTCGGCAAGCTCGGCTTCGGTCGGCGCGCGGCGCAACTCGCCCGCGAGATGGCGCTCCATGCGCATGACACGGCGCGCCTCGTCGGTCATGTGCGACGGGATGCGGATGAGCCGGCCCTGGTCGACAAGCGCGCGCGAGCACGCCTGGCGGATCCACCAGGTGGCATAGGTCGAGAACTTGTAGCCGCGGCGCCAGTCGAACTTCTCGACCGCGCGCATGAGGCCGATATTGCCTTCCTGGATCAGGTCGGTGAGCGGCAGGCCGCGATTGACATGGCGGCGCGCGATCCAGGTGACGAGGCGCAGATTGGCGCGCACCATCTCGTCCTTGGCGCGCTCGGAATCGCGCAGGCCCCGCTGGAGCTCGAGCATGAGCGCGCGGAAGGCAGCGCGGCTCTGGCCGGCTTCCTCGAGGCGCTTGGTGATCTCGTCGACGGCCGCGGTGACAGCCTCAGCCGAATCGTGCCGCAGCCGCGCCCAGCCCGGCGCACGCCGGCGGCTCAGGCTCTTGCGCCACGCCTCGGGCGACTCGGATTGCGTGTAGGTCGCGATGAAATCGGCCCGGTCGATACGCGCGGTTTCGACGAGCCGCGCGAGCCGCCCCTCGGCCTCGGCCAAGTGGCGCGAGACCTCGCGCAGGCGCGCCGCGAGCCGGTCGATCGCGAGCCCGTCGAGGACGATCGGATGAAGCGCCGCCTCGGCGCGCGCGGGGCGCCGCGCGACGCGGTTGAAGGCAGCGAGGACGGTCGGGGTCAGCTCCTCCTCGATCCTGGCCAGCGTCGAGCCGCCAGCCTCGTCGTCGTCAGCCTCGACCTCGGGCTCGTCGGCACCCGCGCCGCCGCGCATCTGGCGCCGGGTCGCGGCAAGATCGATTATTTCGCGGAGCAGGAGGTTGTTGGCAGTGATGCGGCCGCGCCAGGTCTTGATCTCTGCGACAAAAATGGGGCTGCGGCAAAGGGCCGAGAACAGCACCGCGCGGCCCGCCTCGATACGCTGCGCGAGCGCCACTTCCTGTTCGCGGGTCAGAAGCTCGGCGCCGGAAATCTCACGCAAATAGCGTCGAAGCGCGTCGCCGGCGCCGCCGGCGTCGTCAGACAGGTTGCCGGGCACGGGCGCGCCGCTGACAACGGCGCTAGCCTCGTGATTCCGCTCCTCATTCCGCTCCGCGTCCTGGGACGCGGCCTCCTGCACCGGTTGCCGCTCAAGGGCGTTGGCACCGGAATAACTCGCCCGCATGCGCTGGACTTCCTGTTAGAACTGGAAATAACGTACGACCGATACGGCGATCCCGCCACATATGGGCGTCGCCGGCCGGATTGTTAAGAGCTTATATATACCTCGCCGCCATGCCGCTCAAGCACTCCGGCGGAGGGGGAAAGGAGCCATGCAGGAAAGCACGGAGCGCTTTCGCACGACCCACACCGGCAGCCTGCCGCGGCCGGAGTCGCTCGTCAAAACCATGTTCGCCAAGGAGGAGGGCGTGCCGGTCGAGCCGCGTGCCTTGGCCGACGCCATTGCCGCCGCCGTGCGCCAGTGCGTCGCAAAGCAGGTCGAGGCCGGTATCGACGTCGTCAATGACGGCGAGATGTCGAAGCCGAGCTATGCGACCTATGTGAAGGATCGGCTTGAGGGCTTCGGTGGCACGAGCCATCCGCTGCAATACCAGGATCTCGTCGACTTCCCCGAGCTCGCGCGCCGCGTGTTCGGCGATCCCGGCCGCGCGCGGCGCAAGACGCCGGGCTGCAACGCGCCGGTGCGCGCCGGCACGGGCGACGACGCGAAGAGCGACACCGCCAACCTACGCGCGGCGCTCACCGCAACGCCGGCGCACGCGGGCTTCCTAACCGCCGCCTCGCCGGGGCTCGTGTCACTCTTCTTCCACAACGGCTACTATCCGACGCACGCGGCCTATCTCGACGCGATCGCCGCGGCGATGCAGCCGGAATACGAGGCGATCGTCGGCGACGGCTTCATCCTGCAGCTCGACTGTCCCGATCTCGCGATGGGGCGGCACATCCAGTTCGCGCATCTCGACCTCCCCGGCTTCCGCGCGATGGCGCGGCTCCACGTCGCGGCGCTGAACCGCGCGGTCGCCAACCTGCCGCCCGAGCGTATGCGGCTTCATCTCTGCTGGGGCAATTACGAGGGCCCGCACCATTACGACGTGCCGCTTGCCGACATTCTCGACATCGTACTCGAGGCGCGGCCGGCGGGCCTTTCGTTCGAGGCCGCCAATCCGCGCCACGCGCACGAATACACGGTGTTCGACGAAGTGAAATTGCCGCCGGGCAAGGTCCTGATCCCCGGCGTCATCGAATCGAAGTCGAACTTCATCGAGCACCCGGAGCTCATCGCCCAGCGCATCGGCCGCTATGCCGAGCGGGTCGGGCGCGAGAACGTAGTCGCCGGCGGCGATTGCGGCTTCGGCACCTGGGTCGGGCAGGCCGCGGTCGATCCGGGGGTGGTATGGGCGAAGCTTGCGGCGATGGCGGAGGGCGCGCGCATCGCGACGCGCCGCTTCTGGCGCTAAGGAGCGGAACTCGCGCTAGCCGACGCCGCGCTTCAGCTCACGCGGCGCGTGCTCGTCGGCAGCGACGATGCGGTCGGCGGGAAAGCGGATGGTCGCGGTCGTGCCGTTACCAAGCTCGCTCGTGAGCGCGAGCGAGCCGCCATGCAGCTCCATCATGGCCGCGGTCAGCGGTAGCCCCAGCCCGGTGCCATTGTGCGAGCGCGAGAGCGAGCTTTCGACCTGCTCGAACGGCATGAGCACGCGCCGGATGTCGTCCTCGGCAATACCGATGCCGGTGTCGCGGATCGAGATCACGAAGCCTTCGCGGCGCTCGGAGCGGGCGGAGATCTCGATGCGGCCGCCCGAAGGCGTGAACTTCACCGCGTTCGACAGGAGGTTGAGCAGCACCTGCTTCAGCTTCAGCCGATCGCAGAAAAGCATGCTCAGATCGGGCGCGACCGCCTGTCTCACAGTGAGGCTCGCGATATCGATCTTGTTCGCCATCAACCGCACCACGGCGTCGAGCACGGCCGCGACATCCACCGACTGCTCGCTCAGTTCGAGCTTGCCGGCCTCGGCCTTCGACAGGTCGAGAATGTCGTTGATGATGTTGAGAAGATCGATGCCACTGCCGTGGATGTCCTTCAGGTAGCCGCGGTAGCTTTCGTTGGTGACGGGGCCGAGGATGCCCTGCATCATCACTTCCGAGAAGCCGATGATGGCATTCAAGGGCGTCCGCAGCTCGTGGCTAATGTTGGCGAGAAACTCCGACTTGGCGCGGTTCGCTTTCTCGGCCGCCTCTTTGGCGATACGCAGCGCCTCGTAAGCGGCGCGGTTCTCCTCCTGGAGGCGCGCCTTCTCGAAACATCGATCGAGCACGGCCAGAAGCTCGGCCGGGTCGGACGATTTGTCGAAATAGTCGTAGGCGCCCTGGCGCAGGGCCGCGATCGCCGACTGCGAGTCGACATGGGCCGTCATGAGCACACAGATGAGGTCGGGCCGCTCGGCCCTGAGGCGCGCGAGAAGATCGACGCCCGAGGCGCGCCCGAGACGCACGTCGAGCATCGCCACCGCCGGGGCGAAGCCCGTGACGGCGGTGGCCGCCGCCTCCGCCTGATCGACGACCATGGGCTCGTATCCGGCCGGGAGCAAAAGATCGACGATCGACTCCGCGAATTCCGCGTCGTCGTCGACGATCAGAACTTTCTGGCTCGCGGCCACGGCAGCTTTCAGGCGATATGCCGGCGCGTCGCGCCGCCATCCATCACCGCGTCGAGCGCCGCCAGAAGCTGGGCCGGGTCGAACGGCTTCAGCAAGATGTCCTGGTCGAGCGGCTGGGAGAGGCGCTCGAGCGCGGCAGTGCGCTCGTCAGCGCAGCCGGTGATGAAGATCGTCGGCACAACACGCCCTGCCTTCTTGAGACGCAGATAGACCTCGATGCCGGAAAGGACCGGCATACGGACATCAAGGATGAGGCAGTCGAAGTCGTGCGCGGCGCGCGTCAGCGCTTCCTCGCCGGTGCGGGCAATGCTTACGCGGTAGCCGTGCTGGGACAAGATCGGCTCGAGGCTCGCCGAGACCTCGGGGTCGTCGTCGGCGATGAGCACCATGCCGCGCGGCTTCACCTGGTCGAGCACATCGAGCAGCTCTTTCACCTGGAACGGTTTCCTCAAGACACCGAGAGCGCCATTCTCGACCGCCTGCGCCACGAGCTGCTCGAGACTGAAGCCGGTCATCAGCATGACTTTGACGTCAGGCTTGAGCTTGCGGAACTCGAAGAAGGTCTCGACGCCGTTCATGCCGGGGAGCTTCACGTCCATGAAGACGATATCGAAGTCAGCCTCGCGGAAGCGCGCGAGGCCGGCCTCGCCGCTGAAGGCGAGCTCGCACTCGAAGCCGCGCATCGAGAGCACGTCCGCTACGCTTTCGGCATGGTCGCGGTCGTCGTCGATGATGAAGACGCGAAGGCTCATGCCGCCATCTCCTTATTGTCGGCCGTCATGGGTAGGCGGATCGTGACCTCGGTCCCGCGCCCGATCTCGGACGAGATGGCGACAACGCCGCCATGCTGCTCGACGATCTGGCGCACGGTCGGCAGGCCGAGCCCGGTGCCGAAGCTCTTGGTGCTGAACAGCGGCTCGAAGACCTTGCCGAGGATGTCGGCCGCAATGCCGGGGCCGGTATCGGCAACCACGATCTCGAACGCGTCGGCACAAAGCCGCGTCGTGACGGCAATCGTGCGCTCGCGGCCTTCGAGATCGCCAATCGCCTGCGCCGCGTTCTCGACGAGATTCACGATGACGCGGCGCATGCGCTCGGAATCGAAATTGACGATGTGCCCGTGTGCGCCGAAGGCGCGCCGCAGGGTCATGCCGTCGGGCAGGCGCTGGTCGCTCAGCACCTCGTCGAGCCAGGTGTCGAAATCGGCAGGCGCGCAGTTCAACTCGCGCATGCGGGTGAAGTCGAGCAGATCGGAGATAATGCGGTCGCAGCGCGTGACGTTGCGCTCGACGCGCGCGAGCGGGCGCTCGAGATTGACGCCGGCGCTCGCGACCGTTTCCTTGATGGCAAAGACCGTGTTGCGGATGGCGGAGAGCGGGTTACGCAGCTCGTGCGCGACCGTGGCCGTAAGCTGTCCGAGGGTCGAAAGCTTCTCGCGCCGCAAAAGCTCGCTCTGAGCCTTGCGCAATTCGGCGGTACGCTCCTCGACGCGCAAGCCCAGCTCGATCTCGGCCGCGACCTCGGACGTGACGTCGCGGCCGGTGCCGCGATAGCCGCGGAAGCGCCCTTCGGAATCGAACACCGGCCGGCCGCTCACGCTGACATAACGGATGCGGCCATTGTGGTCGATGCGCTGGAAGCGCAGATTCTGAAACGGCCGGCGCGCCTCGAGGTCGGCGTCGTGCGCATCGAGCTGCGCCGGGGTCAAGCCGAAATTGCCGCCGTTCGTGCCCCCATTTGAGAAGAGATCGCGACGGGTCTTGCCGCGGATGTCCTCTTCCCCGTTGGGGGCGCCCGTCGAGTTGAAGACGAAGCGCAAGTCCTCGTCCTGCTCCCAGAACCAGTCGGATGCGGTGGCGGCGAAATCCTTGAGCCGCGTCTCGCTGGTGCGCAGTGCCTCTTGCGCCGCTTCGCGCTCGCGCGCCTGGCGCTCATGGATGAGTGCGGCCGTCAGGCCCGCGCCGGCGAGAACGAGGAAGAGCGACACGCCGAGCGCCACGGTCTGCGCCACGATCTCATGCGTCGGGCCGGGCGCCGCGATCTGCGGCTCGGCACCGGGTCCGGCGCTCGCGTCAAGGCGTGCCATTGCTTGCGCTCGGAACGATTCGCCCGGCGCGGCCGTGGGGAGCTTGCCGGCGGTGTCGGAATATGCCGCGACGAACGCATCGGCGAGCCGCGCCTCGGCGGCGGCTTCGGCGCTTTGCTGCGTGGCGTAGCGCCCCATGCTCGCCGACAGGAAGCCCCACGCGACCGCGACGGAAACGACAAGCGAGAAGGCGAGAAACGCGAAAAGGCCCTGGCCCGACTTCGAGCCTAGGAAGCTGCGTTTGCGGGAGGGCGAGACCATTGAGCGCGCAAGGATTCCGGTGAAGACCGGTGATCCTCGGCCAAGAACATTAAGCGACGATGAAGGATTGAATTATCCTAAATGCGCTTAAAGTTTTCCTTAAAGCTTCTCCAAGAGGAACCGAAGAACTCGCGGCGCGAAGCGCCCGGAATAACTGTCGTGCTCGGCAATCGGATCGGACATCCAGAAATGTCCGGCGCCCGGGAACACGACGCTCCTGGCGTAAAACCGGGCCTGCTTCAGCGCGAGCAGGAAGGGCTCGGACTGTTCCTTGGGATCGACGATGTCGTCGGCCGCGCCCCAGGCGAGCAGCACGGCGGTGGCGTTGGCCGCGGTCACCGCGTACGAGTGCGGCGAGGCCGCGAAGTAGCGATGGCGGTCGTCCATCGGCGCGACACCGAGGAACTTCTCGCAGATCGAATCACGAGGACGCGACGCGATGTCGTGATTCCACTGAAGCGCGAGATCGTAGACGCCATAGACGCCGATCAAGGCTTTGACGCTCGTCGCGAGCCCGGCGTGGGGATTGCCGCGAGGCCCTTGCGCGAATTCCGGCTGATCGCCCGCAAGCGCCACCAGCGCCGCGAGATGCGCGCCCGCGGAATCGCCCATGAGGCCGACGCGAGCGGCATCGAGGCCGAGCGCGTCGGCGCGCCCCTTCACGAATTGCACCGCAGCGCGGATGTCGTGAACGGCCGCGGGATAAGTGGGCTCGCCCGGCTTCGCGAGGCGATAGCTCACGGCAAAGAGCGCGATCCCCTGCTCGGCGAGAACGGGGCCCCAATGGCGATAGCTGTCGCGCGCGCCCAGCTGCCAGCCGCCGCCATGGACGGCGACCATCACCGGATGCGGGCCCTTGCCCTTCGGCGCATAGAGATCGCCCTGCAACGCCACGCCGTCGTGCCGCGCATATTCGATGCCGCGCTGGATTTCGCTGTCCATGACGCCTCCCTCGGGGCGCCACTCTACCACGCGCGAACACTTCGTTGCAGGACCATGACAGCGTCCTTCTGCCAAGCCTTTTCCCGTCGCGCCGCACGGTGCCCTGCGCTAGAGAGCGCCATCGCACGAGGGATTGTGAATTCGCCCATGCCGCAGCGATGGGGAGTACCGTTCATTGCCTGGCCCGAGCGCATGCGGCCAAGCGCATGGGACGGCGTCGCGCTGCCGCTCGTCATCGGCACGCTGCTGCTGATTGGGTGGGCAAGCCGGCAGATGAACGTGCCCTACCAGCCGGGCGAGGCGCTCCCCATATCGCTCGATCCGAGCAACCTGCCGGTCTATGGGCTCCGCACCGTCCTGCGTATGGTGCTGGCACTCATCGTCGCGCTCGTCTTCAGCCTCGCCTACGCCGCGGCCGCGGCGAAGAGCCAACGGCTCGAGAAGCTGCTCGTGCCAATTCTCGACGTGCTGCAGTCGGTGCCGATCCTGGGCTTCCTGTCGATCACGGTGACGGGGTTCGTGGCGCTCTTTCCCGGGAGCCTTCTCGGCTACGAGTGCGCGGCGATCTTCGCCATCTTCACCTCGCAAGCCTGGAACATGACGTTCAGCCTCTACCAGTCGTTCAGCGCAGTGCCGCACGATCTGCGCGAGGCTGCGCGCATGTATCACCTCTCGGCGTGGCAGAGCTTCTGGCAGCTCGAAGTGCCGTTCGCGATGCCGCAGCTCGTGTGGAACATGATGATGTCGGTATCGGGCGGCTGGTTCTTCGTGGTGGCAAGCGAGGCGATCAGCGTCTCCAACAATACCGTGCTGCTGCCCGGCATCGGCTCCTATATCTCGGTCGCGATCGACCAGCGCGATCTCTCGGCGGTGATCTACGCCATCCTCGCCATGCTCGTGCTGATCCTCGGCTACGACCAGCTTCTCTTCCGCCCGCTTCTCGCCTGGGCGCAGCGTTTCAAGATTGGCGAGATCAACGAGGAAGAGGTCGAGCCGCCGTGGTTCCTCGTGATGCTGCAGCGCGCGCGGATTTTCCGTCTCGTCTCCTTCGCCGCCGACACTATTGCCGCCGCGGTGAGCCGCCTGACGCACCGCGTCAGCGCCGGCCCGCGCATGTCGCGGCCGGCACCGCCCTGGCGCGGCGCCCTCATCGACCGCCTCTGGGTCGGGGCGCTCGGCGCCGTCGCGCTGCTCGCGCTCTACTACATCTATGATTTCGTACGCGTCGAAGTGGGCTGGAGCGAGGTCGGCTATGTGTTCTTCCTCGGCGCGCTCACCTTGACACGCGTCATCGTGCTGATCGCGCTCGCCGCGCTCATCTGGGTCCCGATCGGCGTATGGATCGGGCTCCGCCCCACGCTCGCGCACCGGGTCCAGCCATTCATTCAGTTCCTTGCCGCGTTCCCGGCCAATCTGTTCTTTCCCCTCGTCGTCTCGGCGATCGTGGCGCTGAAGCTCAACAGCGAGATCTGGCTGTCGCCGCTCATGATCCTCGGCACGCAGTGGTACATCCTCTTCAACGTCATCGCCGGCACGCTTGCGATGCCGAACGACTACCAGCTCGTCGCCGGCAACCTCGGCGTCTCCAGGTGGCTGTGGTGGCGACGGCTGGTGCTGCCGGCAATCTTCCCGGCTTTCGTCACCGGCGCCGTCACCGCCTCGGGCGGATCGTGGAACGCGAGCATCGTCTCCGAGATCGTCAAATGGGGCGACACCACGCTCAGCGCGCACGGCATCGGCGCCTATATCGCGATCGAGACCGCAAAGGGGGACTTCCCGCGGCTCGCGCTCGGAATTACGGTGCTGTGCCTATTCGTCCTCGCCTTCAACCGGCTCCTGTGGCGGCGGCTTTATAGCCTCGCCGAGGAGCGACTACGGCTCGACTGATGCGAAACCTCACCCACCCGCCCGCGCCGCCACCGCAGCTGCTCGCGGCAAGCGGCATCACCAAGACCTATCAGACGCCCGACCACTCCGGCCGCCTCGTCATCGACAACATCGATTTCGCGCTCGCCGAGGGCGAGATCGTAGCGATCCTTGGCAAATCGGGCTCGGGCAAATCGACCTTCCTGCGCATCCTCGCCGGATTGACGTCGCCCTCCTCCGGCGTGGTCGAATATCGCGGCCAGACGGTCACGAGCCCGGCCGTGGGCATCGCCATGGTGTTCCAGACCTTCGCCCTCTTTCCCTGGCTCACCGTGCTCGGCAATGTCGAGCTGGGGCTCGAGGCACAGGGCGTGCCGCGCACCGAGCGGCGCCAGCGCGCCATCGCCGCGATCGACCTGATCGGCCTCGACGGCTTCGAATCGGCATACCCGAAGGAGCTGTCGGGCGGCATGCGCCAGCGCGTGGGCTTCGCGCGCGCGCTCGTCGTCAATCCGGACGTGCTGCTTCTCGACGAGCCGTTCTCGGCGCTCGATGTGCTGACGGCCGAGACGCTGCGCGGGGATATCAGCGACCTTTGGCTCGCGCGCCGTATCCCCACGAAGGGCATCATCGTCGTTTCGCACAACATCGAAGAAGCGGTCGAAATGGCGGACCGCATCATCATCTTCGGCAGCGATCCGGCGACGATCCGCGCCGACATCCCGGTGCCGATGGCGCGGCCGCGCGACGTGAACAGCGCCGCGTTCCGGCGCCTCGTCGACGAGGTCTATACACTCCTCACGACGGTGCCGGGGCGCGAGGGCGGCAAGCGCGGGCCCCGCGGCGAGACGATCGAGATCGGCTATCGCGTGCCCGACGTGTCGATCCAGCAGCTCGTGGGCCTCTTGGAGGCACTCGTGGCGCAGCCTTATGAAGGCCGCGCCGATCTGCCGAACCTTGCCGAGAGCGAGCATCTTACGACCGACGACCTCGTCGTGCTGGTGGAGAGCTTGCAGCTTCTGGGCTTCGGGCATGTCGCCGGCGGCGACATCGAGGTGACGCCGGCGGGCCGCATGTTCGCCGCGGCGGACCTTCAGCACCGCAAGCAAATCTTCGCCGAGCATATCCGCCGCTCGCTGCCGCTTGTCGCGCACATCCGCAAGGTGCTCGACGAGCGCCCGGGCCACGCCGCGCCCGAGGGCCGCTTCCTCGCCGAGCTCGAGGACCATCTCTCCGAGGAAGAGGCGCAGCGCGTGCTCGAGACGGTCATCAACTTTGGCCGCTATGCCGAGCTCTTCGCCTACGATTATGACCGGGGCGTCTTGAGTCTCGAAAACCCGTGATCGGGCCGGAGTCCCGGTTCTTCGTCGTACTCCTGGGCGCGCTCATGACGGTGAACGTGCTCTCGATCGACATGATGCTGCCCGCCTTGCCGCAGCTCGGCGAGAGCCTTTCCGCCTCACCCGAGCAAGTGCAGTGGACGCTCAGCATCTATCTCGTCGGCTATGCCGTGGGGCAGATCGGCTGCGGCCCGCTCGCCGACCGGTTCGGCCGGCGCCCAGCCCTTCTCGTCGGCCTCTCGATCTACACGCTCGCGAGCCTCGCCTGCGCGCTCTCGCGCCAGCTCGACCCGCTGGTGGCAGCGCGCTTCGTCCAAGGCATCGCCGGTTGCGGCGGGCCGGTGATCGTGCGCGCCATCGTGCGCGACCATTGGAGCGGCGCGCGCGCCTCGCACGTGCTGTCGCTGCTGACGACCGTGTTCGCGGCCGGCCCGCTCCTTGCGCCGATCGTCGGCGGGCTGATCCTCGTGCGGTTCGGCTGGCCCGCGATCTTCTTCGCAATCGCCGTCGTGGCCGCGGCGCTCGTCACGTCGGCGTGGCTGGCGCTCGCGGAATCGCTGCCCATGCCCGACCGCGACGCGTTGAAGCCCGCGCGCATCGCCGCCAATTACGGCACCTTCTTCGCGACGCGGGCCGTGGGCTTTGCCTTCGTCAACGGCTTCTGCTGGGTCGGGATCTTCTCGTTCATCTCGTCCTCGCCGTTCATTCTGATTCGCTATTACGGCGTGGCGCCCGAGCATTACGGCTATTATTTCGGCCTCTCGGCGCTGACGCTTGTCCTCGGCGCGGCGACCAACCGCCGCCTCTTGCGCCATCTGCCGGGCGAGCGCGTGTTGCAGCTGGGGTTTGCGGTGCTGGCGCTCGGCGGGGCGGCGACGCTCGCCATTGCCTTCTTTCCCGCGGCTGGGCCGCTAGCGCTGATCGGCGGGGTGATGATTTATATGTTCGGGCAGACGCTCGTGCAGCCCAACGCGGTAGCAGCCGCGCTCGATCCGCTGCGCCACATGGCGGGGACGGGCTCGGCGCTGCTCGGCGTCATCCAGATGCTGTGCGGCGCGGTTGGCGGCTATGCCGTCAACGCGCTTTACGACGGAACGCCCCGGCCCATGGGTGCGATGATCCTGGCGGCGGCATTGCTTGCGAGCGGCATCTACGCCGTGATGGTACGCCGCTCTAGAGTGCGATCGGTTTAGATGGAAGCGGTCTCGCTTCCATCTAAACCGTGAATCGTACTCTTATCATTTGATTAGTGTCGTCGGTTCAC
>Ga0335079_10000402_pt1 | contig 49937 bp, 47 predicted proteins | sample Lox_Sample_33_FD_206719 | JGI IMG/M metagenome (GOLD analysis project Ga0335079, IMG submission 206719) | Soil microbial communities from Loxahatchee National Wildlife Refuge, Florida, United States - Lox_Sample_3.3 | ecosystem: Environmental > Terrestrial > Soil > Wetlands | place: USA...
AGCCGATCTGTAGCGCCTCAAAGTCCTCCAGATAGGGCAGTTGATAGGGATAGGTTGGGTCGATCTGCATCACCGGGCTGTCTGGCAGGAAGACGTGAGTCCGGGGCACGAGCCGGTGCACGCCGGCGTGATGATGGCAGTACTTCTGGTTGCGTAATGCCGGCGAGCCGCAGCGTGCGCCGCCAATCCTGATGTGCTCGCAGAGGGGAATCGGATTCATGGCTGTGCTCCAAAAAAAATATAAAAAACGATATTGAAATTAAATGGCTTATGTGAAGATATTGATTTCATTGCGCTTACGGCTTGGCCTAAGTTGCTGATTTTGCAGGCAGTTGAACCGTTTTCGGCAAGATATTGAGTGGCTGAGGCTTGCCTGTAAGCCATTGGGTAAGAAGCAGTTGTCGGTTGTTGCTCGTTAGAAGCGGTTGTCAGTTGTCGGCTGTCAGTTTTCAGTGGGGCGCAGCGCGAGAGAGTTGTCTGCGTTCGAGCATCGCTGGCCAACAGCCTTGACCCGGCCTCCGGCAAGGGAACTGACAACTGCCAACTGACAACCGACAACCGCTTCTCCGACCGCCTCTCCATAAACACAAAAAGGGCAGGCTCGCCAGGAGTGAGGCGGATCCTACCCTAACAGGCTATTGTCCCAATCCCACAAAGTGGGAGTCAATGAAAAACCGGGGCTGAATCCGGCGCATTCCCAGAATGGGAATGCGCTTTCCCATCGCCGCCGTGTTCGTAAACCTCAATCTAAGTTTACGAACAAGCTAGCTTAAGCTAGATTGATATAGGGGGAGTATAGCCATGATCGAGGTTGGGGCGTTCGAAGCCAAGAATACCTTGGGGGCCTTGCTCGATCGGGTCGAGCAGGGAGAAGAAGTGGTGATCACGCGACACGGAAAGCCGGTGGCGCGCCTCGTCCCCAATGGAGGACGGCTGAATCGTGAACAGGCCCAAGCAGCTGCCAGCCGCATTCGTGTCCGAGCCGGTCAACTAAAGATCGGCCGCTTTAATTGGAAGAGCCTCAAACGTGATCGCGATGCGGGCCGTCCATGAGCTTAGTTCTCGACAGCTCCGTGACGATGGCTTGGATCTACATCGAGGAAACCAGCCCGGAAGTCGATCGTGTGCTGCAGTTGGTAAGCAACGGCGGCGCATGGGTTCCATCTCTATGGCGGCTGGAGGTAGCCAACATCCTTGAGATCGGCGTGCGACGCGGCCGTCATGACGCTGCGTTCCGCGATGCGACACTGGGAGATTTGGCGTTACTCCCAATCAATGTCGATCAAGATACAGACGCGCATGCCTGGGGTGCGGCGATGCGCCTGGCTGAGCGCCATCGCCTGACGCTGTACGATGCAGCGTACCTGGAATTGGCCAAGCGGCGAGGCTTGCCTCTAGCGACGCTGGATGAAGACCTTCGAGCCGCGGCGAAGGGCGAGAAAGTGACTCTGCTCGGCATTTGATCCGTGACGAGTCTCACCCAAGCAAATGAAGCTTGGGTGGAGTACCCGGCTAGCTGTTTGTCGGCTGGTATTGCCGTTCATGCGGATAGGAACGAAGAAGGACGTTGTTCATGCCGGACTGGCACCAGCTTTTCGCAACACCTTACGTTTACCTGCTGTTTGGGTTGTTCTTCATTTTTATGGCTGTGGGTTACACGGTTAGCGGGAAAATCCGAGTACGCAACCAGGGTTGGGTTTACCGCGCCGAACAACCGGCGCAGTTTTGGACGCGCATCGCCTTCTACTATGTGGCCGGCGTTGGTTTTATTGGATACTACTTGTTTAAGGTCTACGAAGGTTCTCACTGAGCCGATTTCCGCGTTGCCGCGGCTCATAATCCAGGGCTCACAGGCTCACTGTCACGAGCGGTTGCTCGGAAACCGTCACGCTCGGCGGCAGCGGCTCGCCATCTTGCTCCAACTCCTCCAAAACCATCTGCGCGACTTCCTGCATATTGCGAAGCGCATCTTCCTGGGTGTGGCCCCAGGTCGCAGCGCCCTTCGCCTCCAACTCGGGAATGTACGCCCGCCAGACATCTTCGTCCGGTTCAAGAACGACGCGGAGAACAAATGAGCGCATGGGTTCCTCCTTGGGAGCCTTGTGTCGCAGTCCAATCCGGCATGGATGTGCGACAAAACTAGACGGCCCAGTTTTGCAGCTTCAAGCCACGCACACGCCGGAATTCCCGTTCGTTATTGGTAACCAGGGTCAGATTCGACGCTAAGGCGTGGGCGGCAATCCACAAATCGTTATTGCCAATCATTTCGCCCCTCGCTTCCAGATGGGCGCGGATGGTTCCATAGGTTTCGCCTGCCGTTTCCGGCAAGGGCAGCGCAGGAAGCAAGCTAATGAGTTCGCGTAATCGCCCCAGCGCCTCGATGCGCTGCGCGCTCTTGCTCGCCCCATAGAACAGCTCGCCGTAGGTGATCACGGACAGCGCCGCCTCGCCCGGATGCAACCTGCGAAATCGGCGCAGAATCTCCGCTGGACGTTTCTGCCGGATGTAAGTACAGATGTTGGTGTCCAGTAGAAAACGGGTCTTCATGTCACAGGCCCTTGCGCTTCTGCGGGATGTCTTTGTTGCGGCCGGCAAGCTTCATGTCTTGCGGCAAGCAGGCTAGCAGCTCGAATGCCCGCACCATGTTGTCCTCCCGCTCGAGCAAGACGATTTCATCGCCCCGGCGGAAGATCTCCACCTCTTTACTCTTGAGGCGAAACCGTTTCGGCAGCCGGACCGCCTGACTGTTACCGGAGCGGAATACGCGTGCGGTGTCCATCCCGCACCTCCCTCATAAATGTATACACGCATAGTATACACGGAGGCCTTCTCATCCTGATGGGGGCTGTCTCAAAAGAAATCCCCACCCGAGGCGGACAGAACCCACCCAAGCAGACGAAGCTTGGGTGGGGCACGCGGCGGTTCCGACGTTGCCCGACGCGAACCTGGGGCACCAGGCGAAGGAAGCTTGAGGCGCCCTGCGTTTTCGGTTACCGGTTGCGAACGGTCTCAACCTGTACCGCCCTCGTTCCGTCTCTCGCCTTCTTCACCTTCAGAATTACTGTGCCGTTCTCCACACGAAATCCAATTGCCTTGACGAAGATCGATTCATCGAGGGGCCGTTGCAGGAACACGCTCGCGGAGACGCTACGCTCGCCCAGCACGTCACTAGCCTTGTTTCCGGGATTGTCGAGATTCGAATACTTAGCTATTTCGCTGTACAAGCGGGAAAAGGCGTCGTCCGCCGAAGAGAAAAGGGGTGAGTAGCTCCAAACTGCTATCAGCTTTCCCTTGCTGAATATGACCTCGTGATATGAATATCTTTCGTCATTCCTAGCGAGAATCAAATCGTCTTCAAGTCCGTCCTTTGGCTCCTCATCGACCTTCAGTTCGCATCCGCGATGTTTCAGTTCGGACAAGATGACTTCACGCGTTGTTCCAATTTGCAGGTCATAGACTCTGCAGTTATCCTGACCAAGAATAGGGCAAGAGGAGAGCAAGAGGATAGCCAGTGCCCACCGCATTTTGAGTTCCCTTTCGCCACGAACTTACTCCGCACGAAGGTTGTCTGCAAGATGTTTATGCGCCGGGCACCCCACTCATTCCCGCTGTTGGAAAGAGTGGGGATTGTCGCCATGAGCATCACAGAGGCCTGGGGATTCTCCTGCACGCCCACACATTCGAGCACCGAGAATGTTTGGGGCACCCGCATCCTGCCCGCAACTGCGAACAGCAGATCCCTCGTCGGCCTCGGGGGCCTCCTCGGGGATGACGAATTAGGAGAGAAGAGCGCTTCGGCACGGCTAAAGCCGTGCCCTTTCAAACCGACTCCCGACAACCGGCAACCGACAACCGGCTGGCCACTACTTCATCACCAGCTTGGCTATGGTCTGCAACTGCATGTTGCTGGTGCCTTCGTAGATCTTGCCGATCTTCGAGTCGCGGAAGAATTTCTCTACGGGATAGTCTTTCGTGAAGCCGTACCCGCCATAGATCTCGACGCAGAGCGATGCCACGCGTTCGGCCACCTGCGAGCAGTAGAGCTTGGTCATGGCGGCTTCTTTCACGAAGTTCATGCCGGCGTCTTTCATGCGCGCGGCGTTGTAGAGCAGCATGCGCGCGGCTTCGATCTCGGTGGCCATCTGCGCGATCTGGAACTGGATGCCCTGGAAGTCGGCGATGGGCTTGCCGAACTGCTTGCGCTCCTGCGCGTACTTCACGGCGAACTCCCAGGCGCCGCGCGCCAGGCCGAGCATCTGCGCGCCAATGCCGATGCGGCCTTCGTTCAGCGTCTCGATGGCGATCTTGTAGCCCTTGCCGACCTCGCCCAGCACGTTCTCCTTGGGCACGCGGCAGCCGTCGAGAATCAGCTCGCAGGTCGAGGAGGCGCGGATGCCGAGCTTGTCTTCTTTCTTGCCGACGGTGAAGCCGGGGAAGTTCTTCTCGACGATGAAGGCGGTGATGCCCTTGTACCCCAGTGTGGGATCGACGGTGGCGAGCAGGATGAACACGCCCGCTTCCTTGCCGTTGGTGATCCACAGCTTCTGGCCGTTGAGGACGTACTCGCTGCCCTTGAGTTCGGCGCGGCATTGCAGCGCGAAGGCGTCGGAGCCGGAGCCGGCCTCGCTCAGCGCATAGGCGCCGACGGTGTCCTTGCACATGCGCGGCAGATAGCGCTTTTTCTGCTCTTCGGTGGTCCAGCGCAGCAGCGCGTTATTGACCAGCGTGTTCTGCACATCGACGACGACGCCGGCGGAGGGATCGACGCGCGACAGCTCCTCGACCGCGAGGATCGCCTCGAAGAAGGTGCCTGCGCCGCCGCCGTATTGCTCAGGGACTTCGATGCCCATCAGGCCGAGCTCGAAGAACTGGTCGATGAGCGAGTGCTCGAAGATGCCCTCCTCGTCCATTTTCTTGACGTGCGGGCGGACGCTCTCGTCGGCGAATTGGCGAACGGTGTCGCGGAAAAGGACTTCGTCTTCGGTGAGGGCAACGAGTGGGGCGGGTGCGGTGGATTGCTGCATAGTAGCTTCAGGCATGATGGCGATCCTTAACGTAGATTACGAAACCCTTGATTTTATCGCACCATGTAGCAAGGCTGCGCGGGGGCGATGGTTGTTCCTGCGGCTTTCTCCTGTTTCGGGCCGTATTCACTTTCGAACGGAATTGCAGGCTGGGAAGCCTGGCATGATGAGCGTAGCGTGCACGTACCCAGGTCTCGGAACCCCGAGATCCTGCGGCGAGCTCAGGACAGGCTCTGGGGCCCGGCACATCAGGACACCCAAAAGTCATTGGGAATTGGCGGCCGCTGGCGACTGCGACACAGGGCTGCTGGGTTCGTTGCGCAGCATGAGCAGCAGGCCTCCGGGAAGCTTCACGCTAGAGACAGCAGATACCAGATAAACGGTTCCGTCCTCGCGACGAAAGATGCGGATGTCGTGCGTCAGCGTGGGATGGCTCTGCGCTAGCGTGTCCTGCGATGGCTCGCTCGCATCCTGAGGCGGCTTGATCACACCGGTCAGCTGCGGGTCGTCGGCCAATGCGGCGCGAAGGTTTTGGCGCCGTGGGTTCGTCGTCGGCTGGGAGTTGCCGGATGTCGGCGCTGCCGCGTCCTGTCGGCTCGACAAGGCTATCTGACCCGAGATGAAGGCATGCAGCGGCAGGCGGTGCTGCTTCCATTCGGCGCGCTCCACCAGCACCGCCAGCCAGGAGGGTCTGTCGCCGTGCTTGGCGGTGGCGCTCAACACGCGACCGTAGAGCCGACTATCGGCGGGCATCACTTCCTTGTTCACGAGCACAGCTTCCAGAGTCCGGAATTCCACGGCATCGCCAGGATGAGCTTTGTCCGCCCGGAGCGTCTTCGCGAGTTGCACCGGAATCTCCAGCGTGCCCGAGAGGTCGCCGGCGGGTATGGGAGCTTGCTGGGCGCAGGTCAGAAGGGACTGGAACAGCAACAGAACAAGGCAGCAGGTCTGCATACGTCACCCCACGATGCTGCTGACAACAGCTTAGTCCGCGACGCAGCCCGGCGGAAGTGAAATCGGCCGGCTACATTGTAAAAAAGATCCTTGCGGCCGACCTGCAGATCCTTCCACGCCCCTCGGTCGGGATGGCAATCATGAAGAACGGGCCGGACTCGTGTATCACGCTTTGATCGCGGCGCGCAGTTTGGGCGAGGCGGAGACGGCGGCCTTCATCTGCTCATCGCCGCCGATCACCTCCATCAGCTTGCGGGTGAGCTGGTCGTCGATGTCGGCGGCGTGCTGAATCTCGACGGGATAGCGCACGACGAACTCCGGGCCGGTGTCGCCGAACTGGAGCTTGCCAACCGGAACCGGCGCAGCGAGCGGAGTGTCGAGGATGCGTTCGACCAGCGCATGCTGGCGGTCAATACTGTGCCGGTATTGCGAGAAGACGGAATTCACCGCGCCCATTAATTTCTCCTCCAGGACCGCGAGATCGGTGTTGGGAGCGAGCGTCACCGCCAGCTCATGCCAGGCGTACGCCGTGCCGGGAAGCTGCTTGAAGAACGGCACCGACTGGAACATCACCGCGTTCGAAAACACTACGACCCGGCCGGTGGGATACAGGTCGATGCCGGTGCCGGACAACTCCAGCAGGTAAAGCCGCACCAGCCCGATCTCGATCACGTCGCCGGTGACGCCGGAGACGGTGATGCGATCGCCCACGCGAACACCGTAGCGCCCAATCAGGAAGAAATACGCGGCGATCGACAGGATGACGGTCTGCAAAGCGACCGCGATGCCGGCAGTAAGGAAGCCGGCAAAAGTAGCCAGCGAGCTGAACTCGCTAATGAAGCCGGCTACGATGACCAGCAGCATCAAGAATCCGACCACGACGCGCCGAATGAGCGTGAGCTGGCGCCGGCGGCGGACATCGCGGATGTAACGGTAGGTAGCGCGGCGCCAGAGGTAGGAAAGCAAGTAAACGAAGAGCAGCGCGATCAGAATGGCAATGACGCGCGTCAGCAGCGTGCGCAGGACCCCGGTATATTCTGCTGCGATGGATGCGCGCCACTGCACCAGGTCGCCTTTGCAGTCGTCCAGCAGGATGGTCTCCTGCCGTAGCGGCACTGCGGCCGCGGCGATCTGCTTGTATTCATCGGTGAGCGACGCAAACTTGCTGCGCGTTTGCGCGATTTGTGTGGGGTCCGCGCTGGGAGGCTGACTAACGAGGCTCTGGCCTTGCTGAATGAGGCTCCTGATACGGTCGCGCAGCGGCGCGGCAAGTTTGTCGGCGGTATGGCGCAGGCGCGTGGTTTCGGAGATGACCTGATCGATGTTATGGATCTCGCGCATCTGCCCGAAAAGAATGGAGCTCGCGCCGAAGAGGCCGCTGTTCTGCGCCTTGGCCGATTTGGAGCCTTGCGCGGAAGATGTCGCGCTTCCCTTCTTGGTCGCAGACACCTCCGGCACCGACTGCTTGAGTTGGTTGATCTGCGCGGCCAGCCCGCTGAGATTTCCCTCCGAAGATGCGCTTACGCTGGAGATTTTCTGCAGGGCGTCCTGCATCGCCTTCAGCAGGTTGAGCTCGCCTTGGAGGGCATCGCGTTGCGAAAGCAGTTGCTCGCGCTGCTTTCCGCGCGCCTTTTCGATGTGCGCGTCGAGGTCCTGCAATTGCGTTTGTGTCTGCTGAATGCGGTTGCCCGTGTCGGTAAGCGCCTTGGCGATGTTCTGCTGCGGGCCGCTTGGCTGGGTATTGGTGGCCGCGGCGCTGCCGGGGTTGTTCTGGCTGTTAGCCGCGAGTAATGCGGCCTGTGCGGTTGCCGATTCGAAGGTAAGCTGCAGGGCCTGGGCGGCGGTATTGCGTGCGTTTTCCAGGTACAGAGTGTCGCTGGGCTGCCCGGCGGTAATGTCCAACGCGTCAAGGTGCCGATACCAGGTTATGGCTTGATTCAAGTGCGCCAGGATCGCCGCACTATCGGGCGAAGACTCCTGCGGGGCTGCTGCCAAGCACACTAGTCCGAATGCGAAACAAAGAAGGGCAACTCCTGCCCTATAGGGAAAGCTAAGCAATAGTGCCTCACTTTTTTCTTAGCTCTGGGTGTGATGCACGGAAACGGGTTCGCGTCCGCGGGGAAAATTCACCACGGAAACACGGAAGGAACGGAGATTCTTGCAGATAAGTCCTTCCTTGTTTGTGGCCTGCCACGAGTGGAGGCGAGGGGTTCTGTGGTGAATGATTTTCCAGGAGCGCAGCCGTAACGGCGCGCAATACCAAATTGGTTCGGACCGCTTTACGGCGGCCCGCGGAACTCAGCAGCACACGCCCATCTCTTGTTACAATGCCTCTCTTCGAGCATATTGCGTTGCGATTGACCCTGACCAGTGAATCGAAGGCATTCGTTTGTACGGATGCAAGATTCGGGCAGGTGCGGAAACGAAGATTTCGATCGATGCGGAAGGCCTGAACGCCACCAGCCGCAGCCAATTACCAGGGAGAAAAGGATGATATTTCGTCTGCATTCGATATGGGCCACGCTGATTCTGCTTGCATTGTCCGCGGCGAGCGGGCGGGCGCAGCAGCAACCTGCGCAAGCTGCCGCACCGACCGGACAACAGGCAGCACCGGCAGAACACGACAATGCGGCGCCGTTGCAGCAATCCATGCCCCCGGCGCCCATCGAACCGGTGATGAGCGGGCCTTACCCAGTGATGAGCAAGGCGGCCGAGGACCGCGCCCGCGAGATCTTCCAGATGTTCAATCGCGGCGAGTTCAGCCAAATGTATGCAGCGCTGTCGGAAGGCCGCAAGAAGCAAGTGAAGGAAGACAAGTTCATCGAGGGCAACAAGAAGTTTCGCGAGCGTATGGGTACCGAGACGGCCACGCTGGGGGAAAACATGGTGCCGAGCCTGCTCGCTCCGGACACGGTTTACTCGCGGCTTACGACCTTCTCGAATGTGCGCCCCCCGCTTGACTTCGTGATTACCCTCAATCAGCGCGGGCTGGTGGACGATTTCGAGTTCAATCCCGTTGCCGATATCATCGCCGAAGGGCGCTATGCCGGTTACGAGGACACCGCGAAACTCAGGCTGCCCTTCAACGGGGCATGGCTGGTCTACCAGGGCGGGCGCACCGCCTTCGAGAACCCCTACGCGACCAGCGATGATCAGCGCTTTGGCTTGGATTTTGTGCTTCTGAAAAACGGCCAGCTGTTTTCCGGTCCGGGCGGACTCAGCAGCAAGAACACAGACTACTACTGTTTCGGTCAGCCCATACTGGCGCCCTTTGACGGCACCGTTTCCCGAGCGATAGCGGGTTTCGACGACAACCTGCCGGGCAGGCCTTCCGGTGATCCCTCAGACGGTAATGTTATCGTGATCACGCATGAAGAAGGCGATAGCCATGAATCGGTGCTGATGAACCACCTGAAACAAAACAGCCTCAAGGTCAAGCATGGCGACAAAGTAAAGCAGGGCGATGTGGTCGCCGAATGCGGTAACAGTGGAGCGGGTCCGGTGCCGCACCTACATTTCCAGTTGGAGAAAACGGGGGGCAATCCGCTGCCGGCGCAATTTGTTGACTACCTTGCAAACGGCAAGCCGGTGGCTTCGGGCGAGCCCAAGCGCGGGCAGTTCGTGCAGAATGGGCCTTCGACGTCCAGCAGCAGCATCAGCACCGCTTCCGGCAAGGCGTCGGTCGTGACGGCGAGTCCGGCGCAGAAGCCCAAGCAGTAGAACCGTGGATGGAGCAGGCGTGAAGAGTATGGGGTTTGTGCAGCGGTTTTAGCCGCTGAGGTGACTTCGCCACACGTGCTGACTCGACGGCTGAAGAGACTCTGATTAAGCTTCAGCTTTGCAAGGGCACGGCTTCAGCTTTGCAAGGGCACGGCTTCAGCTTTGCAAGGGCACGGCTTCAGCCGTGCCGTAAGCGCAGCGAGATCAGCGGGGCTTTAGCCCCCGAAGGTGACCAGCGGCTTGGTCCGAGTCTTCCTACCGCCGGCATTGGGTGCTGTCTTGTGCGCCCCTGAAAGGCGTGCTCCAGCCAGCTCCGGACGACGAACGCCTTGGATACCCAGAACAGAACCGCACCCGAGCGCTGCGAACCGCAGGTGTATGAAACCCGGCTGCGCGTACGCTATGCCGAGACCGACCAGATGGGCGTGGTCTATCACTCCAACTACATCATCTGGTTCGAGGTGGGCCGGGTGGAGATGCTGCGCGAATTGGGTTTTACCTATCGCGAGATGGAGCGGCAGGACGGCACCAACCTGGCGGTGGTGGAGGCGCGCTGCCGCTTCAAAACGCCTGCGATGTACGACGATCTCGTGGTCATCCGCACCCGGCTGGTCAACGTTCGCGATTCCCTGCTGCACTTCACCTACGAGATTCTGCGCGACGCGGACAGCGCGCTGCTGGCCGAGGGCGAGACCATTCACCTGGTCGTCGACAGCGACTTCAAACGTATGCGGTTGCCGGAGAAATATCGCAGCTCGTTCCTGAAGGCGGCAGGAAAGAGTTAGAGGGGACTGTGAACAAGCCGCTGACCGCCCTCCGGGGCTAAAGCCCGCACTGATTTTGCTGCACTTGCGGCACGGCTGAAGCCGGGCCCTTTCAAAGCTTAGGCTTAATCAGAGTCTCCCCGGGCTTTCTGTCGCTCTGCTTCGTTCCGTTCTCTGTGGCACACTGAACTGATGCACGCACTTCATATCAACGGCAACGATTTAAGTTTGGAAGATGTTCGCCAGGTGGTTTACGAACGCCGCCCGGTACTGCTGCAGCCGGAAGCGCGCGCGGCGGTGGAGCGCGCCCGCTCGGTGGTCGATCACCTGGTGGAAAACGAGATCGTGGTCTACGCCGTCAACACCGGCGTCGGACATCTCGCCGACCTGCACATTCCGTTGCACGACGTGCACAAGCTGCAGCTGAATCTGGTGCGCTCCCACTGTGTAGGAGTGGGCGAGCCGCTGGCACAGGACGTGACCCGCGCCATGATGCTGTTGCGGGCGAATTCGCTGGCCAAGGGCTTCTCTGGGGTACGGCCGGTGGTAATCGACACCCTCTGCGAGATGTTGAACCGTGGCGTGCATCCGGTGATTCCGTCGCAGGGCAGCGTGGGCGCGAGCGGCGATCTGGCGCCGCTGGCGCACCTGGCGCTGGGCATGATCGGCGAAGGCGAAGTCATGCACGAAGGCAAGCGCGCAGCCGCGTCCGCGGCGATGAAAAAAGCCGAGATCAAGCCGCTGGAGCTGCATGCGAAAGAGGCCATCTCGCTGATCAACGGCACACAGGCGATGCTCGCAGTGGGCGTGCTCGGCGTACTGGAGGCGGAGGTCCTGGCTGACGCCGCCGACGTGATCGGGGCACTTACCCTCGACGCGCTCAAGGGTACAGACGTTGCCTTCGACGAGCGCATCCAAGCGGCGCGACCGCACGCCGGACAGTTGCTGGTGGCCAGGAACCTTCGGCGCATGCTGCAAGGCAGCGTCATTCGCGAATCTCACCTGGAATGCCAGAAGGTGCAGGATGCCTACTCACTGCGCTGCATGCCGCAGGTGCACGGCGCGGTGCGCGACACGCTGGCGCATTGCCGGCGGGTCTTCGAAATCGAAATCAACTCGGCCGTCGATAATCCGCTGGTATTTCCCGAAGAACGCAAGGTGGGCGCGCCCAGGCGCCCCATCGGCGTCAGCTTGCCGGGCGTGATTCTTTCCGGCGGCAACTTCCATGGCGAGCCGCTGGCTTTCGCGCTCGATTTCATGGCCATTGCGCTGAGCGCGCTGGCGGGTATCTCCGAGCGCCGCATCGAGCGGCTGGTGAATCCTGCGCTCAGCGAAGGTCTGCCGGCATTTCTTGCGCCGGGAGCGGGCTTGCATTCCGGCTTCATGATGGCGCAAGTCACGGCCGCAGCCCTGGTGAACGAAAACAAAGTGCTGTCCTATCCGGCCAGCGTGGATTCGATCACGACTTCGGGCAATAAAGAGGATTACGTGTCGATGGGCATGACCGCGGCAAACAAGCTGCTCCGCCTGGTGGCGAATACGCGCAATGTACTGGCGATAGAAGCGTTGGCGGCGGCGCAGGCGCACCATTTTCGCGCTCCGCTGGAAACCAGCAAACGCGGACAGATGGCCATCGCGGCCATACGCGCGGTCTCGCCTCCGGTGACGGAAGACCGGGTGTTTGCTCCCGACATCGCGAAGACCGCCGCCGTCATCGCCGCGGGAAAACTGGGCGACGCCCTGCGCTGAGAGGCCCGCGCAAATGAGGAGGGATTGGAGCGGTTTCAGACGTAGCGTATCCGGCTTTTGAAAGGGCACGGCTTTCAGCCGTGTCGTCATGCCACGCCGACGGGGGCGCGGTTAGTCGCTGGGGAACCTTCCCGCAGCGGCTGAAGCCGCCATCGAAATGATTGACCTTACGGACGGTCTGAAGACCGTCCCTTTCAAGCGAGGCTTATTCAGGGTTTCGCTAAGTCCGGGTCAGCTTTGAAGCTGACCCGCAGAATCAGTGTGACTGTTGGGCGGCGGTACCCGACTTTGTCTCGCCTTGCTTTTCAGCGGCCTTCACCCCGACGGTCGGTGCGATCTTCTCGGCTTCCTTATATTGCTTTTCCAGGGCAGGCAGATTCTGGTTCGCCCAATTGATCATGGCCTGGTTGTTCCCGCTCTTGGCTTCTTTCTTGAACTGCTCGACGTCTGCCCGATGGCCATTCAGCATCGCTTGCATGTAGGCCTTGTCGAAGGCTTCGCCGTGCAACTGCTGGAGGGATTCCAGGGTGGCCTGATATTTCGGATCGATATCTGTGGGCAACTGGACGAACTGCTGATTGGCAATGTTCGTCAAGGCCGTGGTCGAGTTGTAGTAGTCGAACAGGATCTGCCGGGCGAATGCCTTCACCTGTTCGCTGTGCGCGTTTTGCAGCGCGATCCAGGCGAGATGCATGGTCTCGGCCCCTTGCTGTGCGGCCTTACCCATGAATTCCCGGTCGGCGGTTTGCACGCCTCCATTGCCGTTGGCGTAGAACTCGGCCGAATAATCGCTTTGTGCAAAGCCGATTGCAGATAACAGCACCGCTGCGGTCAGTAGCAAAAGACCACGTCTCATGGTTCCCATGTTCGTAATCCTTTCGTGCCAATTGCAGAGTAGAACCTTAGCGCTATCCGGGTCAACAGGTTTTGCGATGGCCGAGGAATTACTGCTGTGTCGTGCCCAGGCGCGTTCATCGCCCGATGAATGCGACGCTGGGACGAAGATTATCCGGCCTGCGAAGAGATTTCTGACGGCCAGGCGGCCGGCACCCGCGATTCCGCTAATTCGTTCCTCCACAGGCTGCGGACAATGAGCGTCTGCGGCACGATCAGCACCACCACATACGAAACGATCGTTCCGGCGATGACGCCCAGCGAGCCGATCTGCCGCACCCACAGCAACGACAACGCGACATTCACCCCGGCGGCGACAATCGACAACAGCGCCTGCGCGCGGGTGCGATTCAAGGCCGCCAGCAAACAGGACTCGACGGTCATAAAGCCGCTGATCAGGGCCCAGAGGCACATGGCCAGCAGCAATGGCCAACCCGGCACGGCCGCGGCGCCGGCCCACAAGCGAATCAGCCCGCGCCCGAAGAGCAGCAAGACCGACACGCACAGCGCGTGGAGTGCGACCGTTCCGGTCATGGTCATGGCGAAGGTGCGGCGTATCCAACCGTAATCGTGCTTGGCGTAGGCCTCGGCGTAGGCGGGCCACAGTGCGGGAAAGACCAGCGCCGGCAGCAGCGCTACAAAACCCACCATGCGCCAGGTGACGCTGTAAGGCGTGACCTCGGAGGCTCCCAGGTAGTGGCTGACAACCAGATTGTCGGAACTGAAGACGACGACCGCGGCCACCTGGATCAGAAAGAACGACGAGCCGGAGCTGAGGAGTTCCGCAATCGGCCCGCGTTCGATCAGGCTCAAACGCGGCATGAGCCACGGCTTCTGGAAAGCCATGACCACGATCAGCGTAACCAGATTGGCAAACGTGAGGCAGCCGGCGGACATGACGAACAAAGCCGGCATCGAGACATGCAGCGCGACGCCGAGCGCCAGCCCGCACAAGTTTGCCACCGCGCCGGCGCACGCCGCGTAGTTGCTGCGATGCAGCTCCTGATAGCCCGCAAGCACTTTGCTCGCCAGATTGCAGGGTAAGGCCATCAGCATCAGGAAGACGGCGACGGCAACGGTATTCGTCACTTCAGCGGCGCTGACCTTTGCACTCACATTCAGCAACCGCGCCCAATCGATGCGCGGAATCAGCCATGCCGCGGCGGATCCGCCGAGGGCCGCCATTCCACTACTAAGAGCGAGCGCATTGGTGAGATAACGCGCGGCATCTTCCTGATCGCCCAGAGCGTAAGCGCGCGAGATTTGGTTGGTCAGGGTGTTGGCGATGCCGAGGTCCAGCAGGTTGATCCAGACCGCCGTGGTGGTGACCGTCGCCCAAACCCCGTAGCGCTCCGCGCCCAGGTAGCGCACGGCCAGCGGCAGAGAGATCAGGGCAATTGCGCTGGACAAGACGCGCGCGAATCCGCCGGAGCAGACTGCCTTAACCATGCGGCCATAGCGTGACGACGCGAGATTCATTTCCACGGTTAGAGCGATTTCAGATTCGGCGTAGCTCTGCTTTGAAAGGGCACGCCTTCAGAGGCCGCTGAAAAAAATCGAGCACGCAGATCCCGCGCGGCCTGAAGGCCGCTCGGGATGACAAAAATAAAGGGCTTAGAACGGCGCAGCTAAAGCTGCGCCCCTTCAAAGCAGCCCGAATCCGAATTTTTCAGTGGCCTGTTCAGGCGTGTCGCTAATGCCAACAATAAAATGCGGCTTTAGCCGCCGAGGGACGGCTGCCCCCATGGCCTAAAGGCCGAAATCCTCTGTGCGCCCCGACGGCGCGGCTGAGGCCGTGCCCCTCCAAAGCGTGATACACCGCGTTTGCGCTGCTCTCGTTTTGCCCGATCACGGCGATGGCCCCGTGGCCGGCGCATGGAGCGCCTGAATCGCCGCTTCGAGCGCGTCAAGCGAGTGCGAGTGCAGCAGCTCCGGTGGAATCGCAAGGCGCTGTTTCGCAGGCCATTGCTCGGCAGCGCGTGTGGGGCTTGCGCTCAGCATCCCCTGCGCAGCGGCGACGACTTCATCGACGCTGATTTGCAGAATGCAGTGCGGCTTGCCCGAAACGCACGCCAGCGTGCAGCCGTCCCGTCCAGCCGCGGGTTGCAGCACGCGCACGTCGAGCCCACACGGCGCAAAGCGCACCGGACTATTGAAGTGGTCGGGATCGCCGTTGTGCGGATGGCGCGAGATCACTAGCGTCTTGCAGCCCATGGCTGCGGCCAGATGCGCGCAGCCGCTGTCGTTGCCGATGAACAACTCACAGTGCTCCAGCACGGCGCAGACGTCGCGTAGGCGCGCGCCGCTGACGATCACCGGCGGGCGCGGCAGAAGCGCAGCAAGCTCTAGCGCCTCACCGAATTCGGACGCGGAGCACACGATCACCGGCCACAGGTGTTGCGAAAGGTCGAGATGTCTGATCGCCCCTGCATACCGTTGCAGCGGCCATCGTCGGCTTGGGCTTTGCGCCCCGATCCCAAGGGCGACCATCCGCGCCGAAGCCGGTAGCTTTGCCAGGAGCCGACGTGCCCGTTTCCGGTCCTGCTGGGTGACGTGAATTTCCGGCCGGCTGTCGCACGCGGTTGCCCCCAGCGCCTCCGCGACGGCGAGATTACGCAGCACCTCATGCCGCGGGGATCCAGGTTCGAGGCAGATGTCGTAGCCGCGGTCGAAGCCGCGATTCAGCTTGCGCTTGGCTGGGGTGGCTTTTTCGCTGTAGCCGATGCGAGTCGCGGCGTTGGTCATCGCGCATAGAAATGTGGCCAGGTGCTCGTCGACGTCCCAGCGTGGCGAAATGGCAAAATCGAAATGCCGCTTACGCAACGCGGTCCAATAGAAGACCACGGCGGCGAGTAACCTGCGCAGTGCCTGTGGCAGCCATGCGGGGCCGATGCGGGGCAGCGTCAGGATTTCATCGATGTGCGGGTGCGTCGCCAGCAGCGACTTGTAGGGCTTCTGCACGACCACGGTGCAGCGCGCGCGGGGGAGTACCGCCTTCAAGGCCCGGAACAGCGGTGTCGTCATCACCACGTCTCCCATTGCGTCGAGCCGGAAGACAATGATCGACACCGGACCTTTGCGCGGTGCGCCGGAGATCTTTGGGTGGGCGAGATGGGCGCGCCAGAAGATCGCCGCCAGCGTGGGAACACGTAGGCAGAAGAATTGTGCCAGCAGGCCGAAGACGTTCACGCCGATATGACCTTCGAGAGGGATTGGGAGGATACGTGTGAAGCCGATTTGCGGATGAGGCATGTGGTGCTGGTGCCCGGCACCAGGGGGATGAGTTCAGTCCGGCCGCCCCAGGCGCGCACCTCGCGCGCACCGACGACCTGGGTCTTGCTGTAGTCGCCGCCCTTGACCAGAAGATCGGGCCGAATCGTCTCGATCAACCGCAGCGGCGTATCCTCGTCGAAGACCACGACGGCATCGACGGCGCTCAGCGCGGCCAGCACGCGCGCCCGTTCGGCTTCGCCGACGATGGGCCGCGACATGCCCTTCAGCCGCCTTACCGAGGCATCACTGTTGAGCCCAATCACCAGGCGGTCGCCTTTGCGGCGCGCTTGCTCCAACAGGCGAATGTGGCCGATGTGTAACAGGTCGAAGCAGCCGTTGGTAAAAACGATGCGCTCGCCAGCCCAGCGCCAGGCGGTGACGCGGCTCAGCAGCCGTTCCAAGGCCAGAACCTTGTCGTCCATCTGCAGAGCGACTTGTTGCGACAAAGCGCCGAGCAGCTCTTCACGCCGGATTGGAGCGGTGCCGACTTTGCCCACGACCACGCCGGCGGCGACATTGGCGACCTCGATTGCGGTCTCGATCGGCACGTGGCAAGCCATCGCCAGTGCCAGGACGGCAACCACGGTATCGCCGGCGCCCGAGACGTCGTATACCTGGCGAACCGCCGCAGGCGCATGCAGCCGCGATTCAGGACGCAGCACGGCGATTCCCTTCTCCCCGAGTGTCGCCACGATGAACTGCAGGCCAAGCGGCGCGACCAGCGATTGCCCCGCATTCAGTACCACCTCCACATCGCCGGCGGACGTCGCACTTGCCGCCGCGAGTTCCTTCAAGTTGGGGCAGATAGTGGTGGCGCCGCGATAACGGCGGAAATCCTGTTGCTTGGGATCGACCAGCACGGGGACCTCGTGCCGCGAGGCTTCGCGGATAACCGCCTGGCAGACTTCTTCGGTCAGCGCACCTTTGGCGTAGTCGGAAAGCACGACGATTGCAGCGCCCGGCAAGGCCGCCGACACATCGTTCAGCAACGACGAATATTCCGAGCCGGGATGTGAAGTTCTCGACTCCGTGTCCAGGCGCATGATCTGCTGATGTCCGGAGAGGATGCGCAGCTTGGTGGTCGTCGGGGCGTTCGGCGCGGCGGTGAAGTGCGGCTCAATTCCCTGCTCGGCCAGCAGCGACTCGAGGCGCTGCTGCTCGGCATCGCCGCCGGCAAAGCCGGCCAGGGTCACGCACGCGCCTAACTGTGCGAGGTTCATGGCGACGTTGGCCGCGCCTCCTGGCCGCTCATCACGCGTAGTCGCGCGAACCACCGGTACCGGCGCCTCCGGCGAGATGCGCTCGACCTCGCCCCAGACATATTGGTCCAGCATCACATCGCCGACCACCAGGACCGCCGGGTTGCGCCATCCCGATTCGGCCAGGGCCAGCGTTTCACGCGAGATCATGGCGTCGCTCCCGCGGTTTCGAACTCGTGCTCGAGCGACATGGCCACGTCGATCCACTCGCAGAGCATGTGGCCGAGCAAAATATGCACCTCCTGAATCCGAGCGGATTGGGTTGACGGCACGCGCAGGCAAACGTCGGCGAACAGGTCCAGATGGCCGCCGCGTTCGCCGGTCATTGCGATCGTGGTGGCGTCGAGCTCGTGCGCGCGCCGCAGTGCCGCGCACACATTGGCACTGTCGCCGGAGGTGGAGATGCCGACCACTACATCGCGCGGCTGGCACAAAGCGTCGATCTGGCGCTCGAAGACTTGGTCGAAGCCGAAATCGTTCGCCAGAGCGGTGAGGACAGAGCTATCGGTGGTGAGCGCGAGCGAGGCTAACGGGGAACGCGGGCGCCGGAAGCGGCCCACCAGTTCAGCGGCGAGATGCTGGGCGTCGGCGGCACTGCCGCCGTTCCCGCACCATATAACCTTGCCGCCGCGCAGCAAACAGTCGGAGAGCAGGGCCGCCGCCCGCTCGAAATCACTTTGCTGCGTTGTGAGCCGGCGGATAATAGCAAGGTGTTCGCTCACGGCGTCACTGAAGACGCCGGACAGGTTCATAGAAGGCAGCATTCCATCTCTCGTGGCGCAATATTAAGACCGCTTTCACAGAACCTTTCAGGAACTGACTTTGAGCAGAGTATACGGGGCAATGCGCGGCGGCGAAGCCAACGATTTCACGAATGTTACCTTCGTGTTCCTAGATCGGGACGGAGTCATCAATCGCAAGCCCGCTGCGGGAAGATACGTAACCTGCTGGGAGGAGTTCGAGCTGCTGCCTGGCGTGGCGGACGCCATCGCCAAGCTGAACCAGTCCGGCCGCAAGGCAATTGTCGTTACGAACCAGCGCGGCGTGGCGCTGGGCTTGTACTCATCGCAGGAGTTGGCCGAGATTCATGAGCGGCTGCAGGACGAGCTGGCGGCACGCGGCGCGCACCTCGATGCGATCTACGTATGTCCGCATGATGAGGGTCAGTGTGACTGCCGCAAGCCGCTGACCGGCTTGTTCGAGCAGGCATTCCGCGACTTTCCCGCAGCTCACGCCGGGAACAGCGTCGTTGTTGGAGATTCGTTGCGCGACATCGAAGCTGGGCGGCGTCTCGGCATGCGAACCATTTTGGTCGATGATGGTGCCGCAAGTCCCTCGCCCGATTTCGAACTCGCGCGCGCGCTGGCGCAGCTCTCCGTTGCGTCGCTGGCGGATTTTGTACATCGCTACCTTTCGTCCGAGCATCTGTGCTGACTTGCCAAGACCTCTCTGGGACTACACCACTCCATCGCGAAGCCGCGTTACACCTGTGATAATTCTCTACCCGCTTCAGCCAACTGGAAATCGCGGCTGCGGTTGCCTGACGCGCTCGAGCTCGCCATCGTTTTCGCGTTGATCCTGAGAATGGAGGGCGTGAGATGAAGCACCGAAGCCCGACCCCCTGCTTCCGTTCTTGTGTAGCCAGCGCGGTCAGCCGACCTGCGAATCCAGTGGCACGTTGGAAGTGACAAGATATAGCTTGGCTTTTTCCTGTAGCGACGCGCTCAGGGGAACGCTCTTGCCGCTCTCCAGACTGGCCTGCACGGCGACGCTGTCGCAGGTGGCCACCATCCTGCCGGTTTCGTCGTTGAACATCTGATGAAGAAAGCGGAAGTACTTCTCGCCGACGGCGAGAAAGCCGCTCTTGATCTCCACCAGTTCGCCGCCGCGCAATTCTTCCAGGAACTGATAGTTCTGCCGCACGATGGCCACCCGCAATTGCTGCTGCTTGATGGAGGCAGGAGTGACGCCAATGGCGTGCAGCAGGAACCAGGTGGCCTGGTCGAAGCGCGAGACGTACATGCCTGAGTTCATGTGGCTGGCGAAATCGTACTCCGAAGCCAGCACCGCGCCCTTAAAGGTGTGTACCCATTCAGACATCTCGTCGCCTTTCGCTGTTCGCAATTGCGCTGTAGGTGTGAGCCTAGCGCCGCGCGAATTTCAAGACCCTGCTCCGCTCGTGATGACAAGCTTGGATGTCGGCGGCGTGGGCCAAAACGCACGATGCCTATTCGGCTGCCGGGTCGCCCGCCCGCGACGCGATCTCTGACAATGTAGCACCCGCCCCCTGCATCGCCACGCGCTGATGGTAGAACCATAAGCTGTGCAGCCCGCCGAGTTCCTCGCCGCCGCCGGCGCGCCCCGGACCGCCATGCATGCACGAAGGCAGCACGATGCCGTGTCCCGTGTGGCTGTCAGCGATCGAGGGATCCACGAGCAACAGCCGGCCATGCGTCGTGCCCAGCGCGGCAGCAGCTTCTGCGAGAAATGCCGTATCGCCGCTGAAGACGGATGCGGCCAGCGATCCGCCTCCGCGACGTGCGAGAGCAAACGCTTCCTGCTTATCGCGATAGGGAACAACCGTCGCCACGGGACCGAACACTTCGACCGAGTGGACCAGGTCGGCATCGCTGCGCTCGCGAACTTTCAGCAGCGTCGGCGGAACGAAGGCCCCGGGCCCGAGGTCGGCATCGAGAGGAGCAAACTTTTCCGGCGCATAGGCCAGCTCGGCTTGTGTGCGCAGCCTCGCAATGCCCTCTTCGACCGATTTGCGCTGCGCCATGTTGACCACCGGCCCCATGCTGACCATCGCGTTCGCCGGATCGCCCACCACCTGCATCTTGAGCTGCGCCGTGATCGCGTCGATCGCCGCTTGCTCTTTCTCCTGCGGGACCAGGATGCGACGAATCGCCGTACACTTCTGCCCCGCCTTTGACGTCATCTCGCGCACAACTTCGCGCGCGAACAGGCCAAACTCGAGCGTGTCGGGTGCGACGTCGGGGCCAAGCAAAACAGAGTTCAGGCTGTCGGCCTCGATGTTCACGCGGATATTCTGCCGGCGGACCCGGGGATGCTGACGAATTCCCTCGCCCGTATCCGCCGATCCGGTGAACGCGATGACATCACCGAGTTGCAGATGGTTGAGCAGATCGTTCGGTGATCCGCAAAGGATCGACAGCGCTCCAGGAGGAAGAATCCCGGCATCGATGAGGGCGTTCACCATCCCCTGCGCCAGCCACGCCGTCGAGGTCGCCGGTTTGGAAACGACGGGAACACCCGCGAGCAGGCTGACCGCGGCCTTCTCCCACAGTCCCCAGGCCGGGAAATTGAACGCGTTTATGTGGACGGCGACGCCGTCGAGCGGCACGCCCACATGCAGACCCTGGAAATTCGGGTCCTTCGCCAACCGCATGGGCACACCGTCGCGCAGCAGGTGCGCGCCGCCGAGCTTGGCGCCGAGCTTGGCAAAGTACTTCAGCGTGAAGATGGCGCCATCGATATCGATGGCAGCATCGGCCTTCGTGTTGCCGGAATTCACGCGCGCGATCGTGAACCACTCATCGCGCCGCGCGGCGAGAGTGTCGGCGATCTTGCCCAGCAGCGCCGCCCGGTCGGCATAGCTGAGCTTGCGCAGCTCCTGGCCTCCCACATTGCGGGAGTACTCCAGCGCATGTTGCAGGTCCAGCCCTTTCGAACTGGCCCGCGCGACGATGTCCCCCGTTGTGGGATTCACCAGCGGCACACCCGGTCCGGTGCCCGCCTGCCACTTGCCGCCAAGATAGCTTTCCAGCACCTTGGCATCCGCTGCAATCCGATTTTCAACTGTTGTAGCCATCTTTATGCCATCTCCGAATGTAGCCTGCCCTGAGCTTGTCCAAGGGGGGCGACATGCTGCTCCACCCAGGGCACCACCCACTGGGCTGCTAACTCTTCGGGCAAGGTGCCCGAGCTGGCGTCGTGCATCAGCATCTGGCCCGCGCGTTTTGCGCCGAGCTCGGTGAGCAGTTGGTCGAAACGTTTGCCGCCCTGGCAGAACGTGTCTTTATATGTGGTATCGCCCAGCGCGATGATTCCGTAGGTTACGTTGTCAAGCTTCGGTCTCCCGGTTTCCAGACTCGCAAACAGGTGTTGCGCGTTGTCCGGAACGTCTCCGGCGCCGTAGGTGGATGTGCAAATCAGAAACGTTCCGCCCGTTTGGAAGACGCTGGCGTCGAGATCGTCCATCATGCGGATGCTCGCCTTGTGCCCGGCGGTCTCGAGCGCCTGTTGTGCCTCCTGCGCGACCATATCGGCGGTGCCGGTCATCGTGCCCACCAGGATCGTGATGTCAACCGCCATGCTGTGGTTTGCACCCCAAATCGTCGGACTAGTGTCCGCGACAGTTGCTCTATTATACGTGCCGTAGCGGAAGTATAATGCACTCACCGTGGGCCGGAAACGCGACATAATGCATGTCGAGGAGAGCGATGCCGAAGCTCTGACCGACTCGCCCGCGTCGTTAGGCGATCGGGAAAATGCTGCCGAGGCGGAATATCTCCGCCTCGTCGGTGAGCGGGTGCGCGAAACCCGAGCGCGGCGCGGCATGACCCGCAAGCTGCTGGCGCGGGATTCGGGTGTCTCGGAGCGATATCTGGCGCAGCTCGAAACCGGACAAGGCAACATCTCGATTCTGCTGCTGCGGCAAATTGCCAAGGCGCTCGACATTCCCGTGGAGGCGCTGGTCCTGGAAGGCGAGGAACCGCCGGTTGATTTGGTCCATACGACCGAGTTTCTCCGCCGGCTGCCCGCGGCCGAACTGACCCAGGCACGCCGCCTGCTGGTGCAGCATTTCGGCGGCGTGGACCTGGAGGCAAGGCGCGGGCGGATCGCTCTTATCGGCTTGCGCGGCGCGGGGAAGTCGACCATTGGCGCAATTTTGGCAGGACGGCTGGAAGTTCCCTTTCTCGAACTGGACCGCCTCATCGAGCAGGAAAGCGGCGTGAGTCTCAGCGCTATCTTCGACCTTTACGGACAGAGCGGCTTTCGCCGTCTGGAGCGTCGCTGTCTCGACCAGGTGATTGAGCGATATCCGCGATTCGTGCTGGCCACCGGCGGCAGCCTGGTTTCCGAGCCGGCGACCTTCGAGCGCCTGCTCACCATGTGTTTCACCGTGTGGCTGCGCGCCACTCCCGAAGAGCACATGCGACGCGTCATCGCGCAAGGCGACATGCGCCCGATGGCCGACAATCGCGAATCGATGTCGGACCTGCGGCGCATCCTGGAAGTGCGCGAGCCGCTCTATGGCAAAGCCGACGTGACGATCGATACGGGCAGAGCGACGGTGGATGGGAGCGCCGAATCCATTCTTCAAGCCGTTCAAACGCGCTGAACCGCAATAACCATTCTGATGAGCCATGCTTGACTTGTTCGCAAATTGCGAACATCCTAATGGGTGCACGTAATTAGCCGGAAAAAGCTGCTTCAGGCGGCTACGCGGCATCCCGGCTTGAGTGCGCCTCTCGATGTGTGGTATCGGATAGCCAAGCGGGCAGAGTGGAGATCCATCGCTGACGTTCGGCAGGCTTTGCCGTCGGCTGATGCGGCCGGCAAATACACTGTCTTTAACATAAAGGGGAATTCCTACCGTTTGATTGTTGAGATCAATTATCGAACCGGCAGACTTTTCATCCGGCATGTCCTCACACATGCTGAGTACGACAAGGGAGGATGGCATTTATGAGCGCTTTGGCAGACAGCGCCCTCTATGGCCGCCTTTTGGCCGAAGCAACTCCTAAAGTCATTCGCACTGAGGCGGAGAACGAGCACTACATCCAAATGCTTTACCGGCTCGAACAGAAGCGTTCGCTGACTCGTGAGGAAAAAGAACTCGCTGATCTGCTTACCTTGCTCATCGAGAACTTCGAGGAGAAGCGTTACAAACTGCCCCGAGCCACGCCTGTCGAGGCTCTGGCCTTCCTGATGGAGCAGCGTGGCCTGAGACAGCGGGACCTGGCGGGTATCTTCGGAACGCGCAGTACAGTCTCGGAAGTGATGAACGGGAAACGCGAGCTGACAAAAGCTCAGATTGCCCGCCTTAGCGACTACTTCCATGTGTCACCGGAGATATTCTTCTAACTTAACAACCTGCATCATATTTCCGCAGTGGTCGGGGCGCGAAATGCACTATAATGCATACATGCGCTGTGGGGTTCTACCCTTGACCTGTTGTGCCTGAGGAGATTTCATCCCATGCCTGAAGTGAAAGAGGCGGAGCTCGTCACCTTCGACGCGACTCCCGGAGAATACCGCCATTGGCGGTTGAGCATGGATGGCCGCATCGCCACCATCGCGATGGACGTCCACGAGGACTACGGATTGAAGCCGGGCTACAAGCTCAAGCTCAACTCCTACGATCTCGGCGTCGACATCGAATTGCACCAGATCTTGCAGAGCATTCGCTTCGAGCATCCCGAGGTCGCCTGCGTCGTGCTCACCAGCGCGCGGGAGCGCATGTTTTGCGCCGGGGCGAACATCTACATGCTGGGCACCTCGACGCACGCATGGAAGGTCAACTTCTGCAAGTTCACCAATGAGACGCGCAACGGGATGGAAGACTCCAGCCGGCATGATGGCCTGAAGTTTCTGGCGGCGCTCAACGGAACCACCGCGGGCGGCGGCTACGAGCTGGCGCTCGCCTGCGACGCGATCGTGCTCATCGATGACCGCTCCAGCGCGGTGAGTTTGCCCGAGGTCCCGCTGCTGGGAGTTTTGCCGGGCACCGGCGGCCTCACGCGCGTGGTGGATAAGCGCAAGGTGCGGCGCGACCTGGCGGACATGTTCTGCACCAATCCCGATGGCGTGAAGGGCGAGCGCGCGAAGCAATGGGGTCTGGTGGATGAGGTCGCGGCGCCGGCGAAGTTCCAGGAAGTGGTTCGCGCACGGGCGGAGAAGCTGGTGGCGAGTTCGACGCGGCCCGCAGACGCGACCGGCATCAAGCTGCGCCCGCTCGACCGCACGGTTGACGACAACGGCTATCACTACAAGTATGTCGATGTCACGTTCGACCGCAGCGCGCGAACAGCAACACTGACGGTGCGCGCGCCTGAAGGTGATCAGCCCACCAGGGTGGACGAAATCCAGGCTGCCGGCGACAAGTGGTGGCCGTTGCAAATGGCGCGCGAACTCGATGACGCCATCCTGATGCTGCGAGTCAACGAGCTGGAACTGGGTCTGCTGTTGCTGAAAACTTCGGGCGATCCTGCGGCGGTGCTTGCCGCTGACGCTGTGATCCTCGCCAATCGCAACTATTGGCTGGTGCAGGAAACGATCGGCATGTTACGTCGCACGCTGGCTCGTCTGGATGTTTCCTCGCGCAGCCTGTACGCCATCATCGAGCCGGGATCGTGCTTCGCCGGTGTGTTGTTTGAGCTGGCGCTGGCCGCGGACCGGAGCTATATGCTGGCGTTGCCGGACGAAGGCGATGCTCCAAGGATCGCGATTGATGACTTCAACTTCGAGCTGCTGCCGGCCGTGAACCATCGCGGCCGTCTGGAGACGCGATTCAGCGCCGACGCGCAAGCCATGGCCGGCGCCGTCGAAGCCAAAGGCAAGCTGCTCGGGCCTGAAGAGGCGCTGTCGCTCGGCCTGGTCACGGTTGCGCCCGACGATCTCGACTGGGAGGACGAGGTGCGCATCGCCATCGAAGAACGCGCCAGCCTGTCGCCTGACGCGCTCACCGGGATGGAAGCCAGCCTGCGTTTCCCGGGCACCGAGACGATGGAGACGAAAGTGTTCGGTCGCTTGTCAGCGTGGCAGAACTGGGTGTTCATTCGTCCCAACTCCACCGGCGAGCACGGCGCGCTGAAGTTGTTTGGCACGGGCAGAAAGGCGCGGTTTACGTGGCAGAGAGTCTAGGCAGGAGGCGCAGAGTTGTGCCGCGCCGTTGGAATCAGAAGATTGTCATCACGAGCGAAGCGAGGGATCGGCTGTTCGCCCGAGTCGCGACAATGTTGTTATTCCCGAAGAAAACAGATCCCTCGGCCGCCGCGCCGGACTCGTGATGACAATTCGTAATTCGCGCGGCATTTGGCCCTCGCGCACTGCCAAGCGAACGAGCGCCGGAGGCGCGGAAGAGCTTAGCCCAGCGCTTCAGCGCTGGGTAGATGTTGAAATGAGCGAGAGTCCCGTAGGGACGGCAGAAGCCGGATAGGGGTCCTTCGACTCCGCGACCTGGCAACTGCCGCGCCAAGCGCAAACAACGCGCTTGTCAGGTCAAGTGCGCGGTCGCTCCCTCAGGATGACACGGTCACAAAACCCGCAGCCTGCTTCCGCGAAGAAGCGACCTGCCCATCGAGAGATTTCATGAGGTTTTATGTCCATCAATTATCAAGACCGCATTCCTAACAACGTCGATCTCGGCTCCAACCGCACGCTGCAGCGCGCGCTGGAGCACTGGCAGCCGGAATTTCTGAACTGGTGGCGGGAGCTTGGCCCCAAAGACTTCCAGATCACCGACGTTTACCTGCGCACCGCCACCTCGGTCGACGCGAAGGGCTGGGCAACGTACGGCTTCGTGCGCATGCCGGAGTATCGCTGGGGCATCTTTCTCGCTGACCGCAATCTCGAGCGCAAGATCGGCTTCGGCGATAACTTCGGCCAGGAGGTCTGGCAGCAGATTCCCGGCGAACATCGCTCCACGCTGCGCCGGCTCATCGTCACGCAGGGCGACACCGAGCCCGCGTCGGTCGAGCAACAGCGCATGCTGGGCCACACGGCGCCGTCCTTGTACGACCTACGCAATCTTTTCCAGGTGAACGTCGAGGAAGGCCGCCACCTGTGGGCGATGGTCTATCTGCTGCATGCCTACTTTGGCCGCGATGGCCGCGAAGAGGCCGAGGAGTTGCTGGAGCGCCACTCGGGCGACGCTGACAAGCCGCGCATTCTGGGCACCTTCAACGAGCCCATCCGCGACTGGCTCAGCTTCTTCATGTTCACCTACTTCACCGACCGCGACGGCAAGTTCCAGCTCAAGTCTCTGGCTGAGTCGAGCTTCGATCCGCTGGCCCGCACGTGCACCTTCATGCTCACCGAAGAAGCGCACCACATGTTCGTGGGCGACACCGGCATCAGCCGGGTGGTCAAGCGCACGCTCGAAGTCATGAAGGAGCTGAACACGGACGATCCCGAGGCCATTCGCAAAGCGGGAGCAATCGACCTGCCGACGGTGCAGAGGTATCTGAATTTCTGGTTCAGCTCGTCGCTGGATCTGTTTGGATCGGAGAGTTCGTCCAATGCCGCATCGTACTTCGCGAACGGATTGAAGGGCCGTCCCGATGAGGCGCGCTATGAAGATCACGTTGCGCTCGACCAGATGTATTCCATCGAAGTGCCCGACGGCAACGGAGGCACGAAGCCCGAACAAATCCCGATGCGCAACGCCATGAACGATGTCACGCGCGGCTCGTACGTGAAGGACTGCGAGATGGGGGTGACGCGCTGGAACCGGCTGATCGAAAAAGCGGGACACACGTTCCGGCTGTCGCTGCCGTCGACGCGCTTCCGCCGCAACATCGGGACGTGGGCGGGCGTGCCGACCGATCCCGCGGGCAATCCGATCCCGCAGGGCGAGTTCAACGCGCGCATCGCAGGCTGGCTGCCCAGTGAGGCCGATCAGGCCTACATTCTGAGCCTGATGCACGGCGTGTACGAGCCAGGAAAGATGGCGGCTTGGGTTGCGCCTCCGGATCGCGGCATCAACAACAATCCCGTGGGGTACGAGTACGTCAGGTTCCACTGAGGAGACGCTCTTCGCTTTTCGCTCTTCGCAAGAGCGGGACTGCTACTATCGCTCGGCTCTGGCGAACGGCGAATGGCGAAAAGCGATATGACCCACATCGCCATCATCGGCAGCGGCCCGGCGGGGTGTTATCTGGCGGACCAACTACTTCGCCTCATCCCCGACGCTTCCGTCGACATTCTGGAGCAACTACCGGTGCCCTTCGGGCTGGTCCGCTACGGGGTGGCGCCCGATCATCAGAGCACCAAAGCCGTGGCCCGTGTTTTCGACCGTGTGCTCGCGCGCGATCGCGTCAGCTTCTTCGGAAATGTGAGTGTCGGGCGCGATGTTTCGCTCGATGAGCTTATGTCGCTCTACGATGCGGTGGTGCTCGCGACCGGCGCGCAGCGCGACCGCAAGCTTGGAATTCCCGGCGAAGATTTGCCGGGTGTGATGGGTTCGGGCGCATTCGTCAACTGGTACAACGCCCATCCGCACAGCCAGGCTCCGCTAGTGAGCGATGTGCGATCGGCCGTGGTGATCGGCAATGGCAACGTGGCGATCGATGTTACCCGTATTCTCGCCAAAAGCCCTGAAGAACTTGCCGGCTCCGACATGTCGCCGCAGGCAAGGTCCTGGTTACCGGCGCAGCCGCTCGAGGCGATTCACCTTGTCGGGCGCCGCGGCGCGGTGGAGGCCAAGTTTACCGATCATGAACTCGCCGAGCTGGGAACTTTGCAACGAGCGCAGCCAGTTGTCGAACCGCACGGCCTCGAAGGCAACAGCGCGACGGTAAGGACCTTGCGTGGATTCGCCGACAGCGCTCCTCGCGATACGCCGTTGACGATTCAGTTTCATTTTCACCTCACACCCGTCGCCTTCGTCGGAGAGGAAAAGCTCGAAGCTGTCGAGTTCCGCTCCGCGACCCAGGTTAGTGCAACAGAAGGACGAACCTGGGGCACCGTTCTCAAGATTCCGGCCCAACTGGCGGTGACCTGTATCGGCTATGAATCAGTTGCCTGTGGCGCGGCATCGCCGGTGCAGGGCTGCTTTGCCAACCAGGATGGCAAAGTCGATCAGCGGCTGTATGTTGTGGGATGGGCCAAGCGTGGGCCATCGGGAACCATCCCCACAAACCGGAGTGAGGCGCCGCAAGTGGCGCAGAAGCTCGCGCAGGAGACAGCCGATGGAGCGCGCCCGGGCGGCGCAGGTTTGCGCGAGCTGCTGCAAAACCGGGGCGTTAACTGGATTGATTACGCGGGCTGGCGGCGTATCGATTCCGCGGAGCTGGCGAATGCGTGTGCCGGGAGCTGCCGGGGAAAATTCTGCAGCACTGCTGCGATGTTGGAAGCCGCTAAAGGCGAACTTCAGCAAGCGTGAGACGGCATCCTCTACAATCGAGTCTGCTCGAGCGGAAAGCCAACGGCACCATACGGGCCGCGAATCCAAGTTGAGATCACACCGGCGGCGGGACCTGCCAACTGCGGTTCTGTTGCGCAAGCTCGGTGATTATTGTTTTTGCTAATGAGCACCATTGCCACTTCGCAGGACCGCAGGTTGCGCCGGGTTCACTCGCACCGCACCGGCCTGCGCACAGTGGCGTTCCTGGAGGCGCTGAAAGGGTTCGCGGCGCTAGTGGCTGCCTATTTTATCGTGCGGATGATCCGGCACGATGTCGATTTCGAAGAAGCTGCCGAGCATGTCCTGTTCTTCTTCCATATCAGCCCCCGCCATCACTTGACCCGGCAATTCTTGGAAGCGGCGCGTCACCTGTCGAACACCAGCATTGCCAGCATCTTCGGCATCGCCATCGCCTATGCGACCTTGCGCTTCCTGGAAGGCTACGGGTTGTGGAAGCAGCGCGCCTGGGCGGAGTGGCTGGCCATCGTCTCTGGGTGCATTTACATTCCCTTCGAAATCAAGAATCTGATCCGGCATCCTAACCAATTCCACTGGGTTGTACTCACCATCAACATCCTGGTTGTGCTCTATATCGCCTGGGTGCGATGGGACGAGATCAAAACGGCGCGCGCGGCACAATCCTAACCAGCCGTTTTTGCGAGTTGGACCGCTTCATCCTCGAGTACCTCCAGCACGCCCTTGCGAGCAACTTCATCTTCGCTCCCGAATAACCCCGGTTCGATCTGCTCATAATAGCGCCAGGCAGAATGGGCCGGCCGCAGATCGCCGGATAAACTCGCCGCCGTCGCGGCCTCGCAAAGCAATGCGAAGGCCAGAGTTTGGCTCAAACGATGAAGCAGCTTGCGGGCCAACCGCTGCGCCGTTTGCTCGTCGCGCAAGGTGATCGCGATGGCTTCTGCGTCTTCGTGGGTTCGCGTCTGCAACGCGACGCGAAGCCGGTCCAGAGAGCTGGGAATTGGTTCTGCGATCGCCTTCAGCCGGGCCTTATACAACTCACATCCGCGATACTGCGGGCCGAGCAGCCGCAGCAATTCCAGCGCCTGAATATTCGCCGGGCCTTCCCAAATGGTCAGCACCTGGGCGTCGCGCAGCACTCGCGCGACGGGATAATCGCTGGTGTAACCATTGCCGCCGATCAACTCCAGCGCGGCGCGGCAGGACTGAATCGCGTACTCCGCCGTCAAGTATTTCGCCAGCGCCGTAACCAGCCGCAACCAGGCTCGCCGGTCTGCATTCTTCTGCGTTTCATCGAAGGCGAGCGCGGCCTCGAAGGCCAGCAGTGCTCCGGCTTCGAACTCGACGCGCAGGCGCAGCAACTCATCCTGCACCATCGGGTAATCGAGGAGAACATGGCCGAAGGCGCGGCGCGACTTGGCCCAAGCCAGTGCCTCGCGCAGTGCTCTGCGCTGCATGCCGACCGAGCCGACGGCGTTATGCACGCGGCTGTATTCCAGCGCCTCCATCATCAGCTTGAATCCGTGCGGAGGCGGCGCAATCTCGACGGCCTCGGCGCCAAGCAGATCGATCTCGCCGGTCGGCAGTCCTTTGGTGCCCAGCTTGTCCTTCAAGCGCCGAATTCGGTAATGATTCGGCCGACCATCGCTCAAGTGGCTGGGCACTAAATAGAGTCCGAGCCCCGCCGAACCGTCGGGAGCGCCCTCCGGGCGGGCGGTTGCGACTGCCAGACCGCTGTTGGCGTTGCTGGTGAACCACTTCAATCCATGCAGAGAGAAATGATTGCCTGAACGGACGGCGCGCGTAGTGGTCGCGCCCACGTCGCTGCCGCCGTGCTGCTCCGTTGCCCAGGTGCCGCCGGTCTTCGCCAGCCCGTCCATGCGGATTACGTCATACAAATACTGCTGCCGCACCGCATCGGGAGCATGACAAGCGAGCACATACGCCACCGATCCCGTCAGCGTGATGGGGCAATCGAGGCTGATATCAGCCTGCGAGAGGATGTATCCCATGGTGAAGGTCAGCAGGCGGGGCGCGCCTTCGGCGTAGGGCAGGCCGATGATGCCGCGACGATAGAGCTCGCGATGCTGCTCCTCATACCACGGGTTGGTGACGATGCGGTTGATGATTTCGCCGTTGCGATCGTAGGTCTCCAACGCGGGTGACGCGTAGCGATCGGTGTAGTTGGCCTGCGCGTCGACCTCGGTCGCGACCCAGTGGTGAAACTCGGCGAGTTGACGGGAGTACGCGGCCATGCGCGGCTCGCGCCCGATGAGGTAGGGCTCGAGGTAGAGATCAAAGGGTTGAGGGCTGGACATGGAATTCTCCCTGACGTTCTTTGGGAAGCGGAACAACGAACAAGCATAAACTGATCCAGGGCCGTAGCAGTGGTATTGCACCTGTGCGGGACTGGTCTCTCAGACGGTGACATGTGCTGCGATCTCGAACCGGCACTCGCTCGGCTTCTTATCCAAGCGCAGTCCCTGAAAAACCGGGGCGCGCATTCTAACCGCGCCGCTCTGGCCTTCGTGCGTCCACTCGGTGAATTTGATCTCCGCGACAAGCTCCGGTTTGACGTAGTGCAGGCGCCGGTCGCTCTCGACTTTGCCGAAGAACGGACTGCGCGTGATCTCCAGCGGCTTCAGCCGCTTCCACATGTCCTCATGTGTTTGTTCGGTGAAGCCGCTGCCGGCCTGCCCGACCGGAATCAGAAGGCCTTGATCGTCGTACAGTCCGAGCACCAGCGAACCGAAGTTCTCCCGCGAACCGCGCGGCTCGGTGTAGCCGCCGATGACACATTCCTGTCGCCGGACGATTTTGATCTTCAGCCACTCGCCGCTGCGTTTCTGCTCATAACAACTGGTGCGGTGCTTGGCGACAATGCCTTCCAAGCCGCGCTGCGCCGCCGCCTGAAAGAGCGCCGTGCCCTGCCCAACATAGTGGTCCGAATATCGCAGCAGTTCGTTCGGCGCGATGATCTCCTTCAGCAGCAGCTTGCGCTGTTCGAGCTCTGCATCCGTCAGGTCATAGCCTTCGAGATAGAGCAGGTCGAAGGCATAATACGCGATGGGGATATCGTCGCGCGTGCGGCGGATCCGGCGACCGCCTTCGGCGACCCCGGTGCGCTGCTGCATAAGGCTGAAGGACGACCGGCCTTGTTCATCAAGCGCAACAATTTCGCCGTCCAGGATGGCGGTCTTCGCCTTCACCCACTGCGGAATGTCGTGCAGTTCTGGGTAAGCCGCGGTCAGATCGTTCTGGTTGCGCGAGACCAGGCGCAAGGACTTGCCGTCGAGAAACGCGACGGCGCGATACCCGTCCCACTTCACTTCGTAGAGCCACTCCTCGTCGTCGAATGGTCTGTCGACGAGCGTGGCCAACATGGGACGGATGCTGTGCGGCATCGGCGCCTTGCGGCCGAGGGCTGCAGCGCCTAAGCCGTCTTTTTCAGTCGCGACTTTTTTTTTAACGCGGAGACCTTCGCCGATGCGCGGGAATTCTTAGCGGCAGTCGCAGCTTCGACGGGCGCCCCACCCTTCGGCAGCCTCAGGGCAGGCTTCGGACTGCTTTTGTTTGCGTGGGTCTTCAGCTCTTTCCTCTTCCTGGCATCCGCTTTCGCGATCGATTCCGCGAGCCAGTCGTTCTTAGTCGAAGCGCCGCGCGACGCTTTCCGACTACTCTCCCATTCCGCCGAACCTTGATCGCCCGCAATCTCTTTCAAAGACCGCCCCGTCAGTACCGAATAGTCGTACTTATCGATGTCATAGCCTTCCTGAACATAGGCATCACGATGTTTGATCAGCAGCCACTCCGTTCCCTTACTGTCCGGCCGCCGCGATTTGATGTGCACCAGTGCGAATGAGCCCTTCAGCTTCTGCCCGTTCAGGCTGAACTTGAGATCGCCTTTCTTTTGCATCTCAGAGGCATTGCCCTCCGGTTCCCACGTTCCCATGTCCCACACCATCACCGTGCCCGCGCCATAATTACCGGGCGGGATGATGCCTTCGAAATCGAAGTAGGAAACGGGATGATCCTCCACCTGCATGGCCAGGCGCTTGTCGGCAGGATCGAGAGACGGTCCCTTGGGTACCGCCCACGATTTCAGCACGCCCTCCATTTCCAGGCGGAAGTCATAATGCAAGCGAGTAGCGCGATGCTTCTGCACAACGAAGCGCCGCTGCTTGCCCTTCTCCAATCTTGGCGGAGGCTCGGGGGTCTGCTTGAAATCGCGCTTCCGCTTGTATTCTTCCAGCGCCATGTGAGATTAGATGAACACAGAGCGGCGCCGTGCTGCAAACATTTCCGGCTGGATGCATCACGCCAGGATCATGGCTGGCTCACTCGCAAGAACGGTTTGGTTGACAGCGGTATTGCTGACTCCTATAGTTTCTTGTTTTTCCCTGCAACATACAAAACTGGAGGATAAAATGCGCCGACTTATTTTGGCAGCGATGACGTTCGCTTTGCTCTTATCGGGAGTTGAGCTGTACTCGCAGACGAATTCAACAATCGAGAAATCTCTGGAAACCAAGGAGCAGGCCGGCTGGCAAGCCTGGAAGGACCACAACCCGAAGCTGATTGAAGGCATGGTTCCCGAGAACTCCATCGACATTGCCGACGGAACGGTGACGAAAGGCACGCAGCAGATCGTGAGCAGCATCACCAGTCACGATTGCACGGTCAACAGCTTTTCGCTCTCCGACTTCCAGTACATATGGCTCGACAAGGAGACCGTCCTGATGACCTACACCGCAACCCAGGACGCAACCTGCTCGGGCAAGAAGCAGGCCGGGAAAGTGATCGCCAGCTCGCTGTGGCAAAAAAAGGGCGGCAAATGGGTGACGCCATTTCATCAGGAAACTGAGGTCCCAGCTCCGTAGTTTGTTAGGAATTGTATGATTCGCTCTCTTGAGAGATCCCCAGGTTAGCCCAAAGGATGGGCGAACCTGGGGCACCCACAAATGTTGCCCCGGGGGCTGGAGCCTGGCGATTGAGCAAACAGGGTTCGGCCCCGCCGGAGGATCTCCCACTTGTCATGGTGATGAAGACCTTCCGGTGTCATAAACTGCCCAGGTGAGCACCTTTCGCATCGCGCTCGCCAACCTGCGATTGCCGGCGACTGCCGAAGAGTCGGTCGCGCTCGCCGAGCAAGCCGTTGCCCAAGCGGGACGCGAAGGCGCCGGAATTATTTGCTTTCCGGAGTGCTACATTCCCGGTTATCGGACGCCAGGAAAATCGATATCGCCGCCTGACATCGCATTTCTCGAGCCGGCCTGGTCGAGGATCGCAGCGGCTGCTGCGCTGGCCAAGAGCGCGGTGATTCTCGGCACCGAGCGGGTTGTCGATGGGAGGCTGTTGATCACGGCGCTGGTCATCAACCCCGACGGCACGCCAGCCGGCTTCCAGGACAAATGCCAGCTCGATCCCTCCGAGGAATCGACCTATGGGTTCGGCTCCGGCCGGCGAGTCTTCCAAACCGGCCTGCTCACGTTTGGCGTCTCGATTTGCCACGAAGGCTGGCGCTATCCGGAGACCGTGCGCTGGCCGGCGCAACGCGGCGCGCAGATCGTCTTTCATCCGCACTTTCATAAAGCCGAACCCGGCGGCTACGCACCGACAAGCTTCGCTGATCCGGCCAACACCTTCCACGAAAAAGCCTGCCTGTGCCGCGCCGCGGAAAACACCTGCTACTTCGCCACAGTCAACGTCGCCAGCCCCGGCTCGCCAACCACCTCAGCGGTGGTGAATCCCGATGGAACGTTGATGAGTTATCAGCCGTACGGCAAGGAAGGTTTGCTGATCGCGGATATCGATCTCGCTTCCGCTACCGGCCTGCTGGCAAAGCGCTATCGGCAGCTCTATAGTTGAAGCCGAATTTCTTTCCAGAAAGTAAGAGTCGCTTCCCCCAGGGCTTAAAGCCCGCATTTTTGGCGGCCCGCAGCGGCACGGCTGAAGCCGTGCCCTTTCAAGGCTGAGGCTTACCAGAATCTTCCTGATGGTTGGGGTCGCGCAGATTTCGTGCCGCCGGCGAAGGGTTATGCTGAGGCAGACGGCACCTTGCTATTCACCATAGCGCGCTTGAACAATTGCCAGTCTTTTTCCGTCTGGTCGGCATAGCTGATTCCGAAGCCGGCCATAGCATCATCGAATTTCGTGTTCGTGCCCAGGTATCCCGCGATGGCGCAAGGATCGCCCGAGCGGGCGTGGCCTTTGGACAACAGTTCGCCGCACATCTCGGCATACTGCACGAGTCCCTTCCCTTTGAGGTCGTCCTGTTCGATGCCCGCCTTGTGGTCGCGAAGCTGGCGGACCACATATTGCCGCCCGGCGATCGTGGTCCATCCCAGGAAGATGTCGGATTGCATCTGCATGGCGCGCCCGCCGTCGACGGTTCGCTGCCCTTGATGCGCGGCAACCTGACGGTTCGGCAGGTACGGCGCGTAGGCCGATCCGGGCTCCTCCTTGATCTGGAGGAAAAGCGGATCGGAAACCGCGCCACCAAACATCAGCAGCACGTAATCGCGCAACCCGACGCTACCCGTGCCCACAACCCGAAAGACGACGTCTTCCACCCGATACTGCCTGAAGAAGTGCGCGCGCTCGGGTAGTAGCGTCTGCGCGTAAGCACGCAAAGATGCCTTGGCAGCATCGGCTTCTTTCTGCGAAATATGGAATTGCACCGGCTTGTGGTCGTGGAAGATGTGCCTGCCGCCGCGGCAGTAGGTCAGCTTTTCCAGATTGTGCAAGGGCGTGGCCCGCTCGGCTTTGCGCAGCACCGAGCGAAGCGGGTCGAGTTTGCGGTAGATCTGAAAACGGGCCAGATCAACGAAGGCCATTTCGGAGAAGCCGTGCATGCAAAGCCGATAGTTGCGGGCAAACGCCAACACCGCGTTGCGGCAGCCCTTCTCGGAGTTGCCGGCTTCGCGTCCGGCCAGAACCAGGCTCGCCGACATGCGCTTCACGTCCCACTCCCAGGGACCAACAATGGTCTCGTCGAAGTCGTTGATGTCAAAGATGAGCCGCCCATCCTGGGCCTCGAAGGCGCCCAGGTTCTGCACGTGGGCGTCGCCGCACAGTTGCGCCATCAAGCCGGTCGACGGCAGCGGCGCCAGGTCGGCCGCCATCACCGGCACCGCGCCGCGGAAGAACCCGAAGGGCGAGGCCTTCATATGCGCCCATTTAATGGGCAATAGCTCGGGGATACGCCCGGGCTGCGACTTCAGCAGCAACTCGACAACGTCGAAGTTGCGCTGCGCCGGGTCCCACTTTGCCTGCGCAGGCCGCCCCACTTTGTTACGGCAGGCACGGCCGAGCTGACGGCGCTCCAGCCGGGTGGCGATCTCTGACTTTCTGCTGGGCATGGACGTAAGAGAGGATACTACGCCCTTAGTTCAGGTTGGGCCGCAGTCCGCTTATTGCGGTTTTCTTCTCGTAGACCCACTTGTTGGTGGCGCTGCCTTTGCCGCCGGCGGTCGTCTGACGCTCCACAGCCTCCAGAGTCTTGCCGCCGTCCGCCAAGTTGTAGGTCACCAGGTCCGACACCTTGGTACCGTCGCTGGCGGTGATCTGCGAATCGATGACCATGGCATTGCCCTGCCAGTACACGCGGCTGTGCGTCGTGTAGCCCGGCCCCTCCTGCACCACGTCCTTCTGTCCATCCGTGACCGCCTGGAGCTTCCAGTCGAAGCTCTGGTCGCCATAAACCTGTTTGCGGGAGAAACTCACGTCGGGGTCCTTCTGCTCGATCTCCAGCGTCATGCTCGACGGCGGAGGAACCTTCAGGCTGCTCTTTTGGGGGTTGAAAATCCAGGTTCCGGAGAAATCCGGCTTGGCTTGTGCTTGCACGTAAACCGTGAGCCCGAATATGGCCGCAAACAACAGCAGTGAGGGTCTTCCCAGTTTCATAAGGAGAGCAGGGTACCAGCCGAGGCATAAAGATTTTATAAAGATTGGCGGGCTTCGTGCGCTTGGACCACTTCGATGTTGTCCGTTACTCCCGAGGAGAGGCGATCACGTGATTGCTGCAGGGTCGCAGTGGCGAGCCATTCGGCATGAGCACCAAAGACTTATCGTGGTGGAGGCGGCGGGAGTTGAACCCGCGTCCGAAAATGCTGCCGGTAAAGAGCCTACATACTTAGTCACGTTCCTGCGCCGGTGTTAGACGGCACTCTCGCCGGCCGCGCTCAGAGCGGACAAGAAACGCGGCCAGCCAACCTGATGATCTCACCGTGAACTCACAGGTGGAGAATTCGCGGCCAGCTCACTGTGCGACGCCCTGTCCCAGCCCGTGAGCAAAGCCGAGCAGGACGGCAACTTAATTAATTAAGCTGCGTATGCCATTTGTGGATTGGCAATTGTGTTTTTGCACGCGATTACGGATGCATGCGCTCCGGTATGCCTCTTTACCGCAATCACTTCCGTCGAAGCCGTGACGCCCCCATGGAGTGACGCGATGCGATCAACTTAACTGTAGCAGGCTGCACAGCCAAGTCAACCGCACTAAATTAGATGCTCCCGCACAAAGCCGCGACTCGCAACCTGCTCGGTGCGCCAATCATGGCACCTGGACATCGAGGATCCGTGTGCTGGTAGCGAACTTCTGGTAGTCGTGAAAAACCAGCGTGTTGCTCGTACAGTCGATGGTCGGTCGCACAAACCCATTTGGGCCGAGGCAAACTGTCGTTTCCGACTTCACCGGGAGCAAGAATTTCCCCACGTCACCCACCGTCGTCAGCGCGTAATCGGTCACTGTCTTGATCGAGTTGGTGCTCCAATCGCTGGGCAGATGCAGGGGTTCAAGTTCCTCGCGCAGCGGATGTCCTGCCCGGTCGAGCCATACTTCGCCGCGGAACTCGGGCTTCATAGTGCGTTGGCTGGCGTCGCGTATCGTCCAAAATGAATTCTTCGCCTGCGGAACGTGGAATTCATAAATCACCACCGGGATTCCCTGCAGCATCGCACCTCTGCGGAGCTTGAATTCGGTTGCGCCCGGCACTGTGAAAAGGTCGACCAGCAGCGATCCGAACTCGCCGGCGGAGGTGAAGCGAACGTTTCGCGGCAACCGCGCAGGAGCATCGCCAGGAAATGCTTTGCCGTTGATGGTGAGCTGCGAGTAGGACTCGCGGCCCTGGCGGAAGACAACCTGCTCCGTCAACACCGTGCTGGTTTTCGCACCGCGCACGGTGGTGGTCTGTTGGGCGATGAAGTCGGGCAACTGGTGGCGATAAGTAAGGGCAAACCGGCAAAGCTCCGGTAACAGCTCCAGGTGGGGGTCGCTGCCAGGGAGGTCCCTACACGAGCTTGCCTTGCTTTCTGCTGCGCTGGATGACCGAGATTGTGCGATCGCATCGGAATTGGCGCCGCTCGCGGCTGATGAGGGTTGCGGCGCTGCTCCTAAGCCTCCGAACACAAGCAGCACCAATGTTGTCGCTACGATACTACCGAGCCTCGTTTTCATATCCGCACTCCTTTCGTGCCGTGCGGGAGCAGGCCGGCTGCTTACATAAAACCACGGCTTGCAGGCGGTGACGGTTAATTACGGTAACGGAACGGTAAAGATTGGTGACTCCGCATTTGGGAACAAATAGGCATTCGTGCATCCCAAAACCCCGGCCATCATCCAAACCTTTTGCTTGCCTGTTAGTCTGATAGGTTTGTGCGATATGACAGTGTGGACGAGGAATGTTATTCGGACCAGGGTGCCTCACCCTTGTCCGCCGACTTCGCGGACAGGGTGGGAGACCCGATCGATGCGCTGTTGCTGGGAGACGATGGCGTGATCCCCGACTGCATCTCCTTTGGCGACGTCCCACATACCACCCACATCTTCCGCGATTTTCTCTCCTACGCTCCGGCCATCCGAAACTTCTTTCCCACGCAGCCCGACATTGCGCATATCGCGGCTTTCGCCAACTCCGTGAAGCGCGATCCGGAGCGCCAGGCGAAAGTGGCTGATGTCCTGGAGCGCCAGAACCGAGGCTGGGGAGCTGCCGATGAAACGTTACAAAATATTCGGCGCCTTCGCGATGGCGCCTTCGCCGTCGTCACCGGGCAGCAGGTGGGGTTGTTTGGCGGCCCTTTGCTTGCACTATTCAAGGCCGCATCAGTACTGGCCTTGGCGAAGCAGATGGAGGCGCTGGGAGTGGACTGCGTCCCGGTGTTTTGGCTGGCCAGCGAAGATCACGATTTGGCGGAAGTCAATCAGGCGCTGCTGCTCACCAAAGACTTTCAGCTTGCGCCATTCACCGCGCCGGTCCATGGCATCGAAGGCGCACCCGTCTCGACCCTGCGCTTCGCCGAAGGAACCAACACCATCGTCGGGCAAGCTGCAGAGCTGCTCGGCGATTCCTTAGCGGCGGATTATCTGCGCGAGAGTTATGACGAGGGAGAGACGTTCTCGAGCGCCTACGCGAAGCTCCTTACCCGCATGTTTCGCGAACGCGGACTGATCTTCCTCGATCCCGCTGATGCCGACCTGCATCGGCTCGCCGCACCTCTATTTGCCGACTCGATGAGGCACGCCGCAGATCTGGATGAGGCCATCCTAGCGCGCAATCGCGAGTTACAGGCGGGAGGTTATCACGAGCAGGTGAAGGTTACGCCCGAGTCGACGCCGCTCTTTACGTTGGTCGATAGTGCGCGCGTCCCTGTACATCGTGCCAATGGCCAATTCAAGATCGGGCGAGAGATTTTGTCGGCCGAGGATTTGCAGCATCGGATCGAGGCTTCGCCCAAGAGCTTCAGCGCCAATGTTCTGCTGCGGCCGGTGTTACAGGATTATTGGCTCCCCACGCTCGCATACATCGGCGGGCCGGCCGAGATCGCCTACTTCGCGCAGGCGGCCGTGGTCTATGAAAAGCTGCTGGGGCGCATCACGCCGATCACCTCGCGCCTGAGCGCCACGCTGATCGAGCCGCGGATCGAGCGACTGCTGACGAAATATGAAATTGAGCTGCCTGAGCTGTTCCACGGCGAATGCCAGCTTCGCGACTGCATCGCGGCCCGCACCCTGCCGCCTGAGTTAAAGCAAAATTTCGACCAGGCGCGGCAGAGGGTCGATATCTCCATGCAGCAGGTCAGCGCGTCGCTGCAAAAGCTGGATGCCACGCTGGTGGGGGCCGCCGAGCGCGCCACGAACAAAATGCGCTATCAGATCGAGCGTCTGCGAAAGCGCGCCGCGCAGGCCGAAGTACGGCGTGATGAGATCATCACGCGTCACGCGGCGCAGGTTGAAAACTCACTCTATCCGCGAAAGACACTGCAGGAGCGCGAGATTGCCGGAATCTACTTTTATGCGAAGTATGGGCCGGAATTGATCGACCGCCTGATCGAACTCGCCCAGGCGCGTTGCCCCGAGCACAAGGTACTGGTGTTGCAGGGCTAAATGCCGCCGATAACCGGCTTGATTTTGCCGGCTCCGGGTCCGAATCTGCCCATCGTGGCGCGACGCTGCGCGCGATTATGCGTGTGGGTTGGCAGCTCACAGCGGAATGCCGACGGCTATCTGTTATATTTGCCCTTTCATCGCTACACATTAGGAGTGCGGTCATGGCTAGCGTCAATAAGGTCATTCTCATCGGCAATCTCGGCAAGGACCCCGAGGTGAAGTACACCCCGAGCGGCATGGCGGTCGCGCGGTTCTCGATCGCCACCAACGAACGCGTCAAAGACAAAGACGGCAACTGGGGCGATCGTACGGAGTGGCACAACATCGTGCTCTTCGATCGCAAGGCCGAGGTCGCCGGCGAATACCTGAAGAAGGGCCGCACGGTGTACATCGAAGGCAGCATTCGCACCAACTCCTGGGATGACAAGGAGACTGGGCAGAAGAAGTACCGCACCGAGATCATCGGCAACCAGATGGTGCTCCTGGGCGGCCCGCGTGAAGGCGGAGGTGAAGGCGGTGCCGAGGGCGGCGGCTATGGCCGCGGACGTTCCGCGCCCGGCAAGCCTGCCGGCTTCGAACCGCACGCGCCCGAACAGGAAAGCCAGGCTCCCGTCAGCAGCGGCGGCCCGGAGATCACCGACGAAGACATTCCGTTCTAGCGTTCGCCGCAGTACCTGGTGCAAAGAAACTCATGGGAGGGCCCAATGTCAGTTCCACCATCCAACCGCAATCGTCCGTCTTTTTCTTCAGAACTGCGCCCTTTTGACCGGCTTACGCTGGCAACCATCGGGCTGGGTGTCATCTTCGCGTCCCTGGGCCTGGGCGAGGCGGTCTACCGGCTGGCCTTCTTCGATTTCGACGGCGCCACCGATCGTCTTCCCATCGAGATGGTGTTTGGGCTGGCCTTCGCCTGGATGACCATGAAGCTGGCCAGGCGACTTTATCAGCATCGCATGGAAGCCCTGGCCAGAATCAACCTGGTTTGGGACCGAAACCATAAGATCCGTCACGCCCTGGAAGCGATCGAGCCGGTACCGCTGCCCAGCCATCAGCAAGCCATCCGGGTGATTCGAGACGAGGTCGACCGCATTGAATGGGCCTTGAACGATGTGCGGCCGCGATAAGCACAACCGGAGAGATTCAAGACGTCAATGATGATGTTGCTGCCCTGCAACCCGATCCGCGAGCATCCATGAGAGTGCTGGTGTCAACCCCTTCGATGGAGCCGCGGGGGCGGCGCTGATACTATTGCGAAATGCTCGAACCCATCGGACGTTGGATTTTCGCGGGCCTCTTCCTCGCCAGTGGAATCCTGCATTTTGCCATGCCCAAGGCCTTTGTACGCATCGTGCCTCCGCTGTTTCCGCAGCCGCAAGCGTTGGTGCTGCTTAGCGGGGGCGCTGAGCTGCTTGGCGGGATCGGTCTTCTAATTCCCAGGTGGCGGCGTTCCGCAGGATACGGTCTGGCTCTTCTGCTTATCGCCGTCTTTCCCGCGAATATCTACATGGCCGTAGCTCACGTCCCGTCTACCGGGCTGCTGGGGAATCGGTGGCTTCAGTGGCTCCGCCTGCCGATTCAGTTTCCGTTGGTCTTGTGGGCATTGCACTATGCTCAGGCCCTTCCGCCTGACGTGGAAATCGAAGGCTAGATTGCACTACGCGATCCTTGCCTCCGGCCCGCTACCTTCTGGAGACTCGCCGACTAAGGAGCCGAGCATCTCGATGAGCTGTTGCGGTTCTCCCTTGCGCACGAAACCTGAGGCATAGGGCGCAACGTCGTCCGGCATCCAGGGCACGTCGGAGAGGACCAGGATCGGGATGTCAGGAGATCCATCGCGCAGGCGTTTGGCAACTTCCACCGCCGTGAGGTAGGGGCCTAAGCGATAATCCAGGACTGCAGCGTCGATCCGCTGCCCATCGGGAATTCCCAATGCGTTGCCATCGACCAGGGCGGTGATGGGATGAAAACCGCCGCGCTCCAGTACCCAGCTATAGAGCTTCAGGTGCGAGGCATCGTCATCGACAATCAGCACGGTTCTGTTACTTGCCAATCGCACCTCGCATCGCGTCAGTATAACTGACACTAATTCACAAGAGTCAGTGTTGCCAAAACCGCGAAAAAAGATGTGTCAACAGCCGGGACAACCCGAGCTGGTGCGGCGAGCATCTCACACGCGTTTACGTGTGCATCTGTGCCAGGCATCAGTCGGGACGCTGTCGTGCAGTTGCGGCGTGGCGACGTTGGCTGGAATGGAACGCCCACGCCGCTGAGCCATGGCCGCCACCTCCCCGAAGCTCGCGCTTGGCCATTTCCTTGCCATCCTGATCCTCTCGTTTGTCCAACCGGCGGGGTTCTGCCTGGATGCCGACACCCAAGCCGGACCTGTAGCCGACACGCAAAATGGTGATGAGCAATTGAAATCGCTCACGCTGGAGCAATTGGGCAATATCGAAGTCACCACCGTGACCAAAGAGCCCGAGGTGCTTTGGAGGACGCCCGCGGCCATCTTTGTCATTACGCAGCAGGACATTCGTCGTTCGGGAGCGACGACCATCCCCGAGGCGTTGCGGCTGGCGCCCGGCGTAGAAGTCGCTCGCATTAGCGCCGACCAATGGGCTATCGGCATTCGCGGCTTCGGCAGCAGGCTGTCGCGCTCGGTGCTGGTGCTCATCGATGGCCGCATCGTGTATTCGCCACTCACCGCCGGAGTTTACTGGGAGGTGCAGCAGTACCCGATGGAGGACATCGATCGCATTGAGGTCATCCGCGGGCCGGGTGGCACGATCTGGGGACCGAACGCCGTCAACGGGGTCATCAACATCATCACCAAGAGCAGCAAAGACACGCAGGGCGTGCTTCTGTCCGGCGGAGCAGGTAACGTTGAGCAGGGCTTCGCGGAGGGCCACTACGGAGCATCCGCGTCCTTCGCGCAAAACTTCACCTATCGCGTGTACGGCATGGGCTTCGCGCGCACACCTGAGTTTCATCCCGAGTATGGCCCGCGCTATGACGCGTGGCAGGGCGGTCAGGTGGGGTTTCGCTCAGATTGGAGCGGCGGCAGCCGCGATAGCTATACCCTGTCGGGCGATGGCTACTACCAGTCCTTCGGCGAGAACGTTGCCACCTCCAGCTACAATCCGCCGGCCAACTACAATCTCGTCGGCCTGGCGCCGCTTTCCGGCGGCAACATTCTGTGGCGCTGGCGAAGAAAGCTGGGCGAGAAGAAAGATCTCCAACTGAATGCTTATTACGACCGTACCAGCCGCCATGAGCTGAACTTCGGCGATATTCGTAACACCGTCGACGTCGATACGCAGTACCGCTTTCCGCTGCGGTGGCGGCAAGAGATCACCACCGGACTTAGCGTGTACGCCAGTCATGGCCGCGAAGAGCAAATCCTCACCGGGCTGGAATTCGTTCCGCCGATACGCACTGACACAATCTTCAGCGGATTTCTGCAGGACGAAGTAGCGCTGCTGCCAAACAAGCTGGCGCTGTTTGCCGGATCGAAAGTGCTCAAGACGAACTACACCGGCGTGCTGGCGGAGCCCAGTGTCCGGCTGCTGTACACTCCGAGTTCCACGCAGACGTTGTGGGCAGCGTTCACGCAGGCGGTGCGCACTCCCGCCGATGTGGAGCGCGATTTCTACCTCGCCAGCTATCTGGGTCCCGGACCGGGCGGAATTCCGTTTTTCGCCCGCTTCAACGCCAATCGCAATTTTCAATCCGAGCGACTGAACGGCTACGAAGCCGGATACCGGCGAATGCTGGCGGCGAAGTTCTTCGTCGACCTCGCGACCTTCTACAACCAGTATCGCAATCTGCTGAGCGAAGACCTCACCGGTCCCATTTACCTGGAGCCCGTCCCTACGCCCGCACACCTGCTCTTGCCGGCGGAGTTCGGCAACGGACTGAAGGCAACGTCCTCGGGAGGAGAAATCGTCGGCGAATACCGGCCGAAGAATTTCTGGCGGCTGCGCGCCTGGTATTCGTTCCTGGAGTTTCATGTGGAGAAAGCGCCGGGATCGCAGGACATCGGTTCGGCGCCCCAGATCCAGGGTTCCAGCCCGCAAAACGAGGTGTTGCTGCAAACCGGCTTTGACCTGCCCAAGTCCATCACTGCCGATTTCTATGTGCGCTACATCAGCAAGCTGCCCGCGCTGAGCATACCGGCCTATTGGACGGGCGACACCACGCTGGGGTACAACCTCACCAAGCAACTTCGCCTGACAGCGGTAGGGCAGAACCTGTTTCAGCCGTCGCACTTCGAGTTCTCGTATGACCCGAACGGCCCGGTGGGGATAGAGCGCTCGTTGTTCGGTAAGCTGACGTATCGGTGGGAATAGGGTCTCGCGATCTCTTATAACCGGCAGAGCTGAATGAAGCAGGGGCGAACTTCAAATCGCGCGCCAAGGCGCAGCACGATCCTGCGCTCCCCGCGATTTGTCTTCGCCCTCCTAATTCTGTTGCTGCTGGCCGGCATCGATCTCGGCGCGCAGCCGCCCAAAGCCTCCGAATCCGAAATCGAAGCCGTGTATGTCTTCAAGTTCAGCCAGTTCATCACCTGGCCGGGCAAAGCGCAGGCCAGACCCTCCTTCGACATCTGCGTTCTAGGCGACGATCCCTTCGCCCCTTACCTGGACAGGACCATCCGCGGCGAGACGGTCGATGGCAAGACCGTTATGGATCGGCATATCGCACGCCCGCAAGATGCGCAAGGTTGCTCCATCCTCTACATCAGCCGCTCCGAGGCGTTCCATCTGCGGCAGATTCTCATCGACACGCGCGAGTGGCCCGTGCTCACCGTGAGCGACATAGACAATTTCGTCAATCAAGGAGGCATGATCCAGTTTGTCTTACAGAGTGGGAGGGTACGTTTCGAGGTGAATCTGGCTCCCGCCACGCAGGCGGGGCTTGCGCTCAGTTCGGAGCTGCTGAAGGTCGCGGTTGACGTGAAGGGCGCAAACGCGCAGGAGAGCCATTAGACCATGCTGGACATGCGGCACTCGCCCATCGCCAAGCGGCTCACCTGGATCAATGTCCTGGTGAGTGCCGCGGCCTTGCTGTCGGCGTGCGTCGCCTTCCTGGTCTATGACCAGTACACCTTCCGCGAAGACCTCTTGCAGAACCTCTCGGCGCAGGCGCAGATCATCGCATCCAACAGCGTCTCAGCGCTGACCTTCAACGATCCGCAGGCCGCCAAGACGACGCTCTCGGCGCTGGCGAGTTCGCCCGATATCGTCGCTGCGGCCATCTTCAATTACGATGGCAGCCTGTTCGCGCAATTCTCGCGCCGGCCGGACGAGACGATTCTTGCTGCCCCGGAAATCTTCCCACCACGCGAGGTCGTGCGCTTCGCAGACAGCTACGTTACCCTGCTGGAGCCCATCGTCTTCCAGGGACGGCGCATTGGCACCGTCTATATTCGCTCCGACCTGCAACAGCGCGCGCGCCGTCTCATCCGCTATGGCGCCATTGCCGCGATCGTGCTGCTGCTCTCGCTGTTGGCGGCGCTGCTGGTGTCCGCGTTGTTCCGCAAGTCCTTTGCCCAGCCGATTGTCCGCTTGGCGGAGACCGCGAGTGCCGTTTCGCAGGAGCAAAACTACTCCATTCGGGTTGCTTCCACCGGCAGGCGTGACGAGGTCGCGGTGCTCATCGACGCCTTCAACAACATGCTGGCGCAGATCGAGCAGCGCGATGAAGCCTTGCGCAAAGCACAGGACGAATTGGAGCAGCGGGTGGAGCAGCGCACGCGGCAATTGGTCGCCGCCAACCGCGAGCTGGAAGCCTTCTCCTACTCCGTGTCGCACGATCTGCGCGGGCCGCTGGAGATTATCAACGGCTTTGCCCACATTCTGCAGACTGAATTCGGGCCGCAGCTGGACCCCTCGGCACGCGAGTGTGTGCAGCAAATCGGCGGCGCCACGCGCCGCATGTCGGAACTGATCGACGACCTGCTCAATCTCTCGCGGGTCAGTACTACTGCCATGCATCGCGAGCGCGTCGACCTAACAGAGATGGCCAGGTCGATCATGGACCAACTCTGCCGGCGCGAACCCAGCCGCCGGGTGGACGTCGTGATTCACGAATGCCTGTCGGTGGAAGCCGATGCGCGCCTGATGCGCATCGTGATGGAAAACCTGCTGCGCAATGCCTGGAAATACACCTCCAAGAACGGGTCGGCACACATCGAGTTCGGCTGCGAAAAACGGCTGGGGCGCGACACCTTTCTTGTGCGCGACGATGGCGCAGGCTTCGATCCCGCATTCGTGGATCGGCTCTTCAAACCCTTCCAGCGTCTGCACTCCGCCAGCGAATTCGCGGGCACGGGGATCGGGCTCGCCACCGTGCAGCGCATTATCGCGCGCCACGGCGGAGAAGTGTGGGCCGAAGGTGCACCGCAAAAGGGCGCGACGTTCTACTTCACACTGCCATAGCCACTCCTCGGCGCATAGTAGTAGACCTGGTTGTTTCATCGCGCGCCCAGCTCACAAGACGCGGTGCTCTCTGTCACCGACGAGCGCATACGGATCATGTCTAGCATTAGAAGTTGGGTTGTATAGTGTTGGCCATCCAGCGAAATGGAAATCCTGGCTGACAGCCAAGGCGATTAACTATGGGAAAAGCGAACATGAGAACTGCACTTGTACTGTTGTTCCTGGTTGCGTCCACCACGCTGTGCATGGCCGCCAGCGACGACATTGTAGGCGTGTGGTACGACCAGTCCAAGGAAGCCAAGATCGATATCTTCAAGTGCGGCGACAAGTATTGCGGCAAGATTGTATGGCTGCAGGAACCGAATTATCCGCCAGGTTCTAAAGAGGGTACGCCTGGCACGCCGAAGCTCGACAACAACAATCCGGACCCTGCCTTGAAAAAAGCGCCAAGAATGGGGCTTCAGATTGTGCGGGATTTCCAGTTCGCCGGTGACAACCTGTGGAAGAACGGCACGGTCTATGACCCCAAGAATGGAAAGACCTACAGTGGAAAAATCACAATGGTCTCTCCGCAGCAACTGAACCTGCGGGGATTCGTTGGTGTGTCGATGTTCGGCCGCACGGAGAAGTGGACAAAAGCGGACTAGGCCGTTGACCGTCACGGAAAGCCGAGCGCAACTCGGACGCACAATCGACTTTTATTTTCGCGAGGTTTTGCTATGAAGAAGCTTCCCGCCGTCGAAGACGCCCGCGCCATCATGACCCAGGGCATGGAATGGGGCGTGTGGAAATGGCTCACCGAAAAGAAACGTGTGCGCGCGATTGCGGACGTGGCACGCGCGGCCCTCGACGACCAGGAGATGAAGGTAAAGCTCACCTGGAGCGACGAGTACAAGCTCGCCTACAACCAGCTCGTCTCCGAGGATGGCGACGCCAAGCAGGCACGAGGCAAATCGAAATCAAAGGCCGACAAGCCGGCGACGAACGGCAAGATTGATCCTAAGGTGCTCGCCACGGTCACCAAGGTGAAGGAAGCCGACGACGCTGCCTACAACGCGCACGAAGACGCAGAGGACATCTTCGCCGAGGCCGAGCGCAAGATGAGCACCAGCGGGGCGCGGGAAGGCGCGCGTAAGGCGCTGGAGGCGTACGACCTGCACGAAGCCGCCATCCGCAAAGCGGAGGCGCTGGCGAAGGTAACCTAGTCCCCCGTAAGTGATATGGCCAAGATCGTCATCATTTTCCTTCTCGGAGTGGTCTTTTACTGCGGAATCGTCGGGCTTAAGTCAGGCGAGATCCGATCAAGGGGATATAAGTTTCATCGTGACGAGAATCCTATCGGCTATTGGTTTACCATTCTGGTCTCTCTCGTGGGACCCGTGGCCATAGCCTACGTGTTGCTAACCAGATGATTCTCCGCCAGCCACTCAAAATGGGCCCAGGTTAGCCAAAAGATGGCGAACCTGGGGCACCGACCTATCCGTCAGGCACAGCCGAGATACGCGCAATTCTCGCGTTATCGTTCCACGCGTTTTCCGAAGCCCGCGGAATGAAGCTCATCGCGCGCTCGGCAAGCGCAGTGATGGTCAGGCTGGGATTGACTCCCAGGTTCGCGGCGACGACCGATCCATCGCACACGTACATGTTCTTGTAGCCGAAGACGCGATGGCGCGCGTCGACGACGCCGCGTTGCGGCGAGTCGGCAATGACCGCGCCGCCGAGGCAATGCGCCGTTCCCGGAACATCGAAGAGAATCTCCGGAAGCATGCTCATGGCCGTGCCGCCCGCCACCTGCGCAAACTTCTGCGCGAACTCATTGGCCGCCGGGATAAACGTCGGTACGCGGTGGCCGCGGCTTACCAGAAACTTGCGAAACGGCCAGTAAATATGCCGCTGCCATTGCATATCGATGTGGCCCTCCAGCGCCTGCATGCACAGCAGGATCACGCACTCGCTCGCCCAGCGATACGGAATCCACATCCGCAACGTCTTCCACGGATGACGCACGAGCGAGCTGCACAGGTTCTTCAGCCACAGCGCCACGCGTCCCGGGCCGGGATGCCCGCCGGTAAGGATCGTCGCCAGCATGCTCATGGTGTTGGAGCCCTCGGGGTAGCGCACCGCCTCAATGTGGGTGTGCTCGTCAATGTAAACGCCGGAGCCGATGGCGACGCCCTTCGACAGATCGTCGGCCGAACGCGGCACCCGCACCCCGATCAGCGACTCCGAATTCGTGCGCACGTAGCGCCCGAGCTGGTCGCTGATTGCCGGCAGCGAGCCTTTGTGCTTCAGATGGAAGAGCAGCTCCATCGTTCCGAGCGAAGACGCGGAGAACACTACGCCGCGACAAGTGAAGCGGCGCGGCTGCCGGCGGAAAAGAGCTGTCGAACTTACGGTGCGAACTTCGTATCCGCTGCTGCCATTGGCCACGCCGCCGAGCGGGCGCACATCGACCACCTTCGTCTCGGCGAAGACCTGTGCGCCGCGCTTTTCGGCTAGATAGAGATAGTTCAGGTCGAGCGTGTTTTTCGCGCCATGCCGGCAGCCCATCATGCAGCCGCCGCAGGCTATGCAGGTGGTGCGGTCGGGACCTTCGCCGCCAAAGTAAGGATCGGGCACAGTGACGCCGCCCTGCTGGCCCGGCGCCGGCTCGAAGATCGCGACGTGGGTCCGATAGAACGTCGCGCCGATACCTGTGGCGTCGGCCACTTTCTTCAGCAGCTTGTCGGATGGCCCAAGGATGCGGTTTTCGACCACGCCCAACATGCGCGAGGCTGTGTCATAGTGCTGCGGCATCTCCGACTTCCAGTCGGCCAGGCCGGCCCACGATCCGTTGTCCCACACTTTGTCCTGTGGGCGCAGCATGGTGCAGGCGTAGGTAATCGATCCGCCGCCCACCGCGCAACCATGCAGGATCGTAACGTGGCGGAAGTAGCGCATCCGGAAGAAGCCGCGCAGCGCCATCGCGGGCTCCCAGAACCAGCGATGCAGATACCAGCTCGTGGGCGGCAGGTTCTCCGGCGTCCAGCGGCGTCCCATCTCCATCACGGCGACGCGGTAGCCTTTTTCCGTGAGCCGGAGCGCGCTAACGCTGCCGCCGAATCCGGAGCCGACGACGATGAAGTCGAAATCGAATTGGGGAAGGCTCGGCATGGAGGTTTTCCGCGAATTAATCTGCCCCGGCGCTGATCGCCCCGATTCATCAGTGCCCTGGGGTAAACGAGCTTTGTAACAGGGCACGACTTTCAGAGGCTGCTGAAAAAGTCGGATTCGGGCTGCTTTGAAGGGGCGCAGCTTTAGCTGCGCCGTTCTAAGCCCTTTATTTTTGTCATCCCGAGCGGCCTTC
>Ga0335079_10000403_pt1 | contig 49838 bp, 44 predicted proteins | sample Lox_Sample_33_FD_206719 | JGI IMG/M metagenome (GOLD analysis project Ga0335079, IMG submission 206719) | Soil microbial communities from Loxahatchee National Wildlife Refuge, Florida, United States - Lox_Sample_3.3 | ecosystem: Environmental > Terrestrial > Soil > Wetlands | place: USA...
GCGGGAGGCGTTTTGCTTTGGCCGCACGGGAGCACGCCATGAGCGCCTGCGTCACCCAGATGTTCCATGCCCGCCGTGGCGAGACCACGGACGCGATGCGCCGTGTGGCGGAGCGCGAGGGTCTCGAACCGGAGACGATCCGCAGCGAGGTGGCCCGAGGCCGCCTGATCATCCCCGCGAACGTGCACCACTTGGCCGGACGTCTCGACCCGATGGGCATCGGCACCGTGGCGGGGGTCAAGATCAACGCCAACATCGGCAACTCGGCCGTGACCTCCGACGTGGACGGCGAGCTGGAGAAGCTGCACTTCGCCGTGCATTTCGGCGCCGACACCGTAATGGACCTCTCGACGGGTGGCGGCATCGACGAGATCCGCGAAGCGATCATCGCGGCGAGCCCGGTGCCGATCGGCACGGTGCCGATCTACCAGGTGATCCAGCAGGTGGACGACGTCGCGGACATCACGCCGCAGATGCTGCTCGACAACATCGAGCACCAGGCCCGGCAGGGCGTCGACTACGTCACCGTCCACTGCGGCATCCTGCGGGAGCACCTCGGCCTCGCGCTCGGGCGCGTCACCGGCATCGTCAGCCGCGGCGGCTCCCTGCTGGCGGCGTGGATGATGCAGCGCCGCGAGCAGAACCCCCTCTACACCCATTTCGCCGAGCTGCTCGAGATCGCCCGCGCCCACGACGTCTCGCTCTCGCTGGGCGACGGCCTGAGGCCGGGATCGCTCGCCGACGCGTCGGACCGGGCGCAGTTCGCCGAACTGGAAGTGCTGGGCCAGCTGACCTCCCGCGCCTGGGAGCGCGACGTCCAGGTGATGATCGAGGGACCCGGGCACATTCCGATGCAGCAGATCGAGATGAACGTCCGGAAGGAGCAGGAGATCTGCCACGAGGCGCCGTTCTACACCCTCGGCCCGCTGGTGACCGACATCGCACCGGGCTACGATCACATCACCAGTGCCATCGGGGCCGCGATGATCGGCTGGTTCGGGGCGTCCATGCTCTGCTACGTCACCCCCAAGGAGCACCTCGGCCTGCCCAATGCCGACGACGTGCGCGAGGGAGTGATCGCCTACAAGATCGCCGCGCACGCCGCCGACATCGCCCGCGGCCGCAAGGGCTCCCGGGATCGCGACGACGCCCTGAGCCGGGCGCGGTTCGCGTTCGACTGGAACGAGCAGTTCCGTCTCTCGCTCGATCCGGATCGGGCGCGGGCGTACCACGACGAGACGCTTCCGGCCGAGTACTTCAAGTCGGCCGAGTTCTGCTCCATGTGCGGACCGAAGTTCTGCTCGATGCACATCACTCGCACGATCCAGGAGTCTCTCGCACATACGCAGGGAGAGCAGGCCGCCGGACCGGCGCCGGCGCCCCTGGTGACCGCCCGGTGACGGCGCCCGCGTAACATGGCTCTGCGGGGGGCGACTCCTCGCGCAACCCGCAAGCGAAGCGAACGAGAACCCTCCCGGTCTGAACGGGAGGGTTTTCGCTTGGTCCCGCCTTGCGGCACGAGGCCTCGCCGGGCTGCGGCAGCGCGCGCTCCACACTTGACAGCGTGCGCAGGGCGGCCTCAATTTCGGCCAAAGTCATCAGGATTCGTCTGACCGCCTGGGCCGAGGAGCTGGGCATGCCGTATGTGATTGCGGAACCGTGCATCGGAGTGAAGGACCGCGCCTGCGTCGAGGTGTGTCCGGTCGACTGCATCTACGAAGACGACCTGATGCTGTACATTCACCCCGACGAGTGCATCGACTGCGGGGCCTGCGAGCCGGAGTGTCCGGTGACCGCGATCTTCCCCGAAGAGGACGTGCCACCGCAGTGGAAGGACTTCATCGCGAAGAACCGGGACGTCTTCAATAGCCCGACGCCGCCGGGCAAGCCACAGAAGAAGACGAGCTGACGTCGCCCCAACGATGAAGCCCCGAGGCTCAAGTGCCTCGGGGCTTCGGCTTTTCGTCGCCCGCCACTTCGCTCAGGGCCTGGGCAACGCCTCGAGGAACTCCGCGATCACCCGGGTGACCGCGGTGGGCGCCTCCAGCGGAGCCAGGTGTCCGGCACCGGCAATCGTGGTCAGCGTCGCCGAAGGGATGGCCGAGGCCATGGCCCGCGCCGTGGCCGGCGGAGTGACCTCGTCCTCCGCCCCGACGACGACGAGCGTCGGGACGTCGATGCCTGGCAGCAGCGCCGTTGAATCCGGACGGTCGCGCATCGCGCTCAGCGCTCCCACGAGCCCCGCGACCGGCGTCCGCGCGACCATCGTCATCACCTGCTCGACGATGTTGGGCTGCGTCTGCTGGGTGGACCGCCCCAGCAGCCTGGGCACGAGGCGCTCAGCAACCGCGGCGGCGCCCCGGGACCGGGCCACCTCGATCATCTCGTCCCTCGCCTGGCGCTGGGCGGGCCCGTCCGCGTCCGCGCGCGAATCGATGAGCACGAGGCCCATGAAGCGCTGGCGATGGCGGCGCAGCATCTCGAACGCGACATACCCCCCCATCGAGAGCCCCACGACCACCGCCCGCTCGACGTGGAATCGATCGAGCAGCCGCGCCAGATCGTCGGCGTAGCTCGCCATCGAGTAGCCGCCCGCCGGCGCGTCCGAGGCCCCCGCGCCGCGGAGGTCGGGCGCGATGCGGCGCCAGCGCGCCAGGGTGGCCACCTGGTGGGCCCACATCGAGTGGTCGAGGGGGAACCCATGCACCAGCAGGAGCGCGGGTCCGTCGCCCCGGACGTCGACGGCCAAGGTCACGTCACCGACATCGTGGCGCGCCATCTCACCGGGCCGCGCCGTGGGGCGTGCGCCAAAGACCGCCGCAACCTCCGGAGGCATCGGCGTCGAGTTCCCCGCCTCGTCGATCATCACGAACAGGATCTGGAGCTCCGCGACCAGCGCATCGTCCCTGATCCGCGTGGCTCGCTGCCGCATCTCCAGCGAGCTGCCGCCCACCTTCTGCACTTCGGAATCCACGCGCAGCACGTCGCCCGGAAAGGCCGGCGCCTGGTAGTCCACTGTCGCCCGGCGGACCGCTGGCCAGACTCCATGGCGACGAAACACGTCCTGCCCCGGGCCCCTTGCCAGCGCATCCCACCGGGCGCGCTCGAACAGCAGCAGGTAGGCGGCCTGGTTCATGTGACCGTACGCGTCGCACTCGTACGGATAGACCGTTACCTCGACCGAAGGAAGTCCGTTCACCGGGTCGTCTGGGTTGATGGTGGTCGCAAGCGAACCAGTCCGGAAGCGCAACATCCTATCCTAGCTTGGCATGTCGTCGCAACGAGGCGAGCCGCCGCCCCGCCCGTGAGCCGGCCGCGCACCAGTCCCCCTCAAGCGTCAGGATGGGACGGCGCTCCAGTCCGGCGTGCCCGGCGCCGAACGAGATGTTGCCGTCTCGCGGAACGTCACGACAACGACTCATATGTTGCGTGACACCGTCGTGATAGTTTAATGATAGGGTCGCAATATCTACATGAACTTCTGCACGAATCAACGACAATCAACACATTGATGTTGAATGTTTTGGTCACTTTTCTGTTGAGAGGTGGATAACTCGAGTTGCCGGCAGTTGCGCCACCCTCGGACTGCGGCCAAGCTTCACCGTCATGGTGCGGACCTCCAATCGGCGCCTTCCTCAGCGCTACGTGCGCAGCAACGAGGAGTTCGCAGCGCTGATGCGCCGGGTGAGGCGCGAGCCACTCGTCGCGATGGACACGGAGGCGGCGAGCTTCCATCGCCACATCGACCGCATCTACCTCATTCAGCTTTCGAGCCATAGCGAGACCGCGGTCGTCGACCCGCTGACCGTGACCGACGTGTCGGGGCTGGGCACCCTGCTCGCGGATCCGGCGGTCGAGGTCGTATTCCACGATGGCGACTACGACCTCCGGATCCTCGATCGGGACTACGGCTTCCACGCGCGGCGCCTGTTCGACACCCGCATCGCGGCGCACCTGCTGGGCGAGCCGGCCGTCGGCCTTGCGGCGCTGCTCGAGAAGCACGTCGGCGTCACCCTCGACAAGAAATACCAGCGCGCCGACTGGTCCCGCCGGCCCCTTCCCTCCGAGATGCTGGAGTACGCGGCGACTGACACCTGCTATCTGCTCGCGCTGCGGGAGCGGCTCCGCGCGGAGCTCGAGAAGCTGGGCCGACTCTCGTGGGCCGAAGAGGAGTTCCGTCGCCTGGAGGGCGTGCGCTGGACGCCTGGGGAGACCAACGGGGGCGCCTTCCTGCGCATCAAGGGCGCGCGGGCCCTGAACCGGCGGGGCCTCGCGGTGCTGCGGGAGCTCGTGCCGTGGAGGGAGGCCATCGCGGCTGACCTGGACCGCGCCAGCTTCCGGGTCGTCTCGAACGAGGCGTTGTTGGCGCTGAGCGCCTCGCCGCCGCGCACCAGCGAGGAGCTGGCCAAGGTGCGCGGGCTCTCGCCGCGTCTGGTAACCGAGCGTGGACCCTCGCTTCTGGACGTGATCCAGCGCGGTCTCACCGTACCGGAGAAGGACCTCCCGCGGTTCCCGCGCTCCGAGCGCCGGCTCGCCGACCCGGCGTTCGACCTCGCGGTGGAGCGGCTCAAGCGGGCCCGCAACGAGATGGCCGAACGACTCCACTTGGAGCCCGGCGTGCTGTGCCCCAAGGGCACGCTCGAAGCGGTCGCCCGCGCCCGGCCCAAGAAAGCCGGCGCGCTCGGCGACATTCCCGAGCTCCGGAAGTGGCAGGCCGAATTGCTGGGAGAGCGATTCCTCGAGGCGCTGGCGGGTTAGCCCCAGAGCAGCGAACGAACGCGGGGATCCATTTTCTCGGGTGTCCAGTACGGTTCCCAGACCAGCTCGACATTCACCTTCGTCACGCCATCCAGCTTCTCCAGCACGCCGTGGGCTTCGGAGAGCATCTCGGGCCCGACCGGGCATCCGGGCGAGGTCAGCGTCATCTCCACATGAACCTCGCCGCCGTCCCCCACCTCGATCTCGTACACCAGCCCGAGATCGATGACGTTGAGGTTCAACTCCGGGTCCTTGACGGCGCGAAGTGCGTCGCGAGCCTGCTCGACGGTCACCATGCTCGAACTCCTGGGTGGATGCTGCAACGTAGCCTCTCGTCGCAGCCGCATCAATCGTGGCGGTGGCACCGCTGCGAGCCGCAGCCGAGGCGATGCCGGCGCCGCGCCACCCACCTATACACGGCGGCCGCGATTCGTTCCGCGCCCGGCAAAGCGAGCGGGGCCGCGAGGACCCGCCCGCCCGGCAGCAGCGTGAGCAGCGGACCGGCGGCCGCCGCCCCGACGTACGTCGCACCCCGCGGCCCCACGAGATGAGCCGCCGTCTCGAGCGCCTGCCGCGACAGCCCCCCTAACCCCGCCCAAGCCGCGCCATCCTGGAGCGGTACGAGGTTCACGTGCCCCGCGCGATCCCAGCGCCGGATCAGAGCGATCCAGCCAAGGCAGAAGCGGCACTGACCATCGTAGATGAGAGTCCAGCGGGCGTGCGGTTCCGGCGACGGCGTGGAGACGGTGGCCCCCCGGCGGCGGCCGGGGCTCGACTCCGCGGTTACGCCCAAATCCCCGGGATGCGGGCCCCGCACGAAGGACAGAGTCCGGAAGGTGTGACGCGTTGCTGGCGGATCTGGTAGCCGTACCGCTCGATGAGCAGGTCGCCGCAGTCGGGACACCAGGTGTGTTCCCACCGGCCCACCCGGCCCGGCAGGTTGCCTGCGTAGACGAACTCGAGCCCGGCGTCGCGGCCGATCTCGCACGCGCGGATCAGGTCCTCCGTCGTCGTGTTTCGCGGGTCCGTCATCTTGTAGTCCTGATGGAACGCCGTCAGGTGCCAGGGGATGGCGGGCGAGATCGCAGCGATGGTGTCCGCCATCCGCCTGAGGTCGTCGACCGCGTCGTTGAAGCCCGGCACCACGAGCGTCACGATCTCGGACCAGAACCCGCGATCCTGGACCATGCGCATGGCGTCGAGCACGTGCTGCAGCACCCCGCCGAGGGACCGATAGGCGCGGTCCTGGATCGCCTTGAAGTCGATCTTGTAGCCGTCGGTCCAGGGGCGGATGTAGTCGAGGACCTCGGCGGTGGCGTTCCCGTTGGAGACGAACGCGGTCTTGAGGCCCGCCGCCCGGGCGTGGCGGAACACCTCCATGCCCCACTCCGCCGTAATCAGCGGCTCGTTGTACGACGACGCGATGACCGCCGCCCCGTGATGCCGCCCGAGAGCCACGAGCGTCTCGGCCGGGACGTCACTGGCGGGGCTGCCGGCCTCGGCGTCACGCAGGGCCTGCGAAGTCAGCCAGTTCTGGCAGTAGCCGCAGTGGAAGTCGCACCCGAGCATGCCGAACGTCAGGCAATCGGATCCGGGCAGGAGATGGAAGAAGGGCTTCTTCTCGACCGGGTCCACCTGCACGCCCGCGGCGTAGCCGAAGGGTACGTAGAGCGTCCCGGCCTGGTTGAAGCGAACCCTGCAGATGCCGCGGCGGCCCTCGCGAACCAGGCATCGATGCCCGCACGCCACGCATCGGACCGAGCCGTCGGCACCTTCAGCGTGCCACAACTCGCCTGGCTTCGCCCGCCGGTCGAGCTCGTCCTGAAGGGTCGCGGCGCGAGCCTGGGTGCGTTCGAGCACCGGAACCAGCCGACGAGGGATTTTCGCCGCCATAGGGCGAATACTGACCAAGCGCTTGCCGTGGCGCCAGGGGTGCCGGTAGCATCAATCCATGACATCGAAACTCGTTATGGCCCTTGTGTTTGCCGCGGCGCCGGCCGTCGCCCAGCCGAGCCACGCGCGCCCGACACGCCCGCCGCTGATCGATTCGTTGGCCCTGCGGGCGCACACCTACTTCCTCGCGCACGACCTGCTCGAGGGCCGGGGAACCGGACGGCGCGGCAACGATGTCGCCGCGCTGTACCTCGCCGCCCAGGCCCTGGCCCTGGGCCTGCAGGGCGCCGGGCCCGATGGGAGCTACTTCCAGGTCGTGCCGCTCACCGAGGCGCAGATCGATACCTCGTCCACGGGGCTGTCGCTGGCGGTGGACTCCCTCGCGCCCGCATCCCGCGAGTTCTCGACGCCGCGCGACTTCATCCCCAACGTCGGGACCATGGCGACGCTCGTCCCATTCTCGGGGCAGCTGGCCTACGTGGGATCGGCGCGCGACGTGCTCGCGCGTCCGACGGACCTGCCCGACCTCGGCGGACGAGTCGCCCTGGTCCGCGGGCCGTTCGGCTCCGACATGGCCGCCGCCGACACGCTGCGCGCGCGCGGCGCCACCGGCGTGATACAGCTCACTTCGGACACCGGCACGTACGCCCTGTACGTCCGCAGCCGGGGGCCGTCGCGGATCTTCATCGCCGACAGCGTCCATGCGGTCTCGTCGTTCATCCCCCCCATACCGGACGTGATTGCGAGTCCGGCGCTGAGTCTCGCGCTCGTGCCAGCGGTGGCGGCGGGCTCGCCGGCGGACCGACCGGCGCTGGTGCCGGGCCGGACCGTGGCCGTCCGTCTGGGGCTCCATTCGCACCCGCTCGTCTCCCGCAACGTGGCCGCGATCCTGTCGGGCTCGGATCCCGCGCTGCGTGGCGAGTTCGTCGCCTACACGGCGCACCTCGATCACCTCGGGATCTCGACGCCGGACCAGCGCGGCGATTCCATCTACAATGGATTCTCCGACAACGCGGCCGGCTGCGCGATGCTGCTCGCCATCGCCAAGGCGATGGCCGCCGGCCCGCGGCCGGCGCGCTCGGTGCTCTTCCTGTGGCCGACCGGCGAGGAGCGAGGACTGCTGGGCTCCGACTTCTTCGCCGCCCGCCCCCTGGTGCCTCTGGACCACGTCGTCGCCGAGATCAACCTCGACGCGGGGGCGCCGCCCGCGCCGGCGAACCACTGGCAGGTTGCCGGGGGCGACCGCTCTCCGCTGGGACTGCTCGCCGTGGCGGTCGCCCGCCGCGCGGGCTGGGACGCGAAGCTGGCTCCGGCGAGCCCCAACTCCGACCACTTCCCGCTGCTCAGGCTCGGCGTGCCCGCTGTCTTCCTCGTCCCGGCGGCCCCATACGAGGGGCTCAGCGCGGAAGCGTCGCAGGCGCTTGGCAAGCGATGGGACCACTACCATCAGCCCGGCGACGAGTGGGCGTCGGACTTTCCGTTCTCGGGCCTGGTACGCTATGCGGAGTTCGGCTACCGCCTCGGGATGGCGGCCGCGGCGCAGACGGCGCCCGGAGCCGGGGCGCGGTGAGCGCGCGGCCGGCAGCTACCTGAACGAGCCCGGGGGGATGGAGTAGAGCAACGTCGCGGTGCGCCGATCGCGCGCCGTCAGGTCGGTGGCCGACGTCTCGGGGTATAACGCGTCCGTTCTCACCGGCGAGTGGCCAAGGCCGAGGGCGTGGCCGAGCTCGTGCAGCGCGAGGGATACCATCTGCGAGGGCTGCACCTGACGGCCGTCGGGCAGGTGGGTGGCGAGTGTGACGCGGACTCGTACGAGCGGGCCCCGTCGCTGCCACGTCAGATCGGATCTGCCCGTGCGATTGCTGTCCAGCCGGTCCGCCCACGCGATCACGATGTCCGCGCCGTCGGAGTCGGGGCTCTGCTCGAGCCATACCGGCAGGCCGACGCCGTTCCAGCGGCCGATGGCCCACGCGACGTTGGCGAGGAACGTCTCCCGGAACCCCGGCACGCCGTCGCCGCGCAATACGGTCACCCGCAGCGGGCGCGTCGCGCGCTCGTCCGCCCAGCGGTGCAGGGCCGAATCGTTCTCCGCCAGCATGGCCGGCAGGTAGGTGCCGGCCCCCTCGACTTCGATGCGGCGCACGGCGTCCGCCCGCGCGGCGGAATCGAGGCGATCGGTGGCGGCCGTACCGGGGGGGTGCGCCTCCCGGCCGGCCCGGCCGGCCACCGTGGCGTTGGAGTCGGGCTGGAGCTGGACTGGAGCCGCCGGGCCGGGCGCCCCGGTGTGCCCGAGGAGCCGGCGCGCGAGGTCCGTCGCGACCGCGGCGACCAGCAGCAGGGCCAGCGCCGGAATCACTACGCTGCGTGAGTTGGACGATGTCACGGACACGCAATCTGTCCGTTCCGGCACCGGCGGGCAAACGCGGCATTTGCGAATCATCGCCTTACAGCGCAATATGCGCCGCTCCACCGGTGGACCACTCGGCCGCCGGCCCGGCGCCGCGTAGACAGGGGCTGCTGCGTGATCCGACTGCCCGCCAAGACCGTCGTACGTTGGCGCTGGCCCATCGTCTTCGCCTGGGTCGCCCTCACCGCGGCGATGGCCCCGCTGGGGCGTCATCTGCACGAGCGGCTGCACGTCGGCGGCGAGAACCTGTCGCGCTCCGAATCCACCGTCGCCGAGGACCTCATCCGGACCAGGTTCGAATCGCCGTACGCCGCCTTCGCGGCAGTGGCGATCCGGCACCCCTCGCTCACACTGCGCACTCACCGCTACGCCGCGTACGTGGACTCGATCACGGCCGCCCTGCGGCGGCTGCCGTTCGTCCTCCAGACCTTGAACTGGCGGAACTCGGAGGACGAGGCGTTTCGCAGCCGCGACGGCCGAGTCACCTTCGTGCTGGTCGGTCTTTCGGCGGACAGCTCCGCCACCACCGACACGCCGCGGCTTCGCGAAGCGGTCGAGAGCGTGCAGCGCCGGTTCGGCTCCGACTTCCTGACGTACGTGACGGGCGATCCCGCGTTCGACTACGACATCCGGACCATCGCGGCCGACGACTCCCGCCTCATGGAGCAGCGGCTGATCCCGCTGACCATGCTGCTGCTGGTGGTCGCGTTCAGCGCCCTGGTCGCCGCGCTGGCGCCCATCGCCGTCGGATTCATCGCGATCACCGTCAGCCTGGGCCTGGTCGCGATCGCCGCCGAGATCGTGCCCATGTCCATCTTCGCGCTCAACCTCACCACGATGATCGGGCTCGGCGTCGGCATCGACTATTCGCTGCTGGTCGTCACGCGCTTCCGCGAAGAGATGGACTACGCGCAGAACCGGTTCGAGGCGGCCGCCGAGACGATCCGCACGGCCTCGCGCACGGTGATCACGTCCGGCGGCACGGTGATGATCGGGTTCGTGGCGCTGATGATGGTCCCGCTCCAGGAAACCCGCTCGATCGGACTGGCCGGCCTGTTCGTGGTGGCGACCTCCATCCTGCTGTCGGTCACCTTCCTCCCGGCCGTGCTCGCGATCCTCGGGCACCACGTGGATCGGCCCCTGTGGCTGGCGCGCCGGCTCCGGCGGCTGCGGTTCGGCCGCGGCTGGAACCGCTATGCCCGCAGCATCGCGCGGAATCCCTGGCGCGCCGTCACGATCTCCGGCGCGCTCATCGTGGCGCTGGCCCTGCCCGCGGCATGGCTGCGGATCGGCCTGCCGGTCGTCAGCTGGTTCCCCACCGACACGGACTCCGGGCGCGGGCTCGCGGTGCTCGAGGACATGGGCCACGGCGGCACCCTGCGGCCGCTCAAGGTGGTCGTGGAAATGACCGACCACAGCGCCGTGCTCGACGTGGACCGGCTCCGCGGCCTGCGCGCGCTGGCGGACTCGATCCGGGCGAACCCGCGGGTCGCCCAGGTGCGCGGCATGGTCGACCTGCGTCCGGGCATTCCGCTGTGGCAATACGTGGAGTTGTACGCCGATACGGCGCGTGCCCGGCAGCGCATGCCGGACGTGTTCCGCACCTTCGTCAGCCAGGACGGGGCGGCCACCCTGCTCGACGTCGTGCTTCGCGACACCGTCTCGCTCGACGGCTCCCTCCAGGCGGTACGCGAGGTGCGGCGCATCGACGCGCGGCGGCTCCCGACGCTGGCGCACGCGCGCATGCTGATCGGCGGCTTCTCCGCGTCGAACCTCGACTTCCGCGACAAGGTGCTGGGCCTCTTCCCGCTGCTCGTGGTCCTGGTGCTCGGCGTCACCGGGGTGATGCTGGCGCTGGTGTTCCGGTCCGTGCTCGTGCCGATCAAGGCCGTCGTGATGAACTCGCTGTCCGTGTCGGCGGCCTTCGGCATGACGGTGGTGGTCTTCCAGTGGGGCGTGGGCGGGGCGCTGTTCGGGCTGGCGGGCCCCACGCAGGCCATCTTCGTTCTCAGCCCGGTGCTGGTGTTCGCCATCGTGTTCGGGCTGTCGATGGACTACGAGGTCTTCCTGCTCTCGCGGATCAAGGAGGAGTTCGACGAGTCGCGGGATAACGACGAGGCCACGGTCAACGGCCTGACCGCGACCGGAGCGACGATCACCAATGCGGCGCTCATCATGATTCTCGTATTCGGCGCCTTCGCCTTCGCGCGGGTCATGGCCGTGCAGATGATCAGCTTCGGACTGGCCGTCGCCGTCCTGCTCGACGCCACCCTGATCCGCGTGGCCATGGTCCCCGGCGTCATGCACCTGGCCGGGCGCCTCAACTGGTGGCCCGGCTACCGCCGCGGCGACCGGGACCACTCGCGCCCGGGCGGCGGCGCGCCGCCGGCTGCTAGCCCCGGCCCTTGACGTAGCGGTCGAGGAACTCGACCGCCCGCCGCATCCCGTCCAGCTGATCCTCCAGCTTGTGGAATCCGTGCCCCTCGCCCGGATAGACGATGAGGTCCACCACACCCTTCCGCCGACGGATCGCGTCCGCGATCTGGCGGCTCTCCGCCAGCGGCACGCGCGGATCGTCGTCGCCCTGGAGGATCAGGAGCGGCGCGCGGATCGCCGCAGCCCGCGACAGCGGTGAGCGCTCGGCCAGCCGCGCGGGGTCGGCGCCGAGGCTCCCCAGCTCGCGCGTCAGGTACGGCAGCAGCAGCGGCTCGGTGGTTCGCGCCAGCGTGGCGAGCGAGCTGATGCCGTAGAGGTCCACGCCGGCCGCCCAGCGCTCGGGAGTGAAGGCGAGCGCGGCCAGCGTCAGGTAGCCTCCGTAGCTCCCGCCGAGGAGCGCGATCTTGCTGCGCGCGACGTAGCCGGTCGAGACCAGATAATCCGCCGCTGCCACGAGATCTTTCAGGTCACCGCCGCCCCAATCCCCGTTGTTGAGATCCTCGAACGTCTTGCCGTAGCCGGTGGACCCGCGGACGTTCGGCCGTATCACCACGTACCCGTGGCTGGCGTAGTAGGCGACGTCGCGGGAGAAGGCGTCGGTCCACTGACCGGACGGCCCCCCGTGCACCATGACAATCGCGGGATTCGATCCGTCCTTCTGGAGATTGAAGGGTACGCTCACGAACGCCGAGATCTTGCGCCCGTCGAAGGTGGGGTAGTGCACCAGCGCGGCGGGCGGCAGGTTCGCCGGGTCCACGCCGCCGACCTGCGCGAAGGTCAGCTGCCACGCCGTGTCACGGGCGATGTCGTGCAACCACAGGTCGCTGGGGTGGGTCGCGTCGGAGTGCGAGAACAGCACCAAGTTGCCGTTGTTGGAGAATTCCTCGAACGTCGTCGCGCCCCGCGTCGGGCCGATGCGCAGTCGGTGAGAGCCGTCCGGATGCACCAGGTACGTGGTGACCCGGCCGTCCACGTCCTCGGAGTACGCGATGTTCCCGTGCACCGACCACCCGGCCGTCTCGACGGGCCAAGCCCCCGTGTCCAGCCAGCGCAGCGAATCGGTGGCCACCGTGACGATCGCCAGCCGCGGGAGACCGTCCTGTGCGTCGGAGATGAGCAGGAGCTCGCGGTCGTCAGGGGAGAAAGCGACCGGGGTGTAGGCCTTCGAGCCGGCATGGGGCGTGAGCAAGCGGCTGCTCCCGGCGGTCACGTCGAACAGGACGGCGTCGACGTTGGCGAAGTCGTTGGTCCGGACGAGCGCGAGAAAGCGGCTGTCGTGGGACCACACGCCGCCCATCGTGCTGGTCGAGTCGGACGTGACCCGGCGCGCCCGCTCGGTGGTCAGATCACGGATCCACAAGTCGAAATGACCCGGGCGGCCGGAGTCCGACGTGTAGGCCAGGTAGCGCCGGTCCTCCGAGAATCCGACCAGCTGCTCGCGGGCCCCTGGTGCTCCCGGCAACTGCCTTGGCTCTCCGCCCGCACTCGGCACGGAGAGGAGCTGGTACCGCTCGTTGCCGCCGGAGTCCTGCTCGAACGCCAGGCTGGCTCCGTCCTTGGCCCACGCGGCACCGGCCACCGGCGTGTCGCCGAAGGTCAGCTGCAGCGGCCACCCGCCCTTCGCCGAGACCTTCCAGATCTGGCTGCGACCGGTGACGTCCGACCGGAACCCCACCCAGCGGCGATCGGGGGAGATTCCGATTGCGGAGTGCCGCAGGATGCGCGCGAACTGGCTGACCGCATACGGCGGGACGCCGGGCCGGGCCGCACTCGCCACCACGTCGTCGCCGGCCGCCCCGGCCCGTTGCCGGCCGGTGCAGGCCGCCAACGCGACGAACATCAACGAGCAGCGCGCGAATCGCATCGGCACACCCCCCAGCGGGCCCGCGCGGCGACTCGGCGGGGACACGCGCGCTCGGGCCAGTTCAGCGCGGCGGCAGAAGGTCGCCCCAGAGATCCCAGTGCCAGGCCGCCACGCGGGTCCCCGTCCTCGGATCCCGCAGCGGCTTGTACTGCAGCCACCGGGCATCGAGGCCGACCGCCCGGCCCCAGGCGATCAACCGTTCCCGGTCGCTGCTCACCAGGTGCGCCATGGGCCGGTCGTCGAGCGTGAAGCGATGCAGCCAGAGGCCGCCGTCCAGGGCGTGCAGCAGGCCGTCGCGCCGACGGGGAAATTCCTGCCAGCTCACCTCGGTGCTAACCGCCCGGCCCTGGAGAACCAGCGCAACCGCCTCACTCCTCCCACGTCCCAGAATCCCCTCGTGGCCATCCGTCGGGGCCGGCTGCGCTATTGTACCGCGGCCGCCGGAACCCAGCAAGAACTCAGCCGGCCTTCGCGTCCAACCAGTTCTCGCCGATGCCGACGGACGCCACCAGCGGCACCCGCAGGGCTGCCGCCTTCTCCATGGATTCCTTGACCAGGCGGGCGACCGGCTCGGCCTCGGCCTCCGGCGCCTCCACCAGCAGCTCGTCGTGGACCTGCAACACCAGATGCGCCCGGTACGTCGCGCGCAGCGCGCGGCTGACCCCGATCATCGCCACCTTGATGAGGTCCGCAGCCGAGCCCTGCAGCGGCGAGTTCGTCGCGGTCCGCTCGCCGAAGGCGCGGATGTTGAAGTTCTTGTCCCGCAGCTCCGGCACGTAACGGCGCCGGCCGAAGATCGTCTCGACGTATCCGCGCGCGCGGGCCTCGGCCACGGTGCCGTCCAGCCAGGCGCGCACCCCCGCGAACCGGGTGAAGTAGTCGTCAATGAAGCGCCGGGCATCGTCGTACTCGATGTTGAGCTGCCGCGCCAGTGCATGGGGGCCCTGGCCGTAGATCGTGGCGAAGTTGATCGTCTTGGCCCGTGCGCGCATGTCCGGCGTCACCGCGTCCGGCGCCACGCCGAAGATCAGCGCCGCCGTCTGGCGGTGGATGTCGCCGCCGGCGCGGAAGGCGTCCACGAACGCCTGGTCCCCGGACAGGTGCGCCAGGAGCCGCAGCTCGATCTGCGAGTAGTCGGCGACGATGAACCGATGGCCCGGGCCCGGGACGAACCCGCGGCGGATGGCCTCTCCCCGGGGCGAGCGCACCGGGATGTTCTGCAGGTTGGGGTCGCTCGAGCTCAGCCGCCCCGTGGCGGCGCCGTTCTGATTGAACGACGTATGGATCCGCCCGGTGGCCGGGTTCACCTCGCCCGGCAGCACGTCCAGGTACGTGGTGAGGAGCTTGGAGATCTCGCGGTACTCGAGCAGCAGGCGGGGCACGGCGTGACCCGACGCGGCGAGGTCCTCGAGCACCTCGGCGTCCGTGGACGCGCCCGTCTTCCCCTTCTTCAGCACCGGCAGCTGCAGCTTCTCGAACAGCACGTGGCGCAGCTGCGGCGTCGAATTGAGGTTGAAGGTGACGCCCGCCTCCTCGCAGATGCGATGCTCGATCGCCCCCAGCTCGATCCGCATCTCGCGGGCGAGCCGCGCGAAGTGCTCGCGATCGATCGCGATCCCTTCCCACTCCATGTCCGCCAGGACGCCGATGAGGGGCACCTCCACCTCACGGAACAACCGCTCGAGGCCGTGGTCGGCGAGCGTCGGCGCGAAGCGCTCCCGCAGCCGGAGCGCGTAGTCGACGGCCGCGCCCCAGTACTCCGCGGCCTCACGCACCGTCACTTCGGCGAAGCTCCGCGCCTCGCGCCCCTTCCCGACCAGTTCCTCGAACGGACGGAGCCGGACGTTGAAGTGCTCCAACGCGAGCGCATCGAGTGCGTGCGACCGCCGGCCCGGGTCGACCATGAAACTCGCGATCGCCGTGTCGAAGGCGGCGCCGCGCAGTTCCACGCCGGCGCGACGCAGCACCAGCCAGCCGTACTTGAGGTCGTGGCCGACCTTGGCCACCGCCGGATCGCCCAGGAGCGCCACGAGATTCCGCAGGGCAGGGACGTCCGGCCGTGGCAGGTTCGTCACCTCGGCGTGCGCGAGGATGTCGGTGGGCGGTCGATGCCCGAACGGCAGATACGTGGCCGCCCCGGGCGCAACCGCGATCGAAAGGCCGACCAGGTCGGCGCGCATCGGGTCGCGCGCGGTGCCGGCGACGGCCAGCGCGAGCGTCCCCGCGGCCCGCGCGCGCTGCACAACGGCGTCGACCTCTTCCACCGTCGTGACGACGCCGTACGCCCCGGCGGCTGCTTTGTCCCCGCCGGCTGCGTCCAGCGACCGCACCAGCGACTGGAACTCCAGCTCCGACAACAGGGCGAGCAGTGCCGCGCGATCGGGGGCCTGCGCGGCGAGGGCCGAGAGCTCCAGTTGCACCGGTACGTCGCGTCGCAGCGTCACGAGATCCCGCGACAGGCGCGCCCGGTCGGCGTCCTGGACCAGCGCCTCCCGCACCCGCTTGGACTCCACCTCGGGGGCGTGGGTCAGAATCGCGTCGAGGGTGCCGTATTGCTGAAGGAGCTTGACGGCCGTCTTCTCGCCGACGCCCCGGACCCCGGGCACGTTGTCGGCGGCGTCGCCCACCAGGGAGAGAAAGTCCACCGTCTGCTCCGGTGGAACGCCCAGGCGCTCGGCCGCGTTCGCCGCCGTCACCACCTGTTCCTCGACCGCCGCCGGTCCGCCGCGGCCCGGGTTCAGGAGCCCGACGTGCGGCCCGACCAGTTGGTAGAAATCCTTGTCGCCGGAGACGATCACCACGTCGAGGCCGGCGGCCACTCCGCGCTCGGCGAGGGTCGCGATCACGTCGTCGGCCTCGTAGCCGTCGAGCGCCACCAGCGGGACCCGGAAGGCGCGCAGCAACGCCTCGACGCGGACGAGGGACCGGTCGAAGTCCTGCTGCAGCTCGGCGTCGAGCTTCTCGCGGGTCGCCTTGTACTCCGGGTAGCGCTCGTGCCGGAAGCTCGTGCCTGCGTCGTGGACCCAGGCGACGTACTCCGGCCGGTGCTGCTCGGACAGCCGCAGCAGGAAGTTGGTGATGCCCCAGGCCACGGAGGTGTTTTCGCCCCGGCTGGTGGTGAGCGGCCGGCTGAGCATGGCGAAGAAGGCGCGGTAGACGAGCGCGTAGCCGTCGACCAGGTACAGGCGGGCGAGGTCGGTCATCGTCCGTCCGGCACGGCGGTGGTCAGCCCAGCCACCAGAGCACCGCGCCGACGCCGAGCGGGATCGCGACGTTGTCCGCGCCGGGCCACGGCGCCCGCTCCATCCCGGCCGCGACGAGGGCGGCCGCCGCCGAGCGTGCGGCCGGCAGGCCCGTGAGCAGCAGCACCAGCGCCGCCGTCACCGCGCACGCGGCCGAGCCGACCCACGACTTCCGGGAGCCGGCGCCGTAGCGCGAGCCCACGGCCGCGGCCATCGGGTCCGCGAGCGCCGCGACCAGGATGGCGCGTTCCGCGGCGCCCGAGGGAAACAGCCACCAGGTCAGGGCGAACCCCACCGCGAGCATGGATGCGCCGCTGACGGTGCGGGACTCGGCCGGCCGGAAGGCCCCACCCGCCAGCCGCTGGAACCGCGCACGGACCGCCGGCCAGCGAAGCCGGCCCGCCTCGGCGACGCCCGCAGCCACGACGAGCACGATGAAGCCCCAAGCCGACGGTCGCGGCCCGGCCGCCACCGCCAGCGGCCCCAGTCCTCCGGCGGCCACGTGGAGTGCGCGTCGCCGCAGCTCGCTGGCGCCGGCCGAACCGCCACCACCCCGTTCCACCGATCCGGAAGCCGTCGCTCCCGGGACCGGCGTCACCGGGAGCGGCGCAGGCGGTTGACGACCCGTTCGAATTCGGAGCGGGACTCCGGATCGAGCCGCAGTCGGCCGAAGCCGGCGTCGTCAACGAAATAGAGGGCGAGGTTGTACTGATCGTAGGTCCACTCGATGAGCCGGCCCCGTCCCCGATAATCCGGATGCGGGTCGATGATCTGGTCCGGCGTGCCGAGCGTGATGAACACCTCGCCGCGCTCGGTGAGCCAGCCGGGCGTCCCTTCGTCGCGGAACTGCTCGTTGGCCGCGAGCAGCCGAGCGAAGTAGCGATCCAGTGCCTCGTTCTCGGGCGTCGCGGGGTTGGGGTCCGTATCGTGCAGGAACTTCCGCCACGCCGCCGCGCGGTCGTCCGGAGCGGCCCGCGCCAGCGCCTTCAACGAGTCCGGCGTCGTGAAGTACCGGAGCAGCGACAGCATCTCGTCGAAGTTCGCCGCGATCCACTGGCCGGAGAACGCCACGAGGAAGGTGGCCCTCGCGACGACGCCGCCGCCCGCGATTCCGACCTGCAGCTCGTGGCGGCCCAGGGTGAGCCGCGACGGCGCCACGGCATACACGAACGGCCGCAGGGCCACCGTGGAGTCGATCGCCGTCGTGTCCGCCCACACCGGCTGCTCTGCGCTGTCGAGCGCGGCGGTCACCAACCGGCTCCCCGCCGGCAGGCCGTACGTCTCGACGTAGAACCGCAGCGAGTCGGTGCCGTAGTCCACCGTGCTCCGCGGATTCGCCACGAGGTCAGGCGTCGCGGCGCGATCGGTGCGCGGCGTGACCCGGTAGACCGCGATGGGGGTGGCGATCGCCGGGGCCTCCAGCTGCGGGACGCTGAACGGGCCCTCGTAGCGTCCCACGCCCGGGCCGTTCTGGTCGCGGACCACGATCGAGAGCCGATACATCCCCGCCGGCACCGGGAAGAACCCCTGGTAGATGATGCTCTCCTCCGCCCGCTGCGTCTCCGCGAACGTGCCCACCACCACCCGCTGGTCACGCACCACCTGCTGGACGAGCATGGTCCCCTGCCGGAATGCCAGCTCGACCCGGTAGGTGGCGGCGAAGGCGTCCGCATCTCGCTGGAACGCCAAGTAGCGGTTCTGCATGGACAGCGCGATGACGGCGAGCGCGGTGTCGGGCGTCGGGCCCGCGAGGAGGCGTACGTTGCCGATGAACCGAATCTGCCCCGTGCCGGTGACGTACCCGAGCCGGCGGTACACGATGGTCGGATCGAACAGGGCGGCCACCTGCTCCGTGGCGGGTGCCTTGGGCGGGGGCGCCCCGACGCGCTGCCACGGCCCACACGCGTGCGCAGCCAGGAGCGCGGAGGCGATAACGGCGCGGCGGACGACGCTGGACGTGTGGTGCCTCGACGCGACGGGGGATGCGACCTTGCGGCCAAGCTACGGAGCCGGGCCCAGCCCAGTCAAGGCGCGGTCACGCCTTCACTTGCCGCCTCCGCACGAGGACGGTAACATTCGCGCGATCCAATGCAGTCCGAAGACCTGACCGGCACGGTCGTGGCCGGCTACCATCTGCTCGAACGAGTGGGTGAAGGGGGCACGGCGACGGTATACCGTGCTCAGCATTCGAGCCGTGGTGTCTGCGCCGTCAAGATCCTGCGGTCCAAGCTCCGCGCGGACCGCACGGCGGTTCAACGCTTCCTCCGGGAAGCCGAGTACGGCGCCCGCGTCGCTCATCCCGCCGTGGTGCAGACGTTCGAGTTCGGCGAGGCCCCGGGAGGGCTGCACTACCTGGCGCTCGAGTGGGCGGAGGGCGAGATCCTCGCCAAGTTCGTCCGGCGCTCCGGCCCGGTGGCGCTTCCCCTCGCCGCAACCATCGTGCGCCACGTGGCCGACGGCCTCGCCGCCGCGCACGCCGCGGGCATCATCCACCGCGATTTGAAGCCCGAGAACATCATCTACGATCCGCGGACGCAGCGGGCGCGGCTGCTCGATTTCGGCATCGCGCGTGACGCCGATCTGGCGCCAGCCGAGCGCCTGACCCGGACCGGCTTCTTCGTGGGCACCCTGCAGTACGTAGCGCCCGAGGCGCTCTCGGGCGAGCTGGTCGGCGAGGGCGCCGACATCTACTCGCTGGCCACGATCACGTACTTCCTCCTTACCGCGCAGCTACCCTACGTCGCGAAGTCCCCGCGCGAGCTGTTCCACCAGCTGCTGACGCAGCCGCCCATCCCGCTTGCGCAGGCCCGCCGCGACCTGGTGTTTCCCCGGGCCGTCGAGGACGCCGTCATGAAGGGCCTCAGTCGCGAGCCCGCGCGGCGGCAGCCGACCGTCGCCGCGTTCGCCGACGAGTTCGCCGCCGCCGCCACCCAGCCCCTGGACGTGCCCCGTGCCGGACTGCTCGGCTCGATCAAGGGGTTGTTCGGCTCCCGTACCTGATCGCGTGACCGCGCCCGGACCGGACGCACGGGCGCGCCTACTGGCTCTGCTGCGGGCCCGCTCCGTCCTTCGCGGTGATTTCGTGCTCGCCTCCGGGCGTCGCTCTCCCTACTACGTCGATTGCCGCCGCACTACGATGCACGCGGACGGACTCGCGCTCGTGGGCGCGCTCGGCCTCGCCGCGATCCGAGCGGCGGGCTGGGACCCGCGCCTGGTCGGCGGGCTGACGCTCGGCGCGGACCCGGTCGCCTATGCCATCGCCCTCGCCAGCGTCTCCACCGCGACCCCCATCCACGCCTTCACCGTGCGGAAGCAGGCCAAGGCTCACGGAGCCCGGAATCGCATCGAGGGATGCTTCGAGCCCGGTGCTCGTGTCGTGGTCGTCGAGGACGTGATCACGACCGGCGCCTCGGCGCTCGAGGCCGCGACGGTCGTCCGCGAAGCCGGAGGACTGGTGGCCGGGGTCCTCGCGGTGGTGGACCGGGAGGAAGGGGGGCGCGAGGTTCTCGAGCGCGCCGGGAGTCCGGTGCGGGCCCTCTGCCGCCTGCAGGAGCTGCTGGCCACGACGGACTGACCGCGCCCGGCGCGCCTCCCGGCGCCACACCTCCCCGCGGAACCGGCGGCTCACGCCGGGCTCTGTCCGTGATCCCCGGGCCGCGTTCCGAGAGGATGGAACGCGAGCAGCCGGTCCCGGTACGGGGTGATGAGACGCTCGCGGAAGCGGTTCAGCGCGGTCTCGAACGGCAGGCGGCGCCGGAACTCGCCCGCCGTCAGGTTGAGCAGCGCTCGCAGGTGCCGTCCGAAGCTCTGGGGTGACGAGTACTCGAGCCGGTTGGCGATGTCGGCGATGGAGAGTCCGCCGTTGCGGAACAGGTGCGCGGCGTGCAGCAGTCGGGCGTGCGCGAGGTAGGTCTTGGGCGAGGGCAGGTTGGTCCGGTAGAACCGCGACATCAGCGAGCTGGGCACCACGCGCAGGGCCACGGAGAGCCGCTTCACCGTTCGCAGCTCCGGCGCGCGCCGCACCACCACCTCGAAGAACAGCCGGCAGTCGGGCGGGACGCCGTCGAGGTCCCGGTCGATCGCCCCCATCACCCGGGCGGCCACCGGCGAGCTGGGCTCGCGCAGCAGGTCCCGCAGCCGTCCCCACCCTGCCGGCACCGACACGTCCACTACGTCCCGCACGCCGGAAGCCCCGAGGCCGAGCACGCGGTGCGGCGCCTCCAGGTCGGGCCGCGAGATGAGAGCCACCGCCGGCACGTGGGGAAACTCCCGTACGAACTGCGCGACGCGCGGGAAGGCCGCATCGTCGCACCGGTGGACGGAGAGGAAGACGGCGTCCACCCGACGCCTGCGCACCTGCCTGATGGCGTCGTCGAGCGTATCGCCGTGCACCGCCACGTAGCAGTCCTGACCCGCCGCCTCGACGCGCGGCCGCTCATCGGGCAGGAGAACGGTAGCTACGGTAGCGGCCGCGGCTGGCATCGGCTTCCTCGCTGGGACGCGCGTGACACGCTACGTGCGCCCGTCACCGCCGCGTCACCCAGTTGCGCACGGCGGATCGGCGCGTTTGTCTCCCCTCAGGGCCGGCGGTATCTTGCAGGGCGGAGCGCAGCGGTCGCGGGCCCTTCGGGGTCCGAGGAAAGTCCGAGCTCCACAGGGCAGGCTGCCAGGTAACACCTGGGCGCCGCGAGGCGACGGCAAGGGCCACAGAAAAGACACCGCCCCGCCCTCGGGCGAGGTAAGGGTGAAATGGTGGGGTAAGAGCCCACCGCGCGTCCGGCAACGGGCGCGGCACGGCAACCTCCAGCCGGAGCAAGGCCAAATAGGCGGCGAGGTCCGGCCCGGACCGACAGCGCCGGCAACGGCGAGCCGCGGGTAGGCTGCACGAGGTGGCGGGCGACCGCCATCCCAGAGAGATGACCGCTCGGCCACCAGGCCGAACAGAACTCGGCTTACGGCTCCGCCGGCGGCGCCGCGAGCGCCCTTCGGGGAGGCTTGCGGCGCCGTCGCATGTTCGCTCCCTAGCCGCCGACCGGCGCGCCGGGACACCACGACGCCGAACCCCCAAGGAGAAGTGCATGAACCGCCTCCAGTGTCTGCTCCTGACCCTTGCGCTCGCGGCGGCCGGCTGCGCGCGGGGCGCCGCGCCAGCGGCGCCGACGCCTGCGCCATCGCCGGTGGCCGTGCGCGCCCCGGCGCCGCTGCGCTATGCCGCCGGAGCGGGGCAGTACCGATACGAATCCCGGACCCACGTCGAGCAGGAGATGATGGGCCAGGTCAACTCGGCCGACGTCGCGATCGCCGCGCGCTTCTCGGCCGCACTCGCCGACACCGCGGGGAACCTCGGCATCGCGGTCACCGTGGACTCACTGGCCATCACAGCCTCGGCGGGACCCGGCGTGGACGCCGCGTCGGTGGCGGCGGCGCGGGGGAAGGTCGTTCGGCTCGTCTCCTCGCCGGCCGGCCAGTCGATCTCGGCACCGAAGCCGGACACCGCCGGCGACGCGCTCGTGGCGGTCGCGCAGGTCCTGCGCGATTTCCTTCCCGCACTGCCCCCCACCGCCCCGACCGACGGCCTGACCTGGTCGGACACGGTGACGACGACTCAGCCGAGCGGCGGGATGTCGGTGAACGTGCACGCCGTGCGGCAGCACCGCGTGGCCGGTTGGGAAGACCACTCGGGCACCCGCGCCCTACACATCGCGACCACGTCGACCTACACCGTCTCGGGTTCCGGCGAGACCCAGGGTCAGACCATCGAGCTGGCTGGGGGAGGCCAGCGGACCGAAGACGCCTTCGTCTCGCCGCAGGGGGTCTACCTGGGCAGGACCGTGAGCGACAGCTCCCTCATGAACGCGAGCCTGGTCAGTGCCGGCATGGTGCTGCCGATCCGCAGCAGGTCGCACAGCACGTTCACGCGGCTCCCGTGAGCACGCGGCGGGCGCTGGCCGTCGCCGGCGTTCTGGCCGGTTGGGCGACGCTCGCCCCGGCCTGGGCGGCCGCGCAGATACTGCCGGCGCAGCCGGCCCGCTACGAGCTGACCACGGAAGCATCGGACGCTCGAGCCCTGTGGGTGAATCCCGCGGGGCTCGCCCGTCTTCCGGAAGCCAGCATCGGCGCCGACGTGACTGCCGACCGATTCTTTCCGGGCGGCGCACAGCTCAGCCAGTACAGCCTCTCGCTGGCAGGCCGCGGCGTGGCGGCGAGCTGGATCCACGAGCGGCTTCCTTCGAGCCAGTCCCTGAACGTCTACGCCGTCGGCATCGGCCTCGGTGACGAGCAATTCTCGGCGGGAATGACGCGGCGCTGGTACCGCGGCCTGGCCGACGCCGGCTCGTGGGATGTCGCCGCCCGGGTGAGCACCCTGGACGGCACCCAGCTGTCGCTGGTGACGAGGAACATCGGATCGCCGCGTCTGGGGGACTCCACCTACTGGGCCACGCTGGTGCCGGGAGCGCTCGTCTACCTGCTGCGCGGCGTCGTGCAGTTGGGCGGCGAGTGGGAAGTTGCGCCGCACGCGTGGCGGTCGGTCGGCTATCGCGCCGGCGGCGCGGTCGCGCTCGGCCGGGGAGTCGCCGTCCTTGTTCTCGCCGACCTCAGCCCCAGCCTCAAGCGGCGCGCGCTGGTGTTGGCCCTGAGCCTCGACGCCTCTCGCAGCCGGCTCGGCGCCGTCGGCCTGGCCTCCGGCGGAGCGAACGAGATCGACGCCGTCGGCCTCTCCGGGGCCCTCGTGACCCGCGCCCCGACTCCCCACCGCTGACTTGATGTCTCCGACGCTCGGCCGCCTCGCCGCCGGAGCGGCCCTGGTGGCGGGCGCCGTCGTGGCCTGGCTCGGCTTCGTCTGGCCACCGCCCTCGTGGTGGCGCACCCACTGGCCGGCTCAGACCGCGTTCATGACGATGCGCGCGCGGCAACTGCGGGGCGACGACCGCGCACCACCGCGCCGGTACCTCCCCATTGCTGCCGCGACGATGAGCGTCTGGCTACCGCGGGCCGCGATGGCGGGCGAGGACGAGGCGTTCTACCTGCACCACGGCATCGACTACCGCGCGCTCCGCGAGGCGATGGGCTATCGCCGCGCCTCGTTCTCGTGGCGCAGTGCGGCGGATCGTGCGGAGCTGTGGCGGGCGCTCGAGCAATCCTGGAGCCGCCGCGCCCGGCTGCGCGGCGCGAGCACGATCACTCAGCAGCTGGCCAAGAACCTCTACCTGTCACCTTCCCGCAACCCGCTGCGCAAGCTGAAGGAAGCGGTGATCGCCTACCGACTCGAGTGGGCGCTCGACAAGGACAGGATCCTGGCGCTGTACCTGAACGTCGCCGAGTTCGGTCCGAACGTCTGGGGCGTCGAGGCGGCGAGCGAGCGCTATTTCGGCCGGGGAGCGCGCCACCTCTCGGCCGAGCAGGCCGCGATGCTGATCGCCACCCTGCCGCACCCGCTCACGTCGAACCCGGCCTATCGGCCCGGCCGCACCCGCTGGCGACAGGAGCTCATCCTGCTCAAGCTCGGCGGCGCCCCGGTCACGGTCCCGCCGGAGGAGCAGGAGGACACGGTGCCCGCGCAACTCGCGCCGCTCGCCGGTGACACCACGTCACGGGCAGACGCCGCCGGGGATACGCTGCGGAGCAGGACGGACTCGGCCGCCGTGCCCCCCAAGACACCGGACACGACGGCCGATTCATCCAAGATCCCCGTGCTTCCGGGGCCACCCCGCTAGTCGATCAGTCTCAGCGGCATCACCAGGCAGACGTACGAGGCGGGATCGTCCCAACCCACCGGCTCGGCCGTGGCGGCGCGCTCCGGCGCCTTGAGCGTGAAGCGCACCTCGTCGGTCGGCATGTACTTGAGCAGCTCCAGCAGGTACGCGGCGTTGAAGCCGATCTCCAGAGCGTCCCCCTCGTAGGTGACGGCCATCTCGTCCTGCGCTTCGCCGAGATCCGGGGTCTGCACGCTGAACTTCAGCGTTCCACTGCCGAAGGACAGCCGGATGCGGTGCGTCTGGTCGCTCGCCACGATGCTCATGCGGCGCAGCGCGGCCGCCATCGCGACCTTGTCCACCGTCGCGAACTTGTCGTTCTCCCGGGGGATCACCTGCTCGTAGTTGGGATACGGGCCCTCGATCAGCCGGGTGAACACCTGGGTGCCGGCGCTGCGGAAGCCGAGGTGATTCTCACTCTTGCCGATCTCGACCTCGACATCCTCCGCAAACAGCCGCCGAATCTGCTCCAAGGCCTTGGGGGGAACGATGAGATCCGCCTGAGACGCCGCGGCACCCGACAGCGGCACCTCCATGCGGGCGAGCCGGTGGCCGTTCGTCGCCACCATCCGCATCCGGTCCTTTCGCAACTCCCACAGCACACCGTTCAGGATCGGCCGACTCTCCTCGGTCGAGGCTGCGAACGCGACGTGCCCGATCAGCTTGTGCAGCTCCTTGGCGGGAGCTTTCCAGGCGCCGTCGAAGCGCACGGCCGGGAAGGACGGGAACTCGTCGCGCGGCAGGCCGAGCAGCCGGAACTTGCTCTTGCCGCACTCCAGCTGGGCGCGCTGCTCGCCGGCGGACGTCACGCGCACTGGCGATCCCGGCAGCTCGCGCGCGATCTCCGAGAGCTTCTTCGCCGGCAGTGTCAGGGCACCTTCCTCGTCCACGTCAGCCGGCACGGTCGTCGACACCGCAATGTCGAGATCCGTGCCCGAGAGACGGATGCCGTCCTTGGTGGCCTCGATCAGGATGTTCGACAGGACCGGCAGCGTCGTCTTCGCCGGGATGCTCGAGACGACCGCGAGCAATCCTTCCTGGAGCTTCTCCCGCGTGATCGTGAACTTCATCCAATCCTCATTGCAGGTGGGTCGGGAAGCCTACTAACCACCCTATCATATAAAGACAGTAGTAACCGTAGAGCATGTGGAACTGTTCGCTTCGGCGCCAGCGTGCGTCGCATCAACGAGTTGGCCCCGAGCGGTCGCGCGCGCCGTGTGGGAAGGTCCACGGTAGAGCACAAGAGATCCGGCGCGGTCCACAGCTTCCGACATACCACACACACGGTGCACTCACTTACCCACACCTAGACTGCGGACAACTCGGTGCGCGCCTGGGTGACGCGATCCCGGAAGTTGTGATCGCGCGCGAGCTGTCGGGACACCTTGTCAAGACTGTGAATCACGGTGGAGTGGTCGCGGCCGCCGAAGGCCTGGCCGATCTCCACCAGCTGCATGCCGAGAAGGTCCCGGGCCAGGTACATCGCGACCTGGCGCGGCACGGTCAGGCGCTTGGTACGCGCCTTGGAGCGCAGGCCCTCCGGGGTGACCCCCCATCGCCTGGCGACGACCTCCTGCACGCGGTCGATGGTCGGCCCACCGCGGCGGCCCACCAGATCGGAGCCCGTCTCCTCGGCGGGCTTGATCTTGTCCGAGAGGGCCTCGCGGGCCAGATCGATCGTGATCTCCCGGTGCTTGAGCGAGGCGAACAACAGGAGCTTGATGATGCAGCCTTCGAGCTCCCGCACCGAGCTCCGGACGTGCTCGGCGATGAACTGGAGCACGTCGTCCGGGATCGTCAGCTCGAGATGGTCCTGCTCGGCCTTCTTGCGGAGGATCGCGGTGCGATGCTCGAGATCGGGCTGGCCGATGTCGGCGACCATGCCCCAGTCGAAGCGGGACACCAGCCGCACCTCGAGGCCCGGCAGCTCCTTCGGGGAGCGGTCGCTGGTGAGGACGATCTGCTTGCCGGCCTCGTACAGGGCGTTGAAGGTGTGGAAGAACTCCTCCTGAGTCGACTCCTTACGCTCGAGGAAGTGCACGTCGTCCAGGAGGAGGAGATCGAGGTCGTTGCGATAGCGGCGCCGGAACTCCGGCATCTTCTGGCCGTGGATGTGCTCGATCACCTCGTTGGTGAACTGCTCGCCGCTCATGTACACGGCGCGCGTCTGCGGCGAGCGCTCCAGCACCGCGTGGGCGATGGCCTGCATGAGGTGCGTCTTCCCGAGCCCCGTCGCGCCGTAGATGAACAGGGGGTTGTACGCCTTGCCGGGCGCTTCCGCGACGGCATGGGCCGCCGCGGCGGCCAGCTCGTTGGACTTGCCGATCACGAAGGTGCCGAAGGTGTACCGCTCGTTGAGCGGCATCGACCACACGGGCGCCTTGGTGGCCGCGCCGGGCCCGGAGCCCGGGGTCGCGACGAAGAAGTCCATCTGGGGGCGCCGCGTCCGCTCCTCCATGACGCGGAACGACATCTCCAGACGCCGGCCGACGACCTGAGTGGACAGGTCGGACAGCAGCGCGGCGTAGTTGGACTTGTTCCAATCCGCGGCGAATTCGTCGGGAGCCGCGAGAACCAAGGTGGCGTTCTCGAGGCCGATGGCCTCCACCGGCTCCAGCCAGGATCGGATCGTGGGCTCTGGCAGGCGACCACGAGCCTGGTCGAGGAGGCGGCTCCAGGTTTCCTTTACTGAAAGCTCCATCAACGCAGGTCGGAGTTAAGCGGACGGTCTCAAAGGGCGAGCGAACCTACGACCGCGATGTGGAAAAGTCAACCTTGACCCGCGCTGCCGCGGCCGTGTACGTTTCGCGGCTTTCTGGAGGCTTGATCCGTGGGACCGACGTATCGTCCGCACAACCGCAAACGCCTGAACAAGCACGGCTTCCGGACCCGCATGAAGACCCGGTGGGGACGCGCCGTCCTGTCGCGCCGTCGCAAGAAGGGGCGCAAGCGTCTCACGGTCCGGATTCCGTCCAAGCATCGGGGCGGTTGACGGCCCAGCGGTTGCCGAGGTCGTACCGGCTTGGGCGCGCCGCGGAGTTGCGCGCCTTGATGAGCGAGGGGAAGCGCCACCGAACGGATCATCTCGATCTGTTCATTCGGCCTTCCCCTCGTGCGCATTCACGCCTGGCGGTCATCGTGGCGCGATTCGGGCACACCGCACCTCAGCGCAACCGGCTCCGCCGGCGCCTGCGGGAAATCTGTCGCCGAGCGATCCTGCCGGTGATGGCGCCGGCAGACTTGGCCGTGCGCGCCCGGGCCGCGGCGTACGCCGCCACGTTCGACCGACTGCACGCCGAGCTCGTAGGGACCCTATGTCCATCCTCGCCCGCGCAGCCGTTCTGATGATCCGCGGCTATCAGGTGACGCTCTCGCCGCTCCTGCCCGCGGCGTGTCGCTACCAGCCGAGCTGCTCGGCCTACACCATCGAGGCCGTCGAGCGCCACGGCGTATTCCGTGGCGGGTGGATGGGTGTCCGGCGCATCCTGCGCTGCCACCCCTTCGCTCGTGGCGGCTACGACCCGGTGCCCTGACCGATGGAACGCCGTCTCGTCGTCGCCATCCTCCTGATGATCGCCGTCGCGGTGGTCCCGTCGCTGTTCCTCAAGCCGGCCCCGCGGCCGCGGCCGGTGCGGGCGGACACGGCACAGGCGCCCGCCGCGGCGCCGGAGACCGCGCGCACCGGCGCAGCCCCGCAAGAGGCTCCGGTGCGGCAGCGGCCTCCCGTCGCGACGGCGGCCAAGGCGGAGACGGTCGTGGTGGCCACGCCGGCCGCCCAGTATCGACTGAGCAGCGTCGGCGCCGCGCTCGTGGGCGCCGAGATGTCGGCCTACCGCTCCTATGCCGGCGCGTCCCGCGGCGAGCCGGCCGACCTGCTGCGCGCGGCGCCCCCGATGCTGGGCCAGCGCCTGGTCGTCGGGCGGGACACGATCGCCCTGGACGGCGTGTCGTATGCGGCGGAACGGACGGCCGAGGGCGCGGCCTTCCGCGGCCGGACGGACCAGCTCGACCTGCTCGTGGCGGTCGCGCCGCGCCCGGGCCAGGAGTACCTGCTCGACGTCAGCGGCCAGGTGGACGGCCTGGGCGGCCAGGGGGCCTTGCTGTTGATCAGCCTCGGCTCGGGGTTCGCCAACGTCGAAGCCGATAGCGTCAGCAACTACCGCAGCTACGGCATCGTCGGTCGGCAAGCGGCGCCGGTGAGCGTGGCCTTCGGGAAGCTCAAGCCGGGGGAGACGACGACGCTCGACGGACCCTTCGACTGGGTGGCGGTCAAGTCCAAGTACTTCATCGGCGCGCTCCTCTCGCCCGACAGCACCCATCCGTCGTTCGGCGGAGCGATCGCCACGGGCGAGCCGCGCACCAGCCGCTACGCCGTCTCCGCCGAGGGGTGGGCGACCCTCCCCGTCGGCCCGGACGGGCGATTCCGCTACAGCCTGTATCTCGGCCCGCAGGAGTACCGGCAGCTCCGGCGGCTGGGCCGGGGGCTCGACAAGGCCTCACCGTACGGCTGGATCTTCAAGCCTATCGTGATGCCGGTCTCGGTGTGGATCACGGAGGTGCTGCTGTGGCTGCACCAGCGGCTGTCGCTCGCCTACGGATGGGTGCTGATCCTGTTCGGCATCGCCATCCGGCTGGTGCTGTGGCCGCTGAACCAGAAGGCGATGATGAGCTCGGTCGCGATGCAGGCGGTGCAGCCGCTGCTCAAGGACATCCAGACGCGCTACAAGGACGACCCGCAGCGCCTGCAGCAGGAGATGATGAAGCTGTACCGGGAACACAAGGTGAACCCGTTCGGCAGCTGCCTGCCGATGCTGATCCCGTTCCCGATCCTGCTGGCGCTGTTCTTCGTGTTCGCGAACACCATCGCGTTCCGGGGCGCGTCGTTCCTGTGGCTCCCCGACCTGTCGCTGCGCGATCCGACCTACGTGATTCCGGTCGTCATGGGCGCGTCGATGTGGGCGCTCTCGAAGCTCGGGCAGATGGGGATGCCGCCGAACCCCCAGGCGAAGATGATGACGACCATCATGCCGATCATGATGACGGTGCTGTTCCTGAACTTCGCGTCGGGGCTGAATCTCTACTACGCGGTGTCGAACCTGGTGAGCCTGCCGCAGCAGTACCTGATCAACAAGGCGCGCGTCCGGGAGATGGCGCGCCGGAAGGGATCGGCCTAGCCTCGCGGCTCCAGCGCCTCGGTCGCCGCGCGCCACACCTCGTCCGCCAGCCACTCCAGCCGCTCCTCGGCGTACTCGAGGTCCTGCTGGCTCATCGTCTTCACGTTGCGCGCGACGTAGCGCACATGCTCGACGAGCTCGTCCAGCACCTCGCGCAGCTCACGGTTGACGCGCCGCTCGGCGCCGGGAAAGCTCACGCGCCCATCGCCCGGCCCGCCGACACGCGGGCGCTCGCGGACTCGAACTCCGCGGCCGGGGCACGCACGGCCGCCGCGAGGCCGCGCTCGGTGACCAGCGGCTCGGCCATCCGGGCGCCGATGTAGTATCCACAACGCTCGGGGAGTACGCGGCCCTGCACCAGGCGTGCGGCGGGGCTCATGCCGCCGCTCAGGTACCGCAGCCGCAGGCCGAGGCCGGAGCGATCGAGGTCGGGCTCGACCGCCCGGAACAGGAACGACTCCAGCTCGCGCATCCGGCGGTATTGACGCCGCGTGAAGCCGAAGTACTCCTCGTCGGCGAAGCCCGGCGCCGCGGCGCGCGCCGCGTGCACGGCGACGCCCTCGTTGAGCAGCAGCTCGCGCAGGGCGGCGCGGCTACCGGTGTCCCAGTAGTCGTAGGTGCCGCCCGCTTCCGCGACGAGGCGTTTCAGCTCCGAGGCGCTGGCGGGTGAGGTGTAGCGCACGGTGTGGGCCACCTCGTGCGCGATCCACAGCGGGATCAGCTGCGGGGAGAGGCCGAGGCCGTAGGTGTCCGGGTTGGGCTGGCCCGTGAAGTGCTCCACGCACACGATGACCGCCCCGCGGCCCCCGACGACCAGCTCCGCGGCGTTGGCGGCGCCCACGCCGACCGTCAGGTAGACGTCCACCTCGTCCTCGAGCTCGAGCGCCGCCGCGGCGCGATCGAGGACGTCCGCGGCCATTCGCTCGAGGTCCACCGTCGCGATCAGCCGGCGCAGGTCGTCGCGGTCGGCGGCGAGGGCGCGCGCCACGACCTCCGCGGTGTGCGGCGAGTCGAGGTCGAGGACGTAGTTGTGCCAGTACGCCTCGAGGACGGACCGGTGCCGCTCGAGGTACGCCCGGTAGGCGGACTCACGCCCGGACGATGCGTGGACGGCGAGGAACTCGGGAACGAGGTTGATGATCATCGCGGCCGCCCCAATTTGAAGCGTGCGGGCGCGGCGGACAAGAGCGCCTCAGCGGAGATCGAACTCCAGCATCGCGCTCGCGGCTTGCGTGCCGCGCACCACGTCCCTCACCCGCAGCCTGAGCACGTAGTGGCCGGGTGGCAGCCGCCCGGGGTCGACCACCAGCGTCTCGATCTCGGGGTCGCCGGAGGACACGACCCGGCGAAAGGCGACGCTGGTCACGTGGTCCCGCGACAGGAACCGCAGCCAGCCGCGGCGGGCGCGTTCGAACCGGTACTCGGCGTCGTAGCGCATCACCCCGGCGTCGTCGGCGAGGCCGTAGACCTCCGCGTAGACTCTGACCGCCTGCCCGCCCTGGAGCTGCAGCGCGGCCGGCGCGGCGGCCTCGAGCTGCGGCCGGGACGCCGGAGTGTCGCCCGGCGCGACCAGCAGGCTGGAGACCGCGAGGGAGTCGGCCGCGAATCGCGTCACCGGGATGCTGCCGCGGAACCGGCCGACCTGGCCGCCGCGCGCGGCGTCGATCGCGAGCACGTAGGAGCCGGGCGGCGCCGCGAGGTGCAGCGCCCGGCCGGTGGCGGAGTCACGCGCGGCCTCCCGCCCGTCCGCGTCATAGAGCACGGCGGTGGCCGCGACGCGGTCCGCGAACAGGACGATGTCGGTGGTCTGCCCGGTGCCGCGCCGGAACTCCGCGGGCCAGAAGACGAAGCTCAGGGAGGACGGGAGGCCGGGACGGTCGGTGCGCAGGAGGTAGTCGGCCGCCTCGGCCTCGCCGGCGACGACCGGCGTCACCACCTGGTCGCCGCCGCCGTCGGACGTGCGGCGCAGGAACGTCACCTGCAGCTCGCCCTGCGGCATCTCGTAGCGCCAGGTCTCCGCGTCGGTACTCCAGACGTCGCGCCGGTCCGGTTCCCCGTAGCGCACGAGGATCCGGCCCCGATCGTCGAGGCCGTCCTCCAGGTTGACCGTCTCCTGGGCGCTGTCGTCGAGGCGCGGGACGACGCCGGCGGCGACCGGGGCGTCGTCCACCCGCGGCAGCCGCGTGGTGCCGATCGCGGCGCGCACGTCGGCCAACTGCACGGAGTCCGAAAGGCCCACGCCACCCTGCAGCGTGCGCCACAGGCGCGAGTGGTGCCATCGGGACATCGGGTGCAACAGCGCGAACATGCGCCGGGCCTCCGCGAGGCGCCGGAAGTGCTCGCCGATGCGCCGGTTCACCGAGTCGCGGACGTCGGGGTTGCGCAGCGCCCAGAATACGCGAAGGAACGCGGCCCGGGCGGCCGGGCGGACCGTCCCGTACGAGGTCCGCTCCAGCGGCGACGCGATGCTGCGGACCTGATGCCACAGCACGTTTCCCGTGTCGTCCGCTGCGCGCGCCAGGGCGGCGTCGTAGGCGAGCGCACCCTCGGCGTCCCGCCCCTGCTCGAACCGGGCCCGGGCGAGCAGCGCCCACGGCATCGGATCGTCGGCCTGCGACGTGCACAGGGAGTCCAGGAGCGGCTCGGCCTCGGCGTAGCGTCGCAGCTCCACCAGGAGCTGAGCGCGCCACAGGTCGGCCGGCAACGTGCCGCCATGGCCGGCCAGTGCTTCCACCATCGCCGTACGCTCGCCGTCGGCACGATAGAGCGTGCTCCACAGCGGCCATGCGTCCCGATAGTCGGGAGCGAGCGCCACGACGCGCAGCAGCGCGTCGCGGGCGATCGCCTCGCCGTCGTCGCCGGCCAGTCGCACGCCCACCAGGGCCAGGTAGTAGAACGGCGCGGGATCCTGCGGGGCGAGCGTCCCTGCGCGGGCCAGGAGCGACTCGGCGCGGTAACGGCCGAAGGTGGGCCACGCGAGCCAAATCCGGCCGAGCACCGTCAGGGCGGCAGGATCGTCCGGCTGGGCCCGCGCGGCGCCCTCGGCGAGGTCGCGCGCCTCCTCGAGACGTCCCGCCGTGAGCAGCGATTCGGCTCGGATCAGGGACGGCGCGTCCGGCGCTTGCTGGAGCGCCAGCAGCACCGCCGCTAGGGCGAGCGTGCCAGCACCTCCTCGATGACCGCGGCGTCGGCGGCCGTGTAGCCGTACAGCACCGTGTCCACGCGCAGGCCGCGATCCTCGGCGTCGCGCGCCGCCGCCACCATGATCTCGACCGCGCGCCGGAACGGGAAGCCGCCGATGCCGGTGCCGAGGATCGGGAACGCCAGGTCGGCGATGCCACGGCTCGCCGCGAGCCGCAGACTGGCGAGCGTCGCCGCACCGATGCTGCGCTCGCTCACCGGCTCGTCACCCATCGTCGCCGCGTGGATGACGAAGCGGCACGCGAGGTCGCCTGCGCCAGTCAGCGCAGCTTCGCCGACCCGGATCGCGCCGTGGCGGTCGCACTCGGCCTGAATGGCCGGCCCCCCGCGCCGTGCGATGGCGCCCGCGACGCCCGCCCCGAGTCGGAGATGGTTGTTCGCCGCGTTGACGATGGCGCCGCCGGCGTACGTCGTGATGTCACCCCGCGCCGCGCGAATCACTCAGGGCTCTTGCTTGAAGCGCTTGCTCATCTCGTCGAGGAACCGGCGTTCCTCGGGCGTCAGGCTGGAGAGGCCACCAGCGGAGATCTTGTCGAGCACCCGGTCGACTTCCTTGAGCGCCTTCGGGTCGGCGCCGCGACGGCGCAGGCCGAACGGCGCGGACCGGCGGCCGTTCTGGAAGGCGGAAGGATGCACCAGCACCGCGGAGCCCGCCGCGACGGGGTTCCGGTGGCGCACGCCGCCGAGGAGCGTGCCGCCACGCAGGTAGAGAAATGCGGCGGCGAAGCCACCGAGATGCGCCAGGTGCGCGATGCCATCGTGGGAACGCGACAGCACCGGGACGAGATTGGCCAGCGCGAAGAAGGCGACCAGCCACTTCGCCTTGACCGGAACCGGGAGGGGGAAGACAAAGATCGGGGCGTCGGGCCACTCGAGCACGAACGCGAGCATGACCCCGAACACGGCACCCGAGGCGCCGATGATCACGCTGTCGCCCGCCAGCGGCAGCAGCGCCACGCTGAGGAGCGCGCCGCCGAGGGCCGATACCAGGTAGAGCCGCAGGAAGCGGGCGCCGCCGAGCCGATCCTCCACCATCGGTCCGAACATGAACAGCGCCAGCATGTTGAAGAAGATGTGGAGGAACCCGCCGTGGAGGAACGCGTACGTCACGACCGTCCACGGCCGCCGCAGCACCAGCGAGGGCGTGAGGCCGAAGACGGCGACGAGCCACGAACTCGTGAACACCGTGACCTGAAGCAGGTACACGATGCCGTTGGCGACGAGGAGTCGTCGTACCCAGCGGGTCACGAGAAACGGCGTGGCGTCGTAGCGCATACGCTTCACCGGACAGGTATCCCGGGCGTCAGCGCTTTGTTCCGCGGCGTGCGAGGGCCAGCCGGCAGACCGCTTCGGCGAAGGCCGGGAACCCCATCCCGGCGGCCCTGGCCGCCTTGGGGATCAGACTGTTCCCCGTCATCCCGGGTGCCGTGTTGGCCTCGAGGAAGAGCGGCTCGCCGCCGTCGGCGACGCGGAAGTCGATCCGGCTGTAGCCGGCCAGCTTCAGCGCCCGGTGGGCCCGGCGCGCCAGGTCCTGCGTCCTCGCCGCCAGGGCCGGATCGATGGGCGCCGGGCAGATCTCCTGGGCCATGCCGGGCTGGTACTTGCACTCGTAGTCGAACATCTCGTGCTCGGAGCGGATCTCGATGACCGGCAGGGCTTCCTCGCCCAGGATGCCGACCGTCAGCTCCGTACCCCCGACGAAGCGCTCGACCATCACCTCGTCGTCGAAGCGCCCGGCCACGTCGACGGCCGCCGGCAGCTCCTCCTCGCGCTTGACCAGCGAGAGGCCGACCGACGAGCCCTGCTTGGACGGCTTGACCACACAGGGAAATCCCACGGCCCGCCGCACCTCGTCCGCGGACACGGGGGCCATCACCCAGGCGGGGACGGCGAGGCCGCAGTCCCGGACGACCCGCTTCGCGAGGTCCTTGTCCATGGCGAGCGCGCAGGCCAGGTGTCCGCTGCCGGTGTAGGGCACGCCGACGACGTCGAGCACGGCCTGAACCGTTCCGTCCTCGCCCTGCCCACCGTGGAGGGCGATGAACACGACCTCCGCCTCGCGGACGGCCGGCAGCTCGCCGAGGCCGGCCGAGAGCATCCCTCGCTCCAGCGCCTTGAGTCGCTCCAGGGCCGGGGGCTCGCGGCCGACGCCCGCCGGCAGCAGCGTGGCCTCGTGCTCGGCGGGGACGTAGCCGGTGGCGAGGTCGACCACGTGGACGGTGTGGCCGAGCGAGCGCAGGGCCGCCGTGATCTGCAGCCCGGATGCCAGCGCGACGTCCCGCTCGGCGGACGTGCCGCCGGTGAGCACCGCGATCTTCACTGGATCCCCGCGACCTGGCGCAGCACGTCGTAGCGGGTCACCAGACCCACCAGCCTGCCGTCCTTGCGGACCAGCGCGGCCTGCGTCTCGTGCGACAGCAGCGTGTTGAGGCGCTCGAACGGCAGGCCGGAGTCCACCACGGGGAACGGGGGCTGCATCACGTCGCCCACCGACCGCTCGAGCAGCTGCGCGTCGCCGAGAGCGCGGGCGATGACGGGTCCCTCCGTGACCGAGCCGACGCAGTCGTCACCGGCGATCACGGGAACCTGGGAGATGCCGTACGTGCTCATCAGGTTCAGGGCCTGGCGGACGCTGGCCGACGGGCCGACCGAGACGAGCGGCGGGATCCGGGCGGGCCGCTCGCGCATCAACCGCTCCACCGTCACCGGCTCGGTGTCGAGCATCTGGTTCTCGCGCATCCACGCGTCGTCGTAGATCTTGGACAGGTAACGCTCGCCGGTGTCGGCCAGGATCGTGACGACCAGTGCGGCCGGGTCGTCGAGGCGGCGGGCCACCTCGAGGGCCACGTGCACGTTGAGGCCGCTCGACCCTCCCACGAACAGCCCCTCCTCACGCGTGAGACGCCGCGCCATGCGGAAGGCGTCGCGGTCGGTGACCGCGACGAACTCATCCACCACGTCGAAGTGGAGCGAGGTGGGGATCTTGTCGCCGCCCACGCCCTCGACCTTGTAGGGGAAGCCGTCGCCCTTCGTGTGGGTCGCGGCGTACTCCGCATAGATCGACCCCACCGGATCGGGTGCGACGACCCGGACCGCGGGGTTGCGCTCCTTGAGGTAGCGTCCGACCCCCGAGACGGTGCCTCCGGTGCCCGGCGAGCAGACGAAGTGCGTGACGCGGCCGGAGGTCTGCTCCCAGATTTCGGGCCCGGTGGTCCGGTAGTGCGCCTCGGGGTTCACCGGGTTGAAGTGCTGGTCGGCGAGCACCGCGCCCGGCGTCGCGGCCACGATCGCCTTGGCCTTCTGGATGTAGTACTCCGGGTGATCGGGGGGCACGGCGGTCGGCACCACCACCACCTCCGCTCCGAACGCCCGCAGCAGCCGGATCTTCTCGGTGGACATCTTGTCGGGGATGGTGAAGATGCAGCGGTAGCCCTTGATGGCCGCGGCGATGGCGAGCCCGACGCCGGTGTTGCCGCTGGTGCCCTCCACGATGACGCCGCCGGGCTTCAGGGCCCCGCTCCGCTCCGCGGCCTCGATGATCGCCAGGCCGATACGGTCCTTGACGGAGCCGCCGGGGTTGAACTGCTCCGCCTTGGCGAGCACGGGCGTGCGGAGCCCGCGACCCACGCGGCCGAGACGAATCATCGGCGTGCGCCCGATCGCGTTCAGAACGCTGTCCAAGGGAGCCGGAGCCCCGGTCATTGTGGCGCCCGCGTCGCCGGCTCCGTGCCGTGACGGAAGATCACCGGCTGGTAGAACGCCATACCCACCGGCTGGCCGTTGCGATGGGCCGGGGCGAATTGGAGCAGGGCGGCGCCGCGCAGCGCCGCGGAGTCGAGGCCCGGCGTCCCGGACGATGCGGCGACGCGCGTGGACTCCGGCCGCACGCGGCCCGCCGAGTCGACGTAGAGGCGGAGCCGGACGTCGCCGTCCACGCCGTCGTCGTAGAGGTCCGGCGGATACTGGAACGGCGAGTCGCTGTTGACGGCGACCGGCACGTCGTTCTCCACGGTGGCGGCGGCCTGCGCCGGCTCGCGACCGCGACAGGCCGCCGCGGCTGCCAGCCACGCGCCGGCCACGACGCGCCACGACACCGCCACCGAGCTCCGGCTCATCACGTCTCCTTGCCCGGCGCGGTGGCCGTGCCACCGTGCGCCCGGCGCTGCAGGTCCGCGAGCCGCGCGAGCGCTTCGCGCGGCGTAAGGCCGTCGAGGTCGAGCGCCCGCAACTCGGCCAGCACGGGGTTCTCGGCCGGCGCGAACAGCGCCAGCTGGTCGGCGGGCGACGGCGTCGACGCCACGCGGTGTCCCGCTTCGAGCGAGCGGAGAACCGCGCGGGCGCGGTCGAGCACCTCTGCCGGCAGCCCGGCGAGGCGGCCGACGTGGATTCCATAGGAGCGGTCCGCTCCGCCGGGGCGGAGCCGGTGGAGGAAGATCACGTCATCGCCGGACTCGTGCACCGCGACGTTGAAGTTGACGATGCGCGGGTATCGCTCCGCGAGCTGGGTGAGCTCGTGGTAGTGCGTCGCGAACACCGCCTTGCAGCCGATCCGCTCGTGCAGATGCTCGGCGACCGCCCAGGCGATCGCCACCCCGTCGTAGGTGGAGGTGCCGCGACCGATCTCGTCGAGCAGGACGAGGCTCCTGCGGGTCGCATTGTGGAGGATGGACGCCGTCTCGCTCATCTCCACGAGGAACGTGCTCTGGCCGCGAGCCAGGTCGTCGCTCGCCCCCACCCGCGTAAACAGGCGGTCCACCACGCCGATGCGCGCCGAGCGCGCGGGCACGAACGAGCCGGCCTGCGCCAGGATCACCAGCAGGGCGGCCTGGCGCAGCACGGTGCTCTTGCCCGCCATGTTGGGGCCCGTGACGATCATGATCTGGCGCTCGGCGTCGAGGTGGAGGTCGTTGGGAATGAACGCCTCGCGCGGCATCACCCGCTCCACGACCGGGTGCCGGCCCGCCTCGATATCGAGCGCGAAGCCGTCGACGACCTCGGGCCGCGTGTAGCCGCTGCGGGCGGCGACCTCGGCCAGAGACGCCAGCACGTCCGCGGCCGCCACCCGCGCCGCCGTGTCCTGGATCCGCCGAATCGCGCGGCCGGCCACGTCACGCAGTTGGACGAATACGTGCTCCTCGAGCGCCGCGATCTCCTCCTCGGCGCCAAGGACCTTCGCCTCGTAGGCCTTGAGCTCGGGCGTCACGTAGCGTTCCGCGCCGCTCAGCGTCTGACGGCGCTCGTAGTCGGCGGGCACGGCGTCCCGGTTCGCGCGGGTCACCTCGATGTAGTAGCCGAAGACCTTGTTGTAGCCGACCTTGAGCGAGCCGATCCCGGTGCGCGAACGCTCCCGCGCCTGGAGGGCGGCGATGTACGCCCGTCCGCCGTCCCGCAGCGCGCGGAGTTCGTCCAGCGCCGGCGTGTGGCCCGGGCGGATGACATCGCCGTCGCCGAGCGCGGCTGGCGGCCGGTCCACCAGCGCGGCCGCCAGTCCGGCGGCCAGGTCCGGCAGCAGGTCGAACCCCGCGCCCAGGTCGTACAGGTCGGCGATTGCGGCGGCGAGGGGGGGCAGGCGCTCGAGCGACGTGCGCAGCGCGCCGAGGTCGCGCGGCGTAGCGCGTCGGGCCGCCGCCCTGGCGCCCAGGCGCTCGAGGTCGCGGACGCCATCCAGCGCCTCGCGGATCGACGCGCGCCGCGGCTCGTCCGCGACCAGGGCCGCGACGGCATTGAGGCGCGTCGCGATGGCCGCCGGGTCGGTGAGCGGGGCGAGGAGCCAGGCCCGGAGCAGCCGCGCGCCCATCGGCGTCATGGTGCGATCCACCACGGCGAGGAGGGTGGCGTCCTCGCCGCCGGGCCGCAGCGGCTCGACGAGCTCGAGGTTGCGGCGCGTCATCGCGTCGACGTGGAGCTGCCCCTCGGTCCGCCGGGCCACCGGTCGGCACAGCTGCGGCACACCGCCCGGCTGGAGCTCGGTCAGGTAACGCAGCAGGGCGCCCGCCGCTCCCACGGCCAGCGTGTCCTCGGGTCCGAGCCCGAGGCCGTCCAGCGACGCGAGCTCGAAGCGGCGGGCGAGATCCTCGCCGGCGAGGGCGGGGTCGAACTCCCATCGCTCCCGCCGCGTGACGAGCACGCCGGGCGGGGCGAGCGCCGCGGCGCCCTCGGGGACGATGACCTCCGACGGGTTGTAGCGCTGCAGCGCCGCCTCGAGCGCCGGGGCCGGGCCGCTCTCCAGGACGAACTCGCCGGTCGACAGGTCGGCCGCCGCGAGGCCCGTCCGGGTGCCGTCGCTCGCCAGCGCGACGAGGAACGTGTTGCGCCGCTCCTCGAGCAGGTCGTCCGACATCACCGCGCCCGGTGTCACGACCTCGATCACCTCGCGGCGCACGATCCCCTTGGCGAGCTTGGGATCCTCGACCTGCTCGCAGATGGCCACGCGGAATCCCCGCTCCACGAGGCGCTTGATGTACACGGACGCCGCCTTGACGGGCACGCCGGCCAGCGGCACTTCGGAGGCGCCGCCGTTGTTGCGCGACGTGAGCGTGAGGCCGAGCGTGCGCGCGGCCACCTCCGCGTCGTCCTCGAACATCTCGTAGAAGTCGCCCATCCGGAACAGGAGAATGGCATCGCGGTGCCGCCCCTTGATCTCGCGGTACTGCTGCATGAGCGGCGTCGAGACATCGATGCCGGGCAGCGTCACGTGGCCGGCACGACGAAGGGGTGTCCGCCGACCGTGCGCTTGAGCCGGGCGGCGGCTGCAGCGGCCTCGGCCTCGGTCGCGAAGGGACCGACTCTGACCCGGAGCAGTCCGTCCGAGCCCTTCACGAGGCGGCCGGGCTGGCCGGCTCCGGTGAGCCGGTTCAGCAGGGCCTGGGCCGTGCGACTCGACCTGGTGGCCGTCACCTGCACCTCGAAACGCGGGACGGGCCGGCCCGCGGAGGTGGATTCCGGCCGCACCGCTCCACGGGCTGTGTCTGTTGCGGCGGCTGGCGGTGCCGCGCCGGTCGTGTCGGCGGGCGGCGCGGCCGCCACCCCTGCACAGCGGCCGTGGTAGAAGGCGACCTGGTTGAGGAATTCCACGTCCGCCGCTTCCTCGGTGCGCGCGGAATCGAGCAACGCGCAGGCGGCCGCCGGATTGCCGACCTCGAAGGCGGCCCGGCCCGCCCACAATGCGGCGCGGCCGCGCAGCGCGCTGGTCGGATAGTCGCTGCGCAGGCGCTCCGCCAGCTGGAGCGCGGCCGGGCTGTTGCCGGCCGCCAACGCCAGCTGCGCGAGCTGGAGCAGGGCTTGATCAGCCCAGGGCGAGGTGGAGTACTCGATGGCCACGCGCCGCAGGTCTCGCTCGGCGCTGTCGCCGGACACTGCGAGGCGCCCGCGCCAGTACAGGGCCTCCACGTAGGCGGCATCACCGGGCTTGGCCTTCGCCAGCTCCGCGGCGACGATGCGCCGAGCCGAGTCGCCGCGCCCTTCCGCGGCCAGCTGGACGGCGGTGCGGAGGGCCGGATTGTCCTGCGCCATCGAGGCTCGGGTCGACGCGGCGACGCACAAGGCAGCCACCACCGTCGCCACCACGATGGTTCGGCCTCTCGCCAGGCGGCGCATACCCGCGCTCATGCCGCCGCCCCCGCTCCGACCCCGAGCGACAACACGACCTCGGTGACGACGCCCTCCTCGTCCGATACCGTGGTACTCTTGAGCCGCGCGTCGGCCTTGAGCAGCGCGGCCAGCCCAGCGTCCAACTCCTGCGTGGACCAGCGGGACGCGTCCCGGACCCAGCCGGCAGCTTCCTCGGTCCAGTTCCTGAGGCCGAACGGCCGAGCCGCCTGGATGGCTCGGAACACCCGGTCCTTGGCGGCGGCGCCCGAGTCCCCGGCCTCGAGATGGGCGCGGGCGAGTGCGAGTCCCACGAACGCCGTGGCGAGCGAGGAGACCAGGCGCACGCCCGACGTCCCCGGGCTCGCCAACAGGCGCGGGACCATCGCGGCGGCCTCCGGAAAGCGTCGAGTCGTGACGGCGTCGACGAAGTCGCCCACCGTCTCGCCGTGCCGCACCCCCACGAGCGCGGTGACGTCCGCGACCGTCACCGGCCGGCCCTGGGCGGCCCCGGCCAGTTTCGCCACCTCGGCCGCGAGTTGCGCCAGATCGTCGCCGACCGCCTCCTGCAGGTGGCGCGCCGCGTCGTCCTCGATCGCTACGCCGCCCTGCTTCGCATGATGAAGGATCCACTTGAGCACGCGCGCCGGCTCCAGCAGCTCGAACTCCACCGCGCCGCTCGCCCGCTCGAGTCCGGGGTCGGGCTTCGTGCCCGCCGATTGAAGCAGGACGAGCACCGTCTCGGGCAACGGGCGACCCACGTACGCGGCGACGGCAGTGCGCAGGGACTGCTGCTTCGTTCGCTTCTGCTGCAGGCACTCCACCTCGCTGAGCACGACGCAGCGCCGCGGCGCGAGCATCGGCGGAGTCTCGACGAGCGAGCGGAACTGATCCGCCGACAGCTCGGGGGCGCGCCGCCGATCCAGATTGAACTCGCGGGTCGCGTCCTCGACGGCGAGCTCCGTGATCCGGCGCACGGCCTCGTCCTTCAGGAGCTCTTCGTCGCCATAGAAGTAGTAGACAGGCTGGACTTCGCCCCTGGCGAGGGAGCGCTGCAACGCATCGAACGACCGGCCCGGCATCGGGCGCAACTTAGCCCGAAACGGTATACCGCAAAAGGCTGGTGGGGCTTACGGCCCGCCCCACACGGCGGGCACATCGAACCGCACTCGGTCCTGGCCGGGCGCCGGCGGGGCCTGCTCGATCACGAGGATGGAATTCAGCGGGTGGAAGGTCTCGATCTGGATCCGCGGGAGATCCGGCGGCAGGCCCGGATCGCCGGCGCCGGGATGGCTCGCGGAATTCGCTGCGGCGACCCACCCCGGCGAACCGGAGGCCTGCTGCGCACCCGCCCCGCGGTGGGCAGCGCGCGTCTCGAGCCAGTCCCATCCGATGAAGCCGGCCGCGGCCACGATCAACAGGGCGCCGACCGCTCCGGACCAGCCGACCATCCCCGGCATCCGCACCGCGAGCTCGCCGCGCAGCCGCCGCCGCAGGCGCGGGCCGAACCCTCGCGAGACGCCCACCGACGGAAGCCCGCGCAGCAGGGTGACACCGGCGCGCAAAGCGGCGTCGAAGCGCCGGCAGGCGGGGCAGAGCGCCAAGTGCGCATCGGCCTCCGCCCGGCTGCTCGGCGGCAGCAGCCCATCGGCGAAATCAGAGTATTGTTCTCGGAACTCGCAACAGTTCATGCGGATCCAGGCAAGGACCCTAGTCTTACCGCGCGGGGCGCCGCCGGTTCCGCGGCGCCCCGGACGGGTCAGTCGAGGTGGGGCTGAATGATGGCGGCGAAATTGTTCCGGGCGCGGTTCAGCCGGCTCTTCACCGTGCCAAGATTGCAGCCCGTGATCTCGGCGATCTCCTCGTAGGTCTTGCCTTCCAGCTCACGCAGGACGAACACCACCCGGTGGTGTTCGGGGAGCTGCGACACCGACTGTTCCACCAGCTCGCGCAGGTGGCGCTTGCGGAACAGGTCGTCGGGCCGCGAGCTCGAATCCTCGAACTGCAGCGGCCGGTGGTCGGCCTCCCAGTGGCGCTTGATGGTCTGGAACAGCACCAGCGGATTCCGGCTGCGATTGCGCAGTTCGTTCTTTGCGAGGTTGGACGCGATCGTGTACGCCCAGGTCGAGAACTTCTTCGTCTGGTCGAAACGGTGAAGGTGGCGGTAGATCCGGATGAACACCTCCTGAACCAGATCCTCCGCACGCTCCCGGTCGCCCACGGTGCGATAGATGAAGTTCAACAGCCGCACCTGGTACCGGGACACCAGCTCGTCGAAGGCGCGATCGTTGCCTTCGAGAAACGCCTGCACCACTTGGCCGTCGTCGAGGGCCGTAAACGGGGCGCCCAGGGTCCGATGGGGACTTTGGAGTGCGTCCTTCATCGCCAGGGTCATGTGCCACCCGCTCTGAATGGGGAATCTCGTACTCCCCAAGAGCAGAAAGCGTACCCGTCGTCCCTGCCCAAGTGGCATGGCGGCCAAGGCGTTGCCGCTGAGAAACTTGTCCTTCGTTGCGGCCTTCCGAGCGGGATCCGCGAAATACTGCCCGGTGTCCCCTGGAGGCTACAGTCCCAGCCGGAAACCTGCGAAAAAGAGAACAGCCACGGCGGTCTTGGCGTCCACCAGCTCTCCGTCCCTGATCATGGCGAGCGCCTCGCTGGTGGGCACCGGCTTGAGCTCGAGGAACTCATCCGGCTCGGGCCGCTGGTCTTCGGGCTTCACGACCAGGTCGAAGGCGGCGAAGAGGTGAATCCGCTCGTCGGTGAAGCCCGGCGTCGTGTAGACCGTCGTGAGCCGCTGCCACCGCGCGGCGGTGGCCCCGGCCTCCTCGAGGAGCTCGCGGCGTGCGCAGCCCTCGGGTGATTCGCCGGGCTCGAGCCGGCCGGCGGGGATCTCCCAGATCGGGCCGCCGGCCGCGTAGCGGTACTGCCTGATCAGCAGGAGCTGGGGATCGTCGCCCGAGGAGAGCACGGGGATCACGGCCGCCGCGCCGGGGTGGCGGATCATCTCCAGCTCGCCGCTCGTGCCGTTGGGGTAGCGCACGGTGTCGACGTCGAGATTCACGACGCGGCCCGAGTAGATCCGCCGCGTCGCGGTCCGGTCTTGCACCTCGTCACTCACTTGGGGCTCCGGCCCCACATGTCGCGGCCGACGACCGGTCCCTCGTGCAGTGCCGCCAGTCCCGGCTCGATCTGGCTGCGGTCTCCGACCACGACGATCGCGAGGTGGTCGGGGTCGAGGTAGCGCCGCGCGACCCCCTGCACCTCGGCCGCGGTCACGGCGTCGATCCGCGGGATGTAGGCGGCGAAGTAGTCGAGCGGCAGGCCGTAGACCAGCAGCTCGGCGAACTGCCGCGCGGCGCCCCGGGTGGTCTCGAATTCGCCGGGGAGGCCGAGGGTGATGTACGCCTTGGCCTTGTCGAGCTCCGCCTGCGGCACCGAGTCGTCGCGAATGCGTCGCAGCTCGCGGAGGAACTCGATGAGCGCGCTGTCGGTCTTCGCCGTGACGACGGACGACGCGGCCACGAACGGACCGGCCTGGAGCCGCATCGCGAACTGGGAGCTGGCGCCGTAGGTGTAGCCGTGGGTTTCGCGCAGGTTCTGGTTGAGGCGCGACGTGAACGAGCCACCGAGGATGGTGTTCAGGACTTGGAGGGCGAAGTAGTCCGGCGTGGCGCGGCTCACCCCGACCTGGCCGATGCGGAAGACGGACTGGGCGGCGCCGGGCTTGTCGACCAGGTAGATGGTGCGCTCGGCGGCAGCCGGAGGCGGCGCCTGGGCGACGGAGGGCGCATCGACGCGGGCCCAGTCCCCCCACCGCGTGGCGACGAGCCGCCGGGCCTCCTCCAGCGTGACGTCGCCCACGACCAGCAGGCGCGCGCCGTTGGGCCGGTAGTACGAGCGATAGAAGTCCATCACGCGGTCGCGGCTCAGGGCGGCGGTCGAGGCCTCCGTGCCGTTGGTCGGGCGCCCGTACGGGTGCGCGAAACCGAAAACGATCGCGGCAAATGCGACGTTGGCCATTGCCACCGGCTGGTCCTGCTGCTGGAGCAACTGAGCGCGCCGCAGGTCCCGCTGGCGTGCGATCTCCGAATCCGGGAAGGTCGGGCGCAGCATCACGTCCGCCAGGAGGTCCAGGGCCAGGCCGAGTCGCCGCTTGGGAACGTGAACCGATGCCACCGCGCCGTCGTAACTGGCGCTGGTGTTGAGGGACGCGCCGAGGTAGGCCGCCTCGTCGGCGATGTCGAGGGCGGTGCGGGCCCCCGCGCCCTGCTGGAGCATGAGGGCCGTGAAGGTCGCGAGGCCGGGAAGATCGTCGGGATCGCGTACCGTCCCGGCGTCCACCAGCAGCGTGACGTCCACGACCGGGACCTTGTGCATCTCCACGACGGCGATCTGGAGCCCGTTGGGGAGCGTGGCCGTCTGGATGGCCGGCACGCGGAGGGCCGGCGGTGGAGGCAGCGTGGGCGGATGGGAGCGATCCGGCTGCTGCGCGGCGAGTGTGGCGGCAGGGAGGGCGGCCAGCAGGGCCACCAGCGCGAGCGGACGAGGGCCCGGGGCGGTCATCGGGAGGCTCCTTCGGTCGCCGCAAGGTCGGTGTGGCCGGCCGGCACGACGCTCAGCACGACGCGGTGTGGGCGCAGGAGGTAGTCCCGCGCCAGGCGCTGGACCTCGGCCGGCGTGACGCGGCGGTAGCGATCCAGATCGCGCTCGAAGTAGTCGGGGGTTCCCACGAAGTAGTCGTAGTAGTTGAGCTGGTCGGCCTTGCCGCCGAACGAGCCCACCCGTTCCAAGCGGTCGAGGAAATAGGCCTCGTTGCCGTTTTGCGCCCGCTCGACCTCGCGCGCCGTGGGGCCCGAATCGGCGAGGACGCGTATTTCCCGGTCGATCACCGAGGCCAGCTCGTCGAGGCGGTGGCCGGGGCGCGCGGTGGCGAAGATCTCGAACCTGCCGTCGATCCGGCCGCCGTCCTGGAAGGCTGCGACCTGGGTCGCGATCTGCAGCTCGTAGACGAGCCGCCGGTAGAGCCGCGACGCCTTGCCGCCGCCGAGGACGTCCGCGAGCACGTCGAGCGCGGCGTCGTCGGGCGCGAACGCCTTCACCGTGTGCCATGCGTCGTAGAGTCGGGGCAGCTGCACGCGGTCCTCGAGCGTGGCGTAGACGTCGGCCGGCAGGGCGACGGCCGGCGGCGGCGTGCGCTTGACGGCCGGGCCGCGCGCGAGGCCGCCGAACCACCGTCGCACCAGGGTGCGCACTTCGGGTACCGTCACGTCGCCCGCGACGACCATCGTCGCGTTGCTCGGTGTGTAGTAGGTCCTCGAGAACTGCCGCACGTCCTCGATGCTCGCGGCGTTGAGATCGGCCATCGAGCCGATCACCGGCCAGCTGTACGGGTGGTCGGCCGGATAGAGCCGCTTGAGGATGTTCTCCTGGGCGAGACCGTACGGCTGGTTTTCGTAGCTCTGGCGTCGCTCGTTCTGCACCACGCCCCGCTGCAGGTCCACCTTGGGCGGCGTGATCTCGGGCAACAGGAACCCCATCCGGTCCGAGTCGAGGTACAGCATCAGCGCCAGCGCGTTGGCGGGCCCGTCCTCGAAGTAGTTGGTGCGGTCCTCGGTGGTCGAGCCGTTGTTGTCGCCTCCGGCGGCCTCGAGCAGCCGGTCGAACTGCCCCGTGGGGACGTGCTCGGACCCCATGAACATCAGGTGCTCGAACAGATGGGCGAATCCCGTGCGACCCGCGCGCTCGTCCGACGATCCGACGTGATACCAGGTGTTGACGGTCACGATCGGCACGGAGTGGTCCTCGTGCACGATCACCTTCAGGCCGTTGGCGAGCGTGAAGGAGGTGTACGGCACGTGCAGCGCCTGGGCGGCCAGCGGGCTTCCCGGGGCGGCCGCCAGGAGCACGGTGGCCGCCATCACCCCGGGGAGCCCACTCCACCGGGCCACGTGAACGCGAGCGGTCATCTTCACCTCGTCGAGGGTTTGACGATGGAGCGGGGCGCGAGCCGGGGCGGCTAGAGGTCGAACGCCTCGCCGAGCCGGGGTACGTCCACCTGCTTGACGCCGAGGTCGCGCAGCAGGCCGGCCATGGCCTGGAGCTGCTCGGTCTCGCCGTGGACCGTGAAGGCCCGCTTGGGAATCTCCCCGAGGCCTACGACCCACTGCCGCAGTTCGTTTCGGTCCGCGTGGCCCGAATACCCGCCGATGGTCGCGACCTCACAGCGACGCGGCAGCATCTCGCCGAAGATCCGCACCTCCTTCGCCCCGGCCTGGAGGCGCGCGCCGAGCGTGTAGCTGGCCTGGAAGCCGACGATGAGGACGAGGTTGCGGTGATCGCCGATGCCGTTGCGCAGGTGGTGGAGAATGCGGCCCGACTCCGCCATGCCCGAGGCCGCGATGATGATCGCCGGACCGCGGACGCCGTTCAGCGCCTTCGACTCTTCCACCGACCGGACGTACTTCACCATCGGGAAACGGAACAGGTCGTCGGCCTCCCGCACCAGACGCTCCGACAGATCGAACGCCTCGGGATGCAGCCGGAACACGTCGGTCGCGTTTACGGCGAGCGGCGAGTCGACGTAGATCGGGATCTTGGGGATCGCCTTGTCGCGTGCCAGGCCGTGCAGCTCGTAGATCAGCTCCTGCGCCCGCTCGATGGCGAAGGCGGGGATGAAGATCTTGCCGCCCCGGGCGGCGACCTTGTTGACGAACGCGGCGAGCATCCCCTGCGCTTCCAGCACCGTCTCGTGGACCTTGTTGGCGTAGGTGCTCTCGACGACCAGCACGTCCGCCGGCCCCTCGGGCGGCTTCGGGTCGCGGATGATCGGCAGGCCCCAGCGGCCGATGTCGCCCGAGAAGACGACGCGGCGCGTGGTGCCGGCGGCGTCGATGTCGAGCACCACGGACGCCGAGCCGAGCATGTGGCCGGCGTCGAAGTAGGTCAGGCGGATGCCGGGCGCAATGTCGAGCGGCTTCTCGTACGGCAGGCTCACCATGTGGTCCACGACCCGGGTGGCGTCCTGGGCCGTGTACAGCGGCTCGGCGAGGTGGTTGCCGCCGCGTTTCTTCAGGAACTCGAAGTCCTTCTCCTGGATGTAGCCGGAGTCGGGCAGCATCACGCTCGCGAGGTCGCGGGTGGCGGAGGTGCAGAAGATCGGCCCGGTGTAACCGAGCTTCACCAGCAGCGGGAGGCGGCCGGTGTGGTCGATGTGAGCGTGGCTCACCACGACGACGTCGACGTCCCCGACCGCGAGCGGAAAGGCCTCGTTCTTCCGGCGCGCTTCCTCGCGGCGTCCCTGAAACATGCCGCAGTCGAGGAGGACACGCTTCGGGCCGATCTCGAGCAGGTGCATCGAGCCGGTCACCTCGCCGGCGGCACCCCAGCAGGCCAGGCGCATCAGCCCTCCCGCTGGAAGACGGCGACGAGCCTGCGGGGGCCGAGCGCGACCAGCTCGACGAGGGTCCACCCGCCGCGGCGGCGCTCGTTCAGCTCGTCGGTCAGGCTCTCCTCGTCGGTGAGGCTCCGGCCGGTGAGCCGGATGATCGCGGTCTGATACTCGGTCATGGTCAGCGGGTCCCGAACAGGCGGTCGCCGGCGTCGCCGAGGCCGGGCAGGATGTAGCCGTGCGCGTTGAGCTGGCGGTCGAGCGCGGCGGCGTAGACGGGCACGTCGGGGTGCAGGTCGAGCATCCGCGTGACTCCTTCGGGCGCCGCGACGATGCACAGCAGCCGGATCGAGCGGGCACCGGCCTTCTTCAGGGCGGTGCACGCGGCCGCGGCGGAGCCGCCGGTGGCGAGCATCGGGTCGAGCAGGAAGAAGTCCCGCTGCTCCTGGGCGCTGGGCACCTTGAAGTAATAGTCCACCGGCTCGAGGGTATCGTGATCCCGGTACAGGCCGATGTGGCCCACCCGGGCGGCGGGCACCAGGCGGAGAATCCCGTCCACCATCCCGAGGCCGGCACGCAGCACCGGCACGAGGGCGAGCTTCTTCCCGGCGACCTTCTCGCCGGTCATGTGCTCGAGCGGCGTATCGAGCTCCACGGGCTCGGTCGGCAGGTTCTTGGTGACCTCGTAGAACATCAGCATCGCGATTTCGCTCACGAGGTCGCGGAAGTCCTTGACCGGGGTCCGCTTGTCGCGCAATACGTGGAGCTTGTGCCGGATGAGGGGATGGTCGGGGATCGCGAGGTTGGGGAAGGTGGGCATGCTCTAAACTGCGCCCGCCCTCGTCCCGCTGCAACGCTGCAACTCCGCGACCCTGCCCACTATCTTTGTGACGCCCGGCCAGGTAGCTCAGTTGGTAGAGCAGCGGACTGAAAATCCGCGTGTCGGCAGTTCAATTCTGCCCCTGGCCACTCCATCGGGACCACGAAGCGCCCCGGTCGCTCGACAGCCGGGGCGCTGGGTTTGCACGCGAGGTGGGGGCAGCGCGGAGGCCTAGAACAGGTTCGCCGCCCGCACGCGGAAGTCCACGTTGTCCTTCATCCACGTCCACAGGTCGTGCTGCTCTGCCAGCGGCAGGGCGGTCTTGTACTGCATGTGCCAGCCCGCCATGACCTGCTGCTCCTGCGTCCACAGGCGCACGCGTTGTCGACGGACGAGCCGCTTCCAGTCCTCGCCGACGGTGGGGTTCGCGTACAGCAGGCGGACGGTGACGCTCCGCGAGAGGAACTCGAGCGGCCCGAGGTCGATGCGCGCGTAGGGGTTGTCGTGCGACACCAGGCGCGCGCCCGGCGGCACGTCCGGCACGCCGTCCGAGAGCACGACCACGTTGAGCGGCGCCAGGATCAGGCCGCGCTCCTTCACGAGCTCCGCCACGCGCTGGAAGAACGCGTTGAAGTCGGTGTACGCGTCGTTCGGTGGAAACCAGGTCCTGAGGTCCGCCGCGATCTGCTCGGGGCCCCGGCCCACGAAGTCGTTGATCGGGTGGAACGGCTTCGGCTCGCCCGGGCGCTCCCCGCCGATCGAGCCCACGAACAAGGCGCTCGGTGGCCTGAGGCTGTCCAGGCCCTGGAGGTGCGAGACGATGTAGATGGCCGCGAATTGCACGGCGTCGTCATACAGTTTGGCGTCGCGGAACGACCCGCTGGCGTCGATGCCGATGATCAGCGTGCTCGGTGCCGGCTGCCCGGGCTGAGCGCCCCCGGCGGTGCAGGCGCCGAGCACCAGGAAGCCCAGCAGCGCTGCGCGGCGCGTCATGCGCCCACCCGGGCCATCGGCTGCGCCGCGGGCGCGATGACCCGCGGCGTGCTCGCGAGCACCTCGTCCAGGGAGCGGAAGGGCAGGGAGAAGATGGGGCGGCCGAGGATCACCACCACGGCGAGATTGAGGCCCGCCGCCAGCACCTGCAGCACCGGCAGCGTGAGCAGCTCGAACACCCTGCGGGCCTCTTCCTTGAACCACTCCATCTCGGCCTTGAGGGCGGTGACGGGACCGCGCCAGAACTCCACGTCCAGCTCCCCGCTCGCGGCCACGCTGGCCTTCGCGCCGGGCATGCTGTGCCGCGCTAGAATGCCGA
>Ga0335079_10000404_pt1 | contig 49745 bp, 42 predicted proteins | sample Lox_Sample_33_FD_206719 | JGI IMG/M metagenome (GOLD analysis project Ga0335079, IMG submission 206719) | Soil microbial communities from Loxahatchee National Wildlife Refuge, Florida, United States - Lox_Sample_3.3 | ecosystem: Environmental > Terrestrial > Soil > Wetlands | place: USA...
GCGGAGCTCCCGACGGGGCTAGGCCAGCGGCCAAATTGCTTATGGATAGCTCGGGAAATCTCTACGGTACGACGACCGCCGGAGGCACAGTCGCCGGCTGCCCGCTCGGGAATTCGGGTTGCGGAACCCTCTTCAAGTTGACCCGGAATGGATCCAGTTGGACCGAAGCATGGCTCTACAGCTTCAGCGGAGGCGCGGATGGGGCGAGTTCGTACGGACCTCTGGTGATGGATGCGCACGGCAATCTCTATGGCGCTGCCTTCAACGGTGGCAACCTGAATTCCAAGGATCCAGCATGCGCAGGGGTCGGCTGCGGCGTCGTCTTCAAGCTCACACAATAACGCGGAAAGTCCAGGCGGTGCGGGCCAGGCACCGCTCGCATTCGGATTAGAACAAGTCCGGCGGTTGCTCCCTCCGCCCTTAACCGGATGAAGGAGAAACGGTATGAACGCGAAATTGAATGGATGGATTGTCTACCTACTGCTCTTGACTGCAGTGACTGCGAGCTTACCATCGCTCAACGCGCAGGAGCGTTCACCATCGCCCACGCTGACCCCGCTCTACACCTTCCTGGGCGAAGCCGACGGCGGTGCGCCCTACGCCGGAGTAACTCTTGATCCGGCGGGCAATGTCTACGGCACCGCGAGCGCAGGGGGCAGTACTGATGACAATTGCGGCATCGTCGGTTGCGGGGTGGTGTTTAAGATCGACACTCGGGGACACGAGAAGCTGCTCTACACCTTTACCGGTGGCCTTGATGGCGGAGTGCCCTACGCGGGCGTATATCGCAATAGCTCGGGTCTGCTCTACGGTGCTCCCTACGTCGGCGGCTCTTTTGGCAACTCAGACGTTTTCAAACTGGCGCCCCGTCCCAACGTTTGCGCATCCGTGCTCTGTCCTTGGAACATGACGATCCTCTATAGCCTCGGCTCGATGAACGGCGACGGCGACGTGATCACGGGCAACCTGATCCAGGATGCCGCGGGCAACACCTACGGCATGACCCAATATGGCGGACGTAGCGACCTGGGAACCGTGTTCCAAGTTGATGCCCATGGCAACGAGACCATCCTGCACACCTTCACCGGTTCCCCGGACGGCGCGTACCCATTCCTCGGGGCGCTGATTTTGGACCAGGCAGGCAATCTCTACGGAACCACCGCTGACGGCGGCCATTCTGGTTGCTTCGGGTCCGGCTGTGGGATCGTGTTCAAGCTGAGCCCCGGTAACGGCGGCTGGACGGAAACGATTCTCTACACGTTCACCGGAGGTGCGGATGGCGGAAATCCCTATGCCGGCCTACTTCTTGACCCGCAAGGTAACCTCTTCGGCACCACGTTTGCCGGAGGGTCGAGCAATGCTGGCACTGTGTTCGAATTGAGTCCCGCCGAGGGCGGAACCTGGACCGAGAGTGTGCCTCATTCCTTTACAGGTACGCCGGATGGCGGACTTCCCTCGGCTCCGGTGATCAGGGACGCGCAGGGCAATCTGTACGGCACGACCGAGGCGGGTGGGCAGAATGGATGGGGAACGATTTTCGAGATGACGCCTAACGGCTCGAGTTGGACGGAGACTCCCATATGGAACTTCACTGGCATGTCCGACGGAGCCGTTCCTTTCGGCGGACTGGCCATGGATGCGCAAGGCAACCTGTACGGGACGACTCCGTACGGCGGATCCGTAAATAACCAGACGTGCGGAGGCGGCTGCGGAGTCGTTTTCAAGCTCTCACAGTAACTCCGAATGACCGGCGGTGCAGGCCAGGCGCCGCCAAGCGTACCCATCACCGGCGGTGGCTCCCTCCGCCTTTAAGAAGCGAAGCAACGGAGGACTGTATGAACACGAAAGCTAATACATGGACAATGTGTGCGCTGACGTTGGCTGTTCTGATGGCAGGTTCAGCCTCGCTTAACGCGCAGGAGCGTTCGCCGTCGTGGACCCTCACCCCGATGTACATATTCCAGGGCTTGGAAGATGGGTCCAATCCCAACGAGGTGATTCTCGATGCGGCGGGCAATCTCTACGGCAGCGCCCAATACGGCGGCGATATCGACAACTGCGAGGCGCCTTACGGCTGCGGGGCCATATTCAAAATCGACGCGAGAGGCCACGAGAGCGTGCTCTATGCCTTTGGCTTTTCCCCCAGTGACGGAAATCAGCCGTACGGCGGCGTGTTTCGCGACAGCTCTGGCATTTATGGCACCACTACTTTTGGCGGCACCAACGGCGCCGGGACCGTGTTCCGGTTGAGCCCTCCGCCCCGAGCCTGCACCACCGCGATATGTCCCTGGTCTGAAAGCGTTCTGTACAGCTTTGGGTCGGGTATGTTCGACACGGGACCCGCAGCAGACCTGATTCGCGGCGCGAATGGAAACCTCTACAGCACTAGCGCAAGCGGAGGCACAGGCCCTTGCAATGACGGCTGTGGAACGGTGTTCGAAGTGGATGCTCACGGCAACGTATCGGTCGTGTACAACTTCCAGGGACCGCCAGCGGACGGCCGGGAGCAGGGTTACCTTTCCACGTCTCTACTCCTTGGCGCCGATGGCAGCCTCTATGGCACCACACCGGCTGGCGGTACCAGCGACGCGGGCACAGTTTTCAAGTTAACCCCCAGCGGCTCCGGCTGGACGGAAAGCGTCATCTACAACTTCACCGGCGGCGCAGATGGATTCATCCCACAGCAAGGCCTGGTGGCCGACGCGCAGGGAAATCTTTTTGGGACGACCTCCCTCGGAGGAGGCGCTGCCAACGCTGGAGTCGTGTTCAAGTTGACGCCGAATGGCGGAAGCTGGACGCAGAGCGTGATTCATACCTTTACCGGGCCCCCGGATGGCGCACACCCTTTGTCTGGCACCGGTCTGCTTCGAGACAACCAGGGAAATCTATACGGGACGACATTCGGCGGTGGTTCTGAGGCGGGTAACTGCGGCTCGTACGGTTGCGGAACAGTGTTCAAGCTGACCCCGAGCGGCTCGGGCTGGACCGAGTCTATCCTGTGGAGTTTCACCGACGGACCCGATGGTGCCTTGCCTGGAGGAACTCTGGCGATGGACGGCCAGGGTAATCTCTATGGCGCTGCACTGTTCGGCGGCGGTTATCTCGATAACCCGAACTGCACTGGTTTGGCCGCTCCCGGCTGCGGAGTCATCTTCAAGCTCACGCCGTAACGCCCAACGACCGGCGGTGCAGGCCAGGCGCCGCCAAGCCTATCTTCCACCACCGGCGGCTGCTGCCTCCGCCCTAACCATAGAAGGAGAACAAGTATGAACGCGAAAGTGAATGCAAAGATTGTCTGCGTGTTGACGATTGTTGTTGCGAGCCTAACGTCCCTTAACGGCCAGGAGCGTTCGCCATCGTGGACCCTCACGCCGGTTTACGTATTCCAGGGCCTGGAGGATGGGTCCAATCCCAACGAGGTGATTCTCGACGAGGCGGGCAATCTGTACGGCAGCGCCCAATACGGCGGCGAGATAAACAACTGCGGTGCACCTTACGGTTGCGGGGTCATATTCAAGGTCGACAAGAGGGGCCACGAGAGCGTGCTCTACACCTTCGGCGCTTCGCCCAGTGATGGAAGTCTACCGTTGGGCGGCGTCTTTCGCGACGACTCTGGACTCATTTATGGCACAAACGGGTCCGGCGGCACCAATGGCGCCGGGACGATATTCCGGTTAAGCCCTCCGCACTGGCACGAAACCATCCTGTACAGCTTTGGCCCGGGCGACTGGTCCTATGGTCCCGCAGCAGACCTTATTCGCGATAGGGATGGAAACCTCTATAGCACCACCGCAATTGGAGGTACGGGCCCGTGCTATCACGGCTGCGGAACAGTGTTCAAAATGGATGCTCAGGGGAACGTAACCGTCCTGTACAACTTCCAGGGACCGCCCGATGCTGGGAATTGGGGGTATTTTTTGTCCACGCCTTTACTCCTCGGCGCGGATGGCAAGCTCTATGGCACTACAACACTGGGTGGCACAAATAACGCGGGCACCGTTTTCAACTTGACCCGCAGCGGTTCCGGCTGGACGGAAAGCGTCATCTACAACTTCAGCGGGGGAGCCGACGGTTATAGTCCCTGGCAGGGGTTGGTGGCAGACGCGCAGGGAAATCTTTATGGGACGACATACCTCGGAGGCGCCGGCTCTGGGGTTGTGTTCAAGTTAACGCCAAATGGCGGAAGCTGGACGCAGAGCGTCATCCATACCTTCACGGGACCGGACGGTGCGTATCCCGAGTTTGGCAGACTTCTTAGAGACCGCCAGGGAAATCTATACGGGACAACGGTCGGCGGTGGCTTGAACGGCTACGGAACGGTGTTCGAGCTGAGCCCGAACGGCTCGGGCTGGACCGAGTCTGTCCTGTGGAATTTCACCGACGGGGAAGATGGGGCGGGGCCTGGAGGAACTCTGGCGATGGACCGCGATCGTAATCTCTACGGCGCTGCGACGTACGGCGGCGGTTATCTCCAGAACCCGAACTGCACTGGTTTGATTTTCAACGGCTGCGGAGTCATTTTCAAGCTCACGCCCTAAACATCACAGAGCGGCAAACCCTATCTACACGGGCGTTGCGTCGGGCCAGATTGCGGCGCTCCGATTGAAACCCAGCATCGCGGGGTTCGCTCCCTCCGCCCTCAACCAAGAAAAAAGGAGAGAATTATGAAGCTAAGACTATTGGCTACACTGACGCTGAGTTGTGTTCTAGCGGGTTCGGCTGTGCTCACCGCGCAGGAGCACTCGCCCTCGCCGACCCTCACGCCGCTCTACACGTTCTTGGGCGAGGCCGATGGCGCGGTGCCTTACGCTGGGGTGACTTTGGATCCGGCGGGGAATGTCTATGGCACTACGACCGCGGGTGGCAGTTCGAATGACAATTCGAATGACAATTGCGCCGGCCTCGGCGGCTGCGGCGTCGTGTTCAAGATCGATACTCGCGGACACGAGAAATTGCTCTACACCTTTACCGGTGCGCTTGATGGCGGAGCGCCCTATGCAGGAGTACTTCGCAGCAGCTCCGGTGTGCTCTATGGTGCTCCGTACGTTGGCGGCGCTTTTGGCAACTCGGACGTCTTCACGCTCACGCCGCGTCCGACCGTTTGCGCAGCGGTGCTCTGCCCTTGATTACGGGCAACTTGATTCACACGAAAGACGGCAGACAGGACACTCAGAACCAGTTTGCTCAACTGCGCGACTTCTGCGCCAAGCAGGGATGGGAGGTTGTGCAAGAGTACGCTGACAAGGCTTCGGGCAAGCACGGCGATTCGCAAGGGCCCTCTGATACAGCGGTCTGGCGTCGGCATAGTCTCCCTGCATTTGCAACAGCCAAGCTAGGTTGTTGAGGTCCATGGCGACAAGGGGATGATCTGGACCAACTGATTTTTCATGTATTGTTAGCGCGCGCCTGTTCATTGCTTCTGCCTCCGAATAGCTATGTTCTCCCCTAAGCACAACTGCCAAGTTGCTGAGGTCCAATGCGACAGCTGGATCATCTGGCCCGAGCGCTTCCTCGTTTATCTTCAACGCCTCGCGAAGGAGCGATTCAGCAGCGTCAAGCTTCCCCTCATCGCGGTACACACTTGCCAGATTGTCGTCGTCCCTGGCGACGGCGGGGTTATGCGGGCCAAGCGCCTCCGTATCGATCTTTACCGCTCGATTCAGAAGCGGTTCGGCGGCCGTAAAGTCACGTTTGTCAGCGTAGACCACTGCGAGATTGTTAAGGTCAGTCGCAACAGAAGGATGGTTCGGGCCCAGAGCCTGTTCGTCGATCTGCAAGGCATTGCGAAATAGTGGGAGTGCTTTCTCAAAGTCACCCTTTTCCTCAAGCAGCAAACCTAAATTTCCAAACGCAGTCGCCGTGCTCGGATGATTTGGGCCCAACGTGCGTTGCTTGATCCCCAGGGCCCGCTGCGCTGATAAAATCCTTCAGCCTCCTCATATCGTGCTTGAGCCTTGATGACCGCTCCTAAGTTGTTCAAGGTAACAGCCAAACGAGGATCGTCTGGGGCGAGGTTTTTCTCATCTATTGCCAGAGCTTGCCTAAATAAAGATTCAGCTTCAGCGAAGCTGCCCAGGTTCAGATACAAACTTCCCAAGTTACTGAGATCGAGCGCCACGGCGGGATGTTGCTGGCCCAATGATCTTTGGTCGATTGCCAATGCGCTTCGGAGTAGTGGTTGGGCGGCTTTGAAGTCTCCTTCGTCCATGTAAAGACATCCTATGTTTCCAGTGATCGTTCCGACATCCGGATGATCTGGTCCAAGTATGCGCCGCTGTATCTGGAGCGCGACTTGGAAGAATGTCAAAGCCTCCTTGTAATCGCCCGCCTTTTGTAAGCTTAGAGCAAGACTGTTGAGCGCCCCCGGATCACCTGGCCTGAGGTCGACACATCGACGATAAGACTCCGCTGAATGTTGCTAGTGCCCCTGTTGGAACAGTGAAGATCCCAAGAAACATACGGCATCTGCCACGGCCTTTCGATTCGCCAGCCACCTTCTCTTGGTCTCTCGCAAACTGCCTTTCTCGCTGCTGTACCGAGTCTTCAAGTCTCGCGCTAGCCTCGTCGTATCGTCTTGCATAGAGTGCGGCTAGTCCCGCCTGATATGGATCGTCGGTCTTGGCTCCCCAATTCCGAATTGCCGCATCCAATTCTTCCGGTTTCAACCCGTATTGCTTCGCAACAGCTTCCAAGGTGGCCTTTGGATCTTCCTCGCGTTCCTGCTTACCCCCGCGGGTGGGTGTTGTAGTGGCCTTATTGATCTTCGCAGTGAGACTTGCGAGCACGGTTCCATTTTGAAGGGCCGCCATGTCTCCTCGCTCAATGACTGTAACGCGCACGAAGTTCTCGGACTTAGCTTTAAATGAGGGCACAGGAGTGCGACCGTCGTAAGGCGACACCATTGCCCAGTCTTGACCTCGCGGGGAATGGACGATCTGTAGAGAGACCCAGTCGTTTTCAGATGTTTCTTTGGCCAAAGGCAACAACGCCTTTCCATCGTCTCCGGTGATGCGAGACCCTCCACTCCCTTCGACACCAATCTCAACGCCTCTTACAGGGCGCTTTTGTGCGTCCTGAACGAGGACCTGTAACACAGCAACGTCGGCCCAATTGAAAAGTGGAAACGCCAGAAATATGCAAGGCAAGACAAAGCGCCGAATGTTCTTGTCAATCATGGTTTTCTTGAGGGACGCCTGCAGTATGGTTGCGGTATCCTCTTGTTTTCTGCAAGCGGAAAATTGGTGCTCATGAATGCCGTCGTCTACTGCCGCGTTTCCACAAAAGAGCAGGTCCAAAATCTCAGTCTAGGGACCCAGCAATCGCGCTGCGTTGCCTTCTGCACCGGCAACAATTGGGCTGTTCTCAAAGTCTTTCGCGACGAGGGCGAGTCGGCTAAGACAGCGGACCGTCCTGCATTCCAGCAGATGCTGGCTTTCTGCAAGGCGAAGCAGAACGCCGTCCAGTTCGTGGTCGTTCACGATCTGAGCCGGTTCTCCCGCGACATGGGAGACCAGGCTTGTGTCATTGCGGAGTTGGAAAGTGCTGGCGTCCATCTACGTTCCGTCATGGAAAACGTGGATGAAACTGCCGCCGGCAAGCTGATGCGCAATCTCTTCGGAGCGGTCAATCAGTTCGACAATGACCGCAAAGCAGAACGCACAAAGCTGGGGATGAAGAGCGCCGCAAGCATGGGGAGATTCCCGTTCAAGGCGCCACTGGGATATTTGAATGTCAGCAGCCAAAACCAAACTGGCGCGAATCTGGTTCCCGATGCCGAGCGCGCGCCGCTGATTCGTAAAGCATTTGAATTGTACGGAACTGGGACTGAGACGAAAGCCAAGGTGCTGCGGCTGGTCACCTCGCTGGGGCTAAAGACTCAGCGGGGATGCAGCCTCACACCGCAGACGTTCGAGAAGATGCTCCGCAACCCGCTCTATTGTGGCTGGATCGTCATCCCAAGCTGGAGCGTCCGCGAGCGCGGCAGCTTCGCTCCTCTGGTAAGCGAAGAACTGTTTCGGCGGGTGCAGGACATCTTGGATGGCAAGAGGCTCTCCGTCAGTGCGCATCAGCGCAACAACCCGGACTTCCCCCTTCGCGTGTTTGTTACCTGTGGGGCGTGCGGGACGCCGCTGACCGGAAGCTGGTCCAAGGGACGTAAGGGCCGCTATCCCTATTATCGCTGTCGTAGTTCGCATTGCCGCGCCGTGAACGTGCGTCGGGACCGCCTTGAGACGAATTTCGCCGCGCTATTGGAGCGCTTGGCTCCGGAGAGACGCTACATGCGTCTGTTCAAGGAAATCGTGCGCCAGGTCTGGAAACAGAGAGTCAGCGCCTCAGAGAGCATCTTGCGCGCCGTCAAGGCCAAACTAGCCGACTTGGAAAATCGAAAGAATCGGCTCGTTGACTTCCTTCTGGAGGGCCGCCTTGATCAGCAGACCTACGATGAACAAGCCGCGAGGCTGAGGGTGGAGGTCGAATCGGCAGAGCGCGACCTACGCGAGGCGAACCTAGAACAGATGGACGTAGAGGCTGTCCTCACGTTCGCAGAAAAGCTTGTGGAACGGCCTCAGCAGCTATGGCTGGAATCGACGTTGGAGCAAAAGCAGCGGCTGCAACGAGTGTTCTTCCCCGATGGAGTCACCTACACGAAGGAAGGATTTGGAACCGCTCCAAGCAATTGCTTTTTCAGCCTCTTACGTGGTGTTTCAGAGGAAAAATCAACTTTGGCGTCCCCGACGGGATTTGAACCCGTGTTACCGCCGTGAAAGGGCGATGTCCTAGGCCGGACTAGACGACGGGGACGCGTTGTCAATAACTCAGAGGAGACTTTCTTGCGCGCGAGAGAGGTCTATTTAGAATTGTGCCATAGTTGCGTAATGAATCTCTCCAGAGAGATAAGTCATGGAAGCCGGAGCCGACAACGACATGAGCACTGGACTTCATTGAATGGGAAGGATTATAGCGCACCGCTCGCCACCTGCTCCACTGACTCGGCTCTGGTTTTGCGAGCGGCCCGTTCCTGGCCGCACCTTTGAAACGCTCGGCGGTCTTCGGCGCGTCCTCCGGCCTCGCCGCCTTCGCCGGGCATCAAGCCGTTTGCGATCAACTTCGCCACATGCGATCGCGTCCTCATCGCCGAAGCCGGAGCGCCTTGGACCTTTGCGTCCGTGTCGTCCTGCAAACTGAGCGACACCAACGGCCTCGAGGTCATCGGCGCCTCGATAACCGACAAGCAGATGGGCTCCAAGAACTTGTATTGAGCTACGCAGAGCAAGCCGGAAAAATCTGGCACGCGGAACATCACAGTTCAATGACCAGGTGCGCTTTTGGGGTTGGAGGGAGCCTTGGCCGGGTTGCGCTCTTCCGAGTTGGGTATTTCGGGCGCCAACTCCACTGGCGAAGCGTTCAACATCTTCTTGAAGAAGGCGAACGGAACTTTAGCGCTCAAGACCGCCTGGTTTTTTTCCTGGTGCACCTCGAGGCTGTCGAATGCGGCCTTCACGTCTTTGTCTGGCCCTCCGGTATCCATCGAAATCTCCAACGACTTGAATAGTACCAGGTAGGTTTGCACCTGCTGCGTAAAGCTCTGCGCGGCGGCGTCGCTGCGCAGGATGACCTCGGCTCGCAAGCGAACGTCATTCAAAGGACGAGCGGAGGCGATCACGATACTGTCCGGCGGCAACAAGCCGCTCCAGCCGCCGGGAAGCAACAATTCCTCGCGATCTTCGCGGTTGCTGGACGCAGGCGGTCGCGCGATTGTCCACACGACACTGCCCAGCGGAACGCTTGCATAGTACTGGCTGACAAGAGAGGGTCCGGTGAAGGGAAGCGCCGCCTGCCGATAGCGATCAATCATGCCGCGTATCACATCGGCGCTCTCGGTGTTGGAGACCGCGGCAGTATCGACTCCCAGCAGGGCAACGCGCACGGTGCGGTCTTCGACCGGAACCATGTAAATGTCGTAGCCTGCATACACCTCAGTTTTAGAAGCGATGTTGCGCAAGTAGTTGGCGACGCGAGCACTGTCGAAGTGTCCCTGCAGAATCTCGCTATAACGCGTTTCGCCCGGCGTACCTTTTCCGGCGACGCCGTACTGGATGGCGAATGCCGCCTTGTCCAGATCGCGTTCAAATTCAAAACCGGTCTGGCGAACGAAGTCTCCATACTGCGGGTCGCGGTCTTTGGGCGTGGTCTTGCCGAGGTCGGTCAGCAACCGGATCGGCTCGAGGTTGACATAGAGGATGGCATCACATTCCGGCAGGAGCCGCACTGCATCGGGAGCAGCGTGCTTGCGCAAAAGAATCGCGGTGATGATGCCGCCGGCGATGACCAGCACCGCCACGACAGCCCACAGATAGTTCTTGCGGATTCGCATCGATCAGAATCGATAATACGGGACGAGGGCGATAAATCGCCAACTGCGGAAGTGCGAGTTCCTGGGAGAAGAAAAGGGAGCCCTCCGCTCCCTAATCTCGATTAGGTTGTTGGACCTCAGCTACTGCGCGGCGGCGTGTTGCTCAGCGCTGTGAATCGTCGTCAGGAACTGTTTCACAGCGGGATCATGCGCCGGAGGCGCCTGCCCCTGCAGGATTTGCGCGAACGGCACGTCGCTGCCGTACAGCGCCTCGGTATTCTTCTTGTGTTGGTTTAACTCGGCGCCATTAATGGTGATACCGCCATAGACGCCCTTGGCTTTCGCATAGGTCAGGATGGCCGCTTTCCAGCCGGCAGAGGCATCGGCGTCGCGCCCCACGGGGCCGGCCGCGGCATTCACCTCGCCACCGACTTTGAAGTGGCCCGACTCGAGCGACTGCATACCCTGATCGTTCATCACCATCATCACTACGTCGACGCTCTCGGCGCCGATTTGCAAGCCGAAGTTGCCCCCCGTTGTCTGGAAGGGTGCGGGCGGACTCCAGCGGCCATTGGCCAGTTTGCACGTGGCCACGCCGTCACCGTGCTTACCGCCTATGATGAAGCCGGCCTGCTTCATACCCGGGATCACAGCGATACATTTCGCGCCCTCAAGCACCTGGTGGGGAATGCCAGCGGTGGTATTCGGGCTGGTCAGTTCCTGAATGATCTGCGCAGATTTGTCGAGTTGATTATTGATCTGTGTTCTGTCCTGTGCACTGGCGACCGCCAAACTCGCCAAGACAAACAAGCCGGCTACGGTTGTGAATAAAAATCGCTTCATGCTGCTCTCCTTGCAAACCTCCCTTACTAAGAAGACAGAGCGGCCATTGCGGTTTGCCGCGAGTTGAGGCGAGCAGCGGGGCAGAGCGGCGGGAAGCGACATTCGGGCTGGCGAACGCTCGCATATAGGGGTAGACGCGAGGCAGGACTTCTTCCGCCAGAATCACTATACGGTGCTTTGGGCAATAACTTAGTTGGCTACGCCTAGGCGAGGTGTGCTGTAGTCGCTTGATGCATGCCAGCCGAGCTGTCCGGAGGTGGCTTTCTGGGAACTCTGCCCCGCAGCTCAGCGTATCCAGGGTACAGGCTGCAAAGGAGTCCCACACTTGAAGTCTATTCTTCGCGTTTTCATTACGTTGCTTGTGGTCGTCCCGTTCGCATCATTCGCCCAAATCCCAAAACCACATGAATCCGGAACATTCCTGCTGCACAAATTCGAGCAGGCGATCGGGGAAGAGGATTACACGATTACACCGGAAGGCAATACGCGGACGCTGAAAACCGATTTCAAGTTTTCCGATCGCGGTGTAGAGGTGCCGCTGAGCGCGACGCTGCGTACGCTGGATGATTATCTGCCACTAAGCTTTGTCATCAAGGGCAAGACCTCGCGTATGTCCGACATCGACACCGACGTCACGATAAGCGTCGAGATTGCCGGTGCTCCCTCATTCCAGGGCAAAGACAATAGTGTCGTGACCCCTCACAATGTTGCGATTCGGCAAGGCAAAGACACGCGCACCGTCACCGCGCCGCAGACGTTCTTTACCATCTCCGGGTATGCGCCGGTCGCGGTGCAGATGGAGATGATGCGCTACTGGCGGGCGCATGGGCAGCCCGCGGAGATTGCCACGCTACCGTCGGGCACGGTGAAAATTCAGGACCGCGGCGCCCAGACTATGCAGATCGGCGGGCGCGACGTTCAGGTAGAGCGCTATACCGTGCAAGGGCTGATCTGGGGCATGGAGACGCTGTGGATGGACGGCGCCAACAACTTGGCGGCGCTGGTCTCGACCGATGCCGAGTTCGACCACTTCGAAGCGGTGCGTGAGGAATACGAGTCCGCCCTCACGAGCTTTGTCGCCAGTGCCGCGCGCGACGAGATGGCTGCGCTCACCGAGATGAGCCAGTTGTTGCCGGGACGGCGGACTGGAACGTTCGCGTTTGTCGGCGCAACCGTCATTGACGTCACTGGCAAGCCGCCGATCCCAAATGCCACGGTTATCACCAGCGGCGGGAAGATTACAGCCGTTGGGCAGAGCAGTGAAGTCAGTATCCCCGCCGACGCACAGCGCATTGACGTTACTGGCAAGTACATCATCCCCGGCCTTTGGGACATGCATGCGCACTACGAACAGGTGGAGTGGGGACCAATCTATCTAGCGGCGGGCGTCACCACGGTGCGCGATGTGGGCAACGAATTCGATTTCATCACCCAGGTACGCGACGCGGTGAATCGCGGTAAAGCGCTGGGGCCGCACATGCTGAATGCAGGTATCGTGGATGGCGACGGACCCTACGCTATCGGGCTTACGCGTGTCAACAACGCCGAGGACGCTGAAAAGTGGGTGAGAAAATATCACGACGCCGGCTTCGAGCAGATGAAGATCTACAGCTCCGTGAAAGAGGAGAACGTGAAGGCCATCTGCCGCGACGCGCACCAGCTAGGCATGACCGTCACCGGCCACATTCCGATCGGCATGAATGCCTATCAGGGCGTTGACGACGGCATGGACATGATCAACCATATCCACTACATCACCGACCTGCTGCTGCCAAAGGACGTGGACCTGACAAAGCGCGGGGGACCGGAACGCCTGAAGATTTTGGCGGCCGTCGACGTGAATTCCCCGGGAGGCAAGAAGGCAGTGGCGTTCTTCAAGGAGCACGGTACGGTGATCGATCCAACCGTCGCGCTGCTCGAAATGCGGTTTCGCCCGGCTAGCGAGCCAGCCGAGCAGATGGAACCCGGAATTGCACGGGTTGCTCCGGAGTTGCGCGAGCAGCTGGTAAGCGGCGGCATGCCGCCGGAGTTGGCGCCCTATGGCCAGAAGATAATGCAGCATTCGCTGGAACTCATCGAAGCGTTGCATCGTGCGGGCGTACCAATCGTTGCCGGAACTGACCAGGCGGTGCCGGGATTCTCGGTCTATCGCGAGATCGAGCTCTATCAGCAGGCGGGATTCACGCCCATGGAGGCGCTGCAGGCGGCGACCATCGTTCCGGCACGCGCCATGAAAGTGGATAGCGAAAGCGGCAGCATCGCAGTGGGCAAGCGCGCCGACCTCGACGTGCTCGACGCTAATCCGCTGGACAACGTTCACAACGTTTGTACGGTCCGCGCGGTGCTCGCCGACGGCGTGTTGTACGATCCCAAGCCGCTATGGGAGAGCGTGGGTTTCAAGCCGCAGTAGAGAACTACAGACCAAGGTAACCTGTTTAGGTTACGTGCGCCGTGACAGCGCAAACGATAAATCGAGTTATCGGGTAATAGACAGTTCAGAGAATGCCCGAAAGCTCGGCAAGTTACTGAGTAACCCGACGAAAGTGGCATATTTATCAGCAACTAATAGAGGGAGCAATCTGATTCGTAATCTCCCATTTTGTGGCGTAATAGAAAAAGTAACTTCCTAGTCTTCCCAAAATAGAAGGTCGTTAGCAAAATTTCGGACAAATTTCGTTGCCTTTTCAAAAAAACCAAAGCATAATTCGACTCGCTCACCTTTGAAAGCTAACACCTCTGCCGGGCCGGCAATTTTGAAACTTCTTGTTGGGCAGCAGGGGAGGCCTGTCACAACCCTGCGCCCAGCCAAGCAAGAATCAGTTTGCTCGACTCCCCGGCAGACACGTAGTTGGGAGTTGGCGCTGAAACAAGCTGTACGGCTAAAGGAGGCCGCAATGCTGCATTCCACTTCGTTCAAAATCAACATGTGCGCAGTGCTCGGATTGCTTGTGACCCTGGTGTTGCTGGGCACGGCGTCAGGGCAATTGCTTGTCCAGGAGCCGATGGCAACACCTGTGCATCATGCTTCGGCTCCGGGGACGCTGATCGTCCCTGCATCCAACCTGCAACAGCAACCCCCACGGGGACACCATTACGTCGCCCATACCAATGTCCAGATCTTCCGTCCCGCCGGACTGCGTCCTGATGAAGCGCCGCCATATTCGGGCTATGGCTATGAGACACCAGCTTCGATTGCATGTCATTATGGTCTGGTTTCAACCTCCCAAGCTCCGAACTGCAATCCCAACACCACGACGGTCAACCCGACCGGCGGGAGCAAGACCATAGCCATTGTCGATGCCTTCGACGACCCGGCCGCCCCGGGCGACCTGGCCTGGTACTCGGTCTTCTTTGGCCTTCCGTTCACCGCGCAGCAGTTCCAGGTGGTTCCGGCTATGACCGTCAACTCTTCCTGTTACTACTATGGCTATGTACCGACCGATGACTCGGGTGGCTGGGAAGCAGAGGAATCGCTGGATATTGAGATGGCCCATGCCATGGCGCCCGGCGCAAAGATCTACCTCGTAGAAGCGTGTTCAAATTTGGATACGGATCTGCAGCAGGCTGTTCTAGTGGCCACCAACCTGGTGCGGTGTGGCCTCACCGAAATCAACCCCTCGACGGGCGTGCTCGGAACCTGCCCGTCAAACAGCACCGGCAAAGGCGAAGTTTCGATGAGCTTCGGTGGCGATGAGTTCACCGGCGAAAACGGCACCACCGGTTGCGCACCACCGAGCGGCACCATGTTCAACGATTCATGCTTCACCACAACGGGCGTCGTCTACTTTGCATCGTCCGGCGATGCTCCTGGGGTGATTTGGCCCGGCACCTCTCCCAATGTCGTGAGCGCCGGTGGCACCGCCATCCGCCGTAACGATGTCACCTTCAACTTCATACAAGAGGTCCCATGGGCTGACGCTGGCGGCGGCTTGAGCGCGGTGGAAGCACGCCCGAGCTACCAGAGCAGCATTTCCAGCATCGTTGGCGCTCACCGCGGCGTTCCCGACCTGTCTTTCGATGCCGATCCGGAAACGGGAGTCTGGGTCTATGACACCTTCCCGCTGTACGGCTATGACTACTACGAATGGGCCATATTTGGTGGAACCAGTGTGTCGTCCCCGGCACTGGCCGGCATTATCAACCGGGCAGGTGCCTTCGCTGCTTCCTCCAACGCTGAGCTCACCACCATGTACACCAACAAGGCGAATACGGCTGACTTCACGGACATCGTAGCCGGTTACTGCGGCTTCTACCGCGGCTTCAGCGCCACTTCAGGCTGGGATTTCTGCACCGGCATTGGTGCCGACAAGGCCTATACAGGGAAGTAACTTCGCTGCAAAATTGGCCGAGCGACCGGCATGAGGAATCCACATCGGGGCGGGCTTACCGCCCCGTTTTTTGTTGGTTGGGATAGCACAGACAGTTCAGAAGTGTCGAGCGATTATCCGTGCGCAGCGCTGGCGCCACTCAGGTCGCGCACGATGGAATTCACGAACTGCTTGGCGTCACCAAACAGCATCAGAGTGTTATCCAGGTAGTAGAGCGGGTTGTCGATGCCGGCGAACCCAGGATTCATGCTGCGCTTGATGACCATCACGGTGCGCGCCTTGTCCACATCGAGAATCGGCATGCCATAGATTGGGCTGTTGGCGTCGGTGCGCGCGGCGGGGTTGGTCACGTCGTTGGCGCCGATCACCAGCGCCACGTCAGTTTGCGGAAAGTCGCCGTTGATCTCGTCCATTTCGATCAGGCGGTCGTAAGGAATGTCGGCTTCGGCCAGCAGCACGTTCATGTGGCCGGGCATGCGTCCGGCAACCGGATGGATGGCAAAGCGAACGTCCACTCCCTTCTTGGTGAGCAGGTCATATAGTTCGCGAACCTTGTGCTGCGCTTGCGCGACTGCCATGCCGTAACCCGGGACGATCACAACGCTGTTGGCAGCGGCAAGAATCGAGGCCGCGTCTTCGGGGCTGGCGCTGCGCACCACTCGTTCTTCTTTCGCTGCCGCCGCGGAGGCCTGCACCTGGCCGAAGGCTCCGAACATCACGTTGGTGAAGGAGCGATTCATGGCCTTGCACATGATCACCGAGAGAATGAAACCGGAAGATCCGTCGAGGGCTCCAGCGACGACCAGCACTTTACTGTTCAGGACAAATCCCAGCAGTGCCGCGGAAAGGCCGGCGTAGGAATTCAGCAGCGAGATGACCGTAGGCATGTCCGCGCCGCCGATCGGAGTGACCAGCAACACGCCAAAGATCAGCGCCACCACCACCATGATGGGGAACAGCAGGGGTGCTCCCGGATTCACCACCAGCGCCGCCGCCAGCCCCAGCGCGCCCGCCAGAACGGAGAGGCTAACGATGTTCTGCCCGCGATAGACGATGGGCCGCTGCGGCAGGATCTCCTGCAGCTTGCCCGCGGCGATCAGGCTGCCGGTAAACGTTAGCGAGCCGATGATGACTTCCAGCGCGATCTCGCCCATCTCAAAGCGCGTGACCGGCGCTGTGCCCACGTAAAACTCGGCGATGCCGATCATGGCGGCCGAAAGCGCGCCAAACGCGTGGCTCAGAGCCGTTCGTTGCGGCACCGCCGTCATCTGCACCAGACCCAGAGGGACACCCACTCCCGCGCCGATGATCAGCGGGATGAGCACCCATTTGTAGTGGGCGACCTCGGGATTGAATAGCGTAACGACAACCGCCAGGGCGGCGCCGATCTCTCCCGCCAGAACGCCCCAGCGCGCGGTCACCGGCGAACTCAGGAACTTGAGAGAAAGAATGAAGAGAACGACGGCGACGATGTAGGCGAAATCGAGATACTGCTGCAGCGCGAGCGCGTTCATGATTGTTTCGACCCGCGAGACTTGAACATGCGCACCATGCGGGCGGTGATCAGGAATCCGCCGACCATGTTGCTGAACGACGCCGCCACCGCGATCGCGCCCAGCACCGTAGTGAGTTGCGTCTCTTGCCGGCCGGCGATAATGATGGCGGCCACCACCACAATCGCGTCGAGCGCGTTGGTCAGCGACATCAGGGGCGTGTGGAGAAGGGGCGAAACGGCTCTGATCACTCCAAAGCCCACAAATCCGGCGAGAATGAAGACGTAGAGGTTAGAAATAAAATCCGGTGGCATTTTGGTTCCTCTGCATTTCTCGGCGGCTCGGCCGCCGAACGTTGCCCATCACTGCGCCGCTGCTAGCGCCGGCAGATTGAAGAACTCCCGCAGCCGTGGATTCACCACTTCGCCCTGGTGAGTGACCAGCGTGCTGCGCGTGATCTCGTCGCCCAGGTTGAGCTGCAGCTTGCCGTCCTTGACGATGTGCAGCAGAAAATTCGTCAGATTCTTGGCGTACATCTGGCTGGCGTGGTAGGGAACTGAGCTCGCGAGATTGATGGTGCCGACGATAGTCGCGCCGTGGGCGACGATGATTTCTTCGGGTTTTGTGAGCTCACAGTTGCCGCCGCGCTCGGCCGCGAGATCGACGATTACCGAGCCGAGCGTCATGGCGGCGACCATCTCTTTGGTTACAAGTACAGGTGATTTCTTGCCGGGGACCACAGCCGTCGTGATGACGACATCGCTCTCCGCGATGACCTTGCCCAGCAACTCGCGTTGCTTTCGGTAAAACGATTCGTCCTGCGCTTTGGCGTAGCCGCCCGCGTCCTGCGCGTCGGTGGCTTCAATGGGCAGCTCGACGAAGCGCGCTCCCAGGCTGTGCACCTGCTCTTTCACGACAGGCCGCAAATCGTAGGCGGAAACCACGGCGCCCAGCCTGCGTGCGGTCGCAATGGCTTGCAGCCCAGCAACGCCCGCGCCAATGACCAGCACGCGCGAGGGCGTGATGGTTCCGGCGGCGGTGGTCAGCATCGGGAAGAGGCGCGGCAGCTTGTCGGCGGCGATCAGCACGGCCTTGTAACCGCAGACCGTGGCCATGGAGGAGAGCGCGTCCATGTTCTGCGCCCGCGTGATGCGCGGCATGAGCTCGACGGAAAACGAGGTCGCGCCGGTGGCAGCGATTTCCTCCAGCGTGCGAACATCGCCCAAAGGACGTAGAAATCCGATCAGCGTTTGCCCCCGCTTTAACAGCGGAAGATCAACGCGGCCAGTGCGATCGTTGGAGCCGTAACACAGCACCTGCACCACAATGTCGGCGCCGCTGAACACGTCTTCGCGGCGGGAGACAACCTTCGCACCTTTGGCCTCATAGTCAGCGTCGGAGTAGCCGGCCGCAACCCCCGCCCCGGCCTCGATGACAACCTCCACGCCCGCTTTCACGAGCGATGGGACCACACCCGGCACCAGGGCCACACGCCGCTCCCCCGGAAAGATTTCGCGGGGAACACCGACAATCATCTTCCGACCTCCGTCAGAGAGCCAATCCTTGGGCAGCAACTCAAAAGCAGCATTCTACGCAGTGGGCTGGGAAAGTCCAACTTCGAAGGCGTTCGCATCCGAGAACATGCGGGCGAATTGCTATATGCGCTTTCAGCCCGAGACTTTCGTGCGAAACGGGTGCAAATCACCTTCGGGTTACACGAACAGTAAACATCGGCGGGTGGGTTGCGTTTTCAGGCAAAGGCGGAATCTGCCGGTAAATCGTTGCACGTGAGAAGGTTGTGCTTGCGATGCCGATATCCGGAATGCCGGGTCGGGCTCTGGGCTACGATTGTGGCGAAAATACCACACCGCGAGTGGCCCCCGGCCTTGTAATCTGTTGCTTGCGCTGCGGTTAGTCTCCCACGTTGATTTACGAGCGTACAATCCGCCAACCCGCCGAGTGCAGTGGCATCGGCCTTCATAGCGGGGCGCCAGTCAACCTTCGAATGCTGCCGGCTCCGGTCGGCACCGGCATCGTCTTCCGGCGGGTCGATCTGGATGGCTTCGAGGTCGAGGCCATTGGCCGCAATGTAGCCAAGGTCAGCTACGCCACCAGCCTGATGAAAAAAGGCGTGCTCATCTCGACCACAGAGCACCTGCTGTCGGCCTTCATCGGCATGGGCATCGACAATGCCATCGTCGAACTCGATAATCTCGAAGTTCCCATCCTGGATGGAAGCGCGCTCCCATTTGTCGCGATGATCGGCTCGGCCGGGGTGCGGCAGCAGCGGCGCAAACGCGTTTACCTGAAAATCCTGCGTCCCTGCGAGCTGCGCGAGGGCGATAAGTTCATCGGAATCTATCCCGGCGAGCGCTACTCGGTCAGCTATGCCATCGACTTTCCTCATCCACTGATCGGCCGCGAGCAACTCCAGGTTGAACTCTGCAATGGCAGCTATCTGAATCAGATTGCTGCTGCCCGCACCTTCGGCTTCCTGGAACAGCAGCAAGCGATGCTCAACATGGGACTGATTCGTGGCGCCTCGCGCGACAATTGCGTGGTGCTCACGCGCGACGACATCGACAATCCGCCGCTGCGTTATCGTGACGAGTTCGTCCGGCATAAAGTGCTGGATCTAATCGGCGACTTGGCGCTGTTCGGTAGACGGATACTCGGGTATGTCAAGGCCGACCGTGCGGGACACGCGCTGCATACCGCCATCGTCTCGCGCATCCTGCGCGAGCCGGGCTATGCCGAGGAGATCACACTGGACGATGCCGCGGCCAGCCCGTGGCCTACCGAACACCTCGCTGTGGCCGACTAAGAAGTTCGAACTTTCCCCGCCGGGCTTGCCCCTGCGCTCGTAGTTGTTCTGCCCGCAGGAATTCCACGCACGCCGTCATCGCATTACAAAGCTTTAATACTCCGTGGCCCTAATTCTGCCGAACAAATACAGCTTGACGGCGCACGGCTCCGCGAGAGCTGGGCTCAACCGTGTTCGGGAGAAACGGCGTGCTGAATACCAGGCGATTTCCTCGCTGCCGTGCGGTGCTTTTCATCGTCGTGTCCAGCCTCGTCTCTGTTGCCTGGGCCCAGGGTCACGGGCCCACTACGGTACGACACGACGTGCACCATGACATTTCACCGCCGCTGCGGGAGATGATCCTCCATGCCCGGCCTGGCACGCATGAGGAACGTGAAGCGGAACCGCGGCGCAGTATTCCATTGCCGCCGGGTTTCACGCCCTTGTTGGACGATCCGGTACGGCAGCAGAATACTTTGGCATTTTCGCCGCAGCTCGGGCTTAACTTCGAAGGCCTTGGCGATGGCCAGTACAACTTCTGGGTGGAATACGTTCCGCCCGACACCAACGGCGCCGTCGGTCTCACGCAATACGTGCAGTGGGTCAACACCTACTTCGCGGTGTTCGACAAACGAACCGGCGCCTTGGTTGCGGGGCCCGCGCCTGGTAATAGCTTATGGACGGGTTTCGGCGGGGGTTGCGACAGCAACAACGACGGCGACCCCATCGTGCTCTACGACAAGCTGGCCAACCGCTGGGTCATGGGCCAGTTTTCCGTATCCACGAGCCCCTATCTGCAGTGCATCGCGGTTTCGCTGAGCGCGGACGCGACCGGCTCATGGTATCGCTACTCCTTTCAGTACACCTATTTCGATGACTATCCCAAGATGGGGGTCTGGCCGGATGCCTATTATGAGACCTTCAACATGTTCGATGACGACGATCTTGTCGGCTCCGATGCCTGCGCGTACGATCGCGCGGCGATGTTGAACGGGCGGCCTGCAACCCAGATATGCTTTCAGCAAGGCCCGACCGTTGGCGGACTGCTGCCGGCCGATGTGGATGGCACCACTGCGCCTCCTGCCGGATCGCCCAACTATATGATGACTTACGGCGCCAATGACCTGGAGCTGTACAAGTTTCATGTGGACTTCGGTACTCCCTCGAACTCGACCTTCACCGGCCCAACCGCGATTCCGGTCGCGGCCTTCACCCCGTTATGCAATGGCGGTAGGGATTGCGTTCCGCAGCTCGGCTCCGACCAGCAGTTGGATTCGCTCGCCGACCGGCTGATGTACCGCCTGGCGTATCGAAATTTCGGGGAGCACGAGTCGCTGGTGGTGAACCAGTCGGTGGCGGTGAACGGCTCGAGCGGCGTCCGCTGGTACGAGATACAGGCCCCCGGCGGTACGCCGGTGGTTGCGCAGCAGGGAACCTACGCCCCTGACTCCAACTACCGCTGGATGGGAAGCGTTGCGATGGACCATATTGGAGACTTGGCGATCGGCTACAGCGTCTCCAGCGCAGGAATGTATCCCTCCATTGCATTTGCCGGTCGCATGCCGTCCGACCCAGCGGGGGCCTTGGAAGGGGAAACGACCATCCTCTCGGGGAGCGGCTCGCAAATCAACAGCAACCGGTGGGGCGATTACAGCGCCATGGCCGTCGATCCGGTCGACGACTGCACCTTCTGGTACACGCAGCAATACCAGCCGGCGAACGGGACCTTCAATTGGCACACCCGAATCACCAACTTCAAATTTCCGGGCTGCGTTAGCGGAGGGTACATAGGCTTCTTTCCCGCGACTCTCAACTTCGGTGACCAGGCACGAGGCACCCAAAGCACAGCCAAGGCAATCACGCTCAGCAACCTGGAATCGGCGCCCCTCGCCATCAGCGGCATTGTTGCCACTGGCGACTTCGTCGAGAACAACAATTGCGGTTCAAGGCTGGCGCCGAATGCCCAATGCACCATCAGCGTTAGCTTCCGGCCTGCTGCGACGGGAAGCCGCACCGGCACGCTGACGGTGACGGACAATGGTCCGGGAAGTCCGCGGGTAGCGAACCTGGCCGGACTGGGCACGCTGGCGGTCACCTGCATACCTAACACGCTTTCCAACGGCAGCTTCGAGAGCGGCACGTTGCAGTGTTGGACGGCGGGCGGCGCGCTCGTACCGCAGGTCTCGACCGCGCGGGCGCAGGCTGGCAGTTTCAGTGCGCGGCTGGGGGCAAGCACCATGCCCGAGCCGGACGGCGACTCCTGGATCTATCAAACCATAACCGTGCCCACATGGATGCAAGGTCCCATCCTGACCTTCTGGTACTGGCCGTGGAGCAGCGACACCATCGATCACAATTGGCAGGAAGCGCAACTGCGCGACAGCCAGGGAAACATGCTGGCGCAGATCTTCAAAGCCGCCTCCAACTCGCAAATCTGGAGGCCTGTGAGTTTTGATCTGTCGGGCTACGCGGGACGGACCGTGCAACTTTACTTCAACGTACACGAGGACGGATACGGTAACCCGACATACATGTACCTGGACGATCTCTCCATCACCGATGGCCTTTCCGGTTTGCGATTTATCCCAGTTACTCCGTGTCGTGTTGTGGATACCCGGCTGGCTAATGGGACATTCGGTGGTCCACCCATCGCCGGTGGCAGATGGCGGTCCTTCCCCATTCCGCGAGGAAGCTGCGGGATTCCGCAAAGCGCTGCCGCCTATTCCTTGAACGTCACGGCGCTGCCGCACGGCTCGCTGAATTTCCTGACCATCTGGGCGGCGGGAAGCAGCCAGCCCGCGGTCGCTACGCTGAATTCCTACGACGGGCGCATTAAGGCAAATGCCGCGATCGTTGCCGCCGGCAGCAATCAGGCCGTGAGCGTGTTCGTGACCGATACGGCGGATGTGATCCTGGACATCAACGGCTACTTTGTTTCCAAAACCAATGATTCCGCGCTGGCATTCTTCCCATTATCGCCTTGCCGCGTGGCGGACACCCGCGGAGTCAATGGAGCGCTCGGCGGTCCGCAATTGCAGAATGGCCAATCCCGCGATTTTCCCGTGCTTCAGGCACACGCCTGTAACATCCCTAGCACCGCCCAAGCCTATTCGCTGAATTTCGCGGCGCTGCCAAAAAATGGGCGGCCCCTCGGATACCTGACCGTGTGGCCGGCAGGGCGGTCGATGCCGCTCGTCTCGACGCTCAACGCACCAACGGGGACGATTACCGCGAACGCCGCCATTGTTCCGGCAGGCACGGGTGGCGACATCATGGTATATCCCTACGGCAATGCTACGGATCTCGTCATCGACATCAATGGCTACTTTGCCCCACCGTCTTCAGCGTCCAATCCGATGTCGCTGTACAATGTGCAACCCTGCCGCGTATTGGATACCCGCGATCCTTTGCAGGGACATCTCTTTCAGGGGGAACTAACGGTAAACATCGTGGACGGACCATGTCCTTTGCCGGCATCCGCGAACGCCTATGTGCTGAACGCGACGGTGGTGCCTGCGGAGCCGCTGGAATTCCTGACGCTTTGGCCGGATGGCCAGCAACTCCCGCTGGCCTCGACCCTGAATGCCATTGATGGCGCTGTCACTTCCAATATGGCCATCGTGCCCACAACCAACGGCGAGATCGACAGCTTTGCGTCCAGCCGGACAAACCTGATTCTCGATGTTCTTGGATACTTCGCGCCGTAAGCACGAGCGCAGCGGTGAACGCCGCCGGCAGCCGGTCTTTTTGCAAAGCCAGATTTAGCGTTTCATCCCATAAGCCGGCGGTGCGGCTTTACAATCGCGGCATTTCTCCTGCACAATACCTCAGCACTATCTCTGCGGGAGTGAGGTTTCGTTGAGGTTTCGCGGCTGGCTGCTGATGTTTCTTTTCGCGCATGTCATGCTGCACCCCTGGGTGCATGCCATTGGCATCGATAAGGCGGCCGCTGACCAAGGTACTTTTTCAAGCGCCTCCACCGATTCGCAAGCTGCCGCGGCAGCGTGTGATCAATGCGAACTCTGTCGCGTCGGTCACAATGCGACCATCGCCTCCCCGTTGCCGGCCACCGACCTGCTGAATCCTCATTGGATCGATACTGCCCTGCAAGCAGTCAACTACGCCTCGCTGCAGGCTGACTGCCGCATACCTTCCCGAGCACCTCCGGCCCGATAGCTCATTTCGCAATGGAAATTACTGCCGGGCGCATCACTTCACAGACGCGCTCTGCGGGAAGCAGTTCCATCCACTCTGCCTTGCCTGGCCGCTCAGTCGAGCTAACAAGCGGAAAGGCAGAGCTAAGCGAAACCGGAGGATTTCATGTTTCGAGAACAGCCACAGCTTTCCCATTCGGGAGCAGCGAATCCACGCGCGTCATTCCTGCTTCCACGTTGTTTCACTCTGCTGTTCCTGGCGTTTGCCACATTGGTCTCATTCCAGCATGCTCGCGCCCAGACAACCGGTTCATCGTCGGTGAGCGGAACCGTCGCAGATCCGTCGGGAGCGGTCGTCCCGAATGCAACGGTAGAAATTCAAAACCCCGTCAGCCAGTACAATCGCACCGCGACCACCGACCGCGAGGGAAAGTTTACTTTCCCGAATGTGCCGATCAATCCCTATCACATGACGGTGAACGTTACCGGCTTTGCGCCTTACACGCAGGACATCGACGTTCGCTCAGCCGTACCCATGAGCTTGAAGGTGACACTTCAAATCTCGGCAACGGCCGAAAACGTTACGGTGCAGGGCGAGGCGGGCGACCTGCTGGAGAACGACCCTACCTTTCATACCGACGTCGATCGCGGACTGTTTTCAAAGCTGCCGCTGGAGAGTACTTCGTCGGAATTGAGCTCGCTGGTTACCTTGGCATCTCCAGGCATTGCAGCCGATTCGAACGGCCTGCTGCACGGCCTCGGCGATCACAACGAGGACTCATTTTCGCTCGACGGCCAGCCCATTACCGACCAGCAGAGCAAGGTGTTCTCCAATCAGATTCCGCTCGATGCGGTGCAATCCATGACGGTGATTGGTGGCGCTCCGCCCGCCGAGTATGGCGACAAGACCAGCGTCGTTATCGACCTGACTACCCGTTCCGGACTTGGCGTAACCACTCCTCATGCGGACATTACCAGCTCGTACGGCACTTTTGGTACAGCCAACTTTGACGGCGATTTTTCTTATGGTGGCAAGAACTGGGGTAACTTCATCGCCCTAAGCGGCCTGAACACCGGGCGCTTCCTTGACGGGCCGGAATTCGTGGTGCTGCATGACCACGGCAATGAAGAGAATGTTTTCGATCGGGTGGACTATCAGATTTCGACTGCGGACGCCTTTCACCTGAACTTCCAATTTACCCGTTCGTGGTTCCAGACGCCGAATCCGTTCGACCAGGAATATCACGACATAAACGGCACCCTCGCCTTGAATCCTTTGACCGGGGTCCCGTTAGGCCCGACCGATCAGCGCTCGAAGATTTTGACCTTCAACGTTGCTCCCACCTGGACGCACACCATCAATCCTAATTCCGTGTTCAGTCTCACCGGATTCGTGCGGCGCGACGCGTACAACTATTACCCCAGCAACGATCCTTTTAATGATCTTGGCGCTCCGAATCTCCAACGGCAAACCGTTGCCCAGCAGCGCACGCTCCTGAATGCCGGCGCCCTGGCGAATGTTACTTACACCAAGGGCATTCACAACGTTAAGGCGGGTATTACCTACGAGCAGACATTCCTGGACGAGAGTGATCAGCTCGGGATCGTCGACCCAACCTACAATGCGCCTTGCGTGAACGGCACCGGGGTTCCGGTGAACGGGTTCACCGATCCGGGGCAGTGCGCAGGCGCGGGATACCTGCCTAACACCCCTGCGAATCCCATCGCGACCGGTAGCGCGCTCTACCCCTACTTCAATTCGATTTTGCTGCCTTATGACCTAACCCGCGGAGGAACTCTATTTCCGTCCTACGGCCATACCGACGTCAAGGAACTTGCGATGTACCTAGAGGACACCATCTCGGTGCGCAACTGGAGTTTCAACCTGGGCATACGCGGCGATTTTTACAACGGGCTTACAACCGCGAACCAGGCAGAGCCACGGGTTGGGATTTCTTACAACGTGGCCAAGACCAACACCGTCCTGCGTGTGTCGTATGCGCGCACCCTGGAGACTCCTTTCAATGAGAACCTGATTCTTTCTAGTCTGGGATGCGGCTCGGCCGTCCTCAATCCACTGCTGGCCTGCTCATCGAATTCGTTGACGCGATTAGCTCCCGGTTATCGCAACGAATTTCACGCCGGGCTGCAACAGGCCTTTGGAAAGTATCTCGTCATCGACGGCGAATATATCTGGAAGTACACCCACAACGCTTACGACTTCAGCGTGCTGGGCAATACGCCAATAACGTTTCCCATCGAGTGGGCAAGGTCCAAAATCCCCGGATTCGCGATTCGTGCGAGCGTTCCCAACTACCACGGTTTTTCGGCACTGGTGGTCATGTCCAGCGTGGCTGCCCGGTTCTTTACTCCGCAAGTGGGCGGGGCCGGCGCCGCCCCGCTGGCGCCCATCGGAGTTTTTCGCATCGATCACGACGAGGCGTTCAATCAAACTACGCATCTGCAATATCAGACCCCCTGGAAGCGCATAGCGCCTTGGATTGGTTTCAACTGGCGCTTCGACAGCGGCCTGGTGGCAGGCGCGGTGCCGTGTTTCGGACTCGGACCGGCCAACGATTGTCCACAATCGACTTTCCTGGCTGACGGTACACCGGCAATCACCATGACCGACCCGGCAGGCATACCGCTAACCGCCGATCAAGAATTTCAGGCCGGATTCACCTGTAATGGCCTGCATGCAACCCCCACGATGCCCTTGCCATTCGTTTGTCCGGCTTCGCAATTCGGCTCAACCCTGACTCAGGTACCCTCACCTGGAACGGAGAACGACGATAAGAACCCGCCCCGCATCGCGCACCGCAATCTTTTTGATCTCGCGGTAGGTGACGACAATATCTTCAAGGGAGATAAATACAAATGGAGCGCGCGAGTTACCGTCATCAACCTGGCGAACAATTACGCGCTGTACAACTTTCTGTCCACGTTCAGCGGCACGCACTACGTATCGCCGCGAGCGATTACCGGTCAGATCGGATTCCACTTCTAGGCGGTGGTTGTGGCATAAAGTGAGCGCCTGGAAGCATCGGTGGGTTGCGCCTAAACTGAAGATGCCACTCCAATGAGTGGCACCTTCAAAAGACGGAAGCGACGGCCCGGAGATACTAACTCATTACGATTTGGTCTTGCGTTTACGCTCGGCCCAGCGCTGTTTCATCATGTCAGAGATGCGCTTGCGGGCGGCCGCGCTCATGTGCCTGCGGGGACGCTTGCTCGCAGAAGCAGAAGCGGTGCTGCTAGCGGCCCCGCTTCCTGCCGGTCTGCCGCGGCGGCGCGGCCCAGGGCCCTCCAAAGCTGCTATGGCTGAGTTGAGACGGTCGCGCTCTCGTTTGAGGTCCGCGAGTATGTTTTGAATATCCATGCTTCTCCCTTTCGAATTGAGATAACCCCACAATGCTAGATACCACCAATAATACCCATAATTCGCCAACAAGCATACCACTTATGTTGTCGGCATGCTGATGGTTACTAAGTAGCACCTTTGCTTATGCGCGGGATAGACCTAACATGGGATGCATTCTTGCCTTAAAGGGTCGCAATACGGCCGAGGTTTGCTGGATGGGTCGGGAAGAAAAAGGAGGAGTTCCTGGTGTCTGAAAAGAGCTATCACATGACCCCGCAGCAGTTCCGCCAATATGGACACTCGGTGGTGGAGTGGGTCGCAGACTATTACCAACGAGTGGAAAACCTGCCGGTGCTATCGCAGGTGAAGCCCGGCGACATTCAACGCATGCTGCCTGCAGAAGCGCCGGCCCGCGGCGAAGACTTCAATGCCATGCTGCAAGACCTGGACCGGGTCGTTTTGCCCGGAGTAACCCATTGGCAGTCGCCAAATTTCTTCGCATACTTTCCGGCGAATGCCTCGGGGCCATCCATTCTGGGCGACTTGCTATCGTCCGCTCTGGGCGTGCAGGGCATGCTATGGGCTACAAGCCCAGCCTGCACCGAGCTGGAGACTCGCGTTCTGGACTGGCTGGTGCAGATGTTAGGGCTGCCCAGCAAGTTCCTATCGACGGCAACCGGAGGCGGCGTGATCCAGGATACCGCGTCTAGTTCCTCGTTATGCGCCATGCTGGCCGCCCGCGAGCGAACCACGAAGTACGCCAGCAATCGCCAGGGTTGTCCAGGCGGACTGGTTGCCTACACCTCAAACCAGGCGCACTCGTCGCTGGAGAAGGCAGCCATGGTCTCCGGCATCGGTACGGACAACCTGCGCCTGGTCGAGGTGGATGAGCGCTTCGCAATGCGCGCTGATGCCTTATCCCGGCAGATCGAGGCCGACCGCAAGTGCGGTCTAACCCCGTTTTTTGTCTCGGCCACGGTTGGAACGACTTCCTCGAATGCTCTGGATCCGCTGCCGTTAATTGGCGCGATCTGTGCCGAAAACGATCTTTGGTTTCACATTGACGCGGCCATGTCGGGGACGGCGGCACTTTGCCCCGAGTTCCGCTACATTCAGGAAGGGCTCGAGTTCGCCGATAGCTATACGTTCAATCCTCATAAATGGATGTTCACCAACTTCGATTGCAATTGCTTCTATGTTGCCGATCGCAAGGCGCTCATCGATACCTTAAGCATTCTTCCGGAATACCTGCGCAACCAGGCGACGGAGTCGGGCGCAGTTACCGACTACCGTGATTGGCACATCCCGCTTGGCCGACGCTTTCGTTCGTTGAAGCTATGGTTTGTGATTCGCTACTACGGGATTGAGGGCTTGCAGTACCACGTTCGCCGCCACGTCGAGCTCGCGCAGGAATTTTCGTGCTGGGTGCAGCAGGATGACCGCTTTGAGTTAGCGGCACCGGCTCCGTTGAACCTGGTGTGCTTTCGCCATCGGGGTGGGGACAAGGCGAACGAGGAGCTGATGAGTCGATTGAATGCCAGCGGCGACCTTTTTCTGACCCACACGCGATTGGACGGCAGATTCACGTTACGCTTGTGCATCGGGCAAACGAATACGGAACAGCGTCACGCTGAGGGGGCGTGGCGGAGAATTCAGGAAGAGGCAGGGAAGGTGTAAAGCCTCAGCTTTGCTCCTCCCTCGCGTCCGAGGCTGTTCGCTCGGCCCTTCGCTTTTCGCCCTTCGCCAGAAAAAGTCATAAACCTCCGGCGGAGACCAAAGGGCGATAGCGGTAGACGAGGAGGAATTATCGAATATTGAACACGCTCTTAGTCCAGCCGGCGGCGGATGCGCCCGTACCCACCCATGGCGTAATCCGTTCCAGGCGATGGTTGCCGTGCTTGTGGAACATCCAGCCGACTGCTAGCGCGAGGCCCACCGAGCCAACCTGCCACGCCGCAACGCCGGCGCACGACTGGGTGGGGATCCAATCTTCCCTGCCGCCATCGGAAAGCTCGCGGCAGGTTTTGACGGTATCGAGTACTCGCATTCCACTGTGAGCGTAAAGCGCGAGCAGTTGCTGCCGGTCGAAGAATTTATGCTGCGGCGGCCGGTCGGCTAATGGGGGGTGTGGGGTCTCGCCGCCGGCCGCAACTGGAGCAAAGGCGTCAGTCATCTTGGTTGCGGCCACTTCCTGTGCCGCAAGGGAGAGCGCGAGCAGGCTGCTGGCAACAGCCCATGCCAGGAGTTTTGGCGGGGTCATACATCCTGAACTTAGCAAATGTTGCCAGACGAGGAACTCCGGTAAACACCGCAAGTGCTGCGGATGTTGTACCTAAGCGCAAGCTCAAACTAGAGCCGGCAGGCTCCCCCTTTTAAGCCCGCCGGCCCAGCGTCAGCTACCGGAGGTAACTGAACCCTGACTTGACTAGGGGCAACCAGCTTCATCGGCAGCTCCGTCCGACCAAGTTGGCTTCTGTTTATTACATCGTCGGAAAAGGTACTAAACTTCAACGCAATGCTGGGTTATGATTTGGCGTCGCGCGAGGAGGCCGCTATGGGCGCGAGCGACTTCGAGTTCAGGTACCGCTTCTGGTTCTTCGGTGCGATCTTCTTCTTCGCTTTCGGCAGTTACAATCTGGATCACGTCAATGCCAGCCAGGCGCTAATCGAATGGATTGCGCGCCTGCGTGGCGTCGCTGCGGCAGACTGGCAGTACCACGCAATTTTTGCCATGGCGGCGCTTTTATGTATTGCGAATGCAGCGGTGCGCACTTGGGCGACGGCCTACCTCCATCCCGAAGTCATGGTCGATGGGCGATTACATACCACGCGCCTGGTAGCCGATGGCCCTTATCGCCACGTTCGCAATCCGTTGTATTTCGGAAATGTTTTACTGGCGATCGGGTTTGGCATGATGGCGAGCCGGGCTGGCTTTGTCATCCTGGTAGCGGGCATGATGGTGTACAGCTATCGGCTGATCTTGCGTGAAGAAGCGGGAATTCTGGCCAGCCGGGGCGAGAGTTATCGCGCCTACTGCGCGGCGGTGCCGCGCCTGCTGCCGGCGATGCGCCCCAGGCTGGCATCCTCCGGCGCAAAGCCGAATTGGAGCGACGGCTTCCTTGGCGAGGCGTTTATGTGGGTGCTGGCCTTGTCTGTCCTGGCGTTCGCCGTAGTGCTGAACCGGAAGGTCTTCTTTGTGGTGCTGGGCGCGGCGTATGTGGTGTACGCGGTTTGCTACGCCATGATCCGAAGACGACAGAACCCAATGACGACGGACGGGCGACACTCCGAAGCGGCACGTCCGCCGAAAAGCACTGGTTAGGGTAAGTCCGGGTCCTAATCCGTCTCGTTGCTGTATACCGGCTCCTCAAGCTCGAAGGGGACCTCGAGGCCGCCGCCGGAACCAAAGGCAGCTTCATCGGCCAGCTTCTGCAGGTCCTGTTCGAATTCCCGGCTGCGCCAGCGCACCACCAGAAGCTCTTTGCGATCGCGGCCGTGGCCGTGACAAAGCGGGCAAAGAACCTCATCTTTTTCGGATTGCATTAGGCTCGCTCCAATCGATGGTTCTATTGCAAACCCGAATCGTGCCGGGCGCAGTGAGCCGGGTCACGCGCGAATGTGAGTGGTCTGGTCGAGTCGGCGAGCGGCGCCTCAGCGCCGCGTTCACGACGAGGAAAAATCTTCGGGGTTGTGGTGGTCATTGGAAGTGACGACCACAACCCCTGTTTCATTACGATGCACCCCAAACGCCGGCCTCAAGAGACTGTGTCACAACCGCGAATCAATTTGCGCGGTGGGAAGAACACTCAGAATTGCGGCAGAAACAGCCGCGCAGCGGCGGGATGATGATAGGCGTGGGCGGTAGCCCACGTTACGAGTAGGACAAAACGTGAGCCGCGGCAGCGGCGACACTTGCGACACAGTCTCTCAAGGCCGGCTTACGGAAAGTTGGGTTGCAGATGCCAACCGCCTGCTAATACGAATACCCGTCGGGCTGTGAAACTGCCCCCACCTCAACCTGCGTGTCGATGTATCCGCGACCCGACTCGATGGCCAGCTTGTCGAGTTCCAACAGCTTGGGATTAGTCACCGTCGCTTTGAGTACTGAGATGGCCGATTCTGCCGGCAAGCATTCAGTCTCTTCCAGCAGCGCGCCCAACATCACCACATTCGCCACCTTTGCCGAACCCAGCTTGTCGGCAATGTCCGAGGCCGGCACACAGATGAGGCGCGCCTGGCCCGCGCTGAAACCCTCGGGCGGCTTGGTGCTGTTGTAGAGAATCAGACCGCCGGAAGCAACGCTGGCCGCGAATTTGTGCAGCGACAACTCGTTCATCGCGACCAGCACGTCAGGCTGCGCGATCAGAGGCGTGCCGATGCGATCATGCGACAGGGTCACGTGACAATGCGCGCTCCCACTGCGCATTTCCGGGCCGTAGGACGGCAGCCAGCTCACTTCCAGGTGCTCCCGCAGGCCCATTTCGGCGAGCAACTGCCCCATCAGCAGAACGCCTTGACCGCCAAAGCCGGCAATCTTCACCGTCAGGTCGCGGGTGTGATGATGACGGCGTGGGGCCGCTACGTCGGTTGCGCCCTCGTTCACCTCCAACGCCTCCGCAATCGTCTTGTGCGGGACCTTCGCGTCCTCGGGAAGTTCGGGCTTACGATCGCGATAGACCCCGAGCGGAAAAGCCTTGACCAGCGTCTCGCCGACCCACTTGCGCGCGACCACCGGATCCATCTTGAGAATCGTCGGACAGGGCGACAAGAACTCGACCAGCGAGAAGCCGCCGCCATTCTTCTGGATTTCCAGCGCTTTCTTCACCGCTTTCTTCGCCTTCATGATGTTCTTCATATCGCTGAGGGCGACGCGCTCCAGATAGGTCGGAGTTTCCAGTCCAGCCAGCAGCTCGCAGACGTGGATGGGGAGTCCCTCATTGTGGGAGCGGCGTCCCCACGGCGATGTCGTGCTCTTCTGCCCAACCAGCGTCGTGGGCGCCATCTGTCCGCCGGTCATGCCATAAATCGAGTTGTTGACGAAGAAAACGCAAATGTTCTCGCCGCGGTTGGCGGCATGAATGATCTCGGCCGTGCCGATGGCGGCGAGATCGCCGTCCCCTTGGTAGGAGATGACGATCGACTCGGGATTGGCGCGCTTTAGCGCCGTCGCTGCCGCTGGCGCGCGGCCGTGGGCCACCTGCACATTCCCCACGTCGAAGTAGTAATATGCAAAAACCGAGCAGCCGACCGGACTCACGAAGATGCCTCGGTCCTGGAGTCCCAGTTCAACCAGCGCCTCGGCAATCAGCTTGTGCACCACGCCATGTCCGCAGCCGGGGCAGTAGTGCGTCTGGTGTTGCAGCTCGGCCTTGCGGGTGTATTTGTCGTAAAACGCCGGCGATTTTTCGTGAATAACCTGATAGCCTTCCACGATCTTCTCCTAACTGTCGCAACCTGTTCAAACAGCGTCATCCTGAGCGGAGCGCCCGCCGTGTTCTTCAACTCGCTTGCGAGCCGGGCGGCCGCGGAGTCGAAGGACCGCTATAATTCATGATCCGTCGCTCGGGTGCCGTCCCCAAAAGGGACTCGGGTTTCCTATTGCAGTACCCAGCACTCCACTGCGCTCCGTGCTGCGCTAAGTTCTTCCGCCTTTGGGCTCTCGCGTTCGCCGTACCGCACTGACGCTTGCACGCGAACCAAATGCCCGCAACCAACCCAAGATCGAACCCGACGCCGCGTGAGGCCAACACCGCAGCCAGTCCTACACGTGTGCTGCCATGCGCGCGAAAACCTGGGCAGTAATCTCGTCCGCCATGGGAACGTTGCCGCCCACCCGTCCGTAGTACTCCACGGGAACGCTGCCGTTCAGCGCCAGCTTCACGTCCTCAACCATCATTCCCGTACTCAGCTCTACCGCCAGAACCTGCTTTGTACTCTTCGCCGTTTCGCACAGCTCGCGCGAAGGAAACGGCCACAGCGTAATGGGACGGAACAGCCCGGCTTTCATGCCCTGCGCGCGCAGTTGGTCGACCGCCGTACGCAGCACACGCGAGACGATGCCGAAGCCCACCAGCAGCACGTCAGCATCTTCGGTAAGGTAATTCTCGTGGCGGCTCTCCAGCTCCTGCGCCAGCATGTACTTCGATTCCAGTTTGCGGACGTGCGCTTCCAGCGCATCCGGCTCGAGCACGATGGAGCTGATCATGTTCTTCTTGGTTTCCTTCGTCCCCTTCACCGCCCATTCTTTTTCCGGCGGCACGACATCGCGCATCTTAATTTCGAGGGGCTCCATCATTTGACCGACATAGCCGTCGGTCAAGATGACTGCCGGGTTGCGATACCGGTCCGCCAGTTCGAAAGCGAGTACGGTGAGATCGAACATCTCCTGCACCGAGGCCGGCGCGAGCACGATGTTGCGATAGCAGCCGTGGCCGCCGCCTTTCACCATGGCGAAATAATCGCTTTGTTCGGGAGCGATATTGCCCAGCCCCGGACCGCCGCGCACCACATCAACGATAACGCCCGGCAGCTCGGCGCCCGCCATGTAGGAGATGCCTTCCTGCATCAGGCTGAGCCCGGGCCCCGAAGAGGCGCTCATCACGCGCTGGCCTGCTGAAGCCGCTCCGTACACCATGTTGATGGCCGAGACTTCGCTCTCCGCCTGTAAGAACGTGCCGCCGACTTCGGGCAGCAGCAGCGAGGCGTATTCGGCGATCTCGCTGGCCGGCGTGATCGGGTAACCGTAGTAGGCGCGACAACCTGCCAGTACTGCGCCCTTGACGATGGCGACGTTGCCTTTACAGAGTTGTGGCATGGGCCACCTCCTGTTTCGGTGTCGCCGGCGGAGCGGCCGGCTTGGGCGGCGGCACCAGGCGTTCCACCGTGATCGCTCCCGGCTCGGGGCAGCAGTAGTAGCAAGCGCCACAGCCGGTGCAGTCCTCGCCGGTATATTGCGCCGGATGCACGCCGTACTTGTTCAGCCCGGGAGCCAGCTCAAGACATTCGGGAGGACATGAATCCACGCACAGGCCGCATCCCTTGCATTCTTCCTGATCGATAATCACGTTACCGCGCGGTTGCGATGTCATTGGTTTTCTAACCTCGCACTTCCACTGCATAGCTGTTGCGTTGAAACCAGCGTTGCTGTTCGCAATACTCGGACAATTCGCCGCGGAATTTGGGGTGGGCAATCTCGATCAGCGCCTCCGCTCGCTGGCGGACATTGCGCCCGTGGAGATAAGCAACCCCATACTCCGTCACCACGTAGTGCACGTCGCCGCGGCCGGTGAGCACGCCCGCGCCATGCGCCAGCCGCGGCACAATCCGCGAAACGGTGTCATTTTTGGCAGTCGACGGCAGGGCGATGATCGGCTTGCCGTATTTCGAGCGGGCTGCCCCGCGAATGAAATCGAGCTGCCCGCCGAAGCCGCTGTAGAACTGCGGCCCGATGGACTCGGCACAGACCTGCCCGGTGAGATCGACCTCGATGGCGGAGTTGATGGCCACCATGCGATCGTTCATCGCAATGCGGAACGGGTCATTGGTATAGGCCGAAGGATGGAACTCGAAGATGGGGTTCTCATCGATGAAGTCGAAAAGCTGCCGCGTGCCGAGCACGAAGCCCAGGATGATCTTGCGCGGCTTCATGTTCTTGCGGCGCCCGTTGATGACCCCGGCTTCGATCAGGGGGATCACATTGTCGGCTATCATCTCCGTGTGCACGCCCAGGTCTTTGCGGTCCATCAGGTTGGGCAGGATGGCGTCAGGAATCGCTCCGATCCCACATTGTAAGACTGAGCCATCTTCGATGAGCGTAGCTACGCGCGCCCCAATCTGCCGGAACACTTCGTTACTGGGGTGGGGCTTCGATTCGCAGAGCGGACGCGACAATTCGACGATAGTATCGAGCTCACTGACATGGATAAAGCTATCTCCATAGGTGCGTGGCATCTGCGCATTGACCTGCGCCACCACATGGTGAGCGTACTTCGCCGCCGTGAGCGTGCAGTCCACGCCCACTCCGAAGCTGCAATAGCCGTGCGGATCGGGCGGTGAGACTTGGATCAGGGCAACGTCAATCGGCATCTCGCCGCTCTCGAAGAGCGCTTCCACCTCGCTCAGGAAGATGGGCGTGTAATCGGCGCGGCCATCATTCACGGCCTCGCGTACATTGCCGCCGACAAACAACGCGTTGTGCCGGAAGTGCTCGGCCATGTCGGGGGCACAATACGGTGAAGTGCCGGAGGTCAGCAGGTGCATCAGTTCAACGTTCTTGACGTAAGGAGCGCGCACCATCAGCGCTTCCACCAGTGCTTCAGGTTCGGCGCAGCCGGGGTGAATGTATACCCGCATACCCGATTCCACACAGCCCATGGCCTCGCTGGCGGCTACCAAGCGACTGCGGTAATCATCGATCCACGACATGGACCCTCTCAGCCTTCTAAACCGCGCCACACGCCGCGATGCGGAACCCCGCCGCTCAAGCGGAGACGACTTCTGATTTCACCGAATAGCCGGCCGTCGCGCGCTCATGTCCGAGTGCGGCGTAGTAAATGGCCAGATGGAAAAATTTGTCCAGCATCTCCAACAATTCGAGCTCACCGAAAATTTCCGCCGGCCGCTCCAGTTGGGCGTGCTTCTGCAGGTAATCCCACAGGTTCTCGCGGACCAGGCAGATCATCCAGACCACCTGGCTGACGGGCACGCCTTGCGCCGCACGCCGCGCTCCGACTTCGAGATAGCGCGCTTCGATATCGGCTTCCGTCTTGCCCAGCAGCCATTCGCCGAGATGGTGGTAGACCTCGTACACCTTCTCGGCGAGCTCGCTGGCCGGCACGTTGGCGTAGGCGGAGCATCTATCGCATTGACGGTAACGGACTTGCAGGCTGCGAGCCAGTCCATCGGAGTGATTTTCGATTAGTTTGACCAGGCGATATGCGTGCAACATGCGGCCACCTCTCCACCTCGGCCGCGGCTGCATAAGGCAAGGTGCACCAACGGCTTCGGCCCTCACACTCTTACTCTCAAGTCTCGCTTACGGTGGAGGAATGGGCCGTGATTCGAATCACCCGCAAAGGTGACTTAGGTCACGAGAAGCCACTATTCGCCATTCGCTTTTCTGGATCTTCTTTGCGCTAGCGGCAGGCTGTGCAGTTTGGACCAAAGCAGTTATCTCCCTGTCGTCCAGAACGGCCGGCCTAAGCTTCACAAACCAAGCGAATGGCGAAGAGCGAATGGCGAATGGCGAAGAGCGAAAACCGGCCTTCATGACATTTGTCACTCCCATCCGCTGACAATCGCCACTACTGGCCAACTTGCAGATCGGCGATGATCGCTACCGTAGTCGAAGAAAGAAGCAGCACGGGAGAGAACGATGTCAACCGCACTTCTCGAAATGCCGCACAACGCGACCCTTCCGCAACCGTCGTCCATCGCTCGGACGCGCAGTTTGAAGAAGAGCTACGGGATGATCGTGGCTTTGCACGACGTCAACCTTGAAATTCGCGCCGGCGAGCTGCTCGCATTATTGGGGCCGAACGGCGCGGGCAAGACCACGCTGGTGCATGTACTGCTCGGCATGGCACGGCCTGATTCCGGATCAGTGTCGGTTTTTGGCGCTAATCCCTACACTGGGGAAATTCAGACTCGCGTTGGCGCAATGCTGCAGGTCGGCCGGGTGCCGGAGACGCTGAAAGTCCGCGAGCACATCGACCTGTTCTCGTCCTACTACCCGAGTCCGCTGCCCATTGAAGAGACGCTGGCAATCGCCGGCCTGACCGAGATCAAGAATCGCCCTTACGGTGAGCTGTCTGGCGGACAGAAGCAACGCGTGCTGTTCGCCATCGCCATTTGCGGCGATCCCGACCTGCTCTTCCTCGACGAGCCCACCGTCGGCCTCGATGTCGAATCGCGCCGCCTCATGTGGACGCAGATTCGCTCACTGATCGCACGCGGCAAAACCATCTTGCTCACTACGCACTACCTGAACGAAGCCGACGCGCTCGCCGACCGCATCCTCGTGCTGAACAAGGGCGCGATCGTCGCCGAGGGCACGCCCGCCGAGATCAAGGCACGCGCCATAGGCAAGCAGATTCGCTGCGCCAGCCGGTTGTCGCTCGATGAAGTTCGCCAGATTCCCGGTGTGCTGAGCGCCAAGTCCGATCGCAACACTTTCGAGATTCAGGTCTATGCTGCCGAGCCCGTTGTCCGCGAACTGTTGCAGCGCGATGACTGGCTGAGCGATCTGGAAGTGACCAATGCAGGCCTGGAAGAGGCATTCCTGGCGTTGACGCAAAACCACAACTCTGAGAAGAGGGAGAACTGAGATGGCTGCCACTACTTTTCCTGCTCCTGTAGTTCTTGGCAAGCGTTCACTAGCGCAAACCCTGGCGATTCATGCCAAGGAAGCCAAGTACGAGCTGATCAACAAAACGCGCATCCCGATCTATGCCATCTCGACCATTGTTTTTCCGCTAATGTTCTATGTGTTGTTCGGTATTGTGCTTCCCGGCGGCAAGGACCGGCAGGACACTGCCACGTACCTGCTGGCGACCATGGGATGCTTCGGCATCATTGCCGTGGCGCTGTTTGGCTTCGGCGTGAGTCTCGCCATGGAGCGCGGCCAGGGCTGGCTGCAAATGAAGCGCGCGTCTCCCATGCCGGTGAGCGCGTACTTTCTCGCCAAATTGTTCGCGGCGGTGGTTTTCAGTACGGTGATCATGCTACTGCTGTTAACGGTTGGGATCACGTTCGGCGGAGTGCGTATGCCGCTGGCCACCGCGGCCAAGCTGGTCGGCATCCTGGTCGCGGGGTCGATTCCCTTTAGCGCAATGGGCCTCGCCATCGGCTACTTCGCGAAGCCGAATTCGGCACCGGCCCTTGTCAACCTCATCTACTTGCCCATGTCGTTCTGCTCGGGGCTGTGGATTCCGCTGTTCATGCTGCCGCATGGATTGCGCGTGCTGGCGCAGTTCCTGCCGCCGTATCACCTGGCGCAGCTCGCGCTGGACACGATCGGCATGGAACAGCATCCCACGCCGGCATGGGGACACCTGGAAGCGCTAATCGCCTTCACGCTTATGTTTCTCGGGCTAGCCGCCTGGGGCTATCGCCGCGATGAAGGCAAGACGTATGGATGAGGGAAGCCGCGATTCACCTTTCGCTCTTCCCTACGGCGGTTCATGAGGGTAGGCCGCTCATAGGGAATGATCGTCGATTGGGATCTCTGGCGAAGGGCGAAAGGCGAAAGGCGATGAGCGACAGCGTGAATCCAAAGGCCCAGCCGGTTCGTATAGAAGAAGAATCTTGAGCAGCGGGAGGAGCCATGCAAAGCAAAACTGCACAATGGATTCTGTGGGCGATCACGATGACGATCCTCTCGGCCCTGACGCTCAGCGGACATTTCGAGTTGTTGGCCCTGGCGATCGTCCTCTCCTCGCTCGTGTGGTACACGTTAGTACCGCGCACGACGTCCAGATAAGAATAGAATCGGTATAGCCGGTGGGGAACAGCCTCATGAACGCCATTCAGAAAATCTGGTACTGGATTTACCCCTCGACCGACGAACACAAGTGGTTTCCGGTCGTGTGGCTGCCATTCATGATCTGGTTCTTTATCGACCCGATCTGGTGGCAGCATCGTACCCCGCTGCTGGTCATCGGCAACACGATCTTTGGCCTGGTTTTCATTTGGCTGTACCTCTATGCCTTTTCGCACCGCGAGCCGTATCGGCTATACGCCACGATTGCCATGCTGGTGATGGCAGCATGCCTGGTGCCCACGAGCAATGGGGCGGTGTGTGGCCTGTTTATCTACGCCATCGCCGCCGGGGCTTTCACGACGAATCGCTCGCGTGTCATCGCCCTCATGGGCATCGACCTGGGACTGCTGGGACTCTATTCCTATCACCTGAGGCTCCCCTTGGTTTTTTGGGGCTCCATGCTGCTGCTCATCGTTCTGGTGGGCGTAGCGAACCATCTCGGGGCTGTTGCTCATTGCGCCGGTGAGGAACTGCGCAAGGCTGACGCCGAAATCGAGCATCTCGCGAAAGTCGCCGAGCGCGAGCGCATCGCCCGCGATTTGCACGACCTGCTGGGACACACGCTCTCGCTGATCACGCTGAAGGCGGAGCTGGCGCGCAAGCTGGTCGATCGCGATCCGCAACGTGCCAAAGAAGAAATGCTGGACGTGGAGCGCAGCTCGCGCGCCGCCCTGGCCGACGTGCGCGAGGCGATCAGCGGCTATCGCGGCGAAGGACTCGCCGCTGAGCTTATCCGCGCGCGTAAGACCTTGGAGACCGCCGGCATCGCCGTGAACTCGGATATAGCCGAGGTGCCGCTGAGTCCCGCGCAGGAGACCGTCTTGGCGCTCGCGTTGCGCGAGGCAGTTACCAATGTTGTTCGCCACGCCCAGGCCCAGGAATGCGATCTCCGCCTGCAGCGGAATGAAGACTTCTGCACGCTGGAGATCGCCGACGACGGTCGCGGCGCCGATGCTCCCGAAGGCAACGGTCTGCGCGGCATGCGCGAACGGCTAGAGGCCCTCGGCGGCTCGCTCCAACGGCAAAGCCGCGCCGGAACCCGCCTGGTTATCCAATTGCCGCTCAGTCACCCCATAGCGCCAACCGCGCGCGCGCTGGGTACCCCGGTAGCCACGGCTGCGCCTGCTCTGCGAAACTGAGAGCATGGCACCAGCCAAGCGCGACAAGATCCGTGTCGTCATCGCCGAAGATCAAGCCATGGTGCTGGGCGCCCTGGCTGCGCTGCTGGAAATGGAAGCCGACGTCGAGGTGATCGCACGCGCCCGCAATGGCGAAGAGGCGCTGCGCATCGTCCAGGAGCAGCGTCCCGACGTCTTCATCACCGACATCGAAATGCCCAAGCTGACGGGGCTGGAGGTTGCCGCCGAACTCAAACGGCGCGGCGTGCCCGTGCGTGTGATCATCCTCACCACATTCGCTCGCGCCGGATATCTGCGGCGTGCTCTCGATGCGGGCGCGTCCGCTTATCTGCTGAAGGACATGCCGGCCGAGCAGCTAGCCGAGGCCGTTCGTCGCGTCTGCCGTGGGCTGCGCGTCATCGATCCGCAACTGGCGGCCGAGGCCTGGAGCGACGAACCCGATCCTCTGACCGAGCGGGAGCGCCAGGTGCTGCGCATGGCAGGGGAAGGCATGTCGACGCTGGATATCGCCAACGAGTTGAACCTGTCGGAAGGGACGGTGCGGAATTACCTGTCCGAGGCAATTAACAAACTTGGCGCCGCGAACCGGGTGGAGGCCTCGCGCATCGCGCGCGCGAAGGGATGGCTGTAGGGTAGAGCAGGCCCGCACTACCTGCTGCTTCAGTTCGCCGCGGATGCGGCCTTTGCTTTGTTCCCCAGCACCCGCTCCTTCGTCGCGGGCGGCAGCGTCTCGCACGCAGTACGCAGCACCACCCGCGGCGCGCGGTCGCGGATGGTGATCAGGTACTCGACAGTTTGCTCGCGATTGAACTTGGCCGCTTCGCGCAGCAGCCAGCCGAGCCCCTTCTGCACCATGTCATCCTCATCCCGCAGCAATAATTCGGTGATTCGCTGGATCTGCTCGAAGTGTTTGTGCTGCCGCGTGCTGTGGATCAGGCTGACGGCTGCGGCGCGGCGATGCCAGCGGTTCTTCGACTTTGCCCATCGCATCGGTCGTGGCAGGTATTTCGCATCGGCAGCAATCATTGGACCCAGCAAGTAGTGAACCAGGCCGTCGTGATCGGCCCACGCGCTAATGCGATCCAGCCAGCTTTCGAACAACTTGAACTCCGGCTTGGCGAACTCGTCCACCATGCCTTGCAGCATGAGTACAGCAAACACTTTTTCCTCAAGTACATTGCCGCGAAAAAGCTGGTCGGCAACTTGTACCAGATAGGGCACGCCGCTTTCGGCAACGATGGTCCGCCGGAACCGCACGGCAATTTTGCGCAGCTCGTGGGTGTACCATCCGCGCGATTTGACGTTGTTCTTGAAGAACCATTCAACTTCTGCGCTGTGCGGTGCAGACGCGCCGTTCACGAGCACGCGGCGAATGTGCTTGGCGATATAAACAGGGGACTTGGACATAGCAGTTGGCAGTTGGCACTTGGCCAAACCGGCCGCGACTTATTAGCGCTGAACAAATTACCTCATGGCGTAGACGCTAAATGCCGGAAGCGCTACGTGCCAATGCCAAAATGCCAGATGCTAAGTGCTAGTTACTTCCTTCCTCATCGCCTTGTCATAAATCCACAGCAACGCCGTGGTCACCACCCCGACTCCCATGACGATCCACCACATCAGCGCAGCCTGGTGCTTCACCTCGCCGAAGTAGTGCAGCAGGAAACCGCCGACCGGGCCGGCGATCAGCGAGCCGATGCCCAGCGGCAGAAACGCGAATCCCATATACGTTCCTTGCTGTCCCGAGGGCGCCAGCCGCGAGATATATTCGTAATAGCGCGGCGATTGCGTGATCTCGCCGAGCGCGACCGCGACTAGCGTGAGCACGACGCCCGTCACCGTCGGCCTCACGATGAGCATGATCCACGCCAACGCCGTGATGAGTGTTCCCAGAATAATTGCCGTGAACGCGTGGATTTTCTGCGTCAACAGGTTGATTGCGACGGTCAACGAAATCACCACCAGCGGCCCCGTGACCAGCAGCAGTTCGGTATCAGCGCGAGGATTGATGTACTCGTGGACATACAGCGGCAGGGTGATGAACTCCTGCCAGTAGACGATCCAGTATCCGGTGAAGATCAGCAGAAAGAGCATGAAGCGCGGATTGCTAATGACGGTCCAGAAATTCCGCCCGGCCTGGGCCAGACTTGTAGTTTCCACTTCATCGTGCCGTCGAGGCTCGCGGAAGAACAGCAGCACCGCGATGAACATCAGGAACACGCTCAGCGCCGCCACGCGGAAGACGTTCTGCACCTGCATGCGCTGATGGACATAGGAGGCGACATACGGCCCGGCAGCGCCCCCGATGTTCACCAGCGTGTAGTAAATCGCGTAGCCGATGGAACGGACGTTTTCCTTCGAGGCGCGTGCCGTCGTTCCAACCACGCTCGGCTTAACCAGGGCGATCCCCAGCGCCGGCAAGGCCAGGACAAAGATAGCGAGTGCCAGCAACGGCAGCTGCTGGCGAATGGGAGCCATCCACGGCGCGCCTAGCGATCCCAGCAGGAAATACGCGCAGCTCAGGATCAAGTACGCGACCGAGAGCGCACGGCGGAAGCCCATGCGATCGGCAACCGCGCCGCCGAAGACCGCCAGAAACCAAACCAGCCCGCCAAAGAATCCGGTAAGCGTGCCTGCTTGCTCGATGGGAAATTTCAGCGTTTCGTGCAGGTAGCGCGCCAGCGACGCGAATGCGGCGTAGTAGGACAGCCGCTCGAACAATTCGCTGAGGTTAGCGACCCAGAAGGGCCGCTCGAAGCCAGTGCGGATGTCGCGCCACCGCTGCGCCAGGGTTGGAGCAGTCGTGGGTTGCGGGTTGCCGGTTACCGTCGTCATTTATGAGTACCCACTTCAGCCCCGAATAGCCGTCTCTCGACCTCTGCCGCCGACATCCCCGCTACGCGAACCACCTTGTTGCGGCTGCTGCGCCCGGTCGCTATCGTAACCGACGACCGTGGCACATTCAAAAGCTCCGCGAAAAACTCTATACAGGCCTCGTTGGCGCGGCCATTGATCGGAGGCGCCGTGATCGCCAGCTTGAGCGCGTCCCCGACGCGCCCAGTGATCGCATTCCTCTTCGCGCGCGGCTGCACCTTCACTGTCAAGCACGCACCCTCCGACGTGTCGCGAACCATCATGGCTTGGCGCGCTCTCCGAAAAGCGCCGTCCCGATACGCACGCAGTTCGAGCCTTCTTCAACGGCCACTTCGAAGTCGTGCGACATGCCCATAGACAGCACTTCGAGGTTGATGGAGGGCAACTTCCGCGCGGCCAGCCGCTCGCGGAGCCGGCGCAGTTCGCTAAAGTACGGTCGTGCCCCCTCCGGAGCCGCGGTGAACGGCGGTACTGTCATCAGGCCCTGAACCCGCAGGCGTGGCCACATGTGCGCGGTGGCGACGATGTACTCCAGCTCCGGTGAATCGGGCGCAACCCCGCTCTTGGCCTTCTCGCCTCCGATATTGATCTCGATCAGCACGTCAAGAATCTTGCCCAGCTTTTCAGCCGCGACATTCAGACGATCGCCCAGCTTGGCCGAATCCAGCGAGTCGACGGCATGAAACAGCTCCGTAGCGCTGCCGGCCTTGTTGGATTGCAAATGTCCAATCATGTGAAACTCGGCGTGTTCTAGACCCTGAAGCGCGCCCCGCTTTTCGGCAAACTCCTGCACGCGATTTTCACCGAACAACCGCTGGCCGGCTTCATACGCTTCGAGAATCCACTGGGCGGGAACGGTCTTGCTGACGGCCATCAGGCGAATGTCTTCGGGAGCTCTGCCCGCGCGCTTGGCCGCTCGCGCCATGCGCTCATGAATCGCAGCGAGATTTTCGGCAACGCTCATGAGAGCTTCAAAACGACCCGATCATTTTGCCGCGAGATGCCGCAGCTCCTGCCAGACCGTTTCCACCTGCTCCTCCAATGCTTCGATCGAGCCGGAATTGTCAAGAACATAGTCCGCGCGACGTGCCTTTTCCTCATCGCTCAGTTGTGCTGAGCTGCGCCGCTCCACTTCCGCGCGCGCCTCATCCAGCCGCATCCCTGTTCGGCGGGCAAACCGTTCGGCCTTCTGCTCGGTCCCGCAAGTCACGACAATGATCTTGTCGAAGTCTTTCTCCACGCCCGCCTCGAAGATCAACGCCGCTTCCACCACCGCAACGCCATGCGGAGCTTCGCGCTGCATTTCGTTCATCCAGCGCTTCTGCGCTTCAATCACGGCAGGATGCACAATCGCGTTTAACTCGTCGACGCGATTGGGGAAGACGGCCTGGGCGAGCTTCGCCCGGATGATGTTTCCGTCCCGGTCAAGGATCTGATTGCCGAAGGCGCGAACAATCTCGCCGTGAATCGCCGAACCGGGCGCATAGAACTGGTGCGCAAGCGTATCCGCAGCAAGGAAGTGCGCGCCGCGGCGCACGAGCATCTCGGCCACGACGGACTTGCCGCAGGCAATGCCCCCGGTGAGGGCTACCCGAAGCACGAGTCGCCCCCTATGGCAAGCTGATTCAGCAGCGAAATTTGCATGGAATATTCAGGCAGACCGCAGTATATAAGGTCGGTCCTACAGACCCGCCTCGCATGCATCTCGCGATTCGTTTACAATCTTTTGTCTTGTGGTTCCCGGCGCGCTGCCGTATTCTGCCGGACTGCGGTATCTATCCTTCCCATCAAATTGGGCCATCGCGCCCATGGAGGTTTCATCGTGAAGCTGACTCCTGGAAAACTCGCGGGCATGAAAGCCGTTTCCAACCAGCGCGGCGTGATCGCCGCCGCCGCTATGGACCAGCGCGGTTCGCTGAAGAAGGCCATCGGCCCCAACGCCGGCGACCACGAACTGGAAGAGTTCAAGACCCTGGTCACCCAAGTCCTGACCCAGCATGCCAGCGCCATCCTGCTCGACCCCGAGTGGGGCCTGCCCGCGGCTCGTGCGCGCCACAAGGGCTCGGGCCTGCTGCTGGCCTATGAGAAGACCGGCTATGACAAGCAGACCCCGGGCCGCCTGCCCGACCTGCTCGATCACTGGTCCGTGAAGCGGTTGAAAGCGGCGGGCGCCGACTGCCTGAAGATCCTGCTTTACTACTCGCCCGACGACAACGAGAAGATCAACGACCTGAAGCACGCGTGGGTGGAGCGCATCGGCGACGAGTGCCGCGCCAACGACATCCCATTTTTCCTCGAGATCGTTGGTTACAAGGAGGGCATGGACGAAAAAGGCCCCGAGTACGCCAAGCTCAAACCCGGTATCGTCACCCGCTATATGCGCGAGTTTACAAAAGACCAGTACGGCGTCGACGTGCTGAAGCTGGAAATCCCCATCAACATGCAGTACGTCGAGGGCGCGAAGTCGTTCAAGGGAACGAAGGTGTACACCAGGAAGGAAGCCATCGACCACTACAAGGCCACCGCGACCGCGACGGACAAGCCGTTCATCTATCTCTCGGCAGGCGTGAGCAACTCCGAGTTCATTGAGGACCTGGAGTATGCTGCCGAGTCCGGCGTGAAGTTCAACGGCGTGCTCTGCGGACGCGCGACCTGGGCGGACGGCATCAAGGTTTATTCCCAGCAGGGCGGCAAGGCCTTTGAAGCTTGGCTACAAGATGAAGGTGTGAAAAACATCGAGAACGTAAACAACGCCCTGAAGGCTGCCACATCGTGGTACAGCATCTACGGGGTGCAGGAGGCCGCGGCCACGCGATAAGAGGTAGAGCAGGCTTTCAGGCCTGCGTCAATGCGCACGGTACGGATGTCGGCGTGGTGAGATCTTTGACCTCACCACGCCGTTCTTGTTTGGAGCCGCCTGAAGGCCCGTTCTAACTATTTCTGAGCTTCGATCGGATTCGCGGGTTGTGCCTTCGGACGGTCTGACTCCGCCGCCATCTTCCGCGCGGCGTCGCTTGCCGGCGACTGGTTGGGGGGATGCAGCGTATCGAGGAACGCCACCAGCGCCGCGACCTCTGCCGGATTGAGCTGCTTGCCATAGGCGGGCATGTTGCCGCCGCCCTGCACGACCTGCCGCACCAGTTGCGCGTGCGTCATGCGCACGGCGACGCTATCCAGCGTGGGGCCGCGCTGCCCGCCGGAACCGCCGATGGAATGACAATTCCTGCACTGCTTCTCCTGAAACACCGCCGAGCCTTCACGCTCCAGCGGGGAACGGCCTTTGAGATATTGCACCGGTACGGGATCGCCGCTCCACGCGTCCATGATCGGGCTCCAGGGCGTGTAGCTGGCGAGATGGGTCAGCTCGCCGAGTGCAACTGCGGCCAGCAGTATGGTCAGCACGGCGATCGGCCGCCGCTTCCAGCTCTTCTCGCCTTCGCCCGCGAAGAACGGCAGCAGAATCAGGAAACCGAGGATCACTACCGGCGCAATCAGCAGCACCGGAGTTTCCATTTGCGGGGGCAGTAGCGCCAGCAGGGCATACAGCCACTGGAAGAAGAAGTCCGGCTTGGGTACCGTCTGGATGATGGTCGGGTCGGGTTGCCCGCTGGGGCCGTATGGCCCGAATACCGCCGCGCAAAACATGATGCTCGCAATGATGAACGAGGCGAAGATCATGTCCTTCCAGATGGCGCCGGGCACGAAGGGCATGCCGTCTTTGTGCGTCATTTCCGAGTACTCTCGGAGGTAAGTCGAGCGCCGCACCAGACGTCCGGGCATCGGCCATTCGTTGATGCCCAGCTTCAGCACCATCAGCAGGTGCAGTGAGACCAAAGCAATCAGCAGGCCGGGGATTACGAACACGTGCAGCGCGAAAAAGCGCGAAAGCGTATCGCCGGCGATGATGGGTCCGCCCAATAGCAAATGGACCACCCAGGCGCCGAGGAAGGGGACACGCCCACAGATCGAGGCTCCGATACCGAGCCCCCAATAAGCGTCCTGGTCGAAGCGCAGCACCTGTCCGGTGAAGGCCATGCCGAGGGTCATCAGCAGAAGGAAAATGCCGACAATCCACGTCAGCTCGCGCGGGAATTTGTAAGCCCCGAATAGCGCCACCTGGACCATGTGGATGAGCACGATGGCGACCATGAAGTTCGATCCCCAGCCGTGCACGCCGCGCAGAAACCATCCCAGCGGCACCCCATGGTTCAGGTAATTCAGGCTTTCCCAGGCTTGGCCGGCGGAAGGCACGTAGATGAGCGCCAGCATGATGCCGGTGAAGATCTGCAGGAGGAAGACGGTCAGCGCGGCGCTGCCGAAGACATAGAACCAACTGGCCGACTTTGTGGGCACGGGATGCCCCAGCGTCTCCTTGAGCACGGGTTCGATCTTCAACCGCTGCTCAAACCAGTCACCGATCTGGCTTAGCCTTGACATTCCTTGCTCCGCTTGACGAGGCTGGCGTGCGTGGATAACGTTGGCAATTGTCCGGCTTCGATCATCAGGCGTCCGTCTACCACTCTGTAGGGGTACTGGAACAGCCCGCGCGGTGGCGGGCCCGAGGCAACCGAGCCGTCCTGGTAGTACACGCCGCCGTGACAGGGACACATGAACAGTCCCGACTGCGGGAACCAGCGCACGGGACAGCCGAGATGCGCGCAGTTGATGGCGAAGATCTGAAACTGGTCGCCCTGAATGCGGCGTACCCAGCACGGCAGGTTGTCGGTCTGGCCATCCCAGGCATTGGAGATAGGATTCTTGTAGGTGGCCAGTCGCGTCTGGCCTTCTGGGAATTCGTCGAGCGCGCCCAGATCGACCCAGTCGCGATACTTGCCGCCGCTGCCGCGTACAATCGGCGAAACCAGATACCCGATCACCGGGGTCGCGAGTACAGCTACGGCCAAGCCATTCAGTAGAATGCCGAGTTTCACGAAAAAGTCTCGCCGCGAGGTGTCCTGCGCGCGCGCTACTGCCTGCCCGGATGTACCCTGCTCGCTCACTGCTGCCCTCCGGAAGAAGAAGTTGCCGCCGACGCTGTCGCCACGCCCTTCGGCCGCTGCGCAGCCAGCCATGCGACCACATCGGTGATTTCCTGATCGCTCATGGGATGTCCCGGCACATTGTTGCGCCAATCCGGCGCGTCGAAATCGGGGCGGCCGATGATGGTGATGGTCCGCAAGCCCTGATCGGTAATCAAGGTAAGGTAATGCGGATTCACGATAGATCCCACTTTGTCAGACCCGGTCCCGTTGTTGCCGTGGCAGCCGGCACAAAATGTCACGAATACCGATGCGCCCTGCTGCGGATTACCCGCAGCTTTAGCGGTGTAGGATGGCAGGGTCACACCTTGTAAGACGTCGGGCTTGCCCCAGCGTTGGCGGAGTCCGCTAACCAGCGCGTCCACCTGCTTGCCGGTCAGAATTCCGCCTTCGCTCTGCGCGAAGGCCGACATTGGGGTACCCGGCCTGCCTTTCGCAATGACATTGCGGAGGGTTTTGTCGTCCACCAGCGCGAGATAGACCGGATCGCTGATGGGAGGAGCCGGACCAAGTTTCCCGTCCGCGCCATGGCATCCCGCGCAGTTCTGGCTGTACAGCGTCACGGGATCTACATTGTCCGAGGGACGGCGCACGATGTCGGCCGCCGCTGGCTTGCCGGGCAAACTGCAACCGGTAAGCGCCAGCAGCGCACTGAAGCAAGCACTAGCGACGACGGCGCGGAAATTCATTTGTGTTTGTCCTCGCCGTCGCGTTCTTCCATGATGCCGGGGGCCTCTATGCCAGCGCGCATCGCCAGCGGAATGTTCTCCGCCGTCAAGACTTTGTTCTGCCGCGTAACAACAATGCCGGCGGCGATGCCGAAGCCCGCCTGCGATATGGCAAACCACAACCAGTTAATGCGCTCATCCAGCAGCGGATTGACGTAACCGATGATCTCGTAAAGCAAGCCCGTCCAGAGCAGTGGGCCGATGATTCCGCCCAGCAAGATGGGCGCGCGCGGCACCATGGGCAGCATGGCGCCGTAGAGGAGTCCCACAAGCAGGCACATGGCGATGTGCATGGCCAGCGCGAAGAGGAACCAGCCGAAGTTGAAGTGGAGCAGGGCTTCCGTGCCAGGCATGGCACCGGGCGCATACAGCATGCCGGCTATCAGATTAATCGGATACCACACACTGTGGTACGCGGCGACTCCGTAGATCATGGCGAGAATGGCCATGACAACGCCGCCCGCGAGCCCGCCTTTCACGCCCGCCGACACGGGATAGGTCTTCAACGGTAGATAAGCGCGCGGGACCTCCTTCGCCACCGCAAGTCGCGCTACCGCGCGAGGAGGACGCACGGGCACGGGCTCATCGGCCCGCAGCGGTATCAATTCTTCATGCTCGTGCGGGAGCACCTCACGGAACCAACCTACCGCACCAAAGATGGCGACAATTGCCCCCAGCACGCTCACGATAGGGCTGGTGAGCAGGCCGAAGAAGATGAGCGCGCTGCCGATGGCCAGGGTGAACGGCCAGGCGGTTGGAGCCGGCATGAAGACGCCGTTTCTCTTGGCTTGTGGTTCTGCACTCATGCCATTGCTCTCCGCTGCATTTATCGTGCGATGAAGTACACCACCGACAGCACCACCACCCACACGCCGTCAACGAAATGCCAGTACATGGCAAACACATTGATCTTTGGCGAGTGCTCCTGCTTCACGCCGCCGGCCAGGGTTAACAGCAGGATGGTTGTTAACCCGGTAACGCCCACAATCACGTGAAACGCATGCAGTCCCACAAGCGAGTAGAAGGTGGTGCCGAAGAGATTAGTGCTGACCGTGAGCCCCTCGTGATAAATCAGCCGATACCACTCGCG
>Ga0335079_10000406_pt1 | contig 49673 bp, 39 predicted proteins | sample Lox_Sample_33_FD_206719 | JGI IMG/M metagenome (GOLD analysis project Ga0335079, IMG submission 206719) | Soil microbial communities from Loxahatchee National Wildlife Refuge, Florida, United States - Lox_Sample_3.3 | ecosystem: Environmental > Terrestrial > Soil > Wetlands | place: USA...
TGCTGCCGCTCATCCGGGGGACGCTTCATAATATAGAGACTCTCGGCATCCCCGATGCGCTCACCGGGCCGATCATGCGGGGCGACATCGAGACCGTGCGCGACCATCTCGAGGCCATGCATAAGCGGGCCCCGTCGCTCGCTGGTCTCTATCGGGAACTGGCCCGGCAAACCATTGGGGTGGCGAGGGAACGGGGAAGCATCACGCAGGAGACGGCAGATGAGCTGGTGAGCCTGGTCTCAGGGTGATGTGCAGCATGCGAGATGGGGTAAGGGCCTCTGCGTCGTGCGATCACAAATATGCACAGAGTGCCCGGAGTTGCTGGGCCAGGTTACGAGACGAAAGATAAAAAAGAATAATAAGGTTGAGAAAGGAGATTGTAAAGCATGATAGTTATAGGAGAGAAGATCAGCGTCATGGCAAAGAAGGTGCGTGAGGCGCTCATGAAGCGGGATGCCAAGCCGATTCAGGAGCTTGCCGTTGCGCAGGCCAACGCAGGCGCGCACTACATCGATGTGTCCATCGGCCCTGCCGAGGATGACGGCCCCCAGCTCATGGATTGGGCCGTAAAGGTGGTGCATGAGGTCGTGCAGAAGCCCATCTGCCTCGACACGACCAACGTGAAGGCCATGGAAGCGGGCATCAAAGCGCACAACAACACCTGGGGCCTGCCGATCGTCAATTCGACATCGAACGAGCCCGAGCGTTTTCCGATGCTGGAACTTGCCGGCAAGTACGGCACCAAGGTCGTTGCGCTCACCCTCGGGAAGGGCGGCCTGCCGGCTGACGCCGAGGACCGCTGCGTCATCGCATCGGAGATCATGGCCCGCGCCATGGAGTTCGGCGTGCCCATGGAGAACATCCTGCTCGATCCGCTCATACTCCAGATAGCGACCATGCAGAACCAGGCCATCCAGTCCGCCCGGGCGATCAAGATGTTCCGCGACCTGAACGATCCGCCTATGAGCACCGTCGTCGGTCTCTCGAACATCTCGAACGGCGCGCCCAAGCACGTGCGCCACATCATCAACCGGAACTATATGACCATGCTTCTCATGGAAGGACTCACGCACGCGATCATCGACCCGCTCGATAAGGATATGATGGATACGGCGAAGACCGTCGAAATGATCATGGGCAAGACCATGTACGCTCATTCGTTCCTGGAAATGTAAAGAAGGACCCATCGACGGCCATCGCCCGTGCCTGTTTTCTGGGCGGGAATTCAATATGCAATTGGCCGGTTCTCTAAACCGGTGTTACAATTTGTGCTATTTCTCTGTTGTTTTCAGGATGCAAATCTGATAAGATGTGCAACAATTTTTCGAGGAGGCTATAAATCATGGCACTCGTAATACCTAAAGAGTCTTACAATGGCAAGATTTATAACGTGCAAATCGGGTCCGGCGCAAAAGTTGTGACGATCGGGGGTGCAAGCGCCCTTCCTTACCTCTCGTTCGAGGGCACGTTCCCGAACAAGCCGGCAGTTGCGCTGGAGATCATGGATATCGCACCCGACGACTGGCCTGAGACCGTCAAGAAGGCCATTGGAGGGTCGGCTTCGAATCCGGCCCAGTGGGCGAAGTTCTGCCAGCAGCAGGGTGCCGACCTCGTGGCGCTCAGGCTCACGGGCACCCATCCCGACCAGCAGAACAAGAGCGCCGATGATGCTGCAAGGGTCGCGTCGGAAGTTGCGGCAGCCATCGATATTCCGCTCGTCATTCTCGGCAGCGGGCACGTGGAGAAGGACACCCAGGTGCTCCAAGCAGTGGCGGCAGCCACCCGCGGCAAGAACTGCGCGATCGGGAAGGCCGTAGAGGAAAACTACAAGACCGTTGCCGCGGCGGCGATGGCCAATGATCACAAGCTGATCGCGATGAGCCAGCTCGATGTGAACCTGGCCAAGCAGCTGAATATCCTGCTCACCCAGATGGGCTTTGACAAGGAGCGGATCATCATGGATCCCATGTCCTCAGCCCTCGGCTATGGCCTCGAATACACCTACAGCGTGATGGAGCGTATTCGTCTGGCCGCGCTCCTGCAGAACGACCCCATGATGCAGACCCCGGTCGTTTGCGACATCGGCGCGAACGTCTGGAAGGTCAAGGAGACCATGGCGCCCGATGCCGAGGTGCCGGAATGGGGGAGCCTTGAGGACCGGGCTCTGGCCTGGGAGGCCGTGACCGCCTCCGCCATGATCACCGCGGGCGCGGATATGCTGATCATGCGGCATCCCGGTGCGGCAGCAAAAGCTAAGGAAGTCATCTCCGAGCTGATGTAATCAAACAAATTTTTACCACAGCGGTCACAGAGGTAATCCTCATACTGATTCACGATATTCTCTGTGCTCCCGGTGGTTAAGCCTTGAAAGGAGCCATTCCATGGCACTCTCCGGTGTTGAAATATTCAAGCATTTGCCGAAAACCAACTGCAAGAAGTGCGGCCATCCCACCTGCCTCGCCTTCGCCATGAAGCTGGCCGCCAAGCAGGCAAGCCTTGATGCCTGTCCGGACGCGTCCGAGGATGCAAAGAAGATACTGGGCGAATCAGCCGCACCGCCGATCCGGGGCATTTCCCTGGGCACGGGCCCGAAGGCCGTGAAGGTCGGCGAAGAAATCTGCATGTTCCGCCACGAGAAAAAATTCTTCAACCCGAACGTGTTCGCCGTTGCGATCAAGGCCTCCGAGGCCGGAGACGCTGCAGCAAAGAAGATCGACGCCGTGAACAAATCCGAGATCGACCGCGTGGGCCAGAAGCTGCGGGTCGACGCCATTGCCGTGACCGATGAAGGCGGCGATGCGGCCAAGTTCGCCTCCGTCGTGAAGCAGGTCGTGGACGGTGCTCCCGGCGTGCCGGTCATCCTGGTGAGCAAGAATGCCGCGACGATCGAAGCGGGCATTGCCCATTGCGCCGACAAGAAGCCGCTCATCTATGCCGCCACCGCCGAGAACGCCGAGGCCATGGCAAAGATCGCGAAGGAGAAGAAGGCGTCCCTCGCCGTTGCCGCCGATGGCCTCGAAGCGCTGACCGCGCTTGCCGAGAAGGTCAAGGGGATGGGCGTGGACGACCTGGTCCTCGATTCGGGGGCCCGCAAGGCCAAGGACATGATCGAGCACTTTACCATCATTCGCCGTGCCGCCATCAAGAAAAACTTCAAGCCCCTCGGCTATCCGATCATCACCTTCGCAACGCGCGATAACTCCGTGTCCGAAACCATCGCCGCAGCGGTCGGGACAATGAAGTACGCTTCGATCATCGTCCTGAGCAATGTCGAAAAGTGGAAGATGCTGGCGCTGCTGTCCCTGCGCCAGAACATATACACCGATCCTCAGGTCCCGATGCAGGTGGCGCAGAACATTTACAAGGTCGGTGACGCCAAAGACGGCTCTCCGCTCATGATCACGACTAACTTCTCGCTTTCCTACTTCATCGTGCGTGGCGAGGTGGAGAACAGCAAGGTGCCGTCCTGGCTCGCGGTCATGGACAACGAAGGCCTGTCCGTGCTCACGGCCTGGGCAGCCGGCAAGTTTACGGCAAGCAAGATCGCGCAGTTCATCACCGAGAGCGGCGTGGAGAAGAGCACCGGCCACAAGGAGCTTATCATCCCCGGGTACGTCGCGATCCTCTCCGGGGCTCTGGAGGAAAAACTGCCGGGCTGGAAGATCACCGTGGGCCCGCGCGAAGCGAACCAGCTCCCGACCTTCCTGAAGGCGAGAGCGTAAAAACAGCTTCGCCACAGAGGACACAGCGAGAAGACGAAACGTCTTCTCTGTGTTCTCTGTGGTAAAAAATGCATTTTAAAGGAGTTAGCGATGTCAAAAGTCATTGCCACAGGCGCCATCCTGGGCGCACACTACTACGTGAAGCAGGCCGAGGCTCTCGTCGAGAAGGCCATCACGGAAAAGGGGACTGATTTTAAGTTCGAGTTCCCGGACACGGCGTACTTCCTCCCGCAGATGTTCACCATGACCGGCTTCGAGGTCCGGACGGTCGGGGACATGAAGGCCGCCCTCCAGCAGCATGTGAAGCCGCTCCTCACCGATGCCCCGGAGGACAAGCTGTATAAGCCTTATCTGGGAGAAGCGCTCGACGCCGGCATGGCGGCGCTCTTCGCCCAGGAGATGATCATGGCCATCCGCTACCTGTACGGCCAGGAGCCGGTGAAGGACGACTCCATCGGCCTCACCTACAACGGGTTCATCTCCGACACGATTCTCCGGAACCTCGGCGTTCAGCTGGTGGACGGATCCATGCCGGGATACGTCTGCATCATCGGCGCGGCCGACAGCGACGACCAGGCCTTCGACATTGCCCGGGACCTCCAGCAGAAGAACATCCTCACCCTGATGTGCGGCAACGTGAACGGCGACAGCATGACCAAGCAGCTGCTCCGCAAGGGCGTGCAGCTCGGCTGGGACACCCGTCTGGTCCCGCTGGGACCCGAGGTGGAGCACGCGATCTATGCTCTGAACTGGGCGGCGCGCGCGGGCATCACGTTCGGCGGCATGAAGGGCGGCGATTTCCAGAAGATCCTCAAGTACTCCAAGGACAAGGTCTTCGCGTTCGCCATGGTGCTGGGGCCGTTGAACGACCGGATCTGGACCACGGGCGCGGGCGCCATCAACATGGGATTCCCCGCGATCGCGAACACGGACATCCCGGTCGTGCATCCGACCGGCGTCACGATCTACGAGGAGGTCGAGAAGGAGCTCGATCCCAAGAAGCTCGTGGAGCGGTGCTTCGAAGTGCGCGGCCTCAAGATCACGGTTTCGAAGCCGCCGATCCCGGTCGCCTACGGCCCCGCGTTCGAGGGCGAGCGCATCCGCAAGGAGGATATGCACATCGAGATGGGCGGGCAGCGCACGCCGGCCTTCGAGTGGCTCCGCACGGTGGATATGAGCGCCGTTGAGGACGGCAAGGTCACCATCGTCGGCACAGACGCGGAGGCCCGGTATGCGAAGGGCGGGCAGATGCCGCTCGGCGTGGTGATCGACGTGGCCGGCCGCAAGATGCAGAAGGACTTCGAGCCGGTGCTCGAGCGGAAGATCCATCACTTCGTCAACGAAGCCCAGGGCATCTGGCACATGGGCCAGCGGGACCAGAACTGGTTCCGGGTCAGCATCAACGCTCTCAAGGAAGGGTTCGTGCTGAAGCACTTCGGGGACATCCTCGCGACCCAGCTCAAGCACAAGTTCAACAACATCGTGGACAAGGTCCAGGTGACCTTGTACGTGGACGAAGCCGATGTCAAGAAGATGCATGCCGAAGCGCTGAAGGCGTATCATGAGCGCGACGTCCGGCTTGCATCCATGACCGACGAGTCCGTTGACCTCTTCTATTCCTGCATCCTCTGCCAGAGCTTCGCACCGAACCACGTGTGCGTGGTGTCGCCGGAGCGTCTCGGCCTCTGCGGCGCCTATAACTGGCTCGATGCCAAGGCTGCCTACGAGATCGACCCGAACGGCGCGAACCAGCCCGTCCTGAAGGGCGAGGTCCTCGACCCGGTCAAGGGCCGCTGGAAAGGCGTGGACGAATATGTGTACACCAACTCGCATCAGTCGCTGGAGTATTTCAACGCGTACAGCATCATGGACGCGCCCATGACCTCCTGCGGCTGCTTCGAGTGCATTATGGCCATCGTGCCCGAAGCGAACGGCGTGATGATCGTAAACCGCGGCTTCACCGGCATGACCCCCATCGGCATGAAGTTCTCGACACTTGCCGGCACCGTGGGCGGCGGAGCGCAGACCCCGGGCTTCATGGGCATCGGGCGGTTCTTCCTCACCAGCAAAAAGTTCCTCTTCGCCGAAGGCGGTTTCAAGCGCGTGGTCTGGATGACCAAGAACCTGAAGGAGTCCTTTGCCGAGGAGTTCAAGAAGCGTGCCGAGGAGGAGGGCATTCCCGACCTGATCGACCGGATCGCGGACGAGACGGTGGCCGAGGATTCGGAGAAACTGGTGGCCTACCTTACGGAAAAGGGCCATCCTGCGCTGACGATGGATCCGATGTTCTAACATTCTGAAAGCTGGTAGCGTATCAAGCGCCCCTTCGGGGGCGCTCACTTCTCGAAGGCCGGATGTGCTGGTTGTCGCTTGCACCACGACCACGATGTGGAGAGGCTCAGACTTGGCTGCCGGAAAAATTGAAGGCGGCTATTTTTGTCTCAAGAGGGTTTACAAAATGGAAGAAAAGCTCGAAGGTATATATGCCCGATACCGGGAAAATGAAGGGAACCTGATCTCAATCCTGCAGGACATCGAGAGCGAGTTCGGATACCTCCGTGAGGATGCGATCTCCTGGTTCTCAGAGCGACTCGATGTCCCGCCGGCAAGGTTCTATGGCGTTGCCACATTCTACGCTCAGTTCCATCTCAAGCCCCGGGGGAAAAATATCATCACCGCATGCTGCGGGACGGCGTGCCATGTGAAGGGCTCCGAAAGGCTCATCAACAGCCTTACGAAGGAACTGGGCATCCCTTCGGGCGAGGACACGTCCGAAGACCTCAAATTCACCGTCGAAAAAGTGAACTGCGTCGGCGCCTGCAGCATCGCGCCGGTCATCATCTTCAATAAGGCGGTGCATGGCAAGATGTCGCCGGACAAGCTCATGAAAGAAATCAAGGGACTTAAGGCGGTCGAGACGGGGAACGCACAGAGTCAGTAGCGAATCTCAATAAACAAACAATGACCAGCAGGCAACGAGGACATTCAAACAGCTTGGTCATCGGCTCGTGGAGTTTATTTGTATATCGGGAGTTCATCATCGGTTGTTCGATGAATCTGGAGCATTCATGCATAAGGATATCTCGGTAAAGGTTTGTATGGGCACGGGCGGGATGGCCGCCGGCGGCGAGCAGGTGATGTCTTCATTCGAGAAGGCATTTGCGGCTGCGGGCATCAAAGGAAGCGTGGAGAAGCACTGCTCGGTGCACAAGGTGGGCTGCAGGGGGTTCTGCGCCCGTGATGTGCTCGTGGACGTAATCGTGGACGGGAACAAGTTCACCTACGAGTACATCAAGACCGATATGGTTGACCGGCTCGTGAACGAGCATATCATCGGCGGCACTCCTGTCGACGAATGGCTTGTGAAGGCCGACTATCACACGTTTCACGACAAGCAGGTCAAGGTGGTCCTTTCCGACTGCGGCGAGGTAGATCCCGAAGATATCGACTCGTACATCAGCCGCGGCGGCTACGAGGCGATGAAAAAAGTCATTGCCACCATGACTCCCCAGGAAATCATCGAGGTGATCAAGGCCTCGGGTCTGCGCGGCCGGGGCGGCGCAGGATTTCCCACGGGCCAGAAGTGGGACATGGCGATCAAAGCCCCCGGACCCGTCAAGTACCTTATCTGCAACGCCGACGAGGGGGACCCCGGTGCGTTCATGGACCGTTCGGTGGTCGAGGGAAACCCGCACGCGGTGATCGAAGGCATGGTCATCGGCGCCTATGCCATCGGCGCTCCCTATGGATACGTGTACATCCGGGCCGAGTACCCTCTTGCCGTTGAACGCCTCCATCTGGCGATCAAGCAGGCACAGGAGCGCGGTTTCCTCGGAAAGAACATCCTCGGGAAAGGCTTTGATTTCAAGATCAAGGTAAAGCTCGGCGCCGGCGCCTTTGTGTGCGGCGAAGAGACTGCGCTCATCGCTTCAATCGAGGGCAGGCGCGGCCAACCACGTGCCAAGCCGCCCTTCCCCGTCCAGAAAGGTCTCTGGGGCTACCCCACGATCATCAATAATGTGGAGACGCTCGCGAATGTGCCGTACATCATGAGGAAGGGCGCCGCATGGTATGCGGGCATGGGTACGGAGAAGAGCAAGGGGACAAAAGTATTTGCGCTCACCGGCAAGATCCAGAACTCGGGCCTCATCGAGGTACCGATGGGCATCCCGCTCAAAGAGGTCATCTACGATATCGGCGGAGGCATTGAAGGCGGCAGGAAGCTCAAGGCCGTCCAGACGGGCGGGCCGTCCGGCGGGTGCATTCCGTCGAGCATTGTCGATACTACGCTGGACTATGAATCGCTCGGCAAAGTCGGTTCGATCATGGGGTCGGGCGGCATGGTGGTTTTGGACGAGACCGACTGCATGGTGAACGTGGCCAAGTACTTCCTGCAATTCACCCAGTCGGAATCCTGCGGCAAATGCGTACCGTGCAGGATCGGCACCAAGCGTCTCCTCGAGATACTGACGCGGATCACTGAAGGGAAGGGCAGGGCATCGGACATCGATCTTCTCGAGACCCTGAGCAGCGATGTGAAGACATCTTCGCTCTGCGGGCTCGGTCAGAGCGCGCCGAATCCGGTCCTCTCCACGATCAAATACTACCGCGACGAGTATGAGGCGCACATCCGCGATAAGAAGTGCCCCGCGGGCGTGTGCAAGGACCTCCTGACATACAGTATTATCGAGGATGCCTGCAAGGGCTGCACGGCCTGCACCCTGGTCTGCCCGGCCGGCGCCATCACCGGTGAGAAGAAAAAGCCGCATACGATCAACCCGGACCTCTGCATCAAGTGCGGCGCCTGCTTCGACAAATGCAAGTTCAAGGCGATAAAAAAAGGGTAATTATGTCAAAGCTGACCATCAATAATATTGCGGTAACGGTTCCGGAAGGCGTAACCATTCTCGATGCTGCCCGGCGCAACGACATCTACATCCCGACGCTCTGCGATGACCCGCGGCTCGAGCCCCACGGCGGATGCAGGCTCTGCCTGGTCCAGGTAAAGGGCATGCCACGGCCGGTAACGGCCTGCACGACGCCGGTTACCGAGGGCATGGAAGTGGAAACATCGAACGAGCTGATCGAGCGGCAGCGCCGGACTGTTGTCGAACTCCTCCTTTCCGACCATCCGAACGACTGCATGGTCTGCTCCCGGGCCGGTGACTGTACGCTCCAGGAGCTGGCCTACTTCTACAACCTCCGCGCGAACCGCTTTTACGGCGAGCGGCGCCAGTATGCGAAGAAAGACCTGAACCCCTTCATCGAACGCGACATGGAAAAGTGCATTCTCTGCGGCAAGTGCGTGCGGGTCTGCGACGAGATCCAGGGCCTCGGCGCGATCGATATCGCCGGCAGGGGATTTACCGCCAAAGTAACGCCGGCCTTTGAGAAGGACCTGGATTGCGAGTTCTGCGGCCAGTGCGTCAGCATTTGCCCGACTGGCGCGCTCATGGGCAAGCAGTCGCTGGGCAAGGGCAGGCAGGTGGACGTGAAAAAAGTCGAGTCGGTCTGCTCCTATTGCGGGTGCGGGTGCAACCTGACCCTGCACGTATCGCGGAACGAAGTGGTGCGTGTGACCTCTCGCCGGGACACGATCAACGAAGGCTGGCTCTGCGTCAAGGGAAGGTACGGGCAGAGCTTCATTACCAGTCCCGACCGGCTGAAGACGCCTCTTATCAAAAAGGACGGCCTGTTCGTGGAGGCTTCCTGGGACGAGGCGTACGGCCTGATCGCGGAGAAGCTTTCGGCCATCAAAGCGAAACACGGTCCGGATGCCATCGGCGGCCTCGCCTCTGCCCGCTGCACGAACGAGGAAAACTATCTCTTCCAGAAGTTCATACGCGCAGGCATCGGCACGAACAATGTCGACCACTGCGCGCGTTACTGACACAGCTCTACTGTGGCCGGTCTGGCCACCGTATTCGGTTCCGGAGCAATGTCGAACTCTATTGCGGAGATCGAGAACAACGACGTCCTCTTCATCATCGGCTCCAACACCAAGGAGAACCACCCCATCGTCGCGCTTCGGATGATCAAGGCGAAGCGGAAAGGCGCGAAAATCATCATCGCCGACCCGCGCCGGGTGCCGCTCGTGCGGTTCGCGGATATCTGGATGCAGCACAAGCCCGGCACGGACGTCGCGCTCCTGAACGCCATGATGCATGTGATCGTGAAGGAAGGGCTCCTCAAGAAGGACTTCATCTCGTCAATGACCGAGGGTTTTGACGAGGCATTCAGAAGGAATCTTGACGAATACACTCCGGAGGTCGCGTCGAAGATCACCGGCGTGCCGGCGGAAACGATCGTGAAGGCCGCCCGCATGTACGGCGGGTCCGGCAAGGCCGGCATTTACTACACGATGGGAATCACCCAGCATGCGCACGGCACGGAAAATGTGTTCTCCATCGCCAACCTCGCGCTCCTGACCGGCAACCTCGGCAAGGAGGCCGCCGGCGTCAACCCGCTGCGCGGCCAGAACAACGTGCAGGGTTCCACGGACATGGGCTGCATTCCGAACAACTATCCGGGCTATCAAAACGTGACAACCCCGGAGCTCAAGGCCAAGTTCGAGACGCTCTGGAACGCGAAGCTCTCGGACAAGGTCGGGTTCACCGCGCCCGATATGCTCGCTGCCGCGGAAAAGGGGACGCTCAAAGCCATGTATATCATGGGTGAGAACCCCGTCATCAGCGACCCCGACATGACGCACACCATCAGGGCGCTCAAGGCGCTCGATTTCCTGGTGGTCCAGGACGTCTTCATGACGGAAACCGCGGCGCTTGCCAATGTGGTCCTGCCTGCCACGGTGTTTGCCGAGAAGTCGGGCACGTTTACGAATACCGAGCGGCGCGTGCAGCGGGTTCGGAAAGCAGTGAACCCTCCCGGTCAGGCCAGGGAAGATTCGCAGATCATTCTGGAACTGAGCAAACGGATGAATTACCCCATGGAGTACCGTACCGAGGAAGAGGTGTTCCTGGAGATCGGAAAGGCATGGCAGGCGCTTTCGGGCATGACCTATGCGAGAATCGATGAGAGAGGCCTGCAGTGGCCCTGCCCGACCCAGGACCACCCGGGTACGCCGTATCTGTTCAAGGGCGGGTTCCCGCGCGGCAAGGGCAGGTTCACGCCGGTCACCTACAAGCCATCGACAGAACAGACAGGCAAAGAGTATCCGTTCCTGCTCACTACCGGCAGGCTGCTGTTCCAGTATCACACCGGCAGCATGACGAGGCGGGTAAAGCAGATCGACCAGGTGTCGCCCGAGGCGTTCATCGAAATCAATCCGGAGGATGCGAAGGCCCTGTCCCTTGCCGAGGGAATGAAGGTGAACGTGACCTCGCGCCGCGGGTCCATCACCCTCAAAACGCATGTGACCAAACGTCCGGGCAAGGGCGTGGTCTTTATCCCCTTCCACTTCAAGGAAGCGGCGGCCAACATGCTGACGAGCAACGCTTCACTCGATCCCATAGCAAAGATCCCGTCGTTCAAGGTCTCCGCGGTTCGGATCGAAAAGGCGTAGCGATAGGCCAGCGCTGCCTGCATTGCAGCCAAGAATTGCGCTCAACAAGAAGCTTACGCAACTCAACATCAGAGCCTGAATTAACCGTGCAGACCGCTTGGACAGTTTAAACCGGTTCAACATCAAAATTCCAACGAGGGAGGTACAGAATGGCACTGGATCCAACGAAGCATGCAGACTGGGAGATCGCGGAAGATTCAGAGAAGCGCATGAAGCCGATCGCGGAGATCGCGGCGAAGATGGGACTGACGCAGGAAGAACTGCTTCCCTACGGCCACTACATTGCCAAGGTGGATTTCAAGAAGGTCCTCAAGAGGTTCGAGGGGAAGCCGGACGGAAAGTACATCGACGTGACGGCCATCACGCCCACGCCGCTCGGTGAGGGCAAGTCCACCTCCACCATCGGCCTCACCCAGGGTCTGGGCAAGCGCGGAAAGAACGTGATCGCCGCGATCCGCCAGCCCTCGGGCGGTCCGACCATGAACATCAAGGGCTCGGCGGCCGGCGGCGGCCTGTCTCAGGTCATCCCGCTCACGCCCTTCTCCCTCGGGCTTACCGGCGACATCAATGCCATCATGAACACCCACAACCTGGCCATGGTCGCGCTCACGTCGCGCATGCAGCACGAGTTCAACTACTCCGACGAACAGCTCAACAAGAGAAAACTGCGCCGGCTGAACATCGATCCGCACAACGTGGAGATGAAGTGGATCATCGACTTCTGCGCGCAGTCGCTGCGCGAGATCGTGATCGGCATGGGCGGCAAGTCGAATGGCTTCATGATGAAGTCCGGATTTGCCATTGCCGTGTCGTCGGAAGTGATGGCCATCCTGGCCGTTGCGAAGGACCTGAAGGACATGCGCGAGCGCATGGGCAGGATCGTTGTTGCCTACAGCAAGGACGGCACGCCGGTAACGACGGCCGACCTCGGGGTGGACGGCGCCATGACCGCCTGGATGGTCGAGGCCCTGAACCCGAACCTTCTCCAGACCATTGAAGGGCAGCCCGTGTTCGTGCACGCCGGACCCTTTGCGAACATCGCCATCGGCCAGTCATCCATCATCGCCGACCGGGTGGGCCTCAAGCTCGGAGATTACGTCGTGACCGAGTCGGGCTTCGCCGCCGATATCGGGTTCGAGAAGTTCTGGAACCTCAAGTGCCGCATGTCGGGCTTGAAGCCCCACGCGGCCGTGGTGGTCGCCACCATCCGCGCGCTCAAGTGCCACGGAGGCGCGCCGATCCCGGTGCCGGGCAAGCCCATGCCCGACGAATACAAGGGCGAGAACGTGGGCTGGGTCGAGAAGGGCTGCGAGAACCTGATCCACCATATCAGGACCGTCAAGAAGGCGGGCATCAACCCCGTGGTCTGCATCAACGCCTTCTACACCGACACGGACAACGAGATCAAGGCCGTCAGGCGGCTCGCCGAGGCGGCAGGAGCCCGCGTTGCCCTGTCCCGCCACTGGGAAAAGGGCGGCGACGGAGCGCTCGAGTTCGCCGACGCCGTGATCGATGCGTGCAACGAGAAGAACGACTTCAAGTTCCTCTACGAGCTCACCACGCCGCTCAGGAAGCGCATCGAGTTGATCGCGACGGAGGTGTACGGCGCGGACGGCGTTGATTACACGCCCGAGGCGGAGACCAAGGCCAAGAAGATGGAAGCCGATCCCGACCTGGCGAAAATGGGCGTCTGCATGGTGAAGACCCATCTCTCGCTCACGGACAATCCGAACCTGAAAGGGGTGCCCAAGGGCTGGAGGCTCCGCATCCGCGACATCCTGACCTACAAGGGCGCGGGCTTTGTGGTCCCCGTCGCCGGCACCATCACGCTCATGCCCGGCACATCTTCAGACCCGGCATATCGCCGCGTGGATGTTGATGTGGAGACGGGAAAGGTCAAGGGAGTGTTCTAAGAAACAATAAGCCATCGAAATGCAAAAGCCCATGCCAATATGTTCCGGCATGGGCTTTTTTATTGCCATGAGCGGGGTCATCGGCTGAAGCTAAGAAGGCGCTCTCTGCGCCAAGACTGAAGACAACCATAGGCAATAAACTTATACACCGCTGTATGTTGAAGGTGTACAACTGGGTGGAATTGCCGTCATTTTATCTCTGCCATTTTTATTTTCCTTCGTAAAAAGAGCCGGTGGAAAATCCATACAATTGAAAGTACACCAAAGAGCCTGCACAACTAACTGGAATTGCACTCGTTTTGTCTCTGCCCTTTTCCCCACCCCCTGCGTGATAAAGAATCGTTCGAAAATCCATACAATTTACAGTACAACAAAAGACGGATCATCTCTGGATAAAATATGTTTTGCATGGTTTATCAACAAGATAATAGCATCAAGGCATGCATGGCATCTGCCTTGCTATAACGGGTCGGAACATGAGTCAAATGCAGTGACAAGAAACGACAGATCAAGATACAAGGAGCAGTACTGTGACCGGAAAGGCACAGAGGACGAAATTGAAGAAGGAGATGAAAATGAGGAAACGGATCAACGCTATTTTCACGGTATGTGTAATGATGCTCGGCATCGCGCTGGCCGGATGTGGTTCAAGCAACGGGGACCATGCCGTCCCGGCGAACGCGGTAACGGGCGTGGCCGCTTTTGGAGCGCCCATCTACGGCACGGTAACGCTCAGGGACGCATCGGTCCCCCCGAAGGTCGTGACGACCGCGACGAGCCCCGACGGAAAATTCATGGTAAATACCAACGGCTTGACGCCGCCTTATATCCTCACCGTCAGCTGGCCGGACCAGTCAGGCGCCAATCAACTGTATTCTTTTGCGGAGGGAATGGGCAGGACCAATATCAACCCCTTCTCGCACGTGGTCCTGGCCGCTGCAGCCGGGGTGTCTGATCCGTCAGAGATTCCCGCCAATCCGGGTCCCGACGTCTACCGGTCCATCGCATCAAAGCAACAGTCCGTGATCGCCAGCCTGAGGAAAAAGCTGGCAAGCCTGTTTGCCCTGTATGGCACCTCGCAGAACCCGGTCAGCGACGAGTTTGAGGCCGATCACACCGGACTCGACGCATTGTTCGATGATGTGAAGATTTCCGTGTCCAACGGCATGATCACCGTAACGAACAAGGCCACGGGCGGAGTGATCTTTACTGCTGCGATCAGCAACATAGACTCCGGAACCTTCACTCCCGGGAATATGCCCAGCCAGCCGGGGCAGGTCAGCGGGGCATCGCTTTATGACAGCAACTGCAGCTCATGCCATAACGCCCTTGCAACGAGCACCAAGCTGGGACGTACGGCAGCCCAGATCCAGGCGGCAATCGGGAGCGTGAGCGCAATGAGTTCGCTTTCCAAACTCTCGGCGATAGACATCCAGGCCATTGCAACGGCACTTGGCGCGGCGCCGACGCCCACGCCGACCCCGACGCCTACTCCGATCGATGGTGCGGCCCTGTATAACAGCGACTGCAGCTCCTGCCACGGCGCTCTTGCCACGAGCAGCAAGCTGGGCCGCACGGCAGCCCAGATCCAGGCGGCAATCGGGAGCGTAGGCGCGATGAGCTCGTTCTCGAGCCTGTCGGCCGCGCAGGTCCAGGCAATCGCAGCCGCACTCGCGTCAACGCCGGCGCCGACGCCCACGCCGACCCCGACGCCTACTCCGATCGATGGCGCGGCGCTGTATACCAGCGACTGCAGCTCCTGCCACGGCGCTCTTGCCACGAGCAGCAAGCTCGGACGCACGGCCACCCAGATCCAGTCAGCAATCGGGAGCGTGGGCGCGATGAGCTCGTTCTCGAGCCTGTCGGCCGCGCAGGTCCAGGCGATCGCAGCCGCACTCGCGTCAACGCCGGCACCGACTCCAACGCCGACACCCGCTCCGACCCCGACGCCTACTCCGATAGATGGCGCGGCGCTGTATACCAGCGACTGCAGCTCCTGCCACGGCGCTCTTGCCACGAGCAGCAAGCTCGGACGCACGGCAGCCCAGATCCAGGCGGCAATCGGGAGCGTAGGCACGATGAGCTCGTTCTCGAGCCTGTCGACTGCGCAGGTCCAGGCGATCGCAACCGCACTCGCATCGACACCTGCACCGACGCCAACTCCAACACCCACACCGACCCCAACCGACGGCGCAGCACTGTATACGACCAACTGCAGCGGCTGTCACGGCGCCATTGCCACGAGCAGCGTGAAAGGGAAAACGGCAGCCCAGATCCAGTCGGCAATCGGGAGCGTAGGGGCCATGAGCAAGCTCTCGACACTCTCGAGCGCTCAGATCCAGGCCATCGCTACGGCCATTCACTAGAGACCGTGCTGCGGTCCTGAACTGGATCAATGGTCGTGCAATTGCAGTATGCGGATAAAAATGTAAGGGGACCTGCTCATGGCAGGCCCCCTTTTTTTCGGACATTCCAAAGAGGAGAACCGCCTACCAGTTCACCAATCCCCCCTGCGTCACTTATGTTCCCTCAGTCCGCGCTTCGGCACTGAGTCTGATGTGCCTGATCTCTTCACCTCACAAACGTGAGCGGGTAACCGAATACCATCAGCCAATGACCGGGCCGTCACACGTCCGCCATCATGCAGCTACTATGCTTCGCTCCGAAAGTCTTGTTGATAAGCCTTTTCCAGGGACTATGATCTGGAGCATAGTTTTATCGCTCCTGTTCAGATACTATGAGCTCGTTTGAAAACATCTGATTACCCTTCAACGAGCATGAGAAGGTTCTAAGATCAAACATCACGGTAAATGGACTACACATGCTCCAGAGAGATATATTCTGCAACGGGAGGTCTTGTTCAGGACAGGCCTGCCGAAATCACAGCTAAAAAAAGGAGGAAGCACAGCATGAAGAGTCTGGGAATGATTGTTGTACTCGGTTTTATTCTGCTTTTTAGCAACGTCGTTTTCGCCGCACCGAAACAGAGCGCCTGCATCGACTGCCATAAGAAGGTGACGCCTGGCGTCGTGCAGCAACATCTTGAAGGCAAGATGGGAAAGAAGGGGATCGACTGTTCAGCGTGTCATGGCTCGGCTCACCATGCCATGGACGACGCCAAGCTCGCAACGATGCCCACGCCCGCGACCTGCGCAGGCTGCCATAAGAAGCAAGCGGACCAGTTCTCGGCCGGCAAGCACAATCTGGCGTGGATAGCATCAAGCTCCATGCCCATGATGGGCCACCAGCCCAAGGCGGTGGCCGGTGAAGGCTACAAGGGCTGCTCGAGCTGCCACAGGATCGGCGCAAAGTCGGATGCGGAGAAAGCCCAGATCCGCTATGGCCATGCCCAGTGCGACTCGTGCCATACGCGTCACTCGTTCAAGAAGTCCGAGGCCCAGGACCCGCGCGCCTGCCAGACCTGTCACATGGGTTTCGACCACCCCCAGTGGGAGATGTGGTCAACGTCCAAACATGGCACGATCTGGCAAATAGAAGGCAAGGACAGCAAGCGCGCACCGGCGTGCCAGACCTGCCACATGAGCAACGGCGACCACAACGTGATCACGTCATGGGGATTCCTGGCGCTGCGTCTGCCCGAAGACGATAAGGACTGGTTGAATGACCGCGTGACCATCCTCCAGGCCCTCGGCGTTCTGGATGACAAAGGCAATCCCACTGCCCGGATCGATCTCGTGAAGGCCGGCAAGGTCGCGAGACTCACGAAAGAAGAATTTCAGAAAGAACGCGATAAGATGACGGCCATCTGCGCCAAGTGCCACGGAGCGTCGTACGCAAAGAAGCAGCTCGATGAAGGCGATCTGGTGGTAAAGGACATGGACAAGGTCATGGCAGAGGCCATCAGGGTGGTGCAGGGGCTGTATAAAGATGGCGTTTTGAAAAAGCCGGCGGACTGGGCCTTTGCGCCTGACCTGCTCCAGTTCTACGAGGCCAAGAGCAGCATAGAGCAGGACCTGTACGTGATGTTCCTCGAATACCGGATGCGGACCTTCGAAGGCGCGTTCCACATGAACCCCGATTACATGCACTGGTATGGCTGGGCGCCAATGAAGGAAACACTCCAGAAAATAAAGGACGAAGCGGCAAAGCTTCGGGCCGAGAAAACCACAGCAGCCGCGCATTAATGGCTTTTCGGGCTGATCAATAACCTTACAGGGAGGAACGTACTGTTCCTCCCTTTTTTACCTTTCCCGCTATCAGGCTTTCCGGACAGCCAGAAGCTCCTCCTCGATCATTCCGCGGAAAAGCGGTATCTTATAGTCGTTCTGGGCCAACGGTCGTGCGTTCCTCATCGCTGCCTCTGATGCCCCTGCCGCGATTGCCTCGTCGAGCCGGCGGCCGATGATCGAATCTTCTATTTCCGCGGAGCGCCAGGGAATGGGTGCGGCGCCGCTCAGCACGGCGCGAGCGCCGGTTACAACGTCGCCGTTGAATTTGACAGCCAGCGCGATCCCTGCGAGCGCAAAGTCCCAGGAAGCGCGTGTCCGAACCTTGCGATACGAGCTTTTTACTCCCCCCGCCGGCGGGAGCAGGATCTCGGTGACGATCTCGCCCGGTTCGAGCACGGTCTCCCGGAGCACGTCCACGTCCGGACGGACGTGGAACTTCTCGATCGCTACTGTCCGGGAACCCTGTGGACCAACGATGCGGACGGAAGCATCAAAGGCCACGAGCGCAGGAGCCGTGTCCGAGGGATGGACCATGAAGCACGGCCCGCCTCCGAGGATGCAGTGATACTGGTTCTCTCCGGCAACGGCGAAGCACTTCCCGCCGCCCTTGCGAAGGCAAAGGAAATCTCCGCGGTAATACCAGCAGCGCGGCTTCTGGCAGAGGTTCCCTCCGATCGTACCCTGGTTCCGGAGCTGGGGACTCGCCACTTCGCGAGCTGCCTGCGCCAGCGCCCGATACCGGGAGATCACGAGCGGGTCCTCCGCGACTTCGGAAATGGTCGCGAGGGCCCCGATCCGGATGCCGCCTTCGCCCGTTTTTGTGATCCCTCTCAGTTCTTCGATGCCGCTGATGCTTACCATCTTGTTGATCGCGAAGACGTGGTCCCTGAGGCAGCCCAGCAGGTCCGTGCCCCCGGCATGAAGACAGGCACCTTTGTCCGCGAGCTGTTTTGAGGCCTCTTTCAAGGTCTTCGGCTGTATGTAGGAAAAATTGGCAAGCATGGCGAGTACCTCCACAGGATACTATTAAGCGCTTACGTCTAAAACATTGGCAACGATTGTCGATCTTTAAATCGAATTCAATGCAAAAAGACAAGAAATTTTCTCGCAAAGACGCCAAGCTCGCAAAGAAAGGCCACGTCGCCGGTTTTGAAACCGAGACTTAAAGGTTTTCTTTGCGTCCTTTGCGTGCTTTGCGAGAGATGCTTTTTGATCCGGCTTCTCCGGGTTAGGGTAAAAGCGCTCTTACCTCTTCACATCCGCAAACAGCTTCACAAGCCGAACCGGGCTCATGGGCGTTTCGGTCACGCGAACGCCCGTTGCGTGATACACGGCATTCGCGATGGCCGCTGCCGTCGGTATGGTCACGGGTTCCCCAAGCCCTTTTGCGCCTGCGATATTGGCCTCTTCGTCCGGCAGTTCAATTGGCAGCGATGCCATGTCCGCGGGAACATCGAGCACCGTCGGCAGTTTGTACTCGTGCCAGTTGTTGTTCACCATCTTCCCTGTCTGGTTCTTGTCAAGGATCCTCGCCTCGGTCAGGCCGAATCCGATGCCCATGATGATGCCGCCGAATACCTGGTTGTCGAAGGTCAGCCGGTCCATCACTCTGCCGCTGTCATGGGTTGCCAAAAACCTGACGATCCTGACCTCGCCGGTCCTCATGTTCACCTCGACTTCGCAGAACTGGGCCGCAAAGGGGTTTACCACCTTGCCCGCGGGGTTCGGGCCGCGGTATCCGACGCCCACGATCACCCCGCGCTTCTTCAGGCCCGTAACACCCGATATCCTGATCTTCTTCGATGGGTCCTGAGTGGACGCGATCTCATCCCCGATCAGCTCCAGGTCCCCGGCGTCGACCTTCAGGTCCTGGGCCGCCAGGTCGAAGAGCTGCTGCTTCACGCTGAGCGCGGCTGCGCGTACCGTCGGCGCCTCCGTGGGTATGGTCTTGCTGCCGCCGCTCGGCGTTGCGTACTGGGTCGTTCCCGTGTCGGCATTTTCGATCTGGAGCGCTTCCGGCTTCACGCCAAGCTCCTCGGCCACGACCATGGCCATGACGGTCTTCGTGCCCGTGCCGATGTCGCTCGCGCCCATGTTGAGATTTGCGCTGCCGTCGGAGAAGAGCTTCACGATCACCGTGGAAGGGGGATTGCCCCCGCCGGCAAACCAGAGGCAGCCGGCCACCCCGACCCCTCTCCTGATGTGGCCGGACGCAGGCGCCGCGGCGATCTTTTTTCTCGCATTGCTCCATCCGAAGGCCGCTGCTCCGTCTTCAAGGCAGTCCCGAAGACCGGTCGTGGTATAGGGGGGATTGCCCGGCCGAGCCTGGCTGAAGGAAGGGATGTTCTGAAGACGGAGATCAACAGGGTCCATCTTGATCGCCTCGGCCAGGCTATCGAGCATCTGCTCAAGCGCCCAGGCGCACTGCGGGTGCCCTGGAGCGCGGAAGGGCCGCGCAGGTCCGGCGTTGATGTACACATCCGTTGTCTCGGTGCGTACGTTCGGACAGAGGTAAAGATCCCGCACCAGCCAATCCATGAGCGACGTGCCGCCCGCGGGATAGGCGCCGCTGCTGCCGATGCCGCTGAATTCGAGGGCGGTCAGGGTGCCGTCCTTCTTCACGCCCGCTTTCAGCTTCATTGTGCCCGGAGGCCGGTTGCCCACGGCAAGAAAGGTCTCTTCTCGGGACAGCACCATCTTGACCGGACGGGCGGTCTTTTTGGCGAGCAAAGCCGCGATGATGGTTGCCTTGTCGGCCTGCAGCTTGCTGCCGAAGCCGCCTCCCATATAATGCCCGATCACGCGGACCCTCGAAAGCGGCAGATGCAGCACTTCCGCGACCCGTGCCTGGACCGCAAACACTCCCTGGGTTGACTCCCAGATCGTGAGGCTCTCGCCGTCCCACTTTGCCACGCCGCCGTGCGGTTCCTGGGGGGTATGGATCTCGCACTCGTTCCGGTACGTCTGTTCGAGCACCATATCCGCTTCGGCGAAACCCTTGGCCACGTCGCCGCGTTCGTACTTGTCCGTCTTTATCTTGTTCCCCGTTTTGTGGACCTGCGCCGCCCCTGCGTCGAGCGATATTCTCTCGTCGGACACGAAAGGCAGGACCTCGTACTTCACCTTGATGGCACGGACGGCGTCCCAGGCCTGGTACAAGGTCTCTGCGGCCACTGCGGCGACAACCTCTCCCTCGAAGCGGCACTGGGGGTCGAAGAGTTTTGTCTTCACATCAGGCGACCAGGGCCACAGGACATCGGCCTCCTTGCTCGCTCCGCTCAGCACCGCCCGGACGCCGGTCATCTTCTCCGCCTCTTTGGTGTCCACGTCCTTCACAACGGCGCTGGGGTGCGGGCAGCGCAGAATGGCTGCATAGAGCATGTCGGACAGGATCACGTCCGAGGGATAGACCGCGTTCCCGCTCACGCGCTCGTAGGCATCCACGCGCGGCATTGGTTTGCCGACGACCCTTGTTCGTTGCCAGGGCTTCACGCTGCCGGCAGGCAGCGGTGTTTCCGGCACGGGTATGTTCTGAGCGAAATAGAGTTCTCTGTCATCCCTTTCCATGGTTCACCTCACGGCAACTTAATAAAGTTGCGTTTAAAAAAGGCACTGCGAACGGCTGCCCCGCGCAAAGGCCAAGACGCAAAGAAGCAAAGAATGAATAAAATCGGAAACAGCCGGGCGTAGCGCAAGGATCGGCAATGTCTTACTCAGCGCCTTTGCGTCTTTGCGCGAAAATGGTTTTCATCTTAGCTTATGTCTTCTATTACGACCTCTTCAGTTCGGCAGCTTTCTTCGCCGCATTGATGATGTGCTTGTAGGTGCCGCACCGGCAGAGGTTGCCGCTCATGCCGCTCCGGATCTCTTCTGTCGTGGGATGGGGGTTCTTTCGCAGAAGCCCCTCGACGGACATGATCTGGCCCGGCGTGCAGTAGCCGCACTGAAAAGCGTCGTGCTCCACGAAGGCCCGCTGCACCGGACCAAGCTGCTCGCCTTTCATGAGCCCCTCGAGGGTCGTGATCTTCGTTCCCTCGGCTTCCACCGCGAGGGTCATACAGGCGTACCGCGGGACATCGTCGATAAGGACGGTGCAGGTGCCGCACTCTCCGCGCTCGCACCCGACCTTGGTCCCGGTAAGACGCAGCTGTTCGCGCAGCACATGCAAAAGCGACCAGCGCGGCTCCACGAGCAGGCGGTACTTGCGGCCGTTGATGAGAAGCACAACCTCAGTCATCTCTCCCTGCTCGGTCATCTCTGCATCAGCGGCGGGCGTTGCATGGAGTTTGTCCGCGACCGCGAGGGTCATGGCTCCGGTCCCGATGGTCGTCAGAAAGCCGCGCCGTGTCAGGCCCTTCGAGGGAGCACTGTTCCCGGTCTCATCCTTTTTATCCCCATTCTCTTTGTCGTTCTTCATGCCGCTCTCCTTGTTGAGATACTAAGATCGATATGTTGAGCGATGGATACATTACGCTTCAAGAATTATTAAGAGTTTCATAAGAGAACAAACCGAATTTCCCTATCCATGGCCTATCCTCCAAGTCCGTCATTCCGGGCTTGCAAGCCTGCCCCGCACTTGATACGGGGGAATCCAGCAAATATTTTTATGAGACCCTGGACTCCTGCTTTCGCAGGAATGACACGCAAAAAATGTGCAGACCATGATGCGGTAATTGATAATTGTGAACTGTGCACTTGATTGTGCCGCTTTGCTTCAGGACGAATACAGATGCAGGAATTAAGATAAGGATAGCGCTACATTGCCCGTATGGCAAGGCCGGAAAAAGGAGAAAATGTGAAAATGAATATTAGAGATGCGGAATATGCTGATCATATCCGGGATATCCCTAAAGTATCATGCTCGTGTCAACAAGTCGCTTCGAAAGTAGATCGATATTCATTTCGCTTCCTGGTTGACAGTACTTACCCTGATAACGCTCAGAAAATCCGGCATTGATGTGACCGGCGTCTGTCCGGGCAAGACTCTCCCGGGCTGTCGCGGTGGATCTCTACGGTCCGGCCGGTACAAGCATCACCGCTGGCCTCGACTTCCTGTTTCACGTGGGCACAGCTCGCGTACTTTTCCAACCCTTATTTGCTAGTAGCGCGCACGACCAGCCGAGGGGCCTTGGTCTTTCTGTCACTCGAGATGGTTGTGAGCGAAAAAGAACTTGTACTTCTCCTGAATGGCCGCGGACACAGCGCATACCACTTGCCTTGAGCTCAATGTTTTATGGTATAGTAATCGCTGAGCCTGCTCCTCGACGATACACGCTTGAAAACCAGGTGCGGCACGCAGGTTTTAATTAAGGAATATTCCGAGAGATAAGTTATGCACCATTCTTTAGATTTCTTTATTTCGACTGTTGAGGCGAACCGGCACTGGGCATACTGGCTGCTTTGTGCGGCGATGATCATTGAAGGGGAACTCTTTCTGGCCACGGCCGGTATGATGGTTCGGCTTCATGCCTTTCACTTTCTTGACTCCTTTCTCTTTGCCCTGTGTGGCGTCCTGCTGGGTGACATGCTGTGGTACTTTGCAGGGAGACAACTCCGATCCCGGTATCCCCGCCAGCGAATCTCAACAGTCGTGATACGCCGCGTCAAGAGATATCTGCCGGATATTGAGAGCAATCCTTTTCATGTCATTTTCCTGTCAAAATTTCTGTACGGCTTGAACCATTCAACTCTCGTTGTATTGGGGTTTCTTAAAGTTCCCTTCGGGCATTTTATGCGCATTCAATTTATTTCATCATTCATCTGGTCCCTGCTTTTTTTGACGATCGGATACCTTTTCGGCAGCGTGGCTGTTATGTTCACGCAGCGGCTCAGACATTTTATGGTCCTCGCGTTTATGTTGTTAGCGGTGATCGCCATTCTTGTTTATATTATCGGAAGGCTCATTGAGAAGGCAGAACAAAAGCATCAGGAGTTGTAGATTGCGAGGATTCTTCCTGGAGCAGATAGTAGTAGCGAAATGCTGAATAGTTCACAAGACAGGTAGTAATGGATCTTTATGCAGATTAACAATCATACATAGTATCCGGTGTACCACGGAATGCAACAAATGAGGGGGTCCCTATGGGCATTTTAGAACGATTAAGCAATCTTCCCAAGACATATCATATTGCCGTCGGTCTCCTTTTGGTGATGGTAATAGGATATGTTGATTACGTGACAGGTTTTGAATTACGAATGGAATTATTTTATTTGGTGCCGATTTCTTATGTTGCCTGGTTCGTTGGCCAAAGAATCGGCATCATGTTTTCATTAATATCTCTTGTCACGATAGTGTTTTCAGACATTATGGCAGGAAAAAAATATGCCCAATTCACCATCGAATTCTGGAATGGGGCGATGTACTTCGCTTTCTACATCATTGTGACCGTTTTGCTAAAATTACGAAAAACATTGCAACAACGTGAAAGTCTCATTGAAGAGCTCGATAGGGCGCTCAACATGAATGAGGAGCTCAATAGCATGCTTCCCATTTGCGCCAACTGCAAAAAAGTCCGTGATGATGACGAGTATCGGCACAAGGTGGAGTTCTACATCGACAAACACGCGAAAACAACGTTTAGCCAGGGACTCTGCAGGGAGTGCTCAGCCAAGCTTTCTTCTCCAGGTATCGATAGAGATGAAATGAAGCCATCCTGTTGAACCAGGAAGATTGAGGCTGGAGGTGATCTCTCGTCAACAGATATTCAAGCCGCATCATTTATTACTGAATGTCAGTGAGGGTCCCGAAGGCTCGTTCAGACGTTCGATGCGGCCCACGAGCGTCGCAAAAAAAGCCGGCACTTCTGCTTCGAACGTGAGCCGCTCGTTGCTGAAGGGATGTTTGAAGGATATCAATCTCGCATGAAGCGCCATGCGTGGCTGCGGTCCATCCTCTTTCCCGTACTTTGTGTCGCCCACGATGGGTCGCCCGATTCCGGCGAGGTGCACCCGTATCTGGTTCTTCCTGCCTGTTAACAACGTCACTTCCAGCAAGGACAGGCCTTTTGTGAACCTGAGGACCCTGTAGGCCGTCTGGGACAGTCTGCCCTTGGTGCTGTCAGACGTGGAGTAAACGTTATACTCCTTGTCCTCCGCCAGGTAGGAAGTGATCGTATCCGAGCTCTTTTCGCATTTGCCGTGAACCACGGCCAGGTACTTCTTCTCCGTCTGTTTCCACTGGGCCTTCAGACGCAGCATCGCCTCTTCGCTCTTCGCGAAGATGAGCACCCCGGAGGTGTCCCTGTCCAGACGGTGAACGACAAAAAGCTGCTTGCGGGACCTGCCGCAGCCTTTGCGGATGTACTCCGTGAGCAGGGAATGGGCCGTGCGCGATTTTTCCCTCTCCGTAGCGACCGTCAAAAGGCCCGCCGGCTTATTCACCACAAGGATGTCTTTATCCTCGTAAAGGATTGCGATCCCTTTCGATACGAACTTGGCGCTCGAGCCGGGCCGTCTTCTCATAATAAATATTCCACTCCTGAGTTTCAGCGCACATGTGCGGCCAGCTGATATTTCAGAATGCCGCGGCAGACTTTATGCCCGAACTTACTTCGCCATTTCCCGGAGCGTCTCTTCCAGGTCTTTCAGGTATTTCCCGTAGCCGGCCCAGTCTTCTTTCCGGACCGCTTCCCTTGCCTTGCGCAACTGTTCCAGCGCCTGGGAGCTCAATTCCCGTGAGGGCCGCTTGCCCTCTGCCGCGCCGTTCTCCATCATCCGCATGCTCGGCAGCGAGCCGGTGAACAGGCGCTGGATCGCGGCATCGAGCGTCTCTTCCATGACCACGTTGTTCCCGTAGGCAACGATGACCCTCCTGAGCTCCGGCAGGCCGCCCTTGTCCGTGGCCACCAGGAAGAGCGGCTGCACATAGATGAGCGAGTCCTCGATGGGGATGATGAGGAGGCTCCCCCTGATCACATCGGAGCCGTGCTGGCCCCAGAGCGTGAGCTGCTGCGAGATATAGGCGTCCTGGTCGATGCGGGCGTCGATCTGGCGCGGCCCGAAGACGAGCCGGTCCCGCGGAAAGGTGTAGACCGTGACCTTGCCGTAGTTCCCGCCATCGCTTCGCGCTGCCATCCAGGCGGCCAGGTTGTCCCGCTTCGACGGTGTGAAAGGCAGGAGCAGGATGTACTCTTCCTCGTCGAACCCCGGGAGCTTCGTAATGAGGTAATAGGGGTCCATGGTCTTTTGCCGGTACGACGGGATCTCCCAGAGGTCCTCCTTGTTGTAAAACACCGAGGGGTCCGTCATATGGAAGGTCGTGAACATCCGCGCCTGGATCTTGAGGAGCGCCCGGGGATACCGGACGTGCCCCCGGAGGTCTGCGCGCATATCGCCGATCGGCTTGAACAGCGTCGGGAAGATGGCTGCATAGGTCTTCGCCAGGATGTCCTTCCGGTCCACAACGTAGAGCGAGACCGAGCCGTCATAGGCGTCCACGACCACTTTGACCGCATTACGAATGTAGTTGGTCCCTCCCGGAAGCGGCTTGGAATAGGGGAGGTTGCCGCTCTGGGTGTAGGCGTCGATGATCCAGAACAATTTACCGTCGTCGCCGATGACCATGTACGGATCAGGGTCGTACGACAGGAACGGCGCGATCGCGGCGACCCGCTTGATGACTTCCCGGTTATAGAGGATCCGGCTTTCATCGGTCACATCGCTCGACAGCACGATATTGAAGCTCCCGAAGTAGGCGGCATAGAGGCACCGCATCAGGAGCGACGAGAACCGGACGCCTCCCTTCCCCGTATAAACGCTGTACACGTTCCCCTCGGTCGTGGGATAGCTGAACTCCTTTGTCTTCGTGTTCACGATGACGTAGTCGTTCGGGCTTTCGCCGTAGTAGATCTCAGGCCGGGCCACCTTCGGCCCCGCGTTCGTGACCGGCGGGATGTCCTTGATGTAGAATTCCGGCAAGCCTTCTTTCGTGATGCCGCTCACGGGCCCCATGGCCAGGCCGAAGCCGTGGGTGAAGACGAGCCGTTCGTTGATCCATGACTTCTCCGGCAGATCAGCGTAGGACAGCTCCCGGGGGGACAGCATGACCTGGCGGTAGTTGTCGTTCACGGTATAGCGGTCATTGTCCACGCCGCTGAAGTGGTAATAGGTCCGGATCTGCTGCAGCTGGCTGTAGGTCTTCAGGAGCGGCTCTTCGTCCCAGAGCCGGATGTTCTGGATGGTGGGCAGGTTCTTCCGGATATCCGTGAAGGTCAGCTGCTTGTTCGCCGCAAAGGGCTCCAGTTCCATGTTCTCCAGGCCGTAGCCGTACCGGGTGAACTTGATATGGTCCGCGATGTAGGGCCGCTCCAGCACGATCTCGTTCGGCGAAACCTTGAAGCTCTGCAGGGTGGAGGGATAGACCTGCAGTCCCAGCAGGGAGAGGCCCATGAGAACCCCAAGCGCAGCGAGCGGCATGACGAGGGAGCCCCGGCTGGCAAAGACGGGAACGACGATCGCCGCAGCCAGGGCGAGCGCGGCCATGACCGTGAGCATCAGCAGGCGGGCGTGCACGTCAGTGTACGAGGCGCCGTACAGTACGCCGTGTTCGCTGGTCAGCAGTCCAAAGCGGTCGAGAACAAAGCTGAACGAGAGGCTGAGAAGAAAGAGCGATACCAGGACGGCGATGTGGCGCTTCACGAAGGGATCCACGGCGAAGAGCTTTCCCATGGTCACCGCGCCGCCCCGGAAAATATAGACCGCCGTTGTCAGGACAGCAGAGATCACGATCAGGATGCGGATCATCGAGTTCATCGCGTCGATAAAGGGATACTTGAACAGATAGAACGAGATGTCCTTGCCGAAGAGCGGATCGACAAGGCCAGCAGGCGAGCTGTTCAGGAAGAGAAGCGACTGCTCCCAATATCGCGCGCCAACCTGGAAGGCGAGGATGAATGCGGCAAAGGACACCAGGAGCGAGATCCCGCCCATCAGCCGGCCCAGATCGATGCGCGGCAGCTGCGGCATGCTTTCCCAGAGAAGATTCAGGCCGCCGGGCGGGAACCTTCGCTTTCCGGCAATAAGGAGGTTGCTGTAGATCAGGAGAAAAGCGATCACGCCGAAAGCGAGCCCGGCCAGCAGCTTTGCGGTAAGGGTCTTGGTAAAGACCGCTTCGAAGCCGGTTTCGTGGAAAAACTGCCAATCCACTTCAAGGGAGATAAGCTCCCGCGCGCTGGCGAGAAGCGTGAGCGCCGCGACGACGGAAAAGATAAGGACCCAGTGCCTCTGAATTTTATTGCTCATCACGTCCTTCCTTTCGTTCGTTCGCGGGTGCAGAGCGACTTGTAAGATCGAACTGTCTGAAAATGATCGTAGCGTCCTTGCCGGATCGATCAGCCGCAGCTACTTTAGCGGAAGATCATCCTCATGGCAAGGAAAAGAACCAGGATGCGAGAAAGAGTGTAGCACAGTTTTTTTAAAAGGGTCTTCTCCCTTTTGAGTGGGTACTTTGCTCGTTTTCTGAAGAATTGATTTTTTTTGCATATCCCCTTCGTGGCCTGAACGAATTTCTTGACCCGTCTAGGGCCACGTCCGCTCGGCCGCGCAAACTCGGCCTGCGGCCTCAGACAGTGCACGGCCGCCCAAGGGGACGCTTCCTTTGGTCAAGACGGGTGCCCGAGAAATTCGTAGGGCCGATCCGGGGACATGCGGGGTTTGGGTAAAGACTCAGGGTCCTTGCCTTTCAGAGGCCCCTGCATCCCGTGAACAGGTACGCGCACAAGCATGCGCAAGCTGTCAAGATCAATACCGTCACAAAGCTAGGCAGACACGGCCGAGCCCGCTATTCCGGGCGAGGGGAAGTGCTGCGATGCCCGAGAAGGCTTAGGAGCAGTACCCGCAATGCATGCCTGCGCGGACCTGTGAACCGGGGTGCAGAAAAAAGAAAAGCATCTTGAACTTCCTTGGAAGGACCTGTCTTTATGCTATGGTCCTTCATTTTCAGCCGGTATTCCCCCTTTCGGCCTGACACTATAGTATTACTGATCGCCTGCGTGACCGCATAGCTTAGCTCTAACCTTACAATTCTATGCTACACTTAAAATAAAGAATGCATCTCGTTTTTTTTCAGGTGTGAGGAGCTCCGGCCGTGATGACGAACCTAGCATTTAGAAGGATCAATTCACCTCGTCGGCGCGCGACCGATGACCTGAATAAGGGCGTGATAATAGACGGAAGGACCGGCAAGGTTGAACAGATCGAAGAGAAGAGCGATGCCGCTGAAAAGCGCTTTTACAGTGACGACTTGCTAATAAGAGCCGGTGAGGTCATCGATATTGTTACGATTGCCCATCGTCAAACCCATTTGTTGCCTTCCTCTGGCCTGCCAAAGGCCGCTTAAGCCACATCATTTCTCCATTTCTCCTAAAACCCGATCACGAAGGCAGCTGATCGTCAATAATCCTGTGCGCATTTAAAAATTCTGGATGGCATCCCTGAAACGTTTCATGGCCTTGTTGATCTTATCCAGCGGTATAGGGATGTCCTCGGTCTTCGTCAGATTCTTCTCGAACGAAAACGCGCTTCCTTGACCCGACTCGTCATAGACCAAAGGCTTTCCGGAAAAGACGGCATTGATCGTTATCGGAACTGTTTTCTGTCCTGATAAAATTCTAGCAGCAAGGGACCCCAGGACAGGCAAGAGGTCCTTATAAGCGATTATTGCTGGAACCTGGATCACCGTATCGCTTTTTGGAGGCAACACTAAACGTATGTCATTTCCCTGCAGCAGAAAATTCCCCTCTACAAAGAGTTCATAGGAAACAAGCACGTCCTTGATTCCTACCTTATTCGGGTTGTGCGCGGAGAACAGAAAGTGAACGGTTGTCTCGCTCTCCGAGACCTCCGCGAGTTCGTATCCCGAGTACGCGAAGGTGGGCCGCTCTAGTTTGGTGCCGAGGAGCCTCGATAATGAGCACCCCGGCAGGATCAGGATGAGGGCTATTAAGATCCCGCGTTTCATGAGCATTGTATATACTCCTTTGATTCCGGCAGCTACCCCTATCTCGGACGCCGTCCTATTATAACCTATATTGGTGTCGAGCTTATTAACTGTCTGATAATAGTTTTACATCGAATGTAACCACTCAGTATGACTATCCTTCAGAAGACGCGAAAAAAAAATCTATCCGCAGACGTCGCAGATGGACGCAGATTGTAAAAATAGTAATTTTTCTTCGGTTTAATCTGTGAAGTCTGCGCAATCTGTGGATAAAAAACTGAACTGGATTCCCGCATTCGCGGGAAAGTCATTTAGCAGAATCTTGATTGCTTCCATTGGTTCCGATCCGGTGTTTCTAGTATATGACCCTTAATGACAATCCTGCTTCATTTCTTTGAATCCAGGGTGTCGGTTCGCACCAGCTGCGGGAAAAACCGCATCCAGAGCGCTACGACGATGATCGTGCCGATGCCGCCGATCAGGACGGCGAAGACCGCCCCGAACCAGGCCGCGGTGATCCCCGATTCGAACTCACCCAGCTGGTTCGATGTTCCGATGAACAGGGAGTTAACAGCGCTGACCCGGCCCCGCATCTCGTCAGGCGTTTCGATCTGGACCAGCGAGTGCCTGATCACGACGCTGATCACGTCGGCGGCTCCGAGCACGGCAAGGGCAACGAGGGACAGGACGAAGGACGTCGAGAGAGCGAACACGATGGTTGCGACGCCGAAGACGGCTACGGCATTGAACATGGTCCTGCCCACGCGGCGCTTGAGCGGATAACGCGCCAGGAAAAGGGACATGGCAAGTGCTCCCACTGCGGGCGCCGAACGGAGGAGGCCCAGCCCCCACGGTCCGGTCATCAGGATGTCGCGCGCATAGATCGGCAGGAGGGCCGTAGCTCCGCCCAGAAGCACGGCAAAGAGGTCGAGGGATATGGCGCCCAAAACCTCGGGACGGCTGCGGATGAAGGCGATGCCGGCGAACACCGATTTGATGCTTGCGGGTTCGTGCAAGGCGGGAGCGCGGCCTGCGCGGATGAGGCCGAGAAATACGCTTGCAGCCAGGAACAGGATGCCTGCTGCTGCATAGACCTCGGTCGGGCCCACGGTATACAGGAGGCCGCCGAGCGCCGGCCCGACAATGGTTGCGGTCTGCATTGCCGACGCGGACCAGGCGAGCGCCCGCGGAAGGAGCTGGGCGGTGACCAGGCCGGGCAGGAGCGACTGCATGGTCGGCCCTTCGAAGGCGTGTACGGCGCCGACGACGAACATGATGGCGAGGATGCTCTCCTTGCTCTGCCAGCCCGCCGCGCTCCCCCAGGCCAGTGCGAAGGCGGCCAGGCCTTCAGTGAACTGGCAGACCCGCGCAATGGTGCGGCGGTCGTATCGGTCCGCAACGTGGCCCACGGCGAGCGTCAGCAGGAACATGGGCAGGAACTGCGCAAGCCCGACAAGGCCGAGATACAGCGCGCTGCCGGTGAGGGCGTAGATCTGCCAGCCCACGGCAACGGCCTGCATCTGGAAGGCGACCATGGTCGCGACACGGGCGAACCAGAACAGGACGAACGGACGGTGCCGCAGGATCGCCTGCGGTTCATCTGGAGCGAGAGAGGAGGGCATGTAGTTATGTATGATAGACCTTGCGGGAGATTACCTCGGGGACGTACTTCACCGGTGCTGGCGATCAGAACATTTGCACATAATTTCAAAGTCCTTCAAGCATTTTGTAATACTTCTGGATCGTTCGGATGGATTCCATCGTGGTTTGGTACAAAATCCAACTGAGGACAAGGATCCCTATGGTGAGCCCGATCTTCCATGCCCGCGTCGTTTGCGGACGCCACCAGATCAAGGGCAACGCCAGCGGTCCCACAGACAAGACGGCGATGATGATAAAGGTTTTCCCGAAATACCAGGGGATCTTTTCTTCTGCCATGCGTGGGCGTGCGGAGGCATCCAGGAACTCACCGCAGTGTTTACACTTTATCGCGTCGTCTTGAATATCTTCAGCACAGAAGGGGCACTTTTTCATTATCATCTCTCTTGGGAACGCCCGCGTCACGCGCCGCCCTTCGGCGCGTCGCTGTGGACGCGGTTGTTGGTTCATTCCTTTAGCAGTTTTGAAAGGCTGGCGCTAATTTCAGTTTCTTTTTCAAAATCGTTTGGTGCATGGCCGTAAACATGAACTATGTCGGGCGGATTAAACGAAAGTTCAGTCTGTGTTATTGAACCAACATAGTCATCCAGACATCTCGTTTTGAAATCATTAACGGAAACGAAGTATGTAGGGAAATGCCAGGATTGGTGACCGCCCGAGCTGGACATGCTGTAAACGAAGAACTTCGAATCTGGTGACCATGTCGCGTGTTCAACGCCGAAACCATGCTCGCCATCCTCAGAACTGTAACTTGCAGAACTCATGATAGCATCTTTCGAATGAACCTCAACTTTGCTCTCTCCAGAACCGGATGGTGCATTCGGCAAAGGAATAATGATTGCGATATATTTTCCATCTGGTGATTGGTACTCCTGCTGCGGTTTCGCCGCTTTAACTCTCACGCGGAAATCAGAGAAGCTGTATGTCTTCGGCCGCCCTCGCCACTTGAATGTTCCGGTTGCAAGTTGGCCCACTGCAAAAATCATGAATAACATTCCTGCAAGTAAGAAGATAGCGCTGAGCCATTTGATTTGCTTCGGTTTCATGTTACGCCATATTGACTTACCCCATTTTGACTTAGCGACTTGCGCTGTTTTAAAGAAGCTTAAAAAGGCAAAACTAATATAGAGCACAAGAAAGAGGAAATAGAAGGCGAATTCCATATATTCTGTGGTCGTCAAACTTGTAATGTCCCTCTGCTTCCAAAACTAATCGCGGCGGTAAGTCGCCCCCGCGCAGCGGGGTGTCGATCTTGACTGCCTGGTTCTTCGCCCGAGCTTCGCGAGGGCGAATGGCAGTCGGGCGACTTACCGCCGCGATTCTTTCCCGAGCGAAGCGAGGGGAAGAACAAGGAATTAGCGAAACGAAAATATTATCTCGACATTTCCGCACAATCAAAGCCAAATAGATATAACCAGTTGAAATTGTGCTGATTGTCAATTGACTAATATCCCATTTGTCATAAATCATGCTGAAACTGACTAATATGCAAATGCAGATATTAGTCAATAAAAATTCAATCTACCCCATGGTGTTCAGCAATTTCCATATGATGCAATTGCAATATACTGCAGGAAGTTTATTTTATTTAAAAACTATACCATAAAATCCATGATTCAAATAGTACTATGTGCTCATGCCGCCCCCTGTCATCTTACCGAGGCGCGCCCATCTTCTGCGCTCTAATGAATTTCTGAGTTGGCTTTATCTTTGTGATGGGCAACTAAAATATGATAAAAGATCATAATGAGGGCCGGTCCTTGACATTCATATGGCAGGCGCTACTCTTATAGAAACTATGACAATTTTATGGGAGGTGACCTATGAAGACGACAAGGGCGTATTTCGGAAGACAGGAATTGATTCTCCCGATTCTCTTCTCGATAGCGATCGCGATGCCCGCCACTTTGGCGGCCGCTCCCGCGAGCGAGAAGAACGACGGCTACTTTGTATTGAAGGGCGGCTATTATTATCCAAGCGAAAGCACGTTGAGCCTAAATGATTTCGAGGACTCGGGTACGAGAACTGAGTTGGAAAGAAAGAACGGATTTGACGGTGAGATAGCATTCGGTCATTACTTCTTCCCCATATTTGGAATTGAATTCGGGGCCGGATACTTTGAAAGCAAATCCGCACCCCCTGCGGAGCCGGGGCAGACACGATTGAAAGTAGTCCCGGTGCAATTGTCAGGCAAACTCTTTCTCCCCCTGGGTCCTTTCGAGCCCTATGCTGAAGCGGGCATCGGCGCTTACTTTACGAAGTTTGAAGTGCAGGGGAATCTCGGCAGCTTCAACGGCACCTCGAGAGTCACCTACGGTATTCATTGGGGTGCCGGGTTGAACTTCAATTTCACGGATTCGTTCTTCATGGGTCTTGAGGGAAGATATATCAAGGCAAAACCGGAATACGGCGGCCAGCCCGTGAGACTGGACGGATACACAGCGACCCTCAATTTGGGATTCCGCTACTGAACTATCTTCGTCATGGCGAGCGGTGTATAGGCTTCTGCAAAGTCGGTCTTCGCTCGGTATTTCCAGAGCAGGCCCGTTTCAAGGGCGGAGATATCTTCGGACGTGGCTCTGATACCCATGAGATCAGTCGATCCGCCGGTTGCCCGAAATTCTGAGAACTTATAACGATAAACGATAAAAAGGGGATCTGTATAATGCGGTATACAGATCCCTTTGATGTTCTTCACAGAGAGAACGTCATCTGATCGTGAAGGCCCGGGCATTGGAAGTCCCGCCGCCCGGTGCCGGGTTGAACACGGTCACAGAGGCCGTCCCCGCAACTGCGATATCCGAAGCTGGTATCGCCGCTGTCACCCGGGTAGAGGAAACAAACGTGGTCGTGCGATTCGACCCGTTCCAGCGTACGACCGAGTTCGTTCCAATGCCGCTGCCGTTCACAATCAGCGTGAACGCCGTCCCCCCGTGAGTCCGGTACGAAGGGCTGATGCTCGTTATCGTCGGCACGCGGTTGTTGATCGTGATAGTCTGTGCGTTGGAAGTCCCGCCGCCCGGCGCCGGATTGAATACGGTCACCGAGGCCGTCCCGGCCGTTGCGATATCCGAAGAGGGTATCGCCGCTGTCAGTTGCGTTGAAGATACATAGGTCGTCGTACGGCTTGCCCCGTTCCATTGCACAGTCGAGCTGGACACGAACCCGCTGCCGTTCACGGTCAGCGTGAACGCCGCTCCCCTGGCTGTCCGCGACGAAGGGCTGATGCTCGTCGTGGCGGGCACCGGATTAGTGGACGTAGTGACCGTAAAAGCCTGTGCGTTGGATGTGCCGCCTCCCGGTGCAGGATTGAACACGGTCACCGAAGCTGTTCCAGCCGTTGCAATGTCAGCTGCCATGATCCCTGCGGTCAACCGGGTCGAAGATACATAGGTCGTTGTGCGGCTTGCTCCATTCCAGAGCACTGTCGAGCCGGAAACGAACCCGCTGCCGTTCACGGTCAGCGTAAAATCAGCCCCGCCGGCTGTGGCTGCTGCCGGGCTGATGCTCGTTGTCAAGGGCACCGGATTACTCGGCGTAGTGATCGTAAACGTCAGTGCGTTGGATGTGCCGCCTCCCGGCGCGGGGTTGAACACGGTCACCGTGGCCGTACCCGCTGTTGCGATATCAGCTGCCGTGATCCCTGCGGTCAACTGGGTGGCTGACATATACGTTGTCGTACGGTTCGCTCCGTTCCATTGCACGGTCGAGCTGGACACGAACCCGCTGCCGTTCACGGTTAGCGTGAACGCTGTCCCTCCTGCTGTTGCGGACGCCGGACTTATCGTGGAGATCGCCGGCATTGGAATGCTCAAGATCGAAAACACCTGAGCGTTGGATGTTCCACCGCCCGGCGCGGGAGTGTACACGGTCACCGTGGCCGTCCCCGCTGTTGCGATGTCAGCTGCCGTGATCCCCGCGGTCAACTGGCTAGAAGTTACGTATGTTGTCGTACGGTTCGCTCCGTTCCATTGCACGGCTGAGCTGGACACGAACCCGCTACCGTTCACGGTTAGCGTGAACGCTGGTCCTCCGGCTGTCGTTGATGCCGGATTGATCGTGGTGATCGCCGGCGCTGGAATGCTCAAGATCGAAAACGCTTGAGCGTTGGATGTTCCTCCGCCCGGCGCAGGAGTGAACACGGTCACCGTGGCAGTCCCTGCTGTTGCGATGTCAGCGGCCGTGATCCCTGCGGTCAAGCGGGTGGCTGACATATACGTTGTCGTACGGCTCGCTCCGTTCCATTGCACGGTTGAGTTGGACGCGAACCCGCTGCCATTGACCGTAAGCGTGAAGGCGGCTCCTCCTTCAGTCGCGGATGCAGGAGCCAGGCCGCTGATGACCGGTAAAGGTGCCCCTGCCGCTCCAGGATAGGAGGATATCCTGATCTCGCTCAGAACAGGCGAGGTTCCCGTATTGCTTGTTGTCAACCCCAACTGGTACTGGATCCAGCGATTGTTAGCGCTCGTAATTGCCGACCCGCTGGTGCTGTAACAATTCGACCAGGTTCCGTTGGCAAGCTGGTCTGAGGTTCCGGCGGTCCGGGTCTGGACGCAGACATTCGTGCTATTGCCAGTTGTTGCGTCCCAGGACACGGCCTGCCACTGTACGCCGTCCCCGCCGTCATAGGCAGAGGAGAGTAACGTGCCGCTCGTGCCGTACGCCGGCAGGGTAAATACGATTATGTTATCCACCGATATCTTATACGCCTGGGAGCCTGCCTCCCAATCCGCGCTGATGCCGCCGCTCAAGTAGGCCGGCGTGGAGCCAAAATTATTGTCTGTCACATCGATCTTGAGGCTCCCGTCGTAATAGACGCGGATGCGATTCCCGGTGAAGTTCATCTGGAGTGTGTGCGAGCCTGTACCGACATCGGACAGGCTGACCTGCTGCATCGGCACACTCGTGTCATCGATGCCCGTCCAGCTCGGGAACTTCCAGAGTTTCAGTACATTCGATCCACCAGCCGACCCTGCCGGGTAGACCCAGGCGCCGTAGTGTTTGCCGGTTGCCGGATCCAATCGCCCGCCGATGCCGCCCCCGAAGGCGCCGGCCGGGATCTTGATGCTCCCCTGCACCACATAATCGGTCAATTGGGGCGTGGTGGTGAAGTAGGCATAGGCTTCGGCCCACTGCACGGAGTTATATCCTTGCAGCACTCCGCCTGTTATTGTCCAGGTGCCCATCGAGACCAGCCACGGCGACAGCGTACCGCCCGCAACCCGGGTAAAGTCGTCCGAGAACAGTACGGTGCTCGAGGTGGTGAGGCTGATGAGCCCGGCGACGCTGCTGCTTATGCCGCTTGATGAGCTGTAGCGCGTTGCGTCGGACCAGACTGCCTGTCCTGCTCCGCCGACCCAGTTGGTCTGGGTCCAGACCACAGGCTGAGCTTGAGAGTTATTGATCGTGAAGGTCTGGGCGTTGGAGGCTCCCCCTCCCGGCGCCGGACTATCCACGGTCACCGAAGCATTCCCCGCTGTTGCCATGTCCGCGGCCAGGATCGTTGCGGTCAACCGCGTATCAGACACATACGTCGTCGTGCGGTCAGACCCGTTCCATTGCACTGTCGAGTTTGACACGAAGCCGGTGCCGTTCACGGTCAATGTGAAGGCCGCGCAGCCTGCAGTCCCGGATGACGGGCTCAGGCTTGTTGTCAGCGGCACGGGATTACTGATCGAGTACTGCACCTGCACGTTGGAAGTCGCCGTTCCAACAAGGACCTTTATGGTGTTCCCGACGACTCGATAATCCGCCGGGTTCACCGGTGCCCCATTGGCTAAAACCTGTGCGCTCCCGACATACTGGGAGATGCTGTTTGGGAAGAAGATCTCCACTGTCGTGTTCGGGTCAACGACTGCTCCGGAAATAGAAGCTTGCGCAATGACCGTGTTTCCCGTCTGAGTGCAGGACGGAGTAACCATGACCTGCGATCTCAAGGTCCACCAGTCGGCCACTCCGACCGCATTCGTGACCCATTGCCGCGGCACGGTCACTCCATAGGCTACATATTGCCCGATGATCGAGGTGGATGTTGACGGAATATGACCGTAGAGGTTGATGATACCTCCAAGGCCGTGATAGAAGTCAACAGCGGCCTTCATCGTAGTCTGGGTATGACCGTCCTCGATGTCGCCCGGGATCTCCGCTCCAACATACCAGTCACTCGCGGGAATTACCACACGAGGGAGTCTGCTCGTAGGTGTCGCGTAGGACACTATCCAGTGAGGCAGCGGTCCGATCTTTTGCTCTCCACCATTGACGGCTCCCAGGTCGTCCAGGATCTTTTCGGAAGCATCCCGGGAAGAGTTGAAGTAGGGAGCAACCCAGGTCCTTGGACAGTTGCCCAAGGCGCCGCATCCCGGCCTTCCGTTGTCCGTTCCCGCGAACCAGCCTTCAATATCCTGGAAGGATTTCAGGAGCGATGCCCGGGCGTAGGCACTGCCGCTTGCATATCCCTTCGGCGAAGTGTTCAGGGCCTCATCCGGTCCCCAGTGCCAGTAATCGAAATCAGCATAGGTGAGGGCAGAATTAAGAGGATTCCTCAATCCCCCGTTATGCGACCCGATCGTGGCCCCGTAGCTGGTGATCGCGTTGCGAATGCTGTTCACGGTCACCGGGTCATTGGACATCTCTTCGCGCAGCGTCCCGGTGCAGAAATAGTAGTCGGGAGTTGCTCCAAGGGAATGCTCAAAGGACGCTGAGCTTTCGATTGACTGTATGGACGTTTTGCTGTTCTCAAAGTCGTGTCTCACCACAAAAGCAGAATCATAGGGATATCTCCACGGACTCAGCTTGATGATCGGAAGGTTTGCAGTCTCGAACGCCCACTCGACCGCATGCCGGTAAATAAGGTACGCATACAGAGAGGGGTCGTAGACGGTATGGCCGATAAGAGGCTGCATCGCCCCGTGGTAGATGAAGTTTCCATTACCGTATTGCTTCGTTGTCAGAAACGGCCCCGTGTCACAGTTCGCGATGACGGCAGCTCCGGATGAAGTGACCTGGAACTCGTCATTGTTCCCATGTACCGTATGATCCGTGTCATCGCCAAGAGGGATCTCCTCGGCCGATGCGGGCATCCGCCAGGATACCGCACTTGTCGGGAATCCGGCGGTCAAACGATGGGAGATCACCGGGGTAATATGCGAGTTCCAGTCCCAGTTTTGAAGATTGGTATTTTTCATGTGCACTCCCATCTCGGTTGCCAGGGCAAAATCTCCCCTCGTGGTGCCATCCGGATTGCGCGTGAAGGAAGATGAGCCGACGAACAGAAATCCTCCTGCATTAACGTATGCGCGAAGCGGAGCAATTTCATTGTCGTTAATAGCCTCCGAACCCAGGCTGAACACGATCGGATACCTGGGTGTCCCGTCAGGGTTCAAGAGATTGCCTGCCGCAATATCGGCATCGCACACTTCGACATAGGGAGTTCCGTCCGACCGGAACGCCTCTTCCAGGGACTGAGGCGCCACGAGATACTTCCAGTCTGCGACCCACCATTGATGTCCGGTGGTTCCAGGCCCCGTAGGCGTCGGCGCGACGGCCGGCATGGTTTCCAGGGCCTGGGTAAGTTCGGAGATGTGGATGGCCGCAAACGGCTGGGGAGGCTGTGCCAAAACCGAAGTTGCAGTGAGAAGGAACATGACCAAATACATGACGATCGTATTCAGATAGTTCTTCATACGTCATCCCCTCCCTTCTGACGTCCATCATGTTTTTCCCTTTCGACAGGTGATCATGTGACAACATGAGACTCACCATATATGCATCAGTGACCTTATGAAATTTTCCTTTCCTCACGATTCCTTCTCGTCTGTCTCCCTGTCGATCGAATCGCATGCCCAATAAAAAGGCCGGGCTCACCAAAGGCATCATCCTTCGGCAGCTCGGCCGTCTTGGTCCTTTAAGACCCGTGGCTTTCCGTCCCCCTTCTCGCGAAGAGTTTAGCTTTATCGAGAACGGTTTACATGTTGGTAGTTATGTAACGCGTATTCATTGTCGAGGTGTACCTTCCTTTCTCCTTTCCAGGAGGTCAATAACTGCGTGAGACGAACCAGACTATACGTTCGTGCTCTTATGAACCTGAGTTCCTCATGCTTCCTCTTCTTCTTTCTCGCTTCTGCACCGTTGTTGATCGCATGCCCAATAAAAAGGCCGGGCCCACCAAAGGCATCATCCTTCGGCAGCTCGGCCGTCTTGGTCCTTTAAGACCCGTGGCTTTCCGTCCCCCTTCTCGCGAAGAGTTTAGCTTTATCGAGAACGGTTTACATGCTGGTAGTTATGTGACGCGTATTCATTTTAGAAGTGTGCCTTCCTTTCTTCTTTCCAGGAGGTCAATAACTGCGTGAGACTCGCCAGTCTATACGTTCGTGCTCTTATGAACCCGAGTTCCCTATGTTCCCTCTCTTCTGCCCCGTTGTCGATCGCCGGCCAAATAAAAAGGCCGGGCCCACCAAAGGCATAATCCTTCGGCAGCTCGGCCGTCTTTGTCTCTTAAGACCCGTGGCTTTCCGTACCCTTCTCGCGAAGAGTTTAGCTTTATCGAGATCTGATTAAATGATGGCAAAGATTTGAAGAGTTGTCAATTTCAAGGACTTGCAACAATTCATTCTATTGCAGATAATTGCCAGAGACCGATATGAATTCGTAACTCCTGTTATTGAGGCCCGCCTCGTAAATTTAATTTATGAGTTCCAAAGAATGGAAACAAGATCAGAAAGAGGAAGAAGTCCGGGCTCTCCGTGCCGTACATGAAGGCAGCCATTCGGCTCATTCATTTCTATTTTGATCGAAGGCTTTCAATAGCACGCTTCGCCCATGTGCTGTCTTGAAGGATGGCTCTTCCCACGCCGATCAGGTCTGCTTTCTTCTCGGCAAGGAGTCTCTCTGCAGCTTCAACTTCGGTAATCCCGCCCGTAAGGATCACGGGAATGGAAACTGAGCTCTTGATGGCCTCGCTGAGGGGAGCAAAATAGCCCTGCCCCATGAGGCCGGGAGGAGTATATCCGACGAACCCGCCGGAAATGTGAATGATATCCACGCCGGCTTTTTCAAAGGCCCGGCCGGCAATCCTGCTGTCTTCGATCGTCGTTCCGCCTTCTGTATAGTCCGAAGCCCCCAGCCGCACCTGAATGGGAAAATCCGGCCCGAGTGCCTCGCGTACCGCCCGGATCACCTGCAAATGAATGCGAATCCGGTTGGAAATATCTCCACCGTATTCGTCAGTGCGTTTGTTTGTGAGGGGAGACAGGAACTGGTTGAGAAGGTAGCCATGTGCGGAATGTATTTCCACGGCGTCAAAGCCCGCCTCCCTGACCCTGCGGCCGGCGTTTTGAAAGGCCTTCACAATTTCGCCGATCTCGTTCCTGGTGATCTCACGGGGCATGTCGCCGCGCCTCGGGTTCGCCGTTGCCGAAGGAGCCAGGGGCGTCGTACCGGTGACCTCTTTGAGCGCAGCGCTTCCGGCGTGGTTGATCTGCATTGCGGCCCTTGATCCGTTGCGGTGAATGACATCCGCTAATTGAGAGAGACCAGGGATCACTGCGTCATCGGAAACGCAAAGCTGATTGTTGCCTGCCTTTCCTTCCGGAGATACGTAGCTGTGCTCGATGATGATCAAGGCAATATGGCCGCCACGGGATTTATCTCCGTAGTAGTCCAGAAGCGCCTGGCTTACTTTTCCGTCAGGCCCGGCTTTTGCCGTAGCCATCGGCGGCATAACCAGCCGGTTGGCCAGGTTCATTGAACGCACTTTTAAAGGTTTGAGGAGATAGGACATAGATTGATCAGCCTCCGATCAGAACGGCCGCCATTCCCTGGCGAACCGTATGAACCGTATAATGAAGCCCCGGTTTCCAACGTTACTTCCCTCAGCGCCCGGCCTTGTCTTCAGGGGCGATTGTATCTATTGAAAGGCCTGACCCGTTTCGAATCCTGTCAAGATGCTTGTCGTGGCAGGTCTCTATCCCATGCGCCTCTTCATGCAGTTACGGGTTGAAATATTTACCGCGGCGATTGTTCTCTTCTTGAACATCCGATGGCAGGTCGGATGGCAAATGATTGGCAACAAAGAAAACCCCGAAGGATATAAGAATAGTGATGCTTGCAACGGTGAATGCAAGCGATCTTCCATGCCATAGTCCGACAAACCAATACCTGAAGTCGTTCGCCAGCACAGCCGCCTTGCCTCCATAGAGTTCCAGATCATGTGCATACATCTTGGAGTTATCAGGTGTAACAGGATACACGTCTCCACCTGCTACTTCATAACCCAAGATGCTATCCAGGACATTATCCGCGGTCAGATAAATGAAGATGGCGCTTCCCAGACCAGCCAGCAGGATAATGGCGCTGATGAGGTTAAGACATGTTCGTCTATTTGTGATTTTCCATTTCATGGTCATATTGTTCCGGTGATTTCCTCTATCAGTGCTCAATTCCCCGTGAAGTCCTCATTGTTGGACGGCGAAACAGTTAAGAGCTCCGGGAAGAAGTCACGCTACCTCTTTCTCCATGATGATGACCGGATATGAGTGATACGTTGCATTTTCCCTGATAACCCAGCCCAATTTGGCATAAAAAAGCCCGGCAAGTGCGCTATCAGCAACGAAGAGAAACAATTTCCGGAAATCCAGACTTGCCGCCTTCTGCTCAATGGTTTTCATGAGCGCTGAGCCGATCCGTCGCCTTCTCCACGGTTTAGCTACGTACAGGCTGACTACCCACGGCGTCAGGTCCGTCCTTGTTTCCATTTCGAACGGCTTGAGAGATACGGTGCCCACGGGTTCGCCCGAATCCAAGGCCACCAGGGTAAGAGGAAGGCTCTGCTTGTTCACTCTCTCCCGGAGAAAGCCTTCAATATCGCGAAGCGTTATCCCCGGATACAGGTACGACCACTCGTCGTATATCCAGACGGCGAGGACCGGGATTACCTCCTGGTGGTCTCCTAAATGATGAATATCCACGGATGAGCACCGCTTTCTTTATTGATCCCTTCGGCGCAATGGATCGCCGGAAGGTTATTCGCGCTGTTCGTGAAAATCGTATTCGGCTCTCATGATCCCCGGGGACATTATACACCGATCCGTAAACCAGGTAAAATAGGAGCAATGGGAGCACGATCTTCATGATGCAGATCATAGCGGAACGGTTCGCGCGGTGCTATAGTTCACATCATAAAGGAGAACAGCCATGACCATAGACCCCAAAACCAAAGTGAATGATCTGCTGAACCAGTATCCCTTTCTGAAGGACTTCCTGATCCGCATCAATCCCGAGTTCAAGATGCTCGATAATCCCTTTATGCGCAAGACCGTGGGCAGGATCGCCTCCCTGAACAAGGCGGCAATGATCGGCGGCATGGACGTCAGGAAGCTGCTCGACGACATCGCTGCCGAGATCAAGAAGCAAACGAAGGAGACGGTCGCCGTATCGTACGCGCAGGAAGGCGCCGACGAGCAGGACGTCCGGATCGAAACGCTCAAGAACATCATCAAGGAACTGCACACAGGGAAGGACGCTGAATCGCAGAAAAAGAAATTCCAGGAACTGATCAAGGACGTCGCGCCCTGGGAGATCGCGCAGATGGAGCAGCGGTTGATCTCCGAAGGCATGCCGGAAACGGAGATCAAGAGCCTCTGCGAGGTGCATGTGCAGGTCTTCAAGGAAGCGCTCGAGCACAAGGCGGTGCCCGGCCTGCCCGCAGGCCATCCGGTGCACACCTTCATGCTTGAAAACCGCGCTGCCGAAGACATCCTGCGGGAAGCGGCCGAGATCAAGGATTTTTCACGGGAGAAGGAAAAGCTGCTCGCTCTCCTGGAACGCCTCGGCCAGATCGACAAGCACTTCGTCCGCAAGGAGAACCAGCTCTTCCCGATCATCGAGACGAAAGGCATCACCGGACCGTCCAAGGTCATGTGGGCGCTCCATGACGACATCCGCGGGTTCATCAAGGATGTCCGGAAGCGCGCCACGGACGGCAAGATGGAACAGGTGGCCCTCGACGCGTTGATCAAGATGGTGAACGACATGATCTACAAGGAAGAGCATATCCTCTTCCCCATGACGCTCGAAACGCTGTCCGAGGACGAGTGGGCAAGGGTCAGGAAAGGCGAGGAGGAGGTCGGGTACGCCTGGATCAAGCCGGAGTCGGAGTGGAAGCCGTCTGCCGGATCATACCAGCAGACGCTGCTCGAGGAGAAGGTCGGCAGCTTGAACCTCAACACCGGCCAGCTCACGCCCGAGCAGGTGAACCTGATGCTGATGCACCTCCCGATCGACATGTCCTTTGTGAATGAGCAGGACGAGGTGATCTACTATTCGGCAACTCCCGACCGGATCTTTCCGAGGAGCCCGGGAGTCATCGGCAGGAAGGTGCAGAACTGCCACCCGCCGAAGAGCATGGGCATGGTGCAGAAGATCCTGGATGAGTTCCGCGAGGGAAGGCGGAGTTCGGCGGACTTTTGGATCCAGATGCAGGGAAAGTTTATCCTGATAAAGTATTTTGCGGTCCGGGATGCGGAGGGGAGATACCGCGGCTGCCTGGAAGTGAGCCAGGATGTGACGCAGATCAAAAAGCTCGAAGGCCAGAAGCGTCTGCTGGACTGGGAGTGAAAGGGCGTCTCGCCGTGGACCGGCACGAGAAACTCGGACGTCCTCTCTGGTGAACGCTGCCGGGAAGAGGCCGGTCTCACGGTCCCGGAGAGGACGTTGTTGTCAAGGAGGGGAAGGGGAGCGATCTGCGCCAACTCAGTGCTGCAGATCGGGTCTTTCCTGAGATGGGATGAGTCAAGATCCTCAATGATCCTGTTTACAGCCTCCCTGAGTATGACTGAATTTCGACAGGTGCAAATCAGGGATATTCTTGACGATCATCTGCTTAGCCCATTCAAGAAGGGGCATGGTTTCGCTCAGGTGGATCCTTCTGTCCTTCACGGTTGCGCCATCAAAGCAGTTGACCGCGCGAAACGCGTCCACATCGAGGGTCATCTCCACGAGCCCACGGCCGTTGGGCCGCTGCGTGAATAAATCGGTGTTCAATTTGACCGACTCAACTTCTCCGATCTGAGCAAAAATATCCTTCAACGCCGCTTCCGTGACATCGGGAGGAAGGTTTTCAATAAGGATTTTTCTCGTAGCCATGGAAGAGCCCTCCTTCATATCATTTCATTCTTGTACGGAGTCCCGCAGGAAAGGACTCTCCGCGAGGCAGGCGAACAGCCTGTTGTTACTATAGCAGAATTCTCGGCAAAATGCGGCGCAGCTCCTGAATGTTATCGTGTCAACGATGGCTGCATTGCAACCGGCCTTTTTCGCCGAAGGGAAAGCCGCACTTATTGACGGAAAAGACTACGGTCCATGTCGATGTTCCGGCCGCCGACGCTCTGCTGGTTGTGCGCGCCGCTCAGACGAGAGCCGTCATCGGACATGGTGAGAGTATAGGTTTCCGTCTTCCAGTAGCCAACGACCGACTTCATCTTCCACTTCATCTGCAGCTTCAACGTCTTGTCCGTTATCTCGAACACATTGACCGTGGCAACGCTGTCAGCTGCGCGCTTGGGAGGAATGAGCGTAAGGTCGCCGTTCGCGTTCTTGGCGATCTCAAAGGCGTGAATCGTCACTTCTTCTCCCCGGATATTTTCTTTGAAATACCAGTTTCCGGAGAAATCAGGCATCTTGGCCCTCTTTTCCGGCGGCAGTTTGATGATCTTGAGCTGCTTCTCAGGCTCAAGGTCGAGCGTCGGCTTGCCTGCAACCGCCAGTTGCTTCCCGCCCGGGGCGGGAACCGGCGCAACCGCCGGAGCCGGCGCGTTCATGCCTGCCTGCACTGCCTCGGCGTCCGCCTCGAGGGAGTAGATCGTATTCTTGACGTCCCTGGCGTTCTTGGCATCGGGAGCAGCCAGGAGGTAGAATTTGAGGCTCTGGATCGCATCGTTAAACAGTCCTGCCCTTTCCTGGACCACGCCGAGATTATAATAGGCAAGGGCAAGCCAGGGCGCGGTGTTCGTTGCTGCTTCGAATTCCGTGATGGCCTTCTTGTACCCGGCGCTGTCCGAAGCCTTCTTGGCGAACGCTGCGCCTCGAGCCATGTTCCGCTCTGCATCTTCGGGCACAGCAGGCGCCGGTTTCATGCCTACGGCCATCTTGATGATCTTTTCGCGCAGCACCTTGTCGCCGGGTTTCTTTTTCAGCTCTTCAACGTACTGCTTCAGATCTTCCGACCCCCCAGCTTTTTGCGATTGCGCACCGAAAGCGGGGACGAAGAGCGCACCCATGATCAAAATAGGCAATGCGATTCGGATGATGGTCCTCATTTTTTATTTCTCCTTGCCAAGACGACACCCGCTGGCATTCATGTAGCCAGCGTGATGCAAATAGTTGCAATAGAAATTATTGCCATGTTCAAGGTTAAGATACTGTTTTTAATAGATAAATATATATTCCTCATTAGATATTATCCCAAAGTTGCATGAGAGTCAAGAGTTGTTTTCATCAGAACCCATTTGGGAGACGGGCATTTCGGGACAGCGTTATATCGTTGTTTCGCCAGTCGGGGGAGGGCGGCACTCGAGCTTTTTTTAAACTTGTCTAATCGGTCCGCATCGGCTATAGTGAACGAATGAAACTTTGCCACGCGTGCAAGAAGGAGATTGTCGGAACGACCAGGATCGGTCGCAGAGATGAGTGTTCTTCCTGCGGAGCCGATCTTCATTGCTGTCACAACTGCGCTTTCCATGATCGCACAGCATCGAAGCAGTGCCGCGAGCCGGTTGCAGAGTTTGTCCGCGAGAAACATAAGGCGAATCACTGTGATTTCTTTGTATTCATCGAAACCCGTGCGGATGCCGCCGATGCGTCCCTCGCGAAGGCGCGCGGAGCCCTGGAAGACCTGTTCAAACCATAGCCACCAGCTCATGAGACATGATCCAGTTCGACAGGAAAATAATAGGCGGACTCATCGTTTTCGGCCTGGTCGTTAGTACGATCCTCTATATCCTGTTCCCGCTCGGCCTGGTCAGGTTTTTTACGGACCGGGACCTCCTCACGCGTTTCATCACAGAGCACAGGACCTATGCGGCCTTCATCTTCATCGGGCTGCAGGCTCTCCAGGTGATCGCCGCGCCGATACCCGGAGAGGTGACCGGTTTCGTCGGCGGGATGCTCTTCGGGAACTGCGGCGGTATCCTGTATTCGACGATCGGCCTCACTATCGGTTCATGGCTTGCCTTTCTGCTCGCGCGGGTCGCGGGGAGGCCGCTTGTTGAGAAGCTGGTGAAACCCGAGATCATCGACCGGTACGACTACGTGATGAAACACAAGGGGATTGCTCTCGCCTTTCTGATGTTCCTGATCCCCGGCTTTCCGAAAGACTATCTGTGTTACCTGCTCGGGCTGGGACACATGGGGCATCGGAACTTTCTCATCGTGTCAACGACCGGCAGATTTCTTGGCACGGTGCTCCTGACCCTGGAGGGCTCATTTTTTCGCAACAGGCACTACGCGGCCTTTTTCACGGTCCTCGGCCTCAGCATCCTCTGCATCCTGCTCGTCATGGTATACCGCGTGAACATCGAGCGGTGGATCCGGAGCATCCGGGCCGCTCAGCAATTGAAGCACCGGGCCGCGCGGAGCCGGCAGAAGAGGACCGGGGGGGAAGACTAGACGCCCTTGCGGTCCCGGTCCCGACGGTCCCGGTGAACCCCCCTGATGCGGTCATTGTACCGGTTTGTGATGATGGCGCAGACCTCTTCCGGCTCGTCGACGATATGAAGGAGGTCGATGTCCGCCGCGTCGATATTGCCCGTGGTAAGAACCGATTGTCTCATCCAGTCGATCAATCCCCTCCAATAGTCGGTGCCGACGAGAACGACGGGAAATGACCTGATCTTCTTGGTCTGGATCAGCGTGAGCGCCTCGAACAGCTCGTCGAGGGTTCCGAAGCCGCCGGGGAAGATGACGTATCCCACCGCATATTTCACGAACATCAGCTTTCTCACGAAAAAGTAGCGGAATTCCACCTTGATATCTTGAAACGTATTGGGCGACTGCTCCAAGGGAAGCTCGATGTTCAGCCCGACCGATGTCCCGCCTGCGTTCTGGGCGCCTTTGTTCGCCGCCTCCATGATGCCCGGCCCCCCTCCGGAAATGACCGCGAATCCGTCCTTGGCCAGGTGCTCGGCGACCTTCAGACATTTGTTGTAGTAGGGTGAACCCGGCGCAACCCGTGCGCTGCCGAATATGGTCACCGCCGGACCGATGGTGCTCAGCGCTTCGAAGCCTTCGACGAGTTCGGCCATGATTCGGAACACACGCCAGGTGTCGGATTTTGCCAGATCTTCCATGCTCTCTTCTCCTTCTCGCAATAATGACTTGATCCGGCCAAGCCGGATTCACGACCGGGGGCAGCTCGATGCGGCTTGGCCTCGGGGATTGATCCAGATTCCCGGGTATTGAATCTGCATCAAAGCGGCTGATGCTATTCCTTCCCGGCAAACTCTTCGCGATAGATCTGGGCGGAGGTGATGACCAGTGTCACGATCAACGGTCCGAAGAGGATGCCGAGGATGCCATAGGCCTGCAGACCGCCCGGGATGCCGAGGAACAGGAAAAACGTGGGGAGTTGGGTTTTTTCCCGATCACCACGGGCTTGATGAAATTGTCGGGCAGACTGACCAGAATGGTTCCCCCGGTCTGTAATCATTTTTTGTTGGCCTCGGACCTCGCGAATACACATAAGCATTCTGCTGCGCGTGCACCGAATTTTCTGCGTTCAGCACCACGCGCCTGCGGTACAGCGGGTGAAGGGCGAGGGCGATAATTCCCGCCCAGGGCAGAGCAGACGAAAAAGGCGCGAGGAGATACCCGACCTGATACGGAAGAAACAGGAAAACCGCGAAGAAGACGATGGTTAAGATGCGCGTCCGGGTCAGGATCGGTTGCATGCCTTGGTCGTTCACGCGCGCTCCCGTGCCCCCGCCCTTCTGAACGAGGCCAAGTGTGCCGCTAGCTTCAGTGCTTCCCGCATACTGGCGGGGTCGGCACAGCCCTTGCCGGCGATGTCATAGGCGGTGCCGTGGTCGACCGACGTCCGGATGATCGGCAGGCCGACGGTCACGTTGACGGCGTTGCCGAACGCCAGCATTTTGAGCGGCGCGAGCCCCTGGTCATGGTACATGGCGACCACGATGTCGTAGTGGTTGTTGCGCGCCTTGTGGAAGAGCGTGTCAGCGGGGAGGGGATCGCTTGCGTGGATGCCGTCCTCGCGGGCTTTGATCACGGCAGGCAGGATCTGGTCCCACTCTTCGCTGCCGAACAGTCTCCCCTCGCCGGCATGGGGGTTCAGAGCGGCAACGCCGATCCGCGGATTGTCGATCCCGAAGGAGCGCATGGCGGCACGGGCAAGTCGCAGGGTTTTGAGGACGACCGGCGTCGTAATGTGGCGGGGAACGTCCTTTAAGGCCATATGGATGGTCGCGAGGATCACCCGCAGGCCGCCACCGACGAAGAGCATCCCGTATTCCTGGGACTGCGTCAGGGCGGCGAGGAGTTCCGTATGACCGGCATAATGATAGCCCGCGGCATTCATCATGGCCTTGCTGATCGGTGCCGTGACCATGGCATCGGCCTCGTTCCGGAGGGCCAGTTCTACGGCGCGCTTGATGTAGGCGACGACCGCGGTGCCTGACGATGCGTCCGGCTTGCCCCAGGCGTGCGTCGAGAGGTTCACGAGATTCAGGTTGAGGAGCTCAAGCCGGCCGTGACGGGGTGCGGCCTGGGCCAGCGAGGAGATACTGGATACACTGACCGGGATGCTCATCTCGTCGACGAGTTTCTTCAGGACGCCGGCATCACCGATCACGACGGGCCTGCAAAAGCTGAACGTCTCTTCGGCGGCCAAGGTCTTGGCGATGATCTCCGGCCCGATCCCGGCCGGGTCCCCCATGGTTATGACAATGAGCGGTCTCTGCTCCATAGGTCCTGTTCCTCCGGCACCAGCGTCTCGGATTGTACGCGGTACACCTGCTCCGGAGAAGAGTTGCGTCCCTCCGGCAGACCGATGACGATCACGTCGATCGAACGCGATGCTCGTTTCACGGTGATGCAGTCGCCCACCCTGACCTCTTTGGCCGGTTTGGCCTCATGGCCGTTCACGAGCACCCTGCCGTTGTCGATCATTTCTCTCGCGACGGAACGGCGTTTCATGAGCCTGCTCTGCTTCAGGAACAGATCGAGACGCACGGATAATTGTAGCGGAAAAAGAAGGGATTTACAATCAGAAATCCGGGAGCACCCGGAGAAACAGCGGTGCGCCGGGGACGGATCAGCGCCGATCGCCGCCCAGAAAAGGGGCCAGGATGGCGTTCGCCTCGCGGATGATGCGCTCATGCTCGGCGAGAATGTTCGCTTTCGCGGCTTCGATGCAGGAACGCAGGGGGAGGGGAGTATCATCCGGCACTTCGTTCTCATCGAGTACCCGAACGTTCCCGTCGGCATCGATCAGAACATCGACTGCAAGGTCCCTCCAGGAGAATTCCTCCGGACGGAGGGACACGCTGTCCGCGATGTTGAAGTAGTAGGCGGCCTTGCTTCCTCCGAAGCGCCAGACATACAGCGTATAGGGACGGTCGGTCCAGTACAGCGCGTACGTGACATCGCCGGGGAAGAGCTGCGTTCCACTCACATCATAGGGCCGTTCAATGACGTACCGCAGAACGCCGAACCCGCCGTCAAGAC
>Ga0335079_10000408_pt1 | contig 49577 bp, 40 predicted proteins | sample Lox_Sample_33_FD_206719 | JGI IMG/M metagenome (GOLD analysis project Ga0335079, IMG submission 206719) | Soil microbial communities from Loxahatchee National Wildlife Refuge, Florida, United States - Lox_Sample_3.3 | ecosystem: Environmental > Terrestrial > Soil > Wetlands | place: USA...
GGCCGGCGGCGACGTCTTGGCGTGGCTGGCCGGCAGCGACGTCTGGGCGTGGCTGGCCGGCGGCGACGTCTTGGCGTGCGGCGACGGCGCGGTGTGGGTTCCCGACGCCGACGGTGCCGCAGCGGTGATTGCCGGTTTCGGGCTCGGCTTGACGATCTGGCACCCCACCAGCAGCCCAGCGAGCGCAACGACACAGGCAAGAGCCGAGACGATGGGCCGTGTGGGGGGCCGCTCCGGAGCGCCAGGGATTCCAGGCGGAAGCTCACGCGGTCCGTGCCGGAGATAGCCGACCAGGTCATCTGCCCGGTCCGGTGCGTCCGGACAGGCGCGAGTCGTGCCGGTGCCTAGCATTCGCCAGTCCTCACAGCGGAAGCCTCGTCGAGACCTGTCACTTCATCATCGCTCATCACGCCCGGTCCGCACACCGTCACCGGCCCGTGCGCTGGCGGCCACCTTGCGCATCTCGCCGACGCACCCGGCCGGGATCCGCGCGGCACCCGAGGCGGCCCGTCAGCAGCGGACCGCTGAGGCTATTTGCGGCGCTCGGGCAGGTGGGCATGTCTTGCCGATAGCCCCACTATCGGCTCCTCGCGACCATCGTCGACATGGGATGACGCCCCGACGGGTTACTACGCCCTAGTCCACCCATCCACGCGGTGGCCCGCGGAGCCAGGCACGTTGCACGGACTCCTGTCAGGCCCGATGCTGGGGCCTATGTCACCTGACGACGACCTCGCCGCACCCGCCGGGTCTGCGCCGGCCACGACACCGGCACCTGCGGCCACGCCCGCGCACGAGGGAAAGCTGCTCTGGGCGCCCGGCCCAGCCGATCGCGCGCATGCGCGGGTTACCCAATTCCTGCGCTGGCTTGCCGCCGAACGCGGGCTGACCTTTGGCGGCTACGACGAACTGTGGCGCTGGTCGGTCGACCAGCCGGGCGAGTTCTGGCAGTCGGTCTGGGAGTTCTTCGACGTGCCGGGACGGCCCGGGGACGGGCCGCCGCTTGCCGGTGGCCCGATGCCGGACGTCCGCTGGTTCGCCGGCGCCACGGTCAACTACGCGCGGGTGGCATTGCGGTCGGCGGCTTCCGATCCGCACCGGACGGCCGTGATCTTCCGGTCCGAGTCCGGCGACGCCGCCAATCTCACGTATCGGGAGCTTGCCACGGAAGTCGCGCGCGTCCAAGCAGGGCTGCGCGCCCTCGGCGTCGCCCGCGGCGATCGTGTCGCCGCCTACCTACCGACCATACCTGAGGCGCTGATCGCCATGCTCGCGGTCACCGGCCTTGGCGCGATCTGGTCGTCGTGTTCACCCGACTTCGGCGCGGCGAGCGTCATCGACAGGTTCGCGCAGATCGAGCCGAAGGTGCTGATAGCGGTGGACGGCTACCGTTACGGCGGGAAGATCTTCAACCGCGCGGACGCGGTGGGCGCCATCGTCGCGGCGCTGCCGTACCTGCGCGCCGTGGTCGCGGTGGATTACCAACGAACGGGCTTTGACCGCGGTGGCCGGGCGGAACACCCGGCGCGGCCGTTCGGGAGTTGGGGTGCGGGCGCGGGTGAGCAGCGGGTACTGCCTGACGTGACCGCGGTCGGCTGGGATGAGCTCGGGATCCGCAGCCGTCCGGATGGCGTCGGCATACCTGCGAGCGCCTCCGACATCGAGTTCGCTGACGTGCCATTCGACCACCCGCTGTGGGTGCTCTTTTCTTCCGGCACAACCGGCTTGCCCAAGCCAATCGTGCACGGGCACGGCGGCGTGCTGCTCGCACATCTCATGACGATCAGCTTTCATCAGGACCTCGGTCCTGGTGACGTGTTCTTCTGGTACACGACGACCGGCTGGATGATGTGGAATTACCTGGCGGCCGGGCTGCTGGCCGGTGCCACCGTCGTGCTCTATGACGGCAGCGCGACCTATCCGGGCACCGACGCGCTATGGCGGCTAGCCGCCGATACCCGGGTCACGTATTTCGGCACCGGCGCACCGTACCTGCTCGCCTGCGCCAAGGCCGGGCTACGCCCCGGCAGCGAACTGGACCTGACCGCGCTGCGCGGTGTTGGCTCCACCGGCTCGCCGCTGCCGCCCGAGGGGTTCGACTGGGTCTATGACCAGGTGAAGCGTAACGTGGTGCTTGGGTCGTTCTCCGGCGGCACCGATCTGTGCACCGGCTTCGTCGGGCCTTGCCCGCTGTTGCCTGTGCGGGCCGGTGTGATCTCCGGCCGGTGCCTTGGTTCGAAGGTCGAGGCTTACGATCCGGATGGCAAGCCGCTCATAGGGGGAGTCGGCGAGTTGGTGATCACGGTGCCCATGCCGTCAATGCCGGTTGGATTCTGGAACGACCCGGGTGGTACGCGCTACAGGGACAGCTACTTCGCGATGTATCCGGGTGTATGGCGGCATGGCGACTGGATCAAGGTGCTGCCTGATGGTAGCTGCGTGATCTACGGCAGGTCGGACGCCACGCTCAACCGTGGCGGCGTCCGGATGGGCACCAGCGAGTTCTACCGTGTGGTCGAACGCTTCGGTGAGGTAGCCGACAGCCTGGTGATCGACACTGGACGGCTTGGCAGGGAAGGCAGGCTGATCTTGTATCTTGTCCCGGCCGCGGGGAAGCCGCTCGATGCGGACGTGGTCGACAGGATCCGGTCCGCTCTGCGGACAGGGCTCTCACCACGACATGTGCCCGACGAGATCCATCAGGTGCCCGGCATCCCGCGGACTCTGTCAGGTAAGAAGCTCGAGGTACCGGTGCGGAAGATCCTCCTTGGCACACCGATCGCCGAGGCGGCCGACCCCGACGCGCTCGCCAACCCCGAGGTACTTGATTACTTCCGGGCGGAGCCGGGAGGCGCAGCAGGGACGAGCGGCGAAGCCGAGCGGGAGAACTGACATGAGCGGTGGGGCGCTGATAGGAGCGGGCCGCCGCTATGGAGAAGAGGGCGGTGTCCACGGCTACGGCAGCTACCCGCGGCTGCCAGGCCTGCTTGATCAGCAGGTGCCTCAGGCGGACCCGCACGCCCGCGACGAGTTGCTCTTCAGCACCGTGCACCAGGCGTACGAGCTGTGGTTTGCAAAGGAGTAGGGCAATGGCGGTAAGTCTCGACGCGGAAAAGGACGCGGTGCTGCGGGAGGCAGCGCGGGGTGGCGCGGAGGTGCCGCCTACGGCGGACTCTGCTGTCGGCGGCAGGGTGCGCGACCTGAGCCCCGTGCCGGAAGATCTCTTCGAGTACTTCCGCCTCTACTACCGCCATGTAGCTCCGGAGGATCTGGCCGGGCGCGACCCGGCGCGGGTGGCCGCGGTAGCCACTGAGCACGCCAGGTTCGGCGCTCACCGGCCGCCGGGCCGTGCGCTTGTCCGCGTCCGCGGCGAGCTTGCCGAGGTAGCTGCGATCGGGCTGGAGCCTGGCAGGATCCTGATTGACATTGTCACGGACGACATGCCTTTCCTCGTCGACTCGCTGACCATGGAACTCAGCCGTCACGATCTTGGCATCAACGTGCTGATCCACCCGCAGCTGCGGGTCCGCCGCAATATCGCCGGTGAGCTGCGCGAGATATGCGGCCAGGTCTATGGCCATTCCGGCGCTCCCGACGAGCAGTCAGAGGCGTGGATGCATATCGAGGCCGGCAGGTCGGCCTCGCCGCCCGCGGGGCTTGAGGATCATCTGCGCCGGGTGCTCGCCGACGTGGCGGTGGTGGCTGAGGATGGCCAGCGCATGGCGTCGGCGGCGATCCAGCTCGCGGACGCGCTCGGCAGTGAGCCGCCGGAACCGGGAGTTGCCGCACTGCCCGTCGCCGAGCTCGCCGAGGGCCAGGAACTACTGCGCTGGCTCGCCGATGGTCACTTCACGTTCCTCGGCTGCCGCGAGTATGACCTCGTGACCGAGCCGGCCGGGCCCGCAGGGCCAAATGGTGGTGCCTTGTGCGCGGTGCCAGGCACCGGCCTGGGAATCTTGCGTCATGACAAACAGCGCTCGGAATCCTTCGCCTCGTTGCCGCCTGAGGTGCGGGCGAAAGCGAGGGAGCGCCGGCTGCTCGTCCTGACCAAGGCCAATTCGCGTGCGACCGTGTACCGCCCCAACTACCTCGACTACATCGCGGTCAAGAAGTTCAGCGAAAGCGGTGAGGTGGTGGGGGAGTACAGGTTCCTCGGCCTGTACAGTCACGCGGCATATACCGAGAGTGTGGCGCGGATACCAGTATTGCGGCAAAAGCTGGCTGAGGTGCTGCAGCGCGCCGGACTGTCGCCTGCCAGCCACGACGGCAAGGACATGGTCGAGATTCTGGAGACCTACCCTCGCGAGGAGCTATTCCAGATCTCCGTCGATGAGCTGCTGCCGATCGCGCTCGGCGTGCTGCGGCTGCGTGAGCGCAAGCAGACGAGGCTCTTCCTGCGCAGGGATGTGTACGGGCGCTACATGTCCTGCATGGTGTACCTACCGCGGGACAGGTACACGACGAACGTGCGGCTACGCGCGACCGAGATCCTGCGCGCCGCGCTGAACGGCAAGACCGTTGACTACAGCGCGATGATCGGCGATGCGGCCCTCGCCAGGCTGCACATCGTGGTGCGCGGTGAGCGCGGCGTGCCCATGCCCCGGGTTAACGCGGAGGAACTTGAGCGCGCGGTGGCCACCGCGGCCAGGTCGTGGGACGAGGACCTCGCCGACGAGGCCGAGGCGCAACTCGGGTCCCAGATAGGGGCTCAGCTGACGCGGATCGCCCGTCGGATGATCCCTGAGGGCTACAAGGCGGCCGTGCCCGCAGCGGCAGCCGTCGCCGACCTGATGCGGGTCGCGCGGCTCGCCGAGTCTGGCGGCGTCTTCAGCGTTGACTTGTACGAGCCTCCAGGCGCCGGGCCGGGCGAGGAGCGGCTCAAGGTGTACCGGGCAACGTCGCGCATCGTCCTTTCCGACGTGCTGCCCGAGCTTCAGCACATGGGAGTGGAGGTGATCGATGAGCGGCCCTACGAGTTCAGCGCGCGAGCCTTGGATTTCAAGGATCCCGATGGCCCCGGGGGGCACGTGCTCGCCAGCGATGACGGCACTGAGGGCTCGATCGCCATCCCGGCTAGGTTCTGGATCTACGATTTCGGGCTACGCCGCCAACCGGTCGGCCGGCGGCCCGCGGGAGCCTCCGCCAAGAACCTGTTCGAGGACGCCCTGACCGCGCTCTGGCAAGGTGAGGTGGAAGACGACGGCTTCAACGCGCTTGTTCTCGACGCGAGCCTGTCGTGGCGGCAGGTCGTGGTGCTACGGGCGTATGCGAGATACCTGCGACAGGCGGGCAGTGCGTTCAGTCAGGAATACATCGAGCGCGTGCTCCGGTCGAACCCGGCCGTGGCGAGATTGCTCGTCCTTCTTTTCGAGTCCAGATTCGATCCAGCGTGCCAGCCGGGCATGGGCCATGGCCCCGCTGGTTACGACAGCGGTGACGGGCCAGCTGAGCGCAGCGACGCGATCACGGAAGAGATCACCGGCTTGCTTGATGAGGTGGCGAGCCTCGATGAGGACCGCATTATGCGTTCCTACCTGACCCTGGTCCATGCCACCTTGCGCACGAACTACTTCCAGCGGGGGGACCGGGGGGTCGCCCCCCCGGATCAGCAGGGCCAGCGGGGGGACCGGGCCATCGGGGGTCCGGGGGTGTCCCCCGGGCAGCGCGGTGCCCCCCCGGATCAGCAGGGCCAGCGGGGGGACCGGGCCATCGGGGGTCCGGGGGTGTCCCCCGGGCAGCGCGGTGCCCCCCCGGATCAGCAGGGCCAGGTTAGCGACGCTGCTGAATACAAGCCTTATCTGGTATTGAAGCTGGATCCGCAGCAGGCGCCCGACCTGCCGGCGCCGCGGCCGCGGTTCGAGGTATTCGTCTACTCGCCGCGCCTTGAGGGCGTTCATCTGAGGTTCGGCCGGGTCGCGCGTGGCGGGCTGCGCTGGTCGGATAGGCGTGAGGATTTCCGTACCGAGATCCTCGGCCTGGTCAAGGCGCAGCAGGTGAAGAACGCGGTGATCGTGCCGGCCGGCGCGAAGGGCGGGTTCGTCTGCAAGCAACTGCCGAGTCCGGCCGATCGTGAGGCCTGGCTGGCCGAGGGAACTGCTTGCTACAAGCTCTTTGTCAGTGGCTTGCTCGACGTGACGGACAACCTTGAGCGCGGTGAGGTGGTTCCGCCCCCCGACGTGGTTCGTCAGGACGGCGACGATCCTTACCTGGTGGTCGCGGCCGACAAGGGCACCGCGACGTTCTCCGATCTGGCCAACGAGGTCGCGAGCCAGTACGGGTACTGGCTCGGGGACGCGTTCGCGTCTGGCGGTTCCGCGGGCTACGACCACAAGAAGATGGGGATCACCGCGCGTGGTGCCTGGGAGTCGGTAAAGCATCACTTCCGCGCCCTGGGCATCGATGTGGCAACCCAGGAATTCGAGGTCGTGGGCATCGGGGACATGTCCGGAGACGTGTTCGGGAACGGAATGCTCCTCTCGGAGCAGATCAAGCTGGTGGCTGCCTTCGACCACAGGCACATTTTCATCGATCCGGCCCCCGATCCGGCGGTGAGCTTCGCCGAGCGGGCCAGGCTTATGCGACTTCCGCGCTCCTCGTGGGCGGATTACCGGCAGGAGCTAATGTCCGCCGGCGGTGGGGTATGGTCGCGCACCCTGAAATCGATTCCGGTGAGCCCGCAGGTCAGGAACGTTCTCGGGCTAGGCGAGCAAACGGCCACCCTGACACCGCAGGAGCTGGTCAAGGCCATCCTTTGCGCACCTGTCGACCTGCTATGGAACGGCGGGATCGGCACGTATGTGAAGGCGACGAGCGAGAGCCACGCCGAGGTCACAGACCGGTCCAACGATGCGGTCAGGATCGACGCGACGCAGCTACGCGCCAGGGTCGTCGCCGAGGGCGGGAACCTCGGTCTCACCCAGGCGGCCCGCATCGAATATGCGCTCGCGGGCGGCCTGATCAATACCGACTTCATAGATAACTCGGCCGGCGTCGATACCTCCGACCACGAGGTCAACATCAAGATCTTGCTGAACGGCGCCGTGCGTGACGGCGAGCTGGCAACCCCGCAGCGTGACGAGCTGCTGCAACAGATGACCGACGAGGTCGCGCGCCTGGTGCTAAAGCACAACTACCAGCAAAACGCCTGCCTGGCCGCGGCACGCGCGCAGGCGGCATCCATGCTGCACGTGCACGCGCGCTACATCCGCAAGCTGGAAAGGGACGCAGTGCTGCGGCGGCGGCTCGAATACCTGCCGACCGACAAGGTCATCGCCGAGCGGCGTTCCGCGGGGCTCGGTCTGACGGCGCCGGAGTTCGCGACGCTGCTGGCCTACACCAAGATCGTCCTGACCGAGGAGCTTGTCGCCTCAGACCTGCCTGCCGACGAATACCTAGGGCGCGAGCTGGCCGAGTACTTCCCGCATCCGCTGCGCGAGCGATACGCGGACCGGATGCCCGGCCACCCCCTCTGCGGGGAGATCATCACAAGTAGCGTGGTGAACGAGATAGTGGATCGGTCCGGCACCACGTTCGCTTTCCGGCTCAACGAGGAAACCGGCGCATCCGGGCCGGACCTGGCGCGCGCCTGGCTTGTCGCCCGTCAGGTATTCGGCATGCCGGCGTTCTGGGAATCGGTCGAGGCGCTCGACGGCCGGGTGGAGGTGGCCACCCAGGTATCGCTGCTGCTTGAGGGCCGCAAGCTGATCGAGCGCGCGGCGCGGTGGCTGCTGATTGGCCGGCGTCCGCCGCTGCCTATCCGATCGACCATCGACTTTTTCGCCGACGGCGTGGTTACCATCGGGTCCGGGCTGCCGAAGCTGCTTACCGGTCGGGACCTGTCCGGATTTGACGAGCGCCGCGACTCGTTTACCGCGCGTGGTGTGCCGCTCGAACTGGCCGAACAGGCGGCCGCGATGGTCCCCGCCTACTCGACCTTTGACATCGTGGAGATCGCGGCCGCCGGCAAACGTGACGTCGATGAGGTCGCCGAAGTCTATTTCGATCTGGCCGACCGGCTGCAGATTACCCGGCTCAGGGAGCGGATCATCGCTCTGCCCAAGGACGATCGGTGGAACACCATGGCGCGCGCGGCGCTGCGCGACGACCTCTACGCGGCGCACGCCGCGCTGACCGGCGACGTCCTTGTGGTCAGTGGCTCGGGCACGCCGGAGGAGCGGCTTGCGGCCTGGGCGGACCACAACGCGTCAGCAGTCGCACGAGCCAGGCAGACGCTCGCTGAGATCTGGGAGAGCGAGCGGTTCAATGTGGCGACGCTGTCCGTCGCGCTGCGTGCGATCCGCACGTTGGTCACGACGAGCACGCTTCCGCACACCAGCGCCTGAGTGATCCGCGGCCGAGTTCGGGTCAGTCACCGCCGGCGCTGGTCGGGCCACCGTCGGAGGCGATGACGCGCATGAGGCCCGATGGCTGACCAGTTGGCTGGCTTGGCGGCACCTCGGCCGCATACTGGTACGTCTGCCCGGTATCAAGTTCTGACTGAATGAGCAGGCGCCCGGTCGCGTACAGAATGGGGGCGAAGGCAGGCGGGATCTGGATCTGACGGTTTTGCGCGGTCCTCTTGATGATCGTATTGAGGGTCAGTGAGTACAGGACAAGCGCGCCTCCATCGGAGGTGCCGAGCGCGTACAGCGGGTACGTGCTTCCTTGCAGCTGCGAATCGTAGCTGAGGCCTGGCTGGGTCGCGTGGCGCGTGGCTGCCTTGATCTGGTCGTATATACCGGTGGTATAAGGGCCTGCGGCGACGACCCCGGCCGCCGCGGCGTCACGGCCATCGTCGGCGACCGCGGCCTGCAGCGCCCCGACACTGTTCGGGCTGATAATCAAGCCGTGGTCGAACGTGGCTAGTGCGCTGGCATGGCCGCCGGCGCCCATGGCGATCTCCGGCACCGCCGCGCCAGGTGCGACCAGGGTTGACAGGCTCAGTTGCCACGAGTCGGCGACGGCGGGCCGACTGAACACCATGATCGCGGTGCGGGTCGGCCCGCCGCGGGCGGGTATGCGCGGCGCGACCGCGACGAACCACAACGGGAAGGACTTCATCTGCGGCACGTAGAGCGCGGGAGTCCCGTACCTATACGCGGGCGCGGGCGTGCCGGTGTAATCAGCCTGTTCGTACGCTGACACAGTCAGCGGCGCCTGAGCTTCGCTGACCAGGGACAGCTCGAGCGACTCGTCCGCAGCCGCGCGAGCCACCTCGTCCGTGATGGCAAAGGTGTCGAACACCTGCCTGGCGTAGTTCAAGGTGAGCTCGCCGGGCGGAGCGGCATCAGGTCCCGCGGTGGGCAACCGTGCTCCTGTGGTGCGCGCGATCAGCGCTGTCCTCACACGCACCCCTACAGGCGGCCCGATCGGCAGCCCTGCCAGCGCCGCCGTGGGGGGCGCGAAGGCGAGCGTGCCGAGCACCAGCGCTGCGACGGCCACGAGGCCGACGGCGGTACGGTATGTGTTGCGCAAAAAGGTGATCTTCGTCTCCATGCTGGTCGTCATACTTTGATAACTCGTCACTCCGACAATTCATTACTCCGCGTGACCGACGACACCGATGGCGCCACCGGCGAATGCGCGCCCGCGGGCCCGGCGGTGGCAGCGAGGACAGAAATCGCGTTTCCCCACGCCCGCGAGTATGCCAGTCTCCATACGCCGTGCTCACCTCGCGTAGGCTTTCTCGCATGACAGCGACCGACCCCGCGGAGGAGATCAAAGAGCTTTCGTCCAAGCTCACTGGCGTCGAGACCGTCCTTGACCTGGACGCGATGCGGCGCGAGGCAGCCGGTCTGCGCGATCAGGCTGGTGATCCGCGGCTGTGGGACGATCAGGAACGTGCGCAGTCAGTAACCCGCAGGCTGTCATATGTCGAAGCCGAGCTTTCGCGGGTGGAGAATCTGCGCCGCCGTCTCGACGACACCTCCATCATGTTCGAGCTTGCGGAGAGTGAGGACGACGAGCCCACTCGCCGCGATGCGGAACGCGAACTCGCCTCGCTCCGCAAGGAGATTGATCAGCTCGAGACCCGCACCCTCATGTCGGGTGAGTACGACGCGCGCGAGGCGCTCATCACGATCAATGCGCAGGCGGGGGGCGCCGACGCCGCGGACTGGGCGCAGACGCTCCAGCGGATCTACCTTCGCTGGGCCGAGCGGCACGGCTATCCGACCGAGGTGTACGACACGTCGTACGCGGAGGAGGCGGGCATAAAGTCGACCACGTTCGCGGTGAAGGCTCCCTATGCGTACGGCACCCTGCGCGGCGAGCACGGTACCCACCGGCTCGTGCGCATTTCACCCTACGACAACCAGGGCCGCAGGCAAACCTCGTTCTCGGGGGTGGATGTGGTGCCGGTGGTGGAGCGGACAGATCACATCGTCATCCCGGAGGACGAGATCCGCGTTGACGTCTACCGGTCGAGCGGACCTGGCGGGCAGGGCGTCAATACCACGGACTCCGCGGTGCGGATCACACACCTGCCGACCGGCATCGTCGTGTCGTGCCAGAACGAGCGTAGCCAGATCCAGAATCGGGCCACCGCGATGGCCGTCCTCCAGGCCAAGCTGCTTGAGCGCAAGCGCCAAGAGGAGGAGGCCAAGATGACCGAGCTGCGCGGCGAGACGACGAGCAGCTGGGGCACCCAGATCCGCAACTACGTGCTGCACCCGTACCAGAGCGTCAAGGACCTGCGCACCGGCGTTGAGACCGGCAACACCGCCGCCGTGCTCGATGGTGAGATCGACGACTTCGTCGAGGCCGAGATCCGCTGGCTACGACGCAGGGAAGCCGGCGGGACAGAGGGCTGAGCCGCGGTTGCGCGCCCGCGCTCGGGCATCCCGTGCGGCAGCGGCAACCGGCAGGGAGGCAACCGCCGGGGGAGCGGCAACCGCGGGACTGGCCGTGCGGTTCAGTGCGAAAGGTGCAAGGCGAGCACCAGCATCAGCGTTATGATCAACGCCGCGATGAGCAGCGGCGGTGCGATGCTGATCGGCCCGTGGTGCACTTCGGCCCTGGCTGCGCGGCACACCGCGCAACGGCCTTCTACCACTGGTCCCGCGCATTGAGCGCAGATCAGGTGTTCGCAGCTCATGTAGGCCCTCTCCGGCCGGCCGGCGCCTGACCACTTCTCAAGTGTTGGACCTTCAATGACAGTTTCCCCCCTAGACTGTCCGATGACCAACCGGAGCCACCGAAAAGTACCTGGGGACATCATGACGCGATGCAGCGGCAGGAGCGGGAAGGGCCCGTTCGCCGACGCGTCGCCGGCCGTCCACTATCGTCGAGCGCTTGTGATGGGCCCGTGATCCACTTCGACAACGTCACCAAGATGTACCCGAGCCAGAACCGGCCCGCCCTTGAGAACGTGAACATTGACGTGGAAAAGGGAGAGTTCGTTTTCCTCATCGGCCCGTCAGGCTCGGGTAAGTCAACGTTCCTGCGGCTGGTGCTCAAGGAGGAGCGGCCGACCGGTGGCCAGATACATGTGGCGGGCAAGGATCTCGCCCGGCTGACCAACTGGAAGATTCCCCATTTGCGCCGGAAGATCGGTTGCGTGTTCCAGGATTTCCGGCTGCTGCCCAACAAGAACGTGTATCAGAACGTTGGCTTCGCGCTCGAGGTCATCGGCAAGCCACGCCGGTTCATTCGCAAGGTGGTACCCGAGGTGATCGACCTAGTCGGCCTCGACGGCAAGGCCGACCGCATGCCTGACGAACTGTCCGGCGGCGAACAGCAGCGTGTGGCGATGGCCCGGGCGTTCGTGAACCGGCCGATGATCCTGCTCGCGGACGAGCCGACAGGCAACATCGACCCGGGCACCTCTATCGGGATCATGAAGGTTCTCGACCGAATCAACCGGACCGGCACCACCGTCGTAATGGCTACCCATGACGCGGCGATCGTGGACTCGATGCGCAAGCGCGTCATCGAGCTAGAGCACGGCAAGGTCGTGCGTGACCAGTCGCGCGGAGTGTACGGCCAGGCCTACTGAACCTGGTCGGCGATTCGCGGTACCGGGCAATCGAGGGATCAGCGAGAGCGAGCATGCGTTCTAACTTCGTGTTTCAGGAGATCTGGATTGGCCTCAGGCGCAACTTGACGATGACGGTCGTGCTGGTCGTGGTGGTTGCCATCAGTTTGTTCCTGCTCGGCATGGGCCTGCTGATCATGAAGCAGGTGAATAACACCAAGACCTTCTGGCAGGGCAAGGTCGAGATCTCGGTCTACCTCTGCACGTCGACCAGTCCCAGCCTGGCGTGCAGGCAGAACGGCCCCGCCACTGCGCAGGAGCGAGCCCAGATCATGCACGATCTGCAGGCGTTGCCGCAGGTCGAGCACGTCTACTACGAGTCGCAACAGCTTGCCTACCAGCGCTTCAAGCAGGAATTCTCCAACCAGCCCTCGTTCGTGCAGGCGGTGCCCGCCGACGAGATCCCTGACTCGTTCCGGGTAAAGCTGCGAAACCCGGCAACCGACTATTCGATCGTCGCGGGCACGCTGCAGGGTAGGCCAGGGGTCGACCAGATCATGGATGAGCGATCGCTGCTCGACAAGTTCTACAAGCTGCTCAACGGCCTGAGGAACGGTTCCTTGATCGTGGCCCTTATCATGGTGGTCGCCGCGGTGCTGCTGGTCGGGAACACGATCAGGCTCTCGGCGTTCAACCGCCGCAGGGAAACCGGGATCATGCGACTTGTCGGCGCCTCCAATTTCTATGTTCAGCTGCCGTTCCTGCTCGAGGCGGTGATCGCGGGGCTGTTCGGCTGGATCATCGCTGCTGGCCTGCTGCTTGTCCTGAAGATGCTGTGGCTCGACACGTTGCAGCAGTACTTCACCTTCAACGTCCAGCTGAGCGCCTCGGATTTGGTCCAGGTGGTCATCCTTGCCCTGTGTGCGGGCGTCCTGCTGTGCGGCGCCACGTCGTTCCTGACACTCCGCCGCTACCTGCGCGTCTGATGGGTCCCATGAAGTCGCGGGCGCGTCATGCTGTGCCGTGCGCATTAGGGAGTAGCGTGGCAGCGGAGCGCTGAGGAGTACCGTGGCACGCGAGCAGGGACGTAACGTAATCGCACGTAACCGGCGCGCCAGGCACGATTACCACATCGAGGATGTGTACGAGGCCGGGCTCGTGCTCACTGGCACCGAGGTGAAGTCTTTGCGGGCCGGCCGGGCATCACTGGCCGAGGGCTTCGCTCAGGTCACCGACGGTGAGGTGTGGCTGCACAACGTTCATATTCCTGAATACACCCAAGGAACGTGGACGAACCACGAGCCGCGGCGGATCCGCAAGTTGCTGATGCACAAGACCGAGATCGACAGGCTCAGCAGGGCGACGGCCGAGCGCGGTCTCACGCTGGTCCCGCTTTCGCTGTACTTCTCCGACGGCAAGGCCAAGGTGGAACTGGCGCTCGCCCGCGGCAAGCGGAACTACGATAAGCGCCACGACCTCGCCAGGCGTGATGCGGCCAGGGAGGTGGATCGTGCCCTCCGGCAGCGGCGGTGACCCACCTCGGATGGGCGGCAGCCCGGCGGGGCCACCCGGGCTGCCGGGCCGTCCAGGCGAGCAGCCGTGGTCACCCCGCCGCCCGGAACAAGCCCGGGCAGTGCCGCCAGGCGCCCGGGAGCCACCAGGCGTGCCGCCCGGGCCGGAGCACGCACGCGGGTTGCCGCGCATCGGCGGCCCGCCACGCTCACGGGGACGGGCGGTGCCGCCCAGGCTCGCATCATCGCGACGGACGCGGGCGCGACCGCCGCGGGCGGGCGAACCCCCAGTTCGCGCCCCGTGGCGACGGGCGCTTTCCGCTGGCTGTGTCCGGATAGCGGCGGCGTTCGCGGCGCTCCTGATCCTCGCCGTCAGCCTGTTCAGCGGGTGCGCGCCAGAGCCATCCGCGGAGCCGACCGTCGGCAGTTTCCTGCTTGCCTGGGAACAGGGCAGGTACTGGGACGCGGCCAGCTATACGACGGGGTCTCCTGACACGGTATCCACTGCGCTGCGCGCCGAGTATCAGCAACTCGACGCCGCCGCCCTGTTCCTGAACATGGGAACCATCGCCGTCCACGGTCGCCACGGGGAGGCGAACTTCTCCGCGTCGGTGGACCTGGGCCAGGACGGTCCTCCATGGCAGTACCAGGGCAGGTTCGCCCTCCGCAGGGTCGGGACCGATTGGAAGATCGACTGGATGCCGAGCGTCATCTACCCCAGCCTCCGCACTGGCTTGAGGTTTGCCGTGGTCACCACGGTGCCTTACCGCGCGCCGATACTTGATTCGGCCGGACGGTCGCTCGTCCAGTTGTCCACCGCCTATGCGCTCGGCGTTCAGCCGAACCAGCTGTCAGATCCGCGCGTTACCGCGGCAGATTTCGCGAGCGTTACCGGGCTCGATCCTGATCAGATCCTCGGCCAGATAAGCACCGCGCAGCCGGACCACTTCCAGGAGCTTCTCACCCTCGACCCGGCGACATACGCTCGGCTGCGGTACCGGATCAGCAAGATCAAGGGCGTGCGGGTGCAACGCGTTGAACGCAGGCTCTTCAGCAGCGAGGCGCCCGGGATCGTCGGTACCGTCGGTACTGAGAACGCAGCGCTGCTGCATCAGGAAGGGCTGCCTTACCAGCCGGGCACAACCGTCGGGCGGTCCGGCTTGCAAGCCGCCTACCAGCGTCGGCTTGTCGGTACGCCGACGACGGAAGTGGTCACGGAGAACGCGCGTGGCAAGGTCGTCTCGGTGCTCAAGAAGTGGCCCGGCCAGCCACCCGCACCAGTGCGGACAACCATCGATGCCGGGGTTCAGGCGGCAGCGTCGCAGGCAGTGGGCGCGGCTCAGGGCGCTGCGGCTATCGTGGCGGTCCAGGCGTCCACCGGACGCATTCTCGCCGTCTCACGGCGGGAGGCTACCGGCCAGCCGCTGACGACCTCCGACGTGCTCGACGGTCATTATCCGCCAGCCGAAGCGTTCACAATTGTCTCCACCGCGGCGCTGCTCGCTACCGGGTTCGCTGTCGATACGCAGATCCCCTGTTTCGGCGCGAAGGACGTTGGCGGTCAGACGTTCACCAACGACCAGCCGGAGCAGGGGATCGGCGCGCAGCCGCCGTTCCGCGTTGATTTCGCGCACACCTGTGGCACGGCGTTCGCGGGCCTGTCCAGGCTGCTCACCGCTGGCGAGCTCACGTCGGCGGCGACAAGGTTTGGCCTAGGCGCGAATTGGCAGCTGCCGTTGCCGGCGTTCACCGGATCCGTGGCGTCCCCCGCCAGCGACGCGCAGCGGGCCGCGGACACGATCGGCCAGGGCGGCGTGCGGGTCAGCCCCCTGGCCATGGCGTTGGTCGCCGCGGAGGTGGACTCGGGCACGTGGCATCGCCCGATCTTGGTGACCTATCCGCCAGATCCGGCCAACGTCCCTGTCGTGCCCTTCGACGCCCAATTGATGGACACGATCCGTGGCCTGATGCGCGCTACCGTGGCCTCGGGTGCCGCGCGTGCCGCCAACCTACCCGGCCAGCCGGTGTTTGGGCAGGTCGGTACGGCGCCCATGACCACAAAGAACGGGCGGACCTGGGCGAACTGGTTCGTCGGCTTCCGTGGTAACGTCGCCTTCGCCGTCCTGACGTTCGGCAACCCGCAGATCTCGGCTGCCACCCCGGTCGCCGCCCAGTTCCTGCGCGACGCCGGCAGCGGCTAAAGCCAGGGTGTCCCGTGGATCTTGGTGGACCTGCTCGCCCGGTGCGCCGAGGGCGGCGGGTACCGTCGATCTCAGTGCCACGACCCTGTTATATGATCGTTACCAAATTTCGATTACGACGAGCAACCCTACAAGCACTCATCGGCGTCTTCTCATATGACTGGGAGTCGCTTGGGGGGTTGCGGCCCAGTCGCCGTGATGAGAACCGGGCCTCATCTCGGGGGAGGCCCGGGCGTTATGACCGGCCCCGACCCTGCCGGTCGACCCCCGTGGGCGCAACTTCGGCCACCGCCAGCGCCCACGGGGGTTTCTCACGTCCCGCCCCGAGATTTCCCACGGCGCGCACGCTCGCGGAATGAACGGCCCTCAGCCGCCGCCGGTTCGTCCTCAAACGCACCCCCGGCCAAAGGGCGCGTCACGTTCGCGGGTGTGCGGATCGCGGCAGCCGTTCTGGATCGGTCTGGGGAATCCGGCTTGGCGCAGGAGCGTTATAAGGGTACGGTCAGCCGTGACGGCGGTGCGTTGCCGCGCGGCGCGGAATGTGCTGGGGCGGCTGGGCTGGCCGGACAACTCAAGAGGGGGTGACTGGCTTCGACTTCGGTAGTTGATCCAGGTGAAGCGGGTCGAGGGTCGCGGCCATGACCTCGTTAATACTGTGACCGCAAACCAATAAGCGCCAATACAAATCGCGCTAGCTACGCTCTCGCCGTCTGAGCGAGCAGTGAAGCTGTCAGCCCGGGAGCGCCTCCGGCCCGGTGCCTGGCATCAGCAAGGAGGCTCAACTAGGCGGCCCGGCCGCGGGATCGCCTAGGACAACACACAGCGGCTGAGCCCGTCGGCGACTTGCCTGCGTGACCGCCGGGGCCGAGAAAAACGCAGCAGGCTGCACCCGGAGAAGCCCTGGTGACGTACTGAAGGACGCGGGTTCGATTCCCGCCACCTCCACTGGTGTTCCGTATTGGAACTCGGACACCGTGAAGACCCCGTCGAAGGGCGGTCGGCACTGCTTATGGCAGAGCCGGCCGCCCTTCATGTCGTGGCGTTCGAACACCGCTGCGTTGAACAGCTTGCGGGTGCGGTCGTTGGCCCAGCGTCGCCGCACCGGGTGGCGAGCGAAGCCGCGAGTTCGGGCTCGCCACGCGGTGCGAGCGACGGCGGGGATGCCGCAGTGCGCGGCGAAACAGGTGACCAGGCCGATGAGGAGAATCGAGAAGCGCCGGTCACCGAGCCGCACCTAGCATGACCGCCATGGACATCACCATTCACCAGACCTTCCTCCCGTACGACGACCCGGACGCCTCCCTGGCCTTCTATCGTGGCACCCCCGGCTTCGAGATCCGCAACGACGTCGTGGCCACCGTCACCGACCCCGATGGCAACGTCCTCGGGCTGTTTCAGGACCGATGACGGGGTCACACCCGCGACGCGTTCATGGTCGAGGCGAAGTCGGCGTCCTCGAGATCGACCCGCTGCCGCAGCAGCGGGTTGACCCGACTTCCTCCACCGCGAGCCGACCAAGGTGAAGGTCAACGGCGTCAACCTCACCTACGAGGGGCTGATCCCGAAGGTCCAGAAGTCGTTCCTCGCCAGGACCGGGAGGCGCTGCAGCCGCATATCCGGACGTTCGTGGACCGGGCGGTCACCTTCATCGCTTGCCCCGAGTGCGGCGGCGCCCGGTCAGCGCGGCGGCCCGGTCGTCGCGGATCGGCGGGATCAACATCGCCGATGCGTGCGCGATGCAGATCAGCGACCTGGCCGAATGGGTCCGCGGCGTCCACCAGCCGTCGGTGGCGCCGCTGCTCGCGGGGCTGCGGCAGACTCTCGACTCGTTCGCGGAGATCGGGCTGGGCTACCTCTCGCTCGACCGGCCGTCGGGCACGCTGTCGGGCGGCGAGGCGCGGCGCGTCAAGATGATCCGCCACCTCGGCTCTTCGCTCACCGACGTCACCTACGTCTTCGACGAGCCCACCACGGGCACACCCGCCGACCTCGTGGCCGCCCGCTCCACCCTCACCGGCGATCACCTGGCGGTCTACATCCGCACCTGACCGAGGGCCGGCGCACTCATCGGTCGTCAAGCAGCTCGGGGACGTTGCCATCGGGGTTGGTGACGGTGCCGCGGTGAGGGTGCCACCGCCCGGGCGACAGGCGGGTTTCAAGGACAGCGCTACTCGCTTGGATCGCGGAAAGGGTCCTCGACCCGGACTCCCCTGATTACCTGGCCGTCAGACAGGTCCTCGGTCAGTAACCGCTCGCAGTCGGCCTGACGCGCTGCCTCGATGATCAGGGCGGCCCAGACCGAGATCTAAGAGCCGGGCGCTCAGCATCGGAGCCGAGGGCGCACCGCGCCGCGGCGAGGTTCGCAGCGGCAGCGACCTCGCGCAGTTCTTCCGCTGCCATGACACCTACCGGCTCTGACCTGGCCCGTGGCCCGGTACCTGGTCCAGGTGGGCAATGTCAGGCTCGCGGGCAACTGGACGTCGAGGTAATCGCGGTCGATGTTCAGACGGTGACCGCCGAAGGTACGGTTGGTGGCGCCACTGAACTGGTGGATGCGCTGGTGGTAGGCCCATTCATCGGGCCGGATGAGAGGGTCGATGGTGTCGGCGCCGCCATTCCAGAGCGCGTCGAAGATCACATCGGGCATGGTGTACCCACCCACGGCTGGATAGCTGGGATAGCCGGCCGAATGATCGGCGAGGTCGGCCATGGCGGAACCCGAACTGCTGTAAACACCGGATGCATATCCCACAGCGTGCAGCTCATCAGTCCATGCGGACAGAAATCGCAGGGCGCGGCGGCTCTGTCGGCGCGGATAGGCCTCCATGTCGTAGTAGAGCGGACTGCCGCGCCCGAAACCGAGGGCTTGTGCCTGCACCACGGCATCGTCGGCCGCACTCACTCCCTGCATGGCCGCCGCCGTGATCTGGCCCCATTCTGCCTGCGGACCCACGTAGAGGGGGATGAAACGCCAGCCCGCTGCGGCTTGTCGGCTGACCCAGCCCGCGGTGAGGTTCGGCTGCGCGCAGGCCCGATCTGAACCGCCGATGTAGATCCCAACGGCCCGGTACGGTGAGCGCTTCAGCCAGGCCCTCATCGTGGCTGGGCCAGGCGCCGCGCATGCGTCGAAACCCAGTCCGGCGTCGTTCGTCACGCCGGCAGGAAGCGCCGCTGCCGGCGCGGGCGCGGGCGGTGCCCGCCCGGGCAGGAGCGCGGCGAGCAGCTCCCGCGCAGGTGACGGTGATTCATGCGGCGCCCGAACCGGCGGATGGACCGACGGGATGCTTGCTGGGTCGACGGGCGCACGCGCCGGTATGACGGAGGCATTGCCTCGCTCCGGTATCAGAGCGGCGCTGCTCAGTATCTTCTTGATCAACGCCTCGTCGCTACCGTAGGCCGCCGTGATCTGGACTCCCGCCGGGGCGTCGTCGACGACGTACTGATGAGCCACCGCGTCGGCGCCGGCGCTCGATGCTCCATAACCCGCCCTCAGCGGCTCGACCAGGAGGGACTCGGTTTTGGCCGCGATGAGATGGGCCGGGCAGTGCTCGACGGGCCCGGGCACGCCCAGATAGACGGCGTGCTGGTCGAAGCGCACACACTTCGCCGGTGTGGCGCGCAGGTTAACGACACGCCATGAGGCTGGCACGAGTGCGCGATAGCCAAGGAATGACACTTCCTTCATGGCGGCTGTCGCTTGTTTGCCGGTGGTGGCACCGGACGCGGAAACGCCGCAGACGGCCATGCTTACGGTGCCGACAAAAATGCCGCAAATCCAGCTCGGCCAGACTCTTCCACAAAAAGGCATTCGGCTCATTGCTGAACTCCTGAAGCTCATGGCTGAGCTCCTGACAGGCTAGTTGTGTGATGCATGGTTTCTGACCATGTGCCCGGCCTGCTGCGGGACATACCAGCGAGCGCGCTACCTATTGCTGTCGGCTTTGCCCAATGTCCCTATTTCAGATAGACGCGCCGGTGACCTGAACTCCGGAGTTGAGGAGGTCCGCCCGTGATTTGTCAGGTAGCCACCCGGAGTTCCTTTCAGTATTTTTGTTTATGATTTGCCGTTCGGGCGAGGTAAAGGCGCGCGTCAAAGGGGAAGGCAGCCCGTATGTGCTTGCGGCCCCGTCCGTGGTCCGATTCGTCTGGCCTGCCGCCTAAGGTGGCGAGCGACACCGGCGCGGTGGCGGAGACCGGCTGGCTCAGGGGACGCGGCTGGTCCGCATTGCGGCCCGATTCGGCGGCAGGCGCCGCCCCGTGGCGGGCGGAACGGAGGGGCCACCGCTGCCTTCGCTAGCTGGCAGAAACGACAAGGACATACCTTGCTACCCGCTCGGAAACTCCTCCTATCGTGACGTTGAGCTCTATAGGATGCTTGCAGCGGTAGACGATTACATGACTCGCGCCGCTTCTTTGTCGGGCCCTGCCACGCAGCGCTAGCACGACAGAGGACGTTCGCGTGGCACGAATGACCTGGCGTGAGGTGCGTGTGTCAGGGGCCGCTGGATTGCAGAATGGCAACATGCCTGGCGAGATGACGACTTTTGTCGGCCGCCGCACGGAGCTATCCGAGATGCGGCGCTTGCTTGAATCGTCACGGTTGGTGACTGTCACCGGCATGGGCGGATTCGGCAAAGCGCGGCTCGCCTTGCGCCTAGCCGGCGATCTGAGCAGGCGGTTTCCTGACGGCACATGGCTGGCCGATTTTTCCTTGGTCAATGCGCCAGGCGTGGTCGCTTATCTCGTCGCTGACGTGCTCGGGCTGCGTGACCAGACCGCGCGGCGCAGAGCGGATTTGCAGGCCGCGCAGGTGGCAGGTAAGCATCTGCTGCTGGTGCTCGATACCTGTGAACACCTGGTCGATGCGTGCGCGGCACTGGCGGAGAAGCTTCTTCGCGCGGCACCGCAGTTGCGCATCGTCGCCACGAGCCGGCAGCCGTTCGGCATCAGCGGCGAGCACGTGCTTGCCGTTCAGCCACTCGCGGCGCCCGGCCCTGAAGCCAGTACCGATCTTGCCTCGCTGCTCCGCAGCGAGGCCGTCACGCTCTTCGCGGAATGCGCCTCCGCGGCCGTACCCGGCTTCGCCGTTGGTGCGGACAACGCCGCCGATGTCGCGACGTTGTGGCGGTGATGACGACGACCCGTGGCTGGCAGCCGTGCTACTCGGCGCGGCGGACAGTATCTGGCCGAGTGTCGGGATCCCGCTGCTCGGGTCCAGGTATCTCGACGGCCCGCATGAGGAGTGCGTACGGCGCACCAGGCAGGCGCTGACCGAGCGAGAGTTCGTTGCCGCTTTCGAGTACGGCGCGGGTCTGTCGCTCGACATGGCCGTGGAGTGTGCCGCGCCGGTCGTCACGTCGGCCGCGGTGTCGGCCAAAGCGCCGGCCAAAGCGCCGGTCACCGCGCCAGCGCCATGGCCGCCCTTGAGCCGCCGGGAATGCCAAGTCGCAGCGCTCGTCGCGGACGGCCTGTGCGACAGGGAAATCGCGCAGCGCCTGATGATCGCCAAGCGCACCGCGGACGCGCATGTCGAGCACATCCTGGCCAAGCTCACCGTCGGCTCGCGGACCCAGGTCGCCACGTGGGTGACGCAGCAGCGCTCGCGGCCTGCCGCAGGGGAACAGCCAGGCCTGGGACGTGCCGGCGGCCAGCAGCCGGGCCTGGGTGCCGCGCAGGCCGGTTGCGCAGTGCGCGAGCGATGCTGCCGCCACCGCGCATGACGTTCCTGCCGGCGACGGCACGCGGTCGTGCCCGGCCCGCGCCGGGCTAGGTATGTCATGGGGAGTTCTCCCTATAGCGATAAGCCGGCGGCTACGCCCAGAATGTGAACGGCCGGGAGCCTACGGCAGCCCGCTCCCGACGCCAGGCGTGCCAGCAGGTCCATGTCCGCCGTGTGCCTGTGCGCGGTCACGCTCGATCGATTGGAGGCGCGGTCCGGCGGTTCTCAACCGCTGGAGGGGTGGATAGTAACCGCCGGATCCGCCGCCGGCTGCGCGAGGTTGCGCCGCGCGGCTGGCTGCTGCGAGGCTCTGCTTGATGCCGAGGCTGTTGCTTGTCCACCACACGCCATCTCCCGTCATGCAGGAGATGTTCGAGGCTGTCCTGGCCGGCGCGTCGACCGACGAGATCAGCGGCGTTGAGGTTGTCATCACCCCAGCGCTCACTGCCACGGCGCCGGAGGTGCTTGCCGCGGACGGCTATCTGCTCGGCACCCCGGCCAACATCGGCTACATGTCGGGAGCATTGAAGCACTTCTTCGACGGAATCTATTATCCGTGCCTGGAGGCGACCGTCCGACGCCCGTATGGCCTGTATGTGCACGGGAACAATGACACGACAGGTGCCGTCAGGGCCGTGGAATCGATCGCGACCGGGCTGCGGTGGCGGCGTGCACGACCCGCTGTGACTGTGATCGGCCCGCCTTCACGCGATGACATCGAGGCTTGCTGGGAACTTGGCGCGACCGTCGCAGCAGTGCTTGCCGATGCCGGAGGCTGACGCTGCTGAGGGGGATCCCGGGGTCGACCCAGCCCGGTCGCAGCGGCGTGATCACGATCACCTATACCCGGAACTAGAAACTCGTTCTAGAGTTGAGGCGAGTTGGTGACTCGCCAGTAACCGCCGTGGACGTGCGCCAGAGCGAACGCGCCGGGGGCACCTTCTGGACCGAGCGAAGGGGGTTTGGGCATGGCGATCGGGCTGACTGAGGAGCATGAGGCACTGCACGAAGCGGTGCGTGGTTGGGCCGAGCGGCACGTAACGTCGGACGCAGTGCGGACGGCCCTTCGCGCGCAGACCGAGACCGGCCTGCCGCCCTTCTGGCAGGCGCTCGCCGACCAAGGGCTGCTCGGCTTGCACATCCCAGAAGAGCACGGCGGCCAGGGCGCAGGCCTGGTCGAGCTTGCCGTTGCCCTGGAGGAGCTTGGGGCCCGTGCGACTCCTGGGCCTTTCCTGCCGACCGTTCTCGCGAGCGCGGCGCTGCTTGCGTCTGGTGCGATCAAGGCCCGTGACGAGTTGCTGCCCGGCTTGGCGGACGGTTCCAAGATCGGGGCGGTGTTCGCGGGCCGCGCCGCGGGCGTCGCCGGCAGCGCCGCGCCGGCAGCGAGCCTCACCGCCCGGCGAGGCGAGGGCGGGCTGGTGATCAGCGGTGCCGCCGAACCCGTCCTCGGGGCCACGGTCGCGGACATCGTCGTGCTGCCGGTAGCGACGGACGCAGGTGAGGAATGGGTGGCCGTCGACGCCGCAGAACTGACCATCACCGAACTGCCAAGCTTGGATCCGGTGCGCCGCGTCGCCCGGGTCGAGGCGCATGACCTGACCGTGCCGCCCGCCTGGGTCCTCGACGGCCTTACCGGCAGCGACGTGCTTGACCTGACCGCGTTGCTGTTCGGCGCGGAGGCGGCGGGCGTCGCCGACTGGTGCGTGACGAGTGCCGCGGCGTACGCGAAGGTGCGTGAGCAGTTCGGCCGGCCGATCGGGCAGTTCCAGGGCATCAAGCACATGTGCGCGCGGATGCTGGTCGCACTCGAGCAGGCCCGCGCCGTCGTGTGGGACGCGGCACGGGCCGTCGACGAGGCCCGCGACGGGAACGGCAGCGTCGGCGGCGCACGGCTGGCAGCCGCTGTCGCAGCGCTCATCGCCGCCGACGCGGCGGTCAAGTGCGCACAGGATTGCATCCAGGTGCACGGCGGGATCGGCTACACGTGGGAACACGATGCCCACATCTACTACCGGCGGGCGCTGACGCTCCGCGCGCTCATCGGCTCGCCAGCCAGGTGGGCGGACCACGTCGCGACGCTCGCGCTGCACGGCGCGAAGCGCAACTTTGACGTCGACCTGCCCGCGGACGCGGAGCCGTTGCGCGAGAGCATCGCCAGCGAGATAGCCGAGATCGCCGCGTTGCCACGTGCCGAGCAGCTCCGCGGGCTCGCCGCAGCCGGGCTGGTCGTGCCCCACCTGCAGAAGCCGTGGGGCCGTGGCGCCGGACCGCTCGAGCAGATCCTGATCCAGCAGGAGATGCGTGCCGCGGGGTTGCGCCCGCCGTCACTGACGATCGGCGCATGGGTGGTGCCTTCGCTGGCCAGTTATGCCTCCCAGGAGCAGCAGCAGCGCTTCCTGCCTGCGACGCTGCGCGGCGAGATCGTCTGGTGCCAGCTGTTCAGCGAGCCAGGTTCCGGCAGCGATCTGGCCTCGCTGCAGATGCGCGCGGTGCGCGCCGACGGCGGCTGGAAGCTGACCGGGCAGAAGATCTGGACGTCGCTTGCCCGTCAGGCGGAATGGGCGATCTGTCTGGCCAGAACCGATTCTGCCTCCAAGCACGAGGGCATTACCTATTTCCTTGTAGACATGAAGTCGGCAGGCATCGACGTGCGCCCGCTGACAGAGATGACCGGCGAGGACCTGTTCAACGAGGTCTTCTTCGATGACGTCTTCGTCCCCGACGACATGGTGGTGGGGGAGGTCAACGAGGGCTGGAAAGTAGCACGCAACACCCTCGGCAACGAGCGCGTGACACTTTCCGCTAGTGCGACAGCCGGGCTCACCGTTAAAGAACTGCTTGATGTCGCCCGCGGCGCTGATCCGGACGCCGCGGCCCGGGAGCGCATCGGCCGGCTGGTCGGCGAGGGCCAGTCGCTGGCTTTGCTCGCGCTGCGCGTGACGCTCAGCCAGTTGTCGGGTACCGAGCCCGGCGCGGCATCGAGCGTGCGCAAATTGCTCGCCATGGAGCATGCGCAGCACATAGCCGAGGCATGCTGGTCGCTGCTCGGTTCGCGCGGCGCGATCACCGGCGCGCTCACGTCGGGGCCAGAGGGCTACTGGAGCCGGATGATCCTCGCCACCCGGGCGATGACGATCTACGGTGGTACGTCGCAGGTGCAGCTCAACATCATCGGCGAGCGCATGCTCGGCCTGCCCAGGGACCCGTGACAGAATCCTTAACGGCTGCCGCGTGGCGCGCCCGACCCCGGGCGGTATCTGCCCGGCTGGACGGACGCGACCGCGCGCCCGCAGGTGGAGGTGGCGCTGCGGCATCCCATCGCACTGCTCGCCAACACGTGCCCGTCTTGCCCACATCGCAGTGCGGGATGCTGATCGGCAGCCGCTCCTGCAGTCGGGCTCATCGCCGGTATCTTCCCTCTGGGGGCCATCGGCCCAGTTCACAGGCATCTCAGCACAGATTCGGAGAACGGATTCTAGTTAACTCCACGATGCCGGGCACCCCTTGTGACCAGAAACGAGAACGTGATCTACTTACCCCGGGGAGCGCTTACGGGGAGCGCTTACGGGGAGCGCTTACGGGGAGCGCTTACGGGGAGCGCAAGAATAGGCGAGGCACGGCGAGGAGGGTGGAGCGGATGGGGTCGCTGGGCTTCTGGCGGCTGGCAGAGGCGCAGCCTGATTGGATCGCGGTGGTCGACCCTGACGGCACCGAGCACACGGCAGGGGACCTGCTGGCCCGCGTTAACGAGTTGGTGAGCGCGCTGCGCGAGCGCGGCTTGCGGACAGGGGACGGGATCGCCGCCCTGATACCCAACGGCGCACGCGCGCTGGAGGTATACCTCGCCGCGCTCCAGGCGGGCTGGTATTTCACGCCGGTCAGCTGGCACTACACCGCGGCGGAAATCGCCTACATCGTGCGCGACAGCGAGGCCAAGGCGTTTTTCGCGGACGCGAGGTACGCCGCGCAAGCCATCCAGGCGGCTGACGAGGCGCAGCTTCCGGCGGCGGCGCGGTTCAGCTACGGCGAGGTGCCCGGCTTCCTGCCCGTCACGCGGCTGCGCGAGGGCCAGCCGGAGTCGATGCCCGGTGGCCGTACGGCGGGCGCCACGATGCACTACACGTCCGGTACCACCGGCCGGCCGAAGGGCGTACAGCGGCCGCTGACCGGGCTAGACCCGGATGACATGGCGGAACTGATGACCGCCCTGCTGCAGATGTTCGGCATTACCGTCGGCCAGCCCAATGCGCACCTGGTCACCTCGCCGAACTACCACACCGCGGTGACCCAGTTCGGCGGCACCGCGTTGCATATGGGCCACACCCTCGTCTACATGGACAAATTTCACCCCGAGGAGACCCTCGCCAAGGTGCAGCGGTATCGGGTGACCAACTCGCACATGGTGCCCACGCAATTCAAGCGGATGCTGGCCCTGCCTCAGGAGGTGCGCGGGCGCTACGACCTGTCCTCGATGAAGTGGCTGATTCACGCCGCCGCGCCCTGCCCGCTCCTGGTCAAGCAAGCGATGCTGGACTGGTGGGGGCCGTGCGTCTACGAGTACTACGCTGCCACCGAGGGCGGGGGCACGATCGCGACCCCGCAGGACTGGCTGGCCCACCCCGGCACGGTCGGCAAGCCCTGGCCGACCAGCGAGGTGCGCGTTATGGCAGGCGACGGCAGCGATTGCCGCCCTGGCGCGCCGGGCACCATCTACATGAAGTTGCCGGCCAGCGATTTCGTCTACAAGGGTGACCCGGAGAAGACGGCGGCGAACCGGCTAGGCGGTTTCTTCACGGTGGGTGACATCGGGTTCCTTGACGAGGACGGCTTCCTGTACCTGTGCGACAGGAAGTCCGACATGATCATCTCGGGCGGTGCCAACATCTATCCGGCCGAAATCGAGTCCACGCTGACCATCCACTCTAAGGTCGCTGACGTGGCCGTATTCGGCATTCCTGACGAGGACTGGGGCGAGCAGATCAAGGCCGTGGTGCAGCCCGCCGAGGGGGTGACGCCAGGGCCGGAACTCGCCGCCGAGCTGCTCGCTTCCCTCGAGGGACGGCTTTCGAAGATGAAGTGGCCGAAGTCGGTGGATTTCATCGAGGAAATGCCGCGCGACCCGAACGGCAAGCTGCGCAAGCGCAAGCTGCGCGATCCGTACTGGCAGGAACGCGGTAGTGCTATCTGAGTCTTCCGCGGATGGGCCGCTTGCACCAGCGCCCGCCGCTTCGCCGACCACGTGCTCGAATTCCCGGTGGCTACACGCGCTCGACCGGCCCGGTGATCGGGCGCTTCCGCACCGAACTAGGCGACGGCAGGATCGTCGGCATCGCCGCACCTGGCGGCAGGGTCCTCGTCCCGCCGCTGGAGTACGATCCCGCGGCAGGCGCCGCGCTTGGCGTGGCCAGCGGGGCCGATCCTTTCATTCCGGTGGGACCCGCAGGCACGGTCACCGCCTGGGCCTGGGTCACCGAGCCGCGTAAGGCCCGTCCCCTGCGGCAGCCGTTCGGATGGGCGCTCATCCGCATCGATGGCGGCGACACCGCGCTCCTGCACGTCGTTGACACAGGCGGACAGCAGCAGGCGATGCGGACCGGCCTGCGGGTCAGGCCGCGCTGGCGCGACGCGAGCCAGCGTGTCGGCAGCATCCGCGACATCGAGTGCTTCGTGCCCGAGGTGACGATGCTCACCGCGCCCGCGCGGCTTGAGTACCGGCTGCCTGCCGGGCGGGCGCTCGGCCGGTTCCGTCGCCGAGGTCGTGCGCACCATCGGCCTCATCCTGGACGGAGACAGCCCATGCGCGTGATCGAGGTCCGCGACGCGAGCTGCTCGACGGAAATCACTACGCGGCTCACCGGCCTTGCTTGCGCGGCTCACCGGCCTTGCTTGCGCGGCTCACCGGCCTTGCTTGCGCGGCTCACCGGCCTTGCTTGCGCGGCCCACCCGCCCTGGGGGCTTTGCCATCCTGATGATTCTCGCGATTGTCAGGGCGGAAGGAAGCGGTGAATGTGATTCTGGGGATAACTTGCCACCGGAGGGAGGCAATGAACTGTGCGGTTCAATCACGCTGACCTCTTTGAAGGAGTCGTCGACACCGTAGCTGAACGGACGGCGCTGATCTGCGGTGACCGGCGTCTCACCTATGCCGGCCTCGACGCGGAGGCGAACCGACTCGCCCACCACTTGGATTCGGCCGGTGTCCGGCCGGGTCAGCACGTGGGCATGCAGTTGTACAGCGGTGTGGAGTACGCCGCGGCGATCATCGCCGCGCTGAAGATCCGGGCAGTACCTGTCAACGTCAACTACCGCTATGTGGAAGCCGAACTCGCATATCTCTATCGGTACGCCGACTTGGTCGCGCTGGTGTACGACGCCGAGTTCACCGATCGCGTCGCCGCAGCCGCGCCGAGCGCCCCGGCACTGCGTCATCTCATCTCGGTGGGCGCGGCTCCGGCCCGGCCGTCGAGCCGTCCCGCCCCGGTGCGTTACGAGGACGCGATCGCCGGCCAGGCACCTACCCGCGGTTTTCCGCCGAGATCACCCAAGGACGTCTACATCATCTACACCGGCGGTACCACTGGCACGCCGAAGGGCGTCATGTGGCACACCGAGGACCTGTTCTTCGCGTTCGGTGGTGGAAATCCGGGCGGTGAGCCGGTCGGTTCGCCCGAGGAACTGGTCGAGAAGGCGCGGACCGCGGGCCCGATGGTGATGATGCCGGTCTCACCACTCATGCACGGTGCGGGCCAGATGGCGATGTTCGTCAGCTTCTGGATGGGCGGCACGGTCGTTTTCGTCCGCAAGTTCGACCCAGCCGATGTGCTCGAGACGATCGCCCGCGAGAAGGTGATGGCGATCAATATCGTCGGCGACGCGATGGCCATTCCCCTGGCGGACGAGATCGCCGCGGGCAGTTACGACCTGTCGTCTCTGTTTGTTATCAGCTCGACGGGCGCCATCTTGTCCGGTTCGGTCCGTGACCGGCTACAGGCGCTCCTCGCCAGCGCCGTGATCCTTGACAATTTCGGTTCGACCGAGGCCGGCTACTCGGCGTCTGGGGTCGCTGGTTCCACCCCAGAGTCCGGCCTCAGGTACAAGCCGAACGATCCGCTGATCACCGTGCTTGACAGCGGGCTCAAGCCGGTTGAGCCCGGCTCGGGTGATATCGGCCAGGTGGCTCGGAGCGGGCACATATCGTTCGGCTATTACAACGATCAGAAGAAGACGGCCGAGACGTACGTGACGGTTGACGGCAGGTGCTGGCTGCTGAGCGGTGACCTCGCGACCGTGGCGGACGATGGCGCCATCGCCGTGCTCGGACGCGGCACCTCGTGCATCAACACCGGTGGTGAGAAGGTCTTCCCTAACGAGATCGAGGCCACCTTGAAGACCCATCCCGCGGTGTTTGACGTGATCGTTACTGGTATCCCCGATCCGCGTTACGGTGAACGCGTGGCCGCGGTCGTGCAGCTACGGGTACGGGCCGGGCGTCCGGCGCCTGTGATCGATGAGCTTAACGACCATTGCCGCGCAAGGCTGGCCGGCTACAAAGTCCCCCGTACTTACGTGTTCGTAGCCGAACTGAAGCGCTCGCCTGCCGGCAAGGTCGACCACAAGTGGGCGCGCCAAATGGCCCTGACGGCGCAATCGGAGGCCGACGCCGGCACACAGACCTGACCACCGCCGCGCGCACTGCGTGCCCGGCGCGTTCCCATGCGGGTGTTCTGCCTGCCGGTGTTCTGCCTGCCGGTGTTCTGCCTGCGCGTTCCGGTTGCCGTGCTTGGCCCGCCGTGTTCCGCCTGCCGGCCTGCGATGGGCCCGCGCCCCGCTACCTCTTGCTCGGGTCGGGTGATTCCGCTGGTGCGCTCATCGCACGGCGGCCAGCCGCCATCAGCGCGTCGATCAACTGCGTGGTCGCCGCCGGATCGGGCGGCTCACCATAGGTCATGGCGAGTACATAACGGCGGGCCCCCGGCAGCGGTGCCGCTGTGATCCCTGGATGCCGCGCCGCCCGCAGCGCGAGGCCAGGGAGGGTGGTAACGCCGAGACCGGCCGCCACAAGTGCTTGCACCGCGACAGAGTCGTCGGTGGTGAACGCGATCTTCGGGGTGAAACCGGCACGCGCGCACTGTTGCAGCAGGAAGCTGCGGCACCGGTCGCACCCGGCTATCCACTGCGCGTCTGCGTGCGCGCTCAGGTCAGGCGCTTCCCCTGGGGAAGGTGCGCCTGACGACGAGGCGCCCGAGGCAGCGAGGCCTGAGGGCGGCGAACCCGAGGGCGGGCTGCCTGAGGGTGCGGTGCCTGAGGGCGGGGTGCCTGCGGCCCGTGTCACCAGGCAGACCGGCTCGTCAAGGAGCATCACGCCGCGAGCGCCCTCTCCCCCCACATCTAGCTCATGCCTGAAGACCACCGCCACGTCGACATAACCAGCGCGGAGCATGCGCAGCGCTTCCGGCGGTTCGGCCTCCGCCAGGGTCAGATCCACGCCAGGGTTATCCGACCTGAGCCTCGCCGCTGCCGCGGGCACGATAGTCCCGAGTGCTGAGGGGAAGGCGGCGAGCCGCACCCGCCCGTGCCGTAGCCCGACGTGCGCGGCAAGCTCGTTTTCCGCCGCGTCAAGCCTGCCGAGGATCTCCGCCGCGCGTTCGGCGAGCAACCGCCCCGCGTCGGTGAGCCTGATGCCGCGTCCGTCCCGCTGGATGAGCTTGGAACCGGTCTCCGCTTCGAGTCGGGCGAGGTGATGGCTCACCGAAGGTTGCGCGTAGCTGAGTTCCCTCGCGGCGCCGGTCACCGATCCGTGCCGGGCTACTGCTGCGAGCACCCGAAGCCGGGTCACGTCCAGCATGGTGCAAGTATAGATGTGTTCGATTCTTCGTCTTGTGGGACAGCGTCGGTGCTATCTGACCAGTTCAGCGACGCTCGCGATTCGCGAGCAGGGGGCCGGACGGGTCGCGTGCGGGGCGCCCGGCCGCGCGGCGGCGGCGCCATGCGACGCCCGACAGAGCCTCGAGCACCACTCGGCCCGCGAGCAGCGCTGTCACCTCAGCCTGGTCGTACGGCGGCGATACCTCGACCACGTCCATCCCGACGAGCGGCAGCTCCATGGCAATCCGGCGGACCGAGTCGAGCAACTGACGCGCGGTGAGCCCACCGGGTTCTGGCGTGCCGGTGCCTGGTGCCATCCCTGGGTCGACCACGTCGACATCCACGGATAGGAATACGCCCGCACACTCGTCCGTGGCGGTCGCGAAGGCCTCGGTCAGGCATGATTCGAGGCCGCGGGCGACGATCTCGGTCATCTCGTAGCTGCGCATATTCTGGCCCGCCATCCAGTCCAGGGTTTCCGGCTCGGGCCAGTACCCGCGCAGGCCGAGCTGCAGGAACCTGTCGCCCCGGACCGCACCGGATTCGATGAGCCTGCGCATCGGTGTGCCGTGCCCGTACAGCGAACCCCACTGGGTATCGCCCGTGTCCGCATGCGCGTCGAAGTGGATCATCGATACCCGTCCCCAGCCGGCGGCGCGCGCCGCCGCGGTCGCATCGGGCCAGGCAATGGTGTGGTCGCCACCGAGGATGACCGGCATGCTGCCGGCCTGGCAGACGGCGTGCACGGCTTCCTCGAGGCGGCGCAGCGCCTGTTCGGTCTCGCCGGGCGGCATCTCCACGTCGCCGGCATCCACCACGTTCAGTTCGGCAAGCGGGTCGACGCCGAGCGCCAGATGTGGCCGCGCACCATCATGCGGCAGGTAGTCGGTAAACCGGATCGCCTGCGGGCCGAACCGGGCGCCTGGCCGGTGCGAGGTGCCACCGTCGAAAGGTGCGCCGAGGATGACCACATCGGCACCAGCGATGGAGCCGGGGTCGGCGAGATGCACGGCTGGCACGCCCAGGAAGGTCGCATCGGGGCCGTACATGTTGCCAAGCCTGCTCACGTATCCTCCCGCGGTTTGGTGATCAGGCTAGCCTGCGGCGCCCCCGGCGGCACCCAGCCCGCGCGACCATGGATGTGCCATCGCTGGCCGCATATGACCCGCGATGGCACATTCAGGGTCACTGGCGGCAGGCACACGATGGCCGGTAGCGGCATAAAGATCAACTATGGCTCGTGCGTGTGTGTGGCCCGTGCGGCGCGGCATGGCCCGTGGGACGCCGTATAGCGTTACCAGCGGACCATTGGGCTTCCGGTGAGGATTGCGGCGAACCGGGGTCATGGGCCGCCGGAATCCGGTGAGGATTGCGGCGAACCGGGGTCATGGGCCGCCGGAATCCGGTGAGGATTGCCGCCAGCCGGTCATGGGCCGTCGGACTTACTTACCGTGAGCGCATGGCGCTGGAGGATGGGCGGCTCGCTGAGCTGATGCCTTGCGGTTCGCGCAGATCCAGCGGCAGGCGCGTAATGAGCTGGCGTGCTTCGCCAAGCCGCCTTTCCTTGGCATTCCTGCAGACAACGTCGAAGGGCTTCGGGTGACCCGCCGGCTGTCCCGCAACGGCGGCAGCGTCCGCACCGTCTATAGCTCCGACATCCTCAACGACTCCGCCACCCTGGATGTGGTGCTGAGGTTCGCCGACGCGGGCAGGGCCTGAAGCTGGTGATCGCCGATCAGTCGCTGGTCCTTTTCGACATGGCCGATCCGGTTGCCGAGACGCGCGCCACCACATCACTGACCATTGCGCACCCTGCGCTCGCGCCGACCCTGAAGCATGCGTTCATGGCGATCTGGGACCGGGCCCCGCCCCTGGACAAAGCTCTCGCGCTGCGGGCCTGAGTGGGCGGGATCATTGACGGGCCGGATTTGCCCCCAGTAGGAGGCATGCCTGCTACCACGAGCCGCCTGCTACCACACCGTCTGCTACCACACCGTCTGCTACCACACCGTCTGCTACCACGAGCCGCCTGCTACGAGCCGTCCGCTACCGGGACGTGGGAGCGGCAAGCTGCGATGAGCGGGGAATGCCAGTGCCGAAGGACTGAATGTAGCTGGCCGGCGAGCCGACCCCGGTGGCGTCGTCATAGCCGCCGACGGCCCTGAGGGCGGCCGCTCCCTCGCCGTTCACCCCCAGGCTGACCAGCATGATGCCCATTCGGCTCGGCGATACGACCGACGGGTAGGCGGGTCCCAGTGGGTGATCGGTCACATCATGGAACGCGGCTGTGCCGTACCGCGCGTATATCGCGGGGTTCGCGAAACCGATTCGGTAGCCCGCCGCCTGCTGGGCATCGGCCTCGATGCCTACCAACGTCGGGCACGCCAGGCTGGTGCCGCCAACTGGGTTGAGTGAGAAGATATGCCTCCCGTCCGGCAAACGCAGGCTCTCGCCGACGATAAGCCCAGTCTGCGGGTCGGCGACCGCCGACACGTCGGGGATCACCCGCATCGGCTTACTGCTCGTTGTGCCGTCGGGCAGCTTTGAGGCAAGTCCGGCGGGCACGACACCCTGCTGGTAGAAGGGCTGGTTGTAGGTGGTGCTCACCCCGCCGCCGCCTGAGCCGCCGTAGAACTCGGGGAACTTGCCCGGCGGAATGTAGCGCCATTTATTCCCGCCCCTTGCCAGCGGGTCGAGCAGCGTGCCCCACGAGGTTTCCCACTTGTAGTTGCCGTGCCTGCCGATAGCGAGACTGGTGCCGCCGACTGAGGTGACCCACGGGCTCGACGTGGGGAATTCGACCTGGAGCCGCGATGATGACGCGGGGTCTTCTGCCGGCGAGTCGTAGCCGTTGTCGCCGGCGGCGAAAAAGAAGGCGATGCCCTCAGTGATGCCAATCTTGAGGATGTTGTTGGTGGCCGCCTGGAGCGTGGAGTCCAGCTCGGGCCAGCCCCAGGAATCGCTAACCATGCTGGCGAGATGGTGGTTGACGACGAACGCGAGCGCTTCCGTCATGTCTGCCTGGCGGCAACTCCGTGCCGCCACGTACCTGATGCTGGCGGCGGGCGCCAGGCCATGCAGGGACTCGACGTCGAGGCTCTGCTCGCCATGCCATCTGTGCGGTTCGCCGCACAAGCGAGCCCCGGCGAGCGTGAACCGGCCAAGCCGGTATTCCTTGTATTGACCGGTGCGAAATACGGGGTCTCCGGTCAATTGCGCGTATAGGTCCGCGTCACTGCCTATCGTCGGCGAGTCGTATGCGTCCACGATCGCCACCGTCTGGCCGCGTCCGGTCATTCCTGAGCTCGTGACCCCGTAGGCGCTTCGGACTTGGCGCGGGATGTAACCGCAGGTCACCCAGGGCCAGTGCCGTCCGTAGGCGCTGGGCTTGCGGACCGCGACCTGCTGCCCGAAGTAGGCAGAGCACCGTGGCTTCGACGTGCTCATTGTCCGGGACCACGCCGGCAGAGTCCGGACTGCCACGTGGCTGGCGGTATCTAGGCCGCTGACCGACAGGACCGAACTGGCGATCGGCGGAGGCGGCCGGGCAGCCTGGCTGGGCGCGCGGTAGATGTGGCCGTCTGGGGCGCGGTAGAGGCCGAAGGTCACCCCGAACGCCTTGCTGGCCGCGGCGAGGTTACCGTGCACCGCGATATAGGCACCGGCGGCGCCGCTGGCTGCGATCCGAGTGACCATGAGGCCTGCCGCGGTAAGCCAGGACCGGACCGCCGTGACCTGCTGGTGAGTGGCCCCGAATCGCGCGGTGGCCTGGGCGGGCGTCAGGTAAGCGCGGTATGCGGTGGTTCCCGGCGTCGAGACCGCGGCGGCGTAAGCGGCGAGCCCCGCCTGGCTGTGGCCGGTCAGATAAACTCGCGCGTTCACGGTCCCGGTGACTGGCTTTGCGACGAGGCGCGACGGGACCGCCCAGGACGGATGGGTACCGCCGATGAGAACCGGACGGCCCGCCGCCTGCGCAAAACCCGAAAGGTTGAGGGTGGCGAGCGTGAGAGCTCCCGCGGCTGCCGCCGCGCCCGCCGTATGCAATGCAGAGACGTGCCGCATGCGCGCTCCCTCGGGACACGAGACGGTTGCCAGCGGTAGTCCAGCGACATCATATAACCAATAAGTAGCATTCTAATTACTATGAGTGACTAAACGCCAACCTCACCGCTTCTCGTCCAGGCCGCTGGCGCGTCTCCACGATCCCGTCCCGTCGCTGTCAGCTCGTGCCGGGGCCCACCAGGTTGAACGCCTGGCAGGGTCGCCAGCTGGTCACAAAACCGGGTTTCGGCCTGTGGTTCTACTCACGGCCCGGCCTCTGCGGCGAGCCGTTACGATCCGAGCCGTTCTTGTAGCCTGGCCGGATTCTGGCACGGCCCTCGCTGGGGCTGGCGAATGAGCCAGGCCCGCAATGACCGTAGAGCGCTGGTCGCTGCCGACGCTGGGTGAGAAGATGTGGTTGTGAGCAGCGACTGGGACAACCCTGTGCGGCAGCTTGTTGCTGCCTGGGAGGCCACCACGGCCGTGGTGGCCGAGTGGGCGGACCGGACGGCGGCGGTGACCATCGAGGCGTTCCATAAGCTCGCCAGCGACCCGGCTGTGCGCGCGGTGGTGGACGGCTGGCGCATCGCGCCTGTCTGGGCCCAGCGTGACTGCGAGTGCTTCTGCGCCAGGTCACACCCGAGCGATATGGGGGTATGTGACAAACACGCGGTGATCACGCGTCGGGTCAGTACGGACGTGGACGGTGAGGTGGACGTACCGCTGTGCGCACCGTGCGCAGTGGCGCAAGGTGTCGCGGAGCAGGCCCGGTAACCCTGCTTCCCTGCGGGCTGATTGATACGACCGGCGCACTGCGCGGACGGCGGACCCGCGGTGACCACGCTGCCAGTAAGTCCTTGAAGGAGGGTGCCTCCTTTAAGGGAAACCGGGGGGCGCTACTTGCCGGCGGCCCGGCGCGCTGGCAGCCGCAGACCGTACGCCAGCAGCCCGATGTCGGGGGCGGGGCTCCAGTCACGTGCCGGCAGCCGCGTGAACCCGGCGGCAAGGTACAAGTGCCGCGCGGCCTCCATCGTCGGCCTCGTTGACAGCAGCAGATGCCTGACCCCGCTCGCGGAAGCCCGCTCGATCACGGCTCTGACCAGGGCTTTGCCCGCGCCGCGGCCTTGTGCTCCCGGAGCGACCGCGAGCGCCCTGACCTCTGCCTCGTCCGGCACCTTGGCGATCTCGCTGCCCGGATGGAACGGCTCCAGCGTGACGGTTCCTATAATCTGGCCGTTGTCCAGCATCACGAGTACGTCGCCGGGTGTCGACATGCCCACATTACGCAGCACATCGGTGTAAGGAGACGTCGGCGGTACGCCCTGCGCGATGTACGCGGCGACTCGCAGCTCGCCAATCGCGGCAAACTCGCCATTTTCTGCGGTTCGCACGAACACGTGCTCTATCCAAGCATGGGCTTTCGCCGCACGCGGGCGCCGCTGCCGACCCGGCTCGCTTTGGTGATCCGGAGCGCCGTCAGGGAAACTCACTGCCGGACACGTTCCAGGATTAGAAAATCTTGGCCAGCTTCGTTCCGGTTCACCGCTCGCGCGCATGATGGCTCGCCACGCTCCGTATCATGCGGTAGTTATGCACGTAGTTGCCGGGCCACCCGCGCCGCCACGCAGATCCGCGGCACCGGGGGCCCCGTTGCTCGCTGTGATGCTCGCCCTGCTCATCGTGCTGGTGGCTGGGTGCAGTTCACCGGGCGGCGCGCGGCCGGATAGCGCGCGCCCGGGCAGCGCAACGTCCGGGCCCGCCCACGACCCGGTTCCGGCGGCACTGCCGTTTGCCGCGGCAGAGAACCAGAAGCCGGGCACACGCGATTGGCGGGTACGCCGGCTGGGTTCGCCTGCTGCGATCGAGGGATTCGCGGACCGGGTCAGCGTGCTGCCCGGGCAGCCGTTCCGGCTGTTCGTGTCCACCACCTCGCCCTGGTGGCGGGTGGAGGCGTTCCGGATGGGCTGGTATCACGGGGCGCAGGCACGGCGGATCTGGGCGTCGGGCCGCGTCGTCGGTCACCCCCAGCGCGGCCCGTTGATCTCGGCGCGCACGAACATGGTGCGTGCACCATGGCGGCCGTCGCTGACGGTGCAGACACCAGGGTGGCCCGCCGGGTCGTATCTGCTCCGATTGGACGCCGCGAGCGGCGTGCAGCGATTTGTGCCGGTGACCGTCAGGTCGGCGAGCACGGCCGGGGCAGTTGTTCTGATCAACGACGTGACGACCTGGCAGGCCTACAACTTGTGGGGCGGCTACGACCTCTACACCGGGCCCGGCGGGTTCGCCGACCGGGCCCGCGAGGTGTCCTTCGACCGGCCCTACGACGGCAACAGTTATGACAGCGGCGCTGAGTGGTTCATGTCCTTCGACCAGCCCGCGATCGCCGTGGCAGAGAAGACTGGCGTGCCGCTCGCCTACGAGACTGACGTGGATGTGGACCAGGATCCGGGACTGCTGCATGGTGCACGGGCGCTGATCTCGCTCGGGCATGACGAGTATTACTCCGCGGCCATGCGGAACCGGTTGATGGCGGCAAGAGACGCAGGCGTGAACGTCGCGTTTCTCGGCGCGAATGCGGTGTTTCGTCATATCAGATTCGCCTCGTCGCCGCTCGGCCCCGACCGGGTGGTGATCTGTTACAAGGTCGCCAGCGAGGATCCGCTCTTCGGGGTCAATGACAGCGACACCACGCAGGATTGGCGTGAGCCGCCAGACCCAAGGCCGGAAAGTGCGCTAACGGGCGTGTTCTACGAGTGCAATCCGGTAAGCGATCCTTATGTCGTGTACGACCCCCAGAACTGGATCTTCGATGGCACCGGGGCCCGCACGGGGGAGGCATTCGCGGGCATGGTGGGACCCGAGTACGACCGCGTCAACCCCGCCGTGCCGGTGCCGCGGCCGATCGAGGTGCTTGCGCATTCGCCGCTGACCTGTGACGGGGTGTCGAGTTACGCGGACTCCGCCTATTACACCGTCCCCGGCGGCGCGGGGGTGTTCGCCTCGGGCACCATGCGCTGGGTGTGCGTTATGAAGGGCCCGGCGTGCGGTCACGGCGTCAGCACCGCCGCACAGCGGTTCGTGGACGTGGCGACCACCAACCTGCTGCGCGCCTTCGCCGCCGGGCCGGCCGGGCTGGCCCACCCGGCCCGCGACAATCTCGCCCAGGCCCACGAAGCATCCGGCTTCGCGGGCTCGGCAGGCGACTGACCGGCCTGGCGCCGCAATGGCACTCGACGATCTGGATCAGCAGATCATAAGTGCCCTGGTTGAGGACGCCCGCGCGACCTACGCGGACATCGGTGCGCGGGTGGGGCTGTCCGCTCCGGCGGTCAAGCGGCGGGTGGACCGGCTGCGGGCCACCGGTGCGATCACGGGTTTCTCCGCGCGCGTGGATCCTGCGGCCCTCGGCTGGACCACGGAGGCGTATGTGGAATTGTTCTGCCGCGGCCGTACGTCGCCCGCCGACATCCGCGCCGCCGTGGCAAGATACCCCGAGGTAGTCGATGCGTGCACGGTGACCGGAGAGGCGGATGCACTGCTCCGAATCCGCGCCGCCGATGTTGGGCACTTCGAGCGGATCGTCGAACGGATCAGCGCGGAGCGGTTCGTCGTCAGGACGCGGAGCGAGATCGTGCTTTCCCGGCTGATCGACAGGCCTGGGAGCGGGCCCGCACCAGGGGCGGGAACATGACGGCCGCCATAGCCTTGCGCCACGCCGCGTAAGGCGTTAAGGCCATCTGACCCGGGCCACCCCGCGGGCGGCCTGACCCGTTCGCATGTGCCCCGGGCGGGGATGGCCCGGTATCCCCGCACAATTACCCCCGGGGGGCCGGTGCGTACCCCGGGGGGCCGGTGCCCCCGCGTCGGCTGGGCGGCCGGGGTGGCGGGGTGGCCGAGGATAAAGCCACCTCACGAAGCGGAACCCCCGGAACTGGGCATCTCGCCAGCGCTGGACCGCTACAGTCGTCCCATGTCCGAAGCCAAGCCGGACCCTAGCGGCAGCACAGGAGAGTTCCGCGCCTTCGTTGAGAGGGGCGGAACGGAGTCGGTGCGCCGCAGAGGTCTGCGCAACCCGGTGATCATCGGCGCACTGGTGGCCGTGGTCGTCGTGATCGCTATCATCGCACTCGCGGTGCGATAACAGTCACCGCGAGCGTTCTGCGAGGCCCCACACGGCGGCGCTGAGCAGGATCAGCACGAACAGCGCGAACGTGATCACGTGCACGCTCGTGCACCACAGGCAGATCGCGTTCACCTTGAACAATTCGACGTAAATCAGGTAGAGCACAAAGCCGATCCCGACGATTACGGAAAGCAGCCGGGCGAGATGGACCGCCCGCAACGGTGAGCGCCACGCCAGCGGATTGTTGACCGCAACCATGAACACGAAGAACGCGAGGCCAAGCACCGCGACCGGGATCCCGAAGACGACCGACTCCGGGCTGGTGGTGACCTTCTCGCAGTTGATGGTGCCGGTATCAGGGCAGGCCAGGCTTATCGACGTCGAGTAGTGCGTGATGGTCAGGTAGATCGAGACGCCGAGGCCGCCCAGCGAAAGGATCATGGTCGTCAGCCGCACCCAGGGCGGCGGACCGCCGGTCGCCGCAGCGTGTTTCTGCGCGCCTGCGCGGCCCGCGCCGGTCATGCCGACCGCGTTTTCCGCAGCAGCCCCACGCCCGTTGCTCGCCGGCCGGCCAGCAACCGCTGATACCGCACGTGGGCTGCGTGCCGTACCACCGGCGGCCCCGGCGGCGGCCTGCGTTGTGCCCGACCTGCTTTCCCTCGCCCGGCCCGCCGCTTGGCCCTGCTTGCCCTGGTTCCGCTGCTTGCCCTGGTTCCGCTGCTTGCCCTGGTTCCGCTGCTTGCCCTGATTCCTCGCTTGTGCGTGGCCCGTGTTATGAGGCCTGGTGCCCGACATCAGACCTTCCCGCTCAGCGCGGTAATCGACGGAGCAGTGCAGACATTGGCTGGCTGATTGTTTGTCAGCTTGCAGATGGCCGCCGTCATGTAGTTGGCGGTGCCACCCACGGCTTTGGCAATCGGGCTCGACGGGTCTGAGAGGGCGGCGGAAATCTGCGCCCAGGACTTGCCCTGCAGGATCTGCGGACTGTAACTCGCCCCGCTGATCAGGTACTTGTTGCCGAAGTCGATGAACGGGATCGCCCCCTGGCTAGCGGAAGGCACGTAGGGCGGCGAATCGTACTTCGCGATGAGGGCGTCCTCCTGCGCTGTCGGCGTCTCCAGCGTCTTCCTATTGGGGTCGGTCTGCTCGACTGGGGAGAAGGCGACGTATTTGCTCGTGTAGCTGGAGCCATGGAAGGTCAACGTCTTTGTGCTCGGATACACGTCAGACGTGTCTGAGCGCGTCACGCCGAGGTTCGAGAAGGTGCCGAAACGGCTGAGCGCGACCACCGTCGGCCAGCGTTCCGCCGCACAGTACGGGCAGTACTCCGCACCGATGTACACGATCTCCGGCTTACCGTTCTTGGTGAGCGCCGGCTGACCCGTTAGCGCGGTCGGGGCCGTCTGGATAGTGCCTTTGCCGATTGTGGCCAGCGTGGCGGCGGGCACGTTGGTCGCGTTCGAGACGATCTTCGAAAGCGCGGTCCCTGTCGGCAAGGAAGCCGTGGTGGATGAGTTATTTGAGACGCCCTTGATCAGAACGAACGCCACGACGATGGCGATCACCGCGACGACGCTGCCGATCACCAGGGAGACCCGGGTGCGAACCTGGGCGCGGCGCTCGGCCGCCCGCTGATTCGCGATCTTCTCCCGGGTGGTCAAGCGCTGCTTGCTCCTGCTCGCCTTGCCCATCGCCTGTCTCGACCTGCTTCCTAACATGCCTCGCGTGTTCGCGCGCGTACGTCTGGACGGAACCCGTGGCTGTGCACCGGCCTGCGCGCAGCCACGGCGCCTGCCGGGGCACAGCGCCCCATGCCAGGTTGCCGGACTCCACGTTAAACCGAGATAAGGACCGCTGCGGCCCGTCACAATTATGGCCGCATTATGCTGGCGGGATCTCCCCCGACCCGCGGATCACCAGGCGGGTGGGTAGCTCGATTCGCTGGGCGGGTCCTTGTTCACCAGAAAGCCGCCGGAAGAGCAGTTCAGCCGCTATGTGGCCCATTTGCCCCGGATCCTGTGCCACCACCGTGACACCGGGGGTCAGCAGGTCGGCAAGCTCGAAATCATCGAAGCCCACGGTCGCGATATGGGCATCGCGCGCGGCGAGTTCTCGTAGCACGTTGACGCTGATCCTGTTGTTGCCGCAAAGCACCGCCGTGACTGGTGCGGGCCCGTCCAGCATCCGGCCGACCGCCCGCTGGATGATCTCGGGCTGGGCAAGTGCCATGGCCACCCAGTGTTCCTGAATCTGAAGCCTCGCTGCGGCCATGGCTTGCTGGTAGCCGCGCAGTCGTTGCCCCGCGGTATAGATGTGTGGCGCGTCGCCGATATAGCCGATTCGCGTATGGCCCTGGCCGATGAGGTGGCCCACGCCATCCCGCGCTCCGCCGACGTTGTCGGTGAGCACGACGTCAGCCTCGATCAGCCCTGGCGGCCGGTCCGCGAAGACAACGGCAATGCCCGCCGCGATCTCGGGCAGCAGGTAGGTGTGATCGGTGGAGGCGGGGACGATGATCAGCCCGTCGACGCGGCGCGCGCAGAACGTGAGCGTGAGCTTGCGCTCACGTTCTGGGTCTTCGTCGCTGGAACCCATGAACAGCAGGGATCCGTTGCCATGCGCGACGTCCTCGACGGCGCGGGCCAGCGTCGAGTAGAAGGGGTTGCCAACGTCTTCGAGCACCAGGCCGATGGATGCCGTCTGGCCCTTGCGGAGCACGCGCGCACTGTCGTTGCGCCGGAAGCCGAGTGCCTCGATCGCGGCGCGGACCCGTTCGGCGGTGTCCGGCGTCACCCCGGGCTCGCCGTTCACCACACGGGAAACTGTCTTGAGGCCGACGCCGGCTCGTGCGGCGACGTCCTTCATCGTGGGCCGGCCGCCGACCGTCCCGTGGTTGTCTGCTGCTTGGAGGGACCGACATTCGGTCTCTCCCGTGAAGGCTGGTGCGTCGTTGGACACGGCCTGCGACCTCTTTGTTAGCTGTGGACTGGAGCGTACCCACGCAGCGTCACCTGATCACCGACCGAATCGGCCGCGCGAGCGACGCAGCGCAGTAGGGCGCAAGGCTCATGAAGGCCGGCATCACCTGGGCGGGCTGGCTTGTTCCGCTCTGGGTCTCGCAGGGCATCGGATTCCCCGCTGGACCGCACGCGGCGATGCGTTCACTGCACCGACCGTACGCCGATGTGGCCTTCATCACTTTTGACAACGTTATCAGCAGACCATATCAGAACACGCCGTGATGTGCTGTGCCGAATCACAGGCCTCATGGGACACACTGGTATCCGCACATGTTACCGGCCATTAGCTGGCGAAGTCCGCCGTGGCCGCCCAGTTCGGGGCGCCCGTCCGGGGGAGCCGTGCCGTCTGGGGAGTGCCGTCTGGGGAGTGCCGTCCGGGGGTGCCGTCCGCGGGTAGTGTCCGGGGGTGCTCGTCCATGGTGCTGTCGGGGCGCCCGGCCCGCGAACGGGTGGCTGCTGGCGAAATAGTGCGTGACCGCTGGCAAAATGTTTCCCGTGTATGATCGCCAGTCCCTCCCCAGGATCGAGTCGTTCGTCGCTCTCGGCGACAGTTTCACGGAAGGACTCGATGATCTCGACTCCACAGGGCGTTACCGCGGCTGGGCCGATAGGTTCGCCGCCCTCCTCGGCGGGCACAATCCGGGCCTGCGCTACGCGAACCTCGCCGTCCGGGGCAAGCGGCTCGGCCAGGTGGCAGCGGAACAGGTGCCGGCCGCCGCCCGGATGGGGCCGGAATTGGTGAGCATCGCCGCTGGCGGGAACGACATCTTGCGCCCAGGAGCGGACCCGGATGTCCTCGCCGGGATCTTCGATGATGCCGTGGCGAGCCTGCAGGCGGCCGGCTGCGAGGTCGTGGTGTTTACCGGCTTCGACACCGCGCACTTTCCCGTCCTCAGGCTGCTGCGCGGAAAGATCGCCACCTACAACATGCACCTGCGCGCGATCGCTGACCAGCGGCAGTGTTACCTGGTCGATTTGTGGGCGATGCCGCCGTTGCGTGATGCCCGGGCGTGGAGCTCCGACCGGCTGCATCTGTCACCTGGCGGCCATCAACGGGTAGCGCTGCGGATATCCGAGGTGCTGGGCGTGCCCGTGAGCGCCGACTGGCGGGACCCGTGGCCACCCGTGGCGGCCAGCGGCTGGCTCACGATGCGGCGCCTGGATGTCCAGTGGGCGCGTCGGTACGCTGCGCCGTGGGTCGGCAGGCGCCTGCGCGGCATTTCTTCTGGCGATGGCCTAGAGCCTAAGCGCCCCGGCCTGCTCCCCCTCCAGCCCGGGAACGCTCTGTAGCTAAACCTTCGCTTATCGTGGACAAGTCCGCAACAAGCGAGCTCTCGCGCGCCGGTCACGACCCGGGATCCGGCGCATGATCCGGCGTTCGCGCTGGCGCCGTCGCCCATGTCAGGCCGCAGGGCAACCGGTCAGATCCTCGAGCACTTCCTCGATGCGTGCCAGGGCGGATGCGATCCAGGGGAGTGCTAGCGGATCGTTCGCCGTCAGCGCTGCTTCTCGCTCGGCTTCCGTGTTCCCGTAGAGCAGGCTGGTGGCGACCCGAAGGCGGAGCGCGGACTGATCGTCGCCGAAGGCACTACCCGCAAGCACGCCGGTGCTGTAACGGTCGAGCAGCAGCGCACTCAGGCCGGCGGCGGTCGTCACCCCGTGCATGTCGCACAGATGGTCGCGTGCGGCACCGAAGTCGGGATACAGATAGAACGCCGCCTGTGGTGGTGGCACTCGCGCGCCGGCCGCGGTGAACTTGGCGGCGACCGCCCGCGCCACGCTGGCATGCAGGCGGCGGCTCGCCGCGATTCGCTGTGTGAGCGCCGCAGGCTCGGTAAAGGCAACCGCCGCGGCCCGCTGGATCGGCCCCGACGGCGTGGACCAGATCTCACTGCCGATGGCGAGTAGCCGGTCACGCAGCGCGGCGCCGTGCTTTCCTGCTGGGAATCTTGCGACCCCGGTCCGCCAGCCGCCGAGCGCTAGGCTCTTGCTCAGCGCCGTCGTCACCACAGTGCGGTCCGGCGCCATTGCCGCGGGACTCGGCACCACCTGACCGGGGTCGTGGACGAGGTCACGGTAAATCTCATCCGAGATGATGATCAGTCCAAGGTCCGCGGCGGTCGCGCAGAGCATGCGCATGGTCCCGGTCCCGGCGAGGGTGCCAGTCGGATTGTCAGGCAGCGTGACCACCACAGAGCGGATCTCACGCCCGGCGACGCGCGCCTCCCGCACGCTCCTGGCCAGGAGGCAAGGGTCGGGGATGCCACCCTCGCCCGGCGGTGTGGGCACAAAGTGCGGCTGGACACCGATGAGCGCCGCCTGCGTCGCGTAACTCACCCAGCTCGGCTTGGGCACTGCCACGTCCCCGCCGATGGCCAGCAGCAGGCCGAACAGCAACGGCTTGCTTCCTGGCCCGCATACCACCTGTCCAGGTTCGGTAACCAGGCCGCGTCGCTGCCAATAGCCTGCGGCGGCCTCGCGCAACGAGGTCACGCCGGCGACTGGGCCATAGTCGCCGTAACCAGTCGCGGCGGCGAGCGCTTCGCGCATGGCGGCGTGGACAGGGAGGCCGGCTTCCCCGAATGCGAGTGGAAGGACGGGGATTCCGGCCCTGCGCCTGCTGGCGAGGATCTCGTTTGCGGCAAGGGTGGCGGATACGGTGATGGGCGGTCCGGCGAAGTCGGACTCGACTGCGGGCACGATCAACCCAGCCATCGGCATGGGGTAGCTCACTCCTCAGATGCGGGATGGTCGACGACGCGCAGCGGGGGACGGCGTCAGGCCGGTTTTCCGGCCACCGCTTTCCAGCCTCACCGCTAGGAAGCGACAGGACAAGCGGGGGTATGCGACGCATAGCCTAAGATTCACTAATGCTCGATTTGCACAGGCTGCGGCTGCTGAAGGAATTCGCCAGCCGGGGCAGTATCGCGGCCACCGCGGCGGCCCTCGGTTACACGCCGTCCGCTGTGTCACAGCAGCTAGCCAGGCTAGAGCGGGAGGCCAACGCCGCCCTGCTCGACCGAACGGCGCGCAGTGCCGAGCTCACCGACTCAGGCCGGCGTCTTGCCGAGCACGCCGAGCAGATCCTCGCGATGGTCGAGGCGGCGGAGGTTGACCTGTCCGCCCACACGCAGACACCGTCCGGGCGGGTTGTCGTGGCGGCATTTCCGACGGCGGCCGTCGCTTTCGCGCCTGCGCTCGCGCGTAGTCTGCGCGAGTATCCGGCACTGACGTTGCTGCTGCGCCAGACGGGGCGAGGCGAAGCACTGCGCCAGGTCCGATCGGGTGAGGTGGATGTCGCGCTCGTCGACGACTGGTCAGGCCGCCTGCCAGCAGATGACGCGGGCGTTCTGCGCATGTATCACCTGATCCGCGACCCGCTCGTGCTCGTGGTGCCGTGGGGTCACTGGATGGCCGACCCCGCGCAGCCCGTTGACCTCCGCCGGCTGCGTGAGGAGCCGTGGATGGCGGCGCCGGCGGGCGAGCCGTCCAGGCAGGCTGTGGACTGGCTCCTCGCCGGTGTCGGAGGCGCGCTACCTGTGCCCTGGGAGTTCGAGGGGCTCGCGACAATACTTGGCCTGGTCGCCAGGGGAATAGGGATCGCCGTCATTCCGGAGCTCACCCTCGCCGCCGACACCGCAGGTCCAGGTAAGCGCGGGGTGGAGCGGTTCGCGGGCGGGGGAGCGGACAACAGGCCGGTCATGGTGCGTGCGCTTCCCGGCACTCTGGCCAGAAATGTCTACGCGGTTGCCCGCGCGGCCAGCGTGCGGCGCCCAGCCGTCGCAGTGGTGCTGACGGCGCTCATCGCCGCCACGACCAACATGGGCGGCACAAACTGACACAGGGGGCAGCATGAGGGCTCGCACCCCGTCGGCATCGGCGGATTCTCATCCACGAGTGAGCGGCCCGCTACAGTCTGCGGGGGGATCCCGGGGGGTCGTCCCCCCGGGGCCATAGGTCTGCGGGGGGATCCCGGGGGGTCGTCCCCCCGGGGCCATAGGTCTGCGGGGGGATCCCGGGGAGTCGTCCCCCCGGGGCCATAGGTCTAAACGGCTCCGCGGGGTGACGCGGCAGGCCGCCTGACGCTGTCTGGGGCGCCGACCCGCGGCCGGGCTACCCTTACGGGACATGGAACTCGACCTGTCCATGCACGGCGCGGCGCTCACCGCCTGCCTGGTGGACGCCGCCTCCGTCAGCGGCGACGAGGAAGCGCTCGCCACGGCGATCGAGGCGGCGCTTGACGGCCTTGCCCACCTGTCGGTGGACCGCGACGGGAACGCGGTGGTCGCCCGGACTCACCTCGGGCGCGCGGAACGGGTCGTGCTGGCCGGCCACATCGACACGGTGCCCATCGCGGGCAACCTACCGTCCAGGCGTGCAGGAAACCGGTTGTACGGGTGCGGTACGACCGACATGAAGGGCGGCATCGCGACAGCCCTGCGGCTTGCCGCCACAGTGACGCAGCCGGAACGTGACGTCAGCTACGTGTTCTACGACTGCGAAGAGGTCGAGGCGGAAAGAAACGGCCTGCTCCGGCTGAGCCGCCACCATCCGGACTGGCTGGCTGGTGACTTTGCCGTGCTGATGGAGCCGACCGATGGCGTGGTGGAGGGCGGCTGCCAGGGCACGATGCGGGCCGAGGTCCTAGTGCCGGGCGAGCGTGCGCACAGCGCCCGATCGTGGATGGGCCGCAACGCGGTCCATGAGGCGGCCAACGTGCTCGACGTCCTTCGCGGTTACCAGCCGCGCCGGCCCGAGGTTGACGGCCTGGTCTACCGTGAGGGGCTGAACGCGGTCCGCATCGCCGGCGGGGTGGCCGGGAACGTGATCCCAGATTCGTGCGTGGTGACAGTCAACTTCCGTTTTGCTCCGGACCGGAACGTGAGCCAGGCCGAGCAGCACCTGCGTGACACGTTCGCCTCGTGGCAGGTAGAGATTATCGACGTCGCAAGAGGTGTCAGGCCTGGGCTGGATCAGCCTGCCGCGGCAGCGTTCGTCGCTGCCGTCGGCGGCCCGCCGCGTGCCAAACTCGGCTGGACCGACGTCGCCAGGTTCGCCGCACTCGGGGTACCCGCGGTCAACTACGGTCCAGGTATCCCTGAGATCGCGCACAGCCAGGACGAGTACGTCGAGCTCGCGCAGATCCCCGAGTGCGAGGCGCGGATGCGCGCCTGGCTGGCGTCGCCGTCCTCGCGGTAGCAGATGTCGGGCCTGGCGAACGCGCGAGAGGCCCGACCCGGCGGGGCCGGGTCAAATGAAAGGCCCGGCCCCACCGGACCGGGCCTCCCACATCTGGCTACCTCAGTTGGCCGGGCCCGTGGCGAGAGTAACCGTCGCGGTGTGCTGCTGGCCACTGGTGTCCACCCACGTCAGCGAGACGCTGTTGCCTGGTCGCTTGGACTGCATCGCCGTGGTCAGGGACTCCGCCGAGGTCACGGTCGTGCCGTTGACGGCGGTGATGACGTCGCCGGCCGCCACACCCGCGGACTGTGCCGGCGTGCCGCTGTAGACCTGGCAGACGAGCGCGCCGGAGTTGGCCGGGGCGGTAGATCCGCCACTGCTGCCCCCGTTGCCCCCGCTGCCGCCGAAGCCGCCGCTGCCGCCGAAGCCGCCGTTGCCGCCGAAGCCGCCGAGGCCGGAATCGCAGCCCGTGCTGATGTCCGCCACGCCCACGCCGAGGAAGCCGCGCGTGCCGATCTGGATGGTGGAACTGCTCTGCCCTGCCGCTATCTGCCTGGCGATGGACAGCGCGTTGTTGACCGGGATCGCGAACCCAATGTTCCCGCCCTGGCTGGTGCTTCCGCCTTGGCCGCCTTGAGAGCCCTGGCCGAAGCCGCCCGTGCTGCCGCCGTTGCTCGCCGCCGCGGTGTCCATACCGATGACCTGGCCTGAGGAGTTCACCAGCGGTCCGCCAGAATCACCCGCTGCTATGTACGCGTCCGTCTGCAGCATTCCGTGCAGGGTCTCAGTGTCCGAGCTTCCCTCGTCGCCTGCGGTGATGGACTTGTTCACGCCGGTGATCGAGCCTGAGGTCACGGCTGGCGCGCCGCCCTGGCCGCCCTGATTGCCCAGGGCGACAACCGGATCGCCGACGGCGACCTTGGACGAGTCTCCGATTGCGGCTGCCTTGAGGCCTGACGCACCCTGCAACTGAAGGAGCGATACATCGTCAGTCTTGTCCGTGCCGAGGATGCGCGCGGTGTAGGTGCGGTCGGCGCCGTCGATCTGCGCCGTCACCGTGGTGGCGCCATCGACCACGTGGTTGTTCGTCAGCACGAGGCCGGAGGAGCTGATCACGATACCGGTGCCCTCGGCGGTCTCGTTGTTATACGTGAGCTTGGATGTCACGTCGGCAACCGACGGCGAGACCGCGTTGGAGATCGCCTGAGCGTTGATGTTGCTGGTGCCCGTGTTCTGTAGCGGTGCGCGCGACGAGCCAGGCGTCGGGACCGCGCTAGCGCCCGGGCTGGACGATGACTGCTGTGAGCCGCTGTTCGCGAGGCCGAACGAGGCGGCCGCCCCGATCCCGACGCCCACGATCGCGACCACGGCGAAGGCCAGGGCCCGTCGGCCACGCCGGGGTGGCGGCTGGGGTGGCGCACCCCACTGCCCGAACGATGATCCAGGTGGCGGCGGCCAGTTGCCTGCGCCCGGCGGTTGCCACGAGCCTGGATACGGGGGCGCCTGCTGGCTCCCCGCGCCAGGACTGGGCTGGCTTGCGCCGTAACTGGGCTGGCTTCCCGCACCGTAGGGCTGGCTTCCCGCACCGTAGGGCTGGCTTCCCGCGCCGTAGCTGGGCTGGCCTGCCGCGCCGTAGCCGGGCTGGCTCGCTGCACCGTAGCTCGGTGCCTGCTGATTGCTGACCCAGAAAGCGTCCGTCTGCGGGCTGCTCGCTGCGTAGCCTGGCTGGTCGCTGCCGGTCCCGGAGAAGGGTCCCTCGTGGCCTGCGCGCCAATCGGCAGGCGTCGGCTCGCCGCTGGTCCCGTAGGCCAGGGTCTCCTCGCCGCTGCTGGGGGACGCGGGGTCCTGCTCCCTCTCGTGCCCGTGATCTTGCATCCTCATCACCTTCGATCGGAACAGGCTATGTTCCCGGACAGCACTTCTGTCCTGCGGCCCGCGCCCAGCGTCAAAGCCGGGCTTGGGTCGTCCACCTTCAAGTAGGCCAGGTCACTGTTAAGAGAGGCGTAAGAGCTATCCCCTATTCCCTTGGGGGTTTGCTGCGGAAATGCTGAAGCCGCCCAGAAGCCGCCCGGCGGCCGGTCGCGGCAGGTCAATCGGCGCCCCCACCCCGGATGCGCCCGCCGCAGCCCCACGACCCACGCCTCAACCTCCGAACCCATTTGATGCGGTCACGACACCGGCAGCGAACTCCGGTCTGGCAGCCCACCCAGACCGTCGCTGGCATACTGGCGCAGTCACTTGTGCACCGTCTGCCGCGCCACCCCATACCGCCGGACCACCTCGATCACAGAAGAGCCCTCGTCCAGGACCTTCAGCACCGCCCGGTACCGCTGCTCCACCACGCGCAGCTGCCCCGGCTCACCCGGCCCCAAAGAACGCGCCAACGTCGTATTGGGCGCGGCGGACCACGAAGCAGTCGGCCAGGTTGACCGCCGACCACGGGATGAACAGCACCAGCAGGACGTCCAGAAAGTTCGACAGGTTCGTGACGAACGACTTGTAGCCCAGCAGCGCGACCACCACGCCGCCGCCTGACGATGCAGAACGGGATGAGGCGGACCAGCACCGACACCGACTTGAACCGGCGCCACATGTTGCCGAACGCCAGCACCTGGAACGCCCCGGTGTAGGTGTTGAACGTCCCCGCGTTAACCAGGCTGAATGCCATGACAACCAGCGCCCACACCAGGCGGATGCGCCTGTCACCGGGCACCTGCCGGGACAGCCGCCAGGTGGATCACGACGTCGCAATGGCCGGCCTCACCCGCGGCGGTTGTGCCCCCAATTGCCCGGACGGCGACGACAAAGCACGGTGTCCATTCAGGGGGCTGCAGGGTGACTGCGCTGTGCGACACGCCGTAGCGGTTGCTTGAAGTTGCAGTTCTGGTTGAACATGCTTGCGGCTTGTGTCCGATGAGCCCGATCTGCCTGGCGGTGCC